>Ga0114901_1000089_pt1 | contig 74736 bp, 66 predicted proteins | sample MalvireepMed_s16_FD_89686 | JGI IMG/M metagenome (GOLD analysis project Ga0114901, IMG submission 89686) | Marine viral communities from the Global Malaspina Expedition - Malaspina viral metaG DeepMed_s16 | ecosystem: Environmental > Aquatic > Marine > Oceanic | place: Mediterranean Sea... | reverse complement strand
CGAGTCAAACACCATGGTACCAATTGCATGCAAAGTATAAAACCAACCACGTGTTTGATCTACTCCTTCAGCAATATAGTCTGCGGGGAAAAAGCCTCCCCCTAGCCCCCTCCCAAGGAGGGGGGACTTTAATTTCTCTTCGTTTTCAAACGGATAATGCCACTGTGCATAAGGCATCGACCCAGAATCAAACCAAACATCTATTAAATCTGCTTCACGTTTCATTGGTTTTCCAGATGGAGCTACCAATGTAATTTTGTCCACTACATTTTTATGAAGATCTACTTTGTTGTAGTTATCTTCACTCATATTACCTACTTCAAAATCAGCAAAAATATCAGCTTCTAAAACTCCTGCTTCTACGGCTTTTGCCATTTCAGCTTTTAATTCTTCTATAGAACCAATTACCACCTCTTCTTTTCCATCTTCGGTACGCCATATTGGTAATGGAATTCCCCAGAAACGAGAACGCGATAAATTCCAGTCGTTTGCATTTTGCAACCAATTTCCAAAACGACCTTCTCCAGTTGCTTTTGGCTTCCAATTGATCGTTTTATTTAATTCGTACATTCTATCCTTAACTTCGGTTACTTTAATAAACCAAGAATCTAATGGATAATACAATACTGGCTTGTCTGTTCTCCAACAGTGTGGGTAACTATGGACGTATTTTTCAACCTTAAAGGCTTTATTTTCTTCTTTTAGTTTGATTGCTATTTCTACATCTACCGATTTTTCTGGAGCTTCTCCATCCGCATAATATTCATTCTTTACATACTTTCCTCCAATTTCAGGAAGTTCAGCTCTAAAACGGCCTTGTAAATCTACCAATGGAACAGGGTTATCATTCTCATCTAACACCAACATAGGCGGAATTTCTGGAGTTGCTTCTTTGGCAACCTTAGCATCATCCGCCCCAAAAGTAGGCGCTGTATGTACAATACCTGTACCGTCTTCTGTGGTTACAAAATCTCCCGAAATTACTCTAAAAGCATTTTCTGGATTTTGATATGGCAATGCATATGTTAGCAACTGCTCATATTCAGCTCCAACCATAGCCGCTCCTTTTCCTTCTGCAATTACTTGAAACGGTATTTTCTTTGCTGCTGAAGTATAATTAGTAAAATCTTCTTCTGAAGTAGCCTCAAAATACTTCCCTGAAAATTGTTTTTTCAATAATGGTTTTGCCACTACTACATTGATAGGCTCAAAGGTATATTGATTAAAAGTTTTTACTAAAACATAATCAATTTTAGGTCCAACTGTTAATGCGGTATTAGACGGAAGTGTCCACGGAGTGGTTGTCCAAGCTAAAAAATGAACTGTTCCAAAACCTTTTAAAAACTCAGGCAAGGTTTCTTCCTTCGCTTTAAATTGCGCCACAATGGTAGTATCGGTAACATCTTGATAGGCTCCTGGCTGATTAATTTCATGCGAACTCAATCCAGTTCCTGCCTTTGGAGAATATGGCTGAATAGTATACCCTTTATACATCAAATCTTTAGTATAGATTTGCTTGAGCAACCACCAAACACTCTCCATATATTTTGGCTTATAGGTAATATATGGATCTTCCATATCTACCCAATACCCTATTTTACGGGTCATGTCGTTCCAAATGTCTGTGTAACGCATCACCGCTTTTTTACAAGCTTCGTTATATTCTTCTACCGATATTTTAGCACCGATATCTTCTTTGGTAATTCCTAGTTCTTTTTCAACACCAAGCTCTACAGGAAGACCATGCGTGTCCCACCCTGCTTTTCTTTTTACTTGATAACCTTTTTGAGTTTTATAGCGACAAAAAATATCTTTGATTGCACGTGCCATTACATGATGAATCCCTGGCAATCCGTTAGCAGAAGGGGGTCCTTCATAAAACACAAATGGTTCCTTCCCTTCTCTGCTAGTGATGCTTTTTTCAAAAATAGCCTGCTCTTCCCAAAACTTTAAAACTTCTTCTGCAGTTTTAGGCAAATCCAATCCTTTATATTCTGTAAACTTCACGTGTTTATAATTTTAGTAATTATCCCGATTGCTATTAATTATAAAATTGAGAATGCATATAACTACTGCATTTTCATATTAATATCCAATCAGCAAATCTTTGTCGTATTAAAGTTGGCAAAATTACTAAATTCCAACGAATTGACACACCTTAACACTACTAAAAGCAACACCTTGATTGATAAGTAACTTGAAAATAATAGTTTTAGAACTTAAACATAACTTTTATAAGAATAATCTCCACATTTATTCTATTAACAAAGACAAACTAAGTAGCTTATTTCTATTGTTTTTGTAATATCTCTAAAATGATGAGCTAACTAAATACTTGCTGAAGGATTTCTAGTGAGCGAGGCTTTTTAAAATCTGACAAATGAAGCTGATAATAGCGAATTAAATTATTTAATAATACCGCACGAACACCTCTTCCCATCTTGATTATTTTAGCAGCATCAAAATCGGCTTTCAAAAATTGTTTAAAAGCTACCAATGTAGTCCCTTCAATTACTTCATTATAAAGAGAAGGAACAAATTCTCCTTCGGATAAATCAAAATACGGGGCTTCTATATAAGTATCATCAGGATAAAAACCTAAAAAAGTAGTGAGCTGAATTAAGAATGAAATATGAAAATTAGCAATATCTTCATGAGTATCCAACCAAATAAAAGCCTCTTCTATAAAAGAATACAAAGCTTTATTTTCCTCCTCTTCCTGCATAGAAATTACTAACATTTCGGAAAGGAATAAGGAAATAGAACTTTTTAAAACGTCTGTTTGAAGGGTTTTGTAAGAATAGCTTAACTTAACGTCTCGCAAGCTTTCTAAAGTTCCTTTATCTCTATGATTGGCTACAACCTCCAACTGAGTTAGCGGCTGAAAATATCCTTTTTTTAGCTTCCCTTTTTTAGAAGCCAAAACTCCTTTCAGCATATACGATTTTAAGCCATCGCTTTCCGTAAAAAGCTTAACAATTAAACTCGTATCTCCATATTTTAAAGCAGAAAGCACAATAGCTTTGGTAGTAACAATCATAAAACAAAGATAGCGAAGAATCTATTCTGAAAAACTACTAAAATAAGTTCATAAACTATCAATCATAAAAAACACCCTTCAGCATAAAACCAAAGGGTGTTTAAATTATATATAAGAATACATTAATGTCCGAGTAAAAATACAGAACCGCTTCGCTGTAAGAGAAAAGAACAAAGACTAAATATTAACTATCACAAAATGAGTAATTTAAATAAATATCATTACTAAACTCCTCTTTTTATTCATTTTTCTTAATAGCAAGGGAGCTATTTTAAAAACCTCTATTAACCCTTAATATAAGTAGGGTCCAATAAAAGTCGTAACCTTTATTAGACAACAATAATAAGAATATTATACTACTCCTTGTGCTAAAACAGCATCGGCAACTTTTACGAAACCAGCAATATTAGCGCCTCTTACATAATTTATATATCCATCTGGATCCTTTCCATGCTCAATACAAGAATTATGAATACTCTTCATAATACCTTTTAATTTCTCGTCCACCTCTTCTCTAGTCCAGCTATAACGCAATGAATTTTGCGCCATCTCTAACCCTGAAGTAGCAACTCCACCAGCATTAGATGCTTTTCCTGGAGCAAACAATATTTTAGAATTATGAAAAACCATTACAGCACCTGGAGTACATGGCATATTTGCCCCTTCACTCACACAAATACATCCATTTTTAACCAATGCTTCTGCATTTTCTTTATCTAATTCATTTTGTGTAGCACATGGCATTGCAATATCACAAGGTATATGCCATGGCGTTTTCCCTGCATAATATTCTGCATTTGGATATTTATCTAGATATTCAGAAATTCTACCACGCTTCGTGTTTTTAATTTCCATAACATACGCTAGCTTCTCCTCATCTATCCCATCTTTATCATAAATAGTTCCTCCAGAATCGGATAGCGTTACCACTTTTGCTCCTAATTGCGTAGCTTTTTCTGTAGCGTATTGCGCCACGTTACCAGAACCAGAAACCGTAATAATCTTTCCTTCAAGACTATCTCCTTTAAGCTCTAACATATTTTGAGCAAAATATACGTTTCCGTACCCTGTTGCCTCCGGACGAATAAGGGAACCTCCCCATGAAAGTCCTTTTCCTGTTAAAACTCCAGTAAATTCATTTCTAATTTTACGGTACATCCCAAACAAGAAACCTATTTCTCTAGCTCCAACTCCTATGTCTCCAGCTGGCACATCGGTATTTGGACCAATATGTCTAAAAAGTTCTGACATAAAACTATGGCAAAAACGCATAATTTCGTTATCCGATTTCCCTTTTGGATCAAAATCCGATCCTCCTTTTCCACCGCCCATTGGCAATGTGGTTAAGCTGTTCTTAAAGACCTGCTCAAAAGCTAAGAATTTTAAAATACTTAAATTTACTGTTGGGTGAAAACGAAGACCACCTTTGTATGGACCGATAACAGAACTCATCTGAATTCTGTACCCTCTATTAACTTGGATTTCTCCATTGTCGTCTACCCACGGCACTCTAAACATAATTGCTCTTTCTGGCTCTACCATTCTTAACAATATGTTTTTACCATTGTAAATTTCGTGTTCGGCTATGTAAGGAAGTACTGTTTCTGCTACTTCTCTTACTGCCTGAAGAAATTCTGGCTCATGTGCATTACGGACTTTCACTTCGTCCATAAATGCTTCTATTTTTTCGTCCATTGCGTTCATAAAAAATGGATTAATTAAGTATTTAATAATTTCGAGGCAAAATTATACTTTTTATTGAAAATCAATGCCTCTTTTTTGTAAAATCAATAATTTCAAACGTTTTCGCTACCCTATTGCTTGATCCAAATCTTCTATCAAGTCGTTTTTATCCTCAATTCCAACACTTAAACGAATAAGCGCATCTACAACGCCTGTTTTTTCGCGTTCTTCTTTTGGAATAGAAGCATGTGTCATACTTGCTGGATGCCCAGCTAAAGACTCAACACCTCCGAGTGATTCTGCCAGCGTAAATACTTTTAAATTCTCAACAATCTTAATTGCCTCTTTATAATCATTTCCTTTTGTTACAAAAGAAATCATTCCTCCAAAACCATTCATTTGCTCTTTTGCAATTGCATGGTTAGGATGCCATTCAAACCCTGGCCAATATACCTTTTCAATTTTAGGATGCTTTGCCAAGAAATTTGCTACTGCTTCTCCATTTTCACAATGGCGTTGCATACGCACATGCAAGGTTTTTATTCCTCTCAGCACCAAAAAACTATCCATTGGCCCTGCAACTGCTCCACTTGCATTTTGTATAAAGTATAATTTATTGGCTAGCTCTTTGTCTTTTACCACCAAGGCTCCCATTACCACATCGCTATGTCCCCCTAAATATTTAGTTGCAGAATGCATTACTAAATCGGCTCCCAAATCTAAAGGTTGCTGTAAATAAGGTGTAGCAAATGTATTATCCACCCCCAACAAAACCTTGTGTTTTTTTGCTATTTCAGCAACCGCTTTAATAGCTATAATATTCATCATTGGGTTGGTAGGCGTTTCTACCCAAATAAGCTTGGTATTTTTATTAATATGTGCTTCAATAGTAGAAGCGTTCTCCATATTAACAAAATGAAATTTAATCCCAAAACCTTCAAATATTTTACTAAACAACCTATAACTCCCTCCGTATAAATCGTTAGTAGAAACCACCTCATCTCCAGGCTTTAAAAGTTTCATAACAGCATCTATAGCAGCTAAGCCACTAGCAAATGCCAATCCGTAATTCCCATTCTCAATACTTGCCAAACTGTTTTCCAAAGCCGTACGTGTAGGGTTTGCACTACGAGAATACTCATAACCCTTATGTCCGCCAGGGGTACTTTGTGCATATGTTGATGTTTGGTAAATTGGTGGCATAACAGAACCGTATGCTTTATCGGGCTCTTGCCCTCCGTGGATTGCTTTTGAATTAAAGCGTAAATTATCTTTACTCATAAGTTGAAGATTGTCTAACAAAAATATCGTTTACTTTTGGGGATTGCAAAGAACAGCGTACCTTTATCCTTTATTTAACAGCAATTTTTATGAAGCGATTTTTTGCAATTGGAATTATTCTATCTGCAGTATTTTTTACAGCCTGTGAAAAGAAAGAAACTCTAAGTTTTGTTAATCAAAATATGGTCAACAACACATGTACTAATTGTCCGAAAGTAACTATTGACCTTCCGCAAGCGCAACCCGAAAACGAAATCACTAGCAAGATTAATCAAGATATTAATAAGTTTGTTATTAACATCCTTAACTATTCCGAGGAAAAAACCACCGATTCTTTGGATGCTGCAATTGAAATATTCCGAAGTGATTACAAAAAACTAAAAGAACGATTTCCTGAAGATATTATTCCATGGGAAGCTACTATTAATGGAACTATCTCATTTCAAAATACCCTCTTTACTTCTATCAAAATTGAAAGCTACATCTTTACAGGAGGAGCTCATGGATACGGAAGTATTACTTTTTTAAATTACGATACAAAAACAGGAAAAGCGTTAACTGCTGAAGACTTATTTACAGACAAAGGGGCTTTTGTAGATTATGCTGAAAAACTATTTAGAGAAGAAGAAAAAATAAAACCCGATGCTAATATAAATAGCACCGGATTTATGTTTGAAAATGACAATTTCCATCTTCCAAATAGTATTGGTTTTGATGAAAAAGGCATTGTATTAATTTACAATCCGTACGAAATATCTGCTTATGCTGACGGACTTACAAAAATTGAAATTCCTTTGGAAGAAGCAACCCAATTTATGAAGCCTGAATGGCTCTCAGAAGCGCATTAACAAAACCTGTATGCAAACCTTCGTGGTAATTATTAAAAGCAATAGCATCTTCAATACTATTTATATTTATTCCAACACTATTGGTAAAACTAATATACGAAGTTGACTTTTTATAATCTTCTTTAACCCTATCTACATTTAACATTAACTCTTCTTTGTATTTATTAAAATCTTCCAAAGAGACTGGTTTATTAGGATTTGGCGCAGTTCCTTTTCTATAATTATCTACAAGCTCATCATCTACGTACATGGCTTGCCCTGCCAATTTATAACATAAAAGTTGTTGCGTAACCACCAAATGGATAACATTCCATGCAATATTATTATTAAATCCTTCTGGAATTCTATTAATTTGTTCTTCTGAAAGACCTTCGGTAGCTTTTAACAAGCTTTTTCTACTTTTTTCTAATATCTCAAATTGATATGCCAACATACTATTTATTTTTTTGCTAAATGAAGTTTAAAACACTAGGTATTAACCCTCCATAAAGCATATTATTTACAAAGGATAAAATTAAGAAAACTAGGCTCAATTCCCTTGAAAAAACTCAGTTAAAACATTCAAAGAGGACCTTGTTATAATTCCACAAAAAAGAAGGAGTAACTAAACTAATAGCTTTAAATTTGCATTTTATCCCTCATAGAGGGATTAATTATAGTCAAAATAATCGCCTCCACAGAAGGAAGGAATGAAATTTATAATTTTTGCGATTTTTATCTATTATCAATTTTATTACCAAATGTTTAACCTAAATTTATTCGTATGAAAAAAATCTATCATCTTAGCACTTGCGATACTTGTAAAAGAATTATTCAAGAAATAAATTTTCCTGATAATTTTACTTTTCAAGACATTAAAACAGAAGCTATTACTGAAAGTCAGCTAGAAGAGATGAAAGCCCTTTCTGGTTCTTATGAATCCTTATTTAGCAAAAGAGCTCGCCTATACAAGGAGCGCGATTTAAAGAATCAAGCCCTTGAAGAAAACGATTATAAAAGTCTTATTCTGGAGCATTATACTTTTTTAAAACGCCCTGTAATTATTGTTGATGAAAATATTTTTATAGGAAATAGTAAAAAAATAGTAGCAACAGCAAAGGAAACCATTCATGAATAAACGAATTTTAGCGTTGTTGGCTGCATTTGGGGCAAGTGTTATTTACGGAATAAACCATACGGTTGCTAAAGACGTAATGCCTACCTACATTGAGCCTTTTGGATTTATTTTTCTAAGAGTAACGGGTGCTGCCGCTTTGTTTTGGCTTATTAGTTTTTTTGGCCCAAAAGAAAAAATTGCTAAAGAAGATTGGCCACGACTTATTGGAAGTGCCATTTTTGGAATGGTTATTAACATGCTGATGTTTTTTAAAGGGTTAAGCCTTTCTTCCCCTATTAACAGCGCCGTTATATCTACTATTACTCCAATTTTTGTTTTTGTACTTTCTGCATTAATTATAAAAGAACGGATTACTCCTATTAGAGCTTTTGGAGTTATGCTAGGACTTGCTGGTGCACTCGGACTTGTACTTTTTGGAGAGCAAATGCAGCAAGGAGCCCCAGATATTGCTTTAGGAAATATTATGCTCCTTACCAATGCTATCTCCTATGGTATTTATTTAATTTTAGTTAAACCTCTTACAGTAAAATACCACGCATTTACTATTATGAAGTGGGTTTTTCTTATCGCTATTTTTATTAATTTCCCATTTACTATTTCAGAATTTACAGCAGTAAAATGGAGCTCTTTACCTTTTGATGCTATTTGGCGTATGGCATATGTAGTACTTGGAACTACATTTTCTACCTACTTACTTAATATCTATGCACTAAAACAATTAAAAGCATCTACTATTGGAGCCTTTGTGTATTTACAACCGCTTATTGGAATTGCATTTGCTGTTTTAGTAGGCGCTGATAAAATTAGTTTTGTTAGAATAATTGCTGCTATATTAGTATTTATTGGGGTTTATTTAGTGACCAAAACAAAGAGAAAAACCCCCTCACAGCAAAAACCATGAGGGAGCAAACAAAAAATATGTCAACATCTTTTATTTTATAGCCTACTACTTTACAAGCTCCTTAAAACTTATTCAGACTTTAAGTCGACAGGCATTTTAGCATGCTTACGAGTATCTTCTTTTGTTAAAACCCTAAAATCTTCAGCACGATCTACTTTTTCAAATAAATGCGCTGCTTCCTCTGGAAGTCCTATTAATTTTCTAGAACCTAAATCTATCCAAGCCCCCATAATCTCACAATGCGCAACATTACGTCCTTTATAATCGTAATAATTATGATGAAATTCAAAAAACATTCCATCTTCACTCATCCCTTTTAACTCCAAAGAAACTGTTACTGGTTTTCCAGAAAACACTTCTTTAAAATAATAAATATGCTCATAAAACACCACAGGACCTATATTTAACTTTCCTAACAAGCGCTGATCAAAACCCTTTTCTATAAGATAGGACATACGCGTATGTGCGGCAAACTCAATATAAGCCTTGTTTGCCAAATGTCGGTTTGCATCCAAATCGTTCCAACGGATTTCAAATTCTTTTGTGTACATCTTCAATATTTTTTTAAGTTTATGCTGCTACAAGCAACCACCTCGAAACAAGTCCGCAAAGGATTTAAAACCTCCATAAGAAATTAAAACAAATTTCATTAATTTTAAACTTGTAAAGCAAAGTTACAAACTATTATTATGCACGCATAATAATTAACGAATTTGAAATTAATAATTCCTTATGCCAATTTTAGCATCGCACTACAATCCTCCTCATTTATTTAAAAATGGTCATTTTGCAACTATCTATTCTGGAAAAATAAGGCACGTAAAAGGAGTTCAGCAAAAACGAGAAGAGATTACCACTCCAGACAATGATTTTCTGGATTTGGACTGGAGTTTTTCCGAAGAAAAAACAAACAAACTAGTTGTTATTCTCCACGGATTGGAAGGAAATGCTCAACGCCCATACATTACTGGAAGCGCAAAAATATTCAATCAAAATGGGTATGATGCGGTTTGTTTAAACTATAGAACGTGTAGCGGAAAAATAAATAAAAACTTTAGATCCTATCACTCAGGAGATACCGATGAGTTGGAGTGGGTTATAAATTTCATTTTAAAAAAATACAACTATCATCATATTGTTTTAAAAGGGTTTAGTTTAGGAGGAAATTTAACCCTGAAATATTTAGGACAACACAAAATTCCTTCAGAAATAAAAATCGCAATAGCGGTTTCTGCTCCCTGCGATTTATATGGTTCGATGCTTGAAATTCATAAAAGAAAAAATTATTTATATGCGCTTCGATTTAAAAGAACACTCTTGGCTAAATTGAAAGAAAAGCAAAAACTATTTCCTGAAAAAGTTTCAAAAACAGATGTGAAAAAAATTATCACCTTAAAAGATTTTGATGATTTTTATACCTCCAAAGCTCATGGTTTTATAAATGCTTTAGATTATTACGATAAAAGTAGCTCCTTACAATTTCTAAAAAACATAGAAGTTCCTACTTTAATTTTAAATGCTAAGAACGACTCTTTCTTGTCGGAGAGCTGTTTCCCGATTGAAGAAGCCAGAAAAAACAACAATTTATTTCTTGAAATTCCCGCATACGGAGGTCATGTTGGATTTTATGACGCTCATAATGTTTATTATAATGAAAAAAGAGCGTTAGAATTTGCAACAAAATTCACAAAATTTTAAAAGAATATTACCTAATTTATTAGGCTTGTCTACTTCCAAATGAAGTATAAATATGTATCTTAGCGCTTAATTAAAACAAAATAACAATGAAACTTTACAGTAAAATAGCTGCATGTCTTTTTTCATTGGCCATCATAAGTTGTGGTGACGGGAAAAAAGAAAAGAAAGAAGAGAAATTCCAATATGAGCAGGAGCAGTCTTCTTCTAAAAAAACATCGGATGCTGAAGAATCGCAAAACACAGTGATTATTACAGCTAACGATATGATGAAATTTAATAAAAGTGAGATCCGTGTTAAAGCTGGTCAAAAAGTTACTATTACATTAAAGCATGTTGGTAAACTTGACAAGAAAGTAATGGGGCATAATTTAGTTATTCTTAAAGCTGATGCCGACCTTGTTGATTTTGCTACTAAAGCTACTGGAGCTACAAACAATGAGTACATTCCTGAAGGAACAGATGCTGTTATAGCTCATACAAAACTATTAGGTGGTGGTGAAAGTGACACTATTACTTTTGAAGCTCCAGCTGCTGGAACTTATAACTTTTTATGTAGTTTCCCTGGACACTTTGCTGCTATGCAAGGTAAATTTATTGTAGAATAATTTATTATTAAGATGAAAATATATCAGTTTATTTTATTAAGTGCACTAATTTCAATAGTTGCTTGTAAAAGCAAAGAAGAGAAAAAAGAAGAACCTATAAAACAAACTGATACAGCAGTCCAGCTAGAATGGCAACAGCTATTTAATGGTGAAGACCTTTCTGGCTGGACTCCTAAAATAAGACATCATGAAGTAGGTGAAAACTACGCAAACACCTTTTCTGTAAAAGATGGATACATTACCGTAAATTACGACGACTACCATGATGTTTTTAATAAACAATACGGACATCTTTTCTATAACAAGCCTTTTTCTGCTTATTTTCTAGCTGTTGAGTATAGATTTGTAGGAGAGCAAATAGCCGACGGCGAAGGTTGGGCCTATAGAAATAGTGGTGCTATGCTACACGGGCAAGCTCCAGAAACTATGCTTAAAGACCAAGATTTTCCAATTAGTATTGAAGGGCAATTTCTTGGTGGAAATCCGGATACAGAAGATGAGCGATCTACACTAAATCTATGTACCCCTGGAACAAATGTTGTTTACAAAGACTCTCTTTTTACACCACATTGTACTAACTCCTTATCCAAAACCTATAGAGGCGACCAATGGGTTAGAGGTACTTTTTTAGTTTTAAAAGACTCTATTGTAAAACATATTCTAGAAGGAGAAACAGTTTTAGAGTACATAAACCCTACAATTGGTGGTAGCGGTGTTACCGATTTTGACAAAACAGCAAAACAAGATGGGAAACCACTAACCGAAGGATATATTTCTATCCAAAGTGAAAGTCACCCAATACAATTTAGAAAGGTTGAAATTATAGACTTAGATCCAATTTACAACGACAAAGACAAACTAAACGCTACTATTGATGCTATTTTAAAAGAAGAGAAAGCAAAATAAATTTCTATTCCCTTAAAGATAATAGCGAATCTATTTTGTGCTGAAGTCTTTCCTCAGAAGGAGCCGCCTCATTAAAATCAATAATAGATCCATATTTATCCAATAATAAGTATCTAGGTAGCGAATTAATTTCTAATTCTTTTGTAAAGTCTACTTTAGTAGAATTTTCTTCAATTAATTGAAATTGATTTCCTTTTAGCTCATGCTTATTCAATACATCTAACCATCTCTTGTTTGAGTCCCACACATTTATCCCTACAAAAGTTATGTTTCTGATATATTTATCTGCCAATTTATTAAATGAAGGAAATTCTACTAAACAAGGCTTACATGAAGAAGCCCAAATGTCCACATACAAAAATTTGCCATTATATTGATTTAAGGTAGTTGTATCTCCATTACGATTAATAAGTTTTGTTTCAACTACCGATCTAATTTTCTTTACTTTATTGAGCTTATTAAAAGTACTTTCAATATCTTTCTTATAATATGCATCTGTATTTATAGCTTTAAAAGTTTTATAAAACAGATCTAAACTATCTACACCTATTATATGCCATTTAGCAATAAGATATGATACTTTATTTTTTATTTTTTGATTTGTAATATTTTTATCTATTTCCTTTAGATACGCCACGTCAATATCACAATTTTTACATTTTAAGAACTTTCCCTTCACAAATAAATCACTCTTATCTTTAAGGAAATAGTAATGATTATTAGCCAAAAAAGGGATAAAGAAAGGTAACTTTAATAATGTTTCATTATTTATATCAATAGAAGAAAATGGTTTTGGATAGTTTATAGAAACTTTATAATCCTTTTCATCAGTAAGTAACTTTTTATCTACTTCGAAACTCATTAAATTATAATCCATATTAAGAGCTATAAAGGACCGTTCAAGATGCAAAAAATCAATATTTTTTATAGGCGTATCCTCAAGAAGCTTTTTATAAACACCTCCAATTGAATCATTCATTTTTAAAAATTCTTCTTCATCAAGCTTTACAAAGTTCTTATAAGTATCTATATGCTTTAATGCTTGCCTCTTCTTTTGACGTGAAAAAAGATATTCATTTTCATCAGCACCAATTCCTTTGAAATACACTTTACTCTTTTCTTGGTCTAGAATTAGATCCAAATTAAAACCAGGCTCCAAATAAATATCAAAATTTAGATTGTCCGCCTCTATTTTATAGTAACCTAGCGCTACTGAGATTGTATCCTTAAACTCTCCTTTTTTGTTTACATAAAAAGTATCTATTGTTTTAGGATTAGTAATATCTCTATTTTTAATAACAAGGAATTCCGACTTAGAAGAAACCAATCCCCCTGAAATAAGCACAGCATTTTCTGCCTCTTTTTCGCAAGAAAAAAAGACAACAAGCATTAAAGCATATAGAATTCTATTCAAATTATATAAATTTACTTTCTTCTTCCAAAAATTATCAGAAGAAATAAGAACAGGTTTATAAAATCTAAATACAGAGTTAAAGCTCCTATAACAGCTTCTTTTGTATCTTCTTCCGTCCTTCATTTCCGATGATATTCATCTGTTTAATTTTCTGTGTATCATAAGCAGTTAATACAACAAATATTAGAACCCCTGCATAAATTAACGTGAGTTCGAAATAAATCTAAATATAGAACAAATTTAACTATATGATTTTAAATTACTTAATCCTCCTTTCGTTTTTGTATTGACACAAAAACGAAACAAAAAGGTCAAGACTGATTTAAAAAGTATTCAAATAAGTCAGTTTTCTTATATAGAACTCACGTTAAATTACAATTCAATAAATCATTTCATTTTCAAAAAATAGTTATCTCGAATCAAGCCCAAGAGGTATTCAAACCAATGGAGTTTAGTTTATTACGGTGCAGAAATCCTTCAGCAAACTCAAAACAGGCTTTGAAATAATTAAACCCTCTATGAGGGATTAACGAGTTTTATTTATAAAAACATAAAAAAGCCCTCACTTTCGTAAGGGCTAACCATGAATGAAATCTATTTAATCCATTAAATGAGTTAAATCATTAACAGGTAAATTGATTTTATTGTTATTGCCTTATTGCCAACCTCCACCAAGTGCTTGGTACAGTGTCACAACAGCATTTAAACGTAAATATTTATTTTCAACCAAAAGCAATTCAGAGTTTAAAGAATTTTCTCTAGCCGTAAGTACTTCCAAGTAATTTACTAAACCTTGATTAAGTAATTCTTCAGAATACTCTGTAGCCAAACTATATGCTTCGTACTCTTTTTGTCTAGCTTCAATTTTATCTACTGCAGCTTGATAACTATACAACGCATCTGAAACTTCTCTTCCAGCGGTTAATAATGTTTGCTTATAATTTAATAAAGCCGACTCTTGTTGCGCTTTAGAAACTTCAAATTGAGTACGTATTTTCCTTCCATTTAAAATAGGCTGAGCCAAACCACCAACTAGCGAGTTAAAAATAGAGCTCGCATCAATCCAATCATCAAAATTTAAACTTTGGAAACCAGCGCTAGCACTTAATGTAATAGAAGGATAAAAGCTACTTCTAGCAACATTAGTAAGCTCAAAAGCATTTATTAATCCATATTCTGCTGAAGCTACATCGGGTCTGTTTTGCAACATCAAATAAGGAACTCCTGTAGTTAATTCTTGGTCTATTTCTTGAGATTCCAATACACTACGCTCTATAGCATGTGGAGGTTGCGCTAATAAAATAGAAAAGGCATTCTCTAATAATTTAATTTGATTTTCTAAATCAATTTTTATCGCCTTTGCTGTGTATAACTGAGCTTCGGTTTGTTTAACCGCCACTTCTGTAACCATTCCAGCATCTTTAAGAGCCTTTGTTGTTTCTAAACTCCCTTCTCTATTTTCTACTGTTTCATTAGTAATTTTTAACTGTTCATCTAAAGAAAGTAATTGATAATAAGTAGAAGCAAGTGCTGCAATAAGTTCTGTTTTAACAGCTTTATGCGCTTCGATAGTTTGCAAATACGTTGCTTCGAAAGCTCTTTTATTACTTCGTATTTTTCCCCAGATATCTGCTTCCCATGATAAACTTGCCGTTAAATCGTATTGCTCATAAGGCGCATTAAAAATACTCCCAAACTGACTGTTTTCAGAATTTTCCTGACGCGTAACTGTTCCATTTAAATTTAAAGTTGGATAATTGCCAGCCTTTCCTTGTTTTAAATAAGCCTCTGAAGCCACAATTTGCTGTAGCGCCATTCTGATATCTAAATTATTAACAAGTGCAGTATCTATATATCTTTCTAGAATTGGATCCTTAAATAAAGTTCTCCATGAAACCATTCCTAATGAAGTACTGTCTTGAGATAGCTGATCGGTTCTATAAAGATTTTCCGTTTCAACCTCAGGTCTTTCATAATTCTTAGCCACAAAACACGATTGCAACAGCAATGGTACGCTAAGCCCTAGTATGATTTTATATATTTTTAAGTTCTTCATCTTAATTTAAGTTATCTTCAGATTCAACAATAGCTTCTGGAGCTCCTGAAATTTTTTCTTGTAACCATTGGAATACTACAAAAAGAATTGGGATTGCAAACACTCCTAAAATTGTTCCAATTAACATCCCTCCTGCTGCTCCAGTTCCTATAGAACGGTTACCAGCGGCACCAACACCACCTGCTAATGCTAATGGCATTAATCCTAAAATAAAAGCAAATGAAGTCATCAAAATTGGTCTAAGTCTAGCTTTAGCCCCATGAATTGCAGCATCTGCAAGACTCTCTCCTCGTCTTCGCCGTTGAAGTGCAAACTCCACAATAAGAATTGCATTTTTGGCTAAAAGCCCAATTAACATAATAAGTGCAATTTGGAAGAAAATATTATTTTCCAATCCAACCATTTTGGTTGTAAAATAAGCTCCAAATACCCCTAATGGTAATGATAAGATTACCGAAAAAGGCAGCAGATAACTTTCGTACTGTGCCGATAATAAAAAGTACACAAACACAATACTTAAAATAAATATTAAAATTGTCTGACTTCCTGCATTTACCTCTTCTCTAGTTAGTCCAGAATAAGCAATATCATAATTTGATGGTAAGTTTGCCGCTTCAGCTTCTACTACAGCAATTGCATCCCCAGTACTATACCCAGGATTTGAAGCTCCAGTAATTTTAGAAGAATTAAATAAGTTAAAACGGGTAACCGACTGAGGTCCGTACACTCTTTTTAGTTTTACAAACTGAGTAATAGGTGCCATTTCCCCTTCTCCAGTTCTAACATACAATTCATTTAAAGATTGTTTATTATCTCTACTTTCGGGAAGTGTTTGTAAATACACACGATACTGTTTACCAAATCTAGCAAAATCGGCTGCATAAATACCTCCTATATATCCTTGTAAGGTAGAGAATATAGAGCTAATAGGCACTCCCTTTTCTTTAGCAACAGGCACGTTAATCTCCATCTCATACTGTGGATATTTAGTATTAAAAGAAGATTGCGCATATTGAATTTCAGGATGTTTCATTAAAGCCATCATAAAATCACGATTAGCCTCATCTAGTTCCGTAAAAGCACCTCCAGATCTATCTAATAAATTCACTTCAAAACCAGAAGAAATTCCAAAACCAGGAATACTTGGCGGTGCAAAAAATATAATATTTGCCTCTGGAATTGTAGTAGCTATTCCAAATAACTTCTTGGTAAGCGCATCTACAGAAAGAGAATCTTCTCCACGTTCTTCCCAGTCTTTTAATTTAATAAATCCTAATCCGTAGTTACTACCTTGTCCTCCTAATAAGCTAAATCCACTAATTACAGACACACCTTCTACACCAGGTAAATCCTTAGTTTTTTCATATAATAATCTGTTTACTTCTCCAGTTCTATCTATAGATGAACCCGCAGGTAATTCTACATTCGCAAAAATAATCCCACGATCTTCATTAGGAACAAAACCAGTTGGAGTAGTTGAAGAAACCCAAATTATACCAGCTATAGACGCCAATAATGCAACTCCAGTAATCCATTTATGCTTATATAGAAAACCTAAAGATTTTCCATAACGTTCTGTAGTAGCACTAAATCCCTTATTAAAACCGTCATAAAAACGTTGTAAGTATGTTGTGTTCTTCTTCTCCTCTTCCGTATGAACTTTTAAGAATAATGCACACAATGCAGGGCTTAAGGTTAAGGCATTTACAGCAGAAATCATAATCGCTACAATTAGCGTTACCCCAAATTGCTCATAAAAAACCCCTGTTGGTCCTTGGATAAATGTAACAGGAATAAATACAGCTGCCATTACTAAGGTAATAGATATAATAGCTCCTGATATTTCTGTCATTGCATTTATAGTTGCAGATTTTGCAGATTTCTCATTCCCTTCTTCAATCTTGGCATGCACCGCTTCCACCACTACAATAGCATCATCGACCACAATACCAATAGCCAGCACTAAAGCGAATAATGTTAGTAAGTTTATGGAATATCCGAAGACATTCAGAAAAAAGAAAGTACCTATAATTGCAACAGGAACTGCTATAGCAGGAATTAAAGTAGATCTAACATCTTGTAAGAAAATAAATACTACCAAGAAAACCAATATAAACGCCTCAATAAGTGTATGCACCACCTTATCTATCGATGCAGTTAAAAAGTCGTTTGTATCATACGGAATAAACAAATCTATCCCTTTTGGAAAATCTGGCTTCAGATTCTCCAATTTTTCGCGAATAGTCTCAATAATCTCTTGTGCATTGGACCCTTTTGTTTGGTATATCGCCATGTTTACACTTGGATACCCATTTGTAATAGAACTCGAAGCAAAAGATTGCGCACTCAATTCTATATCTGCAACATCTTTTAAACGCAGATACTGACCATTCCCTAGCGCTTTTATAATGATGTCTCCGTATTGTTTTTCAGTTTTAAAACGCCCACTGTATTTTATTACGTAAGAAAAAGCCTCTCCATTATTCTCTCCTAAAGAACCTGCAGCTGCTTCTAAACTTTGCTCTCTTAAAGCTGCCGAAACATCTGATGGAATTAAATTATATGCCGATAATTTATCTGGTTTTAACCAAATACGCATTGCATAATCTTGACTAGAAAATACATTAACATCTCCAACCCCATTTACACGCTGTAATTCTGGAATAACGTTAATTTTTAAGTAATTCTGAACATACGTAGCGTCGTAATCCTCATTAGATGAGAAAAAAGAAATAAACATCAGCGAACTCGTTTGTTGCTTTTGTGTTATAACTCCTGTTTGTACAACCTCTTGCGGCAACAAGGCATTGGCTCTAGACACCCTGTTCTGTACGTTTACAGCAGCAATATCTGGATCTGTATTTTGATCAAAATAAACCGTAACATTTGCTGTACCAGCATTGGTAGCGGTAGAAGTAATGTACGTCATTCCTTCCACTCCATTTATCTGCTCTTCAATAGGAATAATTACACTCTCTAATATAGTTTCGGCACTGGCTCCAGGATAGGTAGCATTTACCTGAACAGTAGGAGGGGCAATATCTGGATACTGCTCTATAGGCAAGGTTAAAACCCCTAACCCTCCTAAAATTACTAATATAATGGAGATTACTGTAGATAATACAGGTCTCTCTATAAATGTTTTTAGCATAACTTACTTTTTAAGCTTTTTTGTTAGTTTCTAAATAATGTTTTTATCGGTTTTGTTATACTATCAAATGACGTTTCTTGTGGTACAATTTCAGCTCCATCTCTAAGTTTATCCACTCCTTTAGCCACTATAACATCTCCAATTTTAACACCAGATTCTACTACATATAAGTTTTCTATGTGGTCTGTAATTTTAATTACTTCAGATTTTACTTTATTATCACTTCCTACATGAAAAACTAATGTTTGCCCCTGACGCTCAAAAGTAGATTCTTGAGAAATAACAGGTACATCTGTATAAACGGTAGGGATTTGTATTACCCCACTGTTTCCATTTGTTAAAAGTCTTTCTGGATTAGGAAATGTAGCTCTAAAGCTAACTGTACCTGTATTTTGGTTTACTTGCCCTGTTACAGTTTTAATTTTTCCTTTATGCTTATATAATTCGCCATTAGCTAAAACCAAATTGATTTCTGGAAAATTGTCAAGTTTTTCCTGACGGGAATCTCCTTTTGTATTCTGAACAAAATCTAAGTAATCCTCTTCATTCATTGAAAAATAAGCATAAACTTCTTTTATATCAGAAACTGTTGTTAACGGTATTTGGTCACTCGGACTTACTAAAGTTCCTTCTCTATAAGGTATTGCCCCTACAAAACCATCAACAGGACTTTTAACCGTAGCATAATTTATATTAGCATTTATGGCGCTATAATTACTCTTTGCTTGTGCTAAATTAGCTTTGGCAGTTTCTAATTGAACTTCACTAATAATTCCCTTTTCTACTAGTGGCTTTAATTTATCAACCTCCACTTGGGCTACATTTACACTAGCTTGAGCAGCACCAGCATCTTGAGTTAAAGATTCTGTTTCTAAACGAAATAAAACTTGCCCTTTGCTAACTTGCTGTCCTTCGTCTACTAAAACATCTTTTATATAACCAGATATTTTTGCTCGAACCCCACTGTTTATAACCCCTTCTATACTTGTAGGATAGGTTTTATAACCAGTAATTTTTTTACTTTCTATCTTTACAGTAGGATAAGGCATTGCCTGAGCTGCTTGTTGCGCTTTTTCCTTCTTCCCACAACTTACAAGGACTATTGCAAAACCTACTAGGAATAGTTTAGAATATAATTTTGAACTCATTATTGTACTTGATTGACTGTTATTAAATTATTTTTTAGTTTACATAAATTTTCAATCATGGCATCCACAAACTCAATGTAGTGCTTATTGAAAGAAAGATCTTTTCTGTTTTTCATTGTTAATTTATCATCTGCTGATAATGTTTTTTCTCGATAATTAAGAACCTTAACATGCAGTTCTCGCTCTTTTTTCCAAGAATTAATTTTATCATCTAAACGATTTATCATATTATCAACCGAAGCCTTAAAATACCTTCTACGGTCTCCCGATTTTGTGTAATAACCAATCCTTCCCATCGACTGTAAAAGCTGAAGATTTGTTGAAAGCGAACTTTTACTCACTTGTAACTCTTCCAAAATCTCGTCAAAAGTTGCACCTTTATCTCCTGCTAAAGCTAAATACCCAAAGATTCTTGAAGACAGTGGAGATAGCATATCTTGACATTCAAAATACACTCCCATTTCTTCTATTAGCTCTTTTTTTAGCTTCATTAATTCTACATCTTCTATCATATTTTATAAATAAGATGCAAAACTACGTTTAGTTCGGTAATTACCGAACTAAACAGCAGTTAATAGTATGTTAAACTTTAGCTTAAAAATTAAGCGTTACTTTCAGAATATTTTTTTGAGGTAGTGGAGGAAGCTTTAATAAACGATTTAAAACTTTTGCAAATTACCACAAAAACACCTAAAAAACAGCATGTTAGACCTAATATTAATAAATTAAACACATCCGAAAATGTATTTCCTGCAGAGAGAATACATAATATTAGTAATGTAGAAATAGGTAATGAAAGTGCTAAAACTCCAATTGCAAAATTGGAATCAAATGTTTTAGCATTAGTGTTTTTATTTTTTTCTGAAGAATCTATTAAAGAAATATGTGCAAATGGCCAAAAACTACAAGCACTAAGAGCAAATGAAACTATTAAAAGAATAGTATTGCTATTTATTCCTCCAAACAGCATAGCTAACGAGGCAATTAATACAAGTATTACTCCTGCGCGTAACATTAATAAAGAAAATATTTGCACAAACTGCATTCGTTTAATTTTAAATGCCAAACCAATATAAATAAGTACTAATGGAGTCATAATAATACTTAGCCTTGAAAAGGTATCCTTAAAAAAACTAGGAAGCATAGTAAGGTTAACACCAAAAACTACAAAGAGTAAGGCGGCAAAAATAAAAATATTAACGGGTTCTTTTAGAATTGAAATAAATAGATTTTTAATCTTCCTTGAATTCCCAATAACTCCAACTACATCTTGATTGTTTTGATAGTACCATTTCATTGCAATAATATACAATACAACAAGTACAAAAACTTTATTTCCTAAATCTGCCATTGCAGCTTTAGCTAAATAATCGTCTCCTAAAAATTCTAATATAAACGGAAAAGACGATAAACCAGGAGCAAGAGAAGGGATAAGCAACCTACTTGTTCTTCCTATGGCAGTATTTTTTTCAATCCCCACCAAAGGAAGCATTAAACCAGTAATAAAGTATAAAACTACATTTAATAAAATTGCTAAAAATGGAAGTGAAATTAATGCCATACTAATATTCACCTTTAATAAAGCAATAAAAATAGTGGCAGGCAATGCAAGGTTTAAAATTATTTTTTTTAACCCTGTAACTTCTTCTGGACTTTTAAACTTAAGCTTGAGTAGAAATCCTATTAAAATAAATAGCAGTAATGATATGGTTTTTTGTAAAGCAAACTCCATTAAACAAGTATTTGATTAATTGCCTCAGCAAAATATTTCATTTCTTCCGTTGTTCCCATACTCACTCTACACCAATCTTGATCCCAAAATTTAAAGGCCCTAACCACCACTTTCCTTTCATATATTTTATCAAGAAATTCGTCTCCTGCCATTTCTATAGGAAATAGAACAAAGTTTGTTTGAGATGGGAGGTAGGAAATATTTTTTTTCTCTAATAAATTGTAGGTAAATTGTTTTGCTTCAGTAATTTTTGACTTACAATCTTCCACAAAATCAACATCGTCTAAACTAGCATTGGCAGCAGCTATTGTAGGCCCTGTAATTCCCATTCCACCTCTAGTAATTTTATTAATTTCATCTAAAGAATTCTTATTTCCTAACATATATCCAATGCGCAGTCCAGCCATTCCATATATTTTGGAAAAAGTACGAGCTACAAACACATTTTTTCCTTTTGCAACCAGAGGAGCCATGCTATTATTTAACCCACCTTCTGACAATTCTATATAAGCTTCATCAATAAAAATAGGAACCTTGTCTGATACGCGATCACAAAAATCATAAAGCTTTTTGGTGTCTGTTAATGTTCCTGTTGGGTTATTAGGATTTGTAATGTACACTAACTTTGTATCTGCATCTATAGCAGCTTCCATAGCATCTAGATCGTGTTGAAAATCTTTAGTGAGCTTAATAGGCTTCCAATTGCCGCCTGAAGCTTTTGCTACTTGAACCAAAGACATATAACAAGGGTCTCCACTAATAACATTTCCTCCATCTCTAAAATAAACCAAGGCGGTTTTCTCTAATAAATCAGACGACCCAGGTCCCATCATAATATTATCTGTAGTAACTCCTTCTTTTTGCGCTATTTTTCCTACTAATTCTCCTAAAGACCGCCATGAATAATGATTCCCTTCTGTAACAGCCTCTTGAAAGGCCTTTGATGCTTTTAAGGATGGTCCATATGGATTTTCATTCCATACCAATCTAGCTTTTACCGTACTTAAATCTGGAAATCTAGGGGGAGTAAACTCTTTAAAGCTAGTTAAATTGGAATTAAACATAAAAGGCTGTTTATTTCCATGCGCATAATCTGCCGTTGCACTCCATAAATCTATTGGTGTTAAAGCTAATGCTCCAGCAGCTAATGCTCCTTTTTTAAACCATTCTCTTCGGCTATTATTCTTTAGGTTTTTCATTTCTTGTAGATTAATTAAGTTAAGTTGCTACAAGTTATAGCAGACTAACAAAATTTCCTATGAGAAAAAATTAAAACCGAAGCTGTTAAATTTTAAGATTTATAAAATAAAACGGATATATTGTGATATTTTAATCATAAATGTTAAAAACAAGATTATTTCATCTCAATTTTAACATTAAAAAGAAGTGACTTAATTCGCCAAAACACCTGCTATTCCTAACACAGGAACAGCAACCTCATTGCTCTCTGAAATCTGATACTCGTTAAAAAGGAATTTTTTTTCGTATAATTTATTATCAGCAAAAAAAGTAAGAAAAAACTCGTTTTTCAGTTTAAAAACCTCCTCTTGGATAAGTTCTACTTTCCTAAAAGATTTAGCTTCCAAATCTCCAAGTCCATGGCGCATAGTTGTAGTTTTTAACGCTTCTCCATAACCTTTAGAAACCAAAATAGTTCCTTCTATTGCACTTTCCCTATTATTTATAAGATAGATATACCAAGTTTTTGAAAGGTGCTTTTCGTCCCACTCATTTACAGCAGCAACATAAACTTCTTCAGCAATAGGGATTTCTATATCTTTTTTCATGTTTTATTTATCGTTTTAACGGTTACATGGAACCTCCAAATAATCATTCTGCTATGTGTCTAAAAATATAGACATGGTATTTATTATAAGTAAAATACCTCGGAACAATTCACGGGCATTAAAAGGAAAAACCTAAAACATTCCAAAGCAAGCTTCGGAGCATTCAAATTTCGATTATTGAGTAATTATAAAACAGATTTAAATTGTTTTAAGAAACGGATATCGTTTTCACTAAGCATTCTAATGTCCGAAATTTGATGCAACAATAAAGCAATTCTATCTATCCCCATTCCAAAGGCAAATCCAGAATATTCTTTAGAATCAATTCCACAATTTTCTAACACATTAGGGTCTACCATTCCGCAACCCATAATTTCCAACCATCCTGTACCTTTGGTCATTCTGTAATCGGTTTCGGTTTCTAAGCCCCAATACACATCTACCTCAGCACTAGGTTCTGTAAATGGAAAATAAGATGGACGTAAACGAATCTTAGACTTCCCAAACATTTCTGTAGTAAAATACTGTAGAGTTTGTTTTAAATCGGCAAACGAAACTCCCTTATCAATATACAATCCTTCTACTTGATGGAAAAAGCAATGCGACCGAGAAGAAATAGCCTCATTTCTAAAAACACGCCCAGGAGAAATCGTTCTAATTGGCGGTTTATTATTTTCCATATAACGCACTTGCACAGACGACGTATGCGTACGCAATAAAACATCCGGATTAGTTTGCACAAAAAACGTATCCTGCATATCTCTAGCAGGATGGTATTCTGGTAAATTTAATGCCGTAAAATTATGCCAATCGTCTTCAATTTCTGGTCCTTCAGAAACATTAAATCCAATCCGAGAAAATATATCAATAATTTGATTTTTAACAATAGAAATTGGATGTCTTCCTCCCAATTCCAATGGCATTGCAGGTCGCGTTAAATCGCCATACAAATTTTCTGTAGGCTGAGCACTCTCTAAAGCTTCTTTTAAAGAATTCACCTTTTCCTGTGCAGTATTTTTTAACTGGTTAATTACCTGTCCAAATTCTTTCTTCTGCTCATTAGGAACATTCTTAAATTCAGCAAAAAAGTCATTTAAAAGTCCTTTTTTTCCTAGATATTCAATTCTAAATGCTTCAACCTCATCTAAAGTAACCGCTGTAAAGCCTTTTACTTTCTCAATATGTTCCTTAATAGTATCAATCATAACCATTTTTTCTTTGGAAGGGCAAATTTAAAGATTTCTAAAGAATATTTGCCGTTTCCTTCAACTTATAATTCTTTTTTAGAAGCTTTTTAGCTTGCGAAAATATAAATCGCTGTTTCCCGCTTTCCCCACTACACGGCTGTTTGTCTCTGCCAAACAGACGGGGTAGTTGGCTCAATCGGGGCTAGCAGCTATAACTAGCGCACTCTATATTGTTTTTTTACTATTCTATATAACCACTATCTGTAAAATACTGTACAATAGCTTCTTTCATCAAAACCGACTGTTCACCTGCTTTTAGGGTAGGTAATTGCTCTTTCATTACATAATGTGGCCAACCATCATCATCAAAAAAATCAAACTCATAATATCCATAAGGCTCTAAAAGTCGGCAAATAGCAATATGCATTAAATTAAGCTTTTCGTCCTTTTTAAACTTTCTATTAAGTTGCCCAAGCTCTTGAACTCCTATTAAATAAATAATAGCATCAAGCTCTAATTCATCCCCATCTGCAAATTGATTTGAGAGTTTTCCAACCAACAAATCCCATTTCATTTTTAAAACCTCGTCTCTTGCCATTTTATAATTTTGTGCAAAAGTAAGAAGATAATTTTTCTATTAACATCATAGCATTTTAATTTCTAAAAATCTAAAATGTATATTTGTTAAAATGATTTTCTGAATGAATTACATTGACATCGTTTTAGGCGGACTTATTATCTTCGGAATTGTACGCGGATTTATGAAAGGGCTTTTTATAGAAGTAGCCTCCTTAGTTGCTCTTATTCTTGGAATCTATGGCGCCATCCACTTTTCATATTTTGTGGGCGACTTCCTTCAAGAAAAAGTCGACTGGGAACAAAAATACGTTAGCCTTACTGCCTTTGCTATCACTTTTATCATTATAATATTAGCTGTCTCTCTTATAGGAAAACTACTTACAAAAATTGCTAATTTAGCTGCTTTAGGCTTATTAAATAGATTCTTTGGAGCTGCTTTTGGCGGATTAAAAATAATAGTAATTCTAGGGGCTATTTTAATTTTTATAGACAGAACCAATCAAACTATTGAGTTTATAAAGCAAGAAACTATAGACAACTCAGCTACCTATAAACCCGTTAAAGAGATTGGAGGCTTTGTTTTTGATTGGGTGCTTAGAGAAACTTCCTAAAATATTAAATATAGTATCTGAATAAAGATACAAGACCCTATACTATAGGAGAAAAGAATAAATTATAGTTCCCACAAGTTATTATTTATAGAGGAAATTTTTCGTTTCTTTTCTATTTTAAACAAAAAAATGGCTGTTTAAAAAGTAATTTATAATTGTTAAAACTAAGCTTTTCGAAGTTTTAAACAACTAATACTCAAAAGCATCCTTCAACAAGCTCAGGATAACATTTAAAGTTTAGATACTTTTTAGACAGCCACTTCAATTATTAAATGGTAGCTTAATCTAAATGATAGATTTCCATAATATTTTTCAAAATACCATCTAAATCAATCTTTAAGTCAATTAATTTTCCAGTATGAATATCAAATACCCAACCATGAACTTTAAGTCCTCTACTACGAACCGCTTTTTGTACAGTTGCAGTTTTAATAAGGTTTACACATTGCTCTTGAACATTTAACTCCACTAAACGGTCGTAACGCTTATCTTCATCGTCAATAGCATTTAATTCGGTTTTATGTAAACGGTATACATCTCTAATATTTCTTAACCATGGATTTAAAATTCCTAAATCTGCCGATTGCATAGCTGCTTTTACACCTCCACAAGAAAAATGTCCACAAACCACTACATGGTTTACTTTTAAATGGTTAACGGCGTAATCTAATACAGACATTGCATTCAAGTCTGTTCCTACAACCATATTTGCAATGTTTCTATGAACAAAAACCTCACCTGGCTGTAAACCCATTAAATCCTCTGCAGTCACCCTACTATCTGAACAACCTATGTATAGTAACTCTGGACTTTGTCCTTTTCCTAAATCTTCAAAATAATTTGAATCTACATCAAGTTTAGATTCAATCCACTTTTTATTATTGTCAAATACCTTATCTAAATTCATTCTAATATTTTTCTTAAAATTAAACTTTTTTATATAATTTATTAAGCTGCTTCGCTATTTTTTGCTCTAAAAAATGAAGTGTAATTTTTAGGGTTGTACACAACTCCTTTGTTGGAAATTAACTTAACTTCTATATTTTTATCTTTCGCTTTAATAGCAAAATCATCTAGAATTTCCAAAATGTCATAGTTCAATCGTAGCGTTTTTGTAACATCTAACTCCAGAAGAGTATCATTTGGCAACGCATTTAGCTCTTTCAGAATTGCTCCTTTATTCAGAAAAGAAATCTCTTCTGCTAAAGTCATTTTTACAATATGACTCCCTTCATCTGTTTTCTCAATATGTAAGAAGTGTGAGTTTTGATAGTTCTTTATTAAAATCATTGTAATCCCTACAGCCAATCCTAATCCTATTCCCATTAATAAATCTGTAAACACTACTCCTAAAACAGTTACAATAAAAGGAATAAATTGTTCTTTTCCCAACTTAAACATCTGCTTAAACAATGCTGGTTTTGCTAATTTATAACCTACAATAAGTAAGATTGCCGCTAATACAGCAAGTGGTATTTTATTAAGTAATAATGGAATTAAAATTACAGATCCAAGGAGCAACACTCCATGAATAATTGCCGATAATTTTGTTTTACCTCCCGATTGAAGGTTAGCAGAACTACGCACAATAACTTGTGTAATTGGAAGTCCACCTATAAATCCAGAAACAATGTTTCCTGCTCCTTGTGCAAAAAGCTCTCTATTGGTAGGTGTTGTTCTTTTTTCTGGATCCATTTTATCTGTTGCTTCCACACACAAAAGTGTTTCTAAACTTGCTACAATCGCAATTGTAACACCAGTTACCCATACTTGCGGGTTTGTAATTGCTGCAAAATTAGGAAACGTAAACTGCCCAATAAAATCTGAAGCACTTTCTGGTACAGGTACCGATACTAAATGGTCTGTAGCTATTCCAAAACTAGAGTTAGAATCTACTAACATATAATATAAAATCCCAACAATTACGGCTACTAATGGCCCAGGGATAATTTTAAATATATCGTGTTTCTTTGATAATACTTTTTCCCAAAACAGTAAAATAAACAACGAAATGCACGTTACTAAAATGGCTCCTGGAGAGATAAAATCTAACATAGAACCTAATGCCGAAAACGTATTCTCACCATCTAATTGGAAAAAATCTAAATCTCCCTCATAATCGGAATCATATCCAAAAGCATGCGGTATTTGCTTTAAAAAAATAATAACCCCTATGGCAGCCAACATCCCCTTAATTACAGATGAAGGAAAATAATACCCAATAATACCTGCCTTTAAAACACCTAAGAGAATTTGAATTACACCTCCAATAATTACCGCAACTAAAAAATTCTCAAATCCTAAAGAGGCTATTGCAGCTAAAACAATAACTGCCAATCCAGCTGCTGGTCCACTTACTCCAATGGAAGAACCACTTATACTACCAACTACAATACCTCCAACAATACCAGCTATTAAACCAGAAAATAAAGGGGCACCACTGGCTAATGCAATCCCTAAACACAATGGTAGGGCTACGAAAAACACGACAAGACTCGCCGGTAAATCATTTTTTAGATGTTTAAACATAACTAACTATATTTTTGTTTTCACAAGAGGTGAAAACTTATTAAAATTTTACTTAAAATTTGCGTGAAAAACGTGTAGGTAATCAGATTTTAAATAGAATAATAAACAATAGTTAGCATATTGGAAATAACCCAATTTTTACTCTTAAAGTAGAAACTATTGGAAATAATATTCCTTAAATCTAATTAGGAAATATATTCTGGAGGTGGAATAATAACATCCATCACTTGACTATAGTGATGTTTTACGAAGTAATGGTAATTTTTTCTTTTTGTAATAATCTGAGAAATATAAAAACCTTCCTCTTTTGGGTAAGGTAACTCTTTGAGTTCTTTTAATTCACTGCTAGTATTATTGTCCTTCTTCTCTTCTTCTGTCATACTATAAAAGTAGGATACGTCTGCATCTTTCTCAACAACAGTCAATATAGCTGGAGTTATTAAGAAGGAGCAAAATATAAAGAGGAAAAAACCCACAAATATTTTCTTATTCGTATTCAATACTGACAATTAATTAACATCAATAACAAATATAATGTTTGTTACTGAATTATCTGTTAAGGATTTTTTAAAAGTCTTTAATTTCTTTTAAATCAGTATCGGGTAGCCAACCTATTTTACCATCTGCTAGCTTAATCTTTTTCCAACCTCCTAAGGTTTCCAAAATATTAACTTTAGTCCCTTCATGCAATAAAAATACCTCGGTGCTGCCCATATTAGGTTCTGACATTACAGAAGTTTCTTTAGCAAAAATTATGGCAGGTTTTCTATTGTTTTCTACTCCGTATTGGTAATATGAAAAACCATAACTAGCTATAGAAAATAACAGGAATAAAATACTTAGCGCAAAATAAATCCGCTTTCTTGTATGGTAGCTAGCAAAGTAATACAGTAAGAAACCAACAACAAACAACACCATAAATAAAATAGACAGAATAGCCCATGTATTGTATGATAATTTAAAGATTATATTGGTGGCTAATTTTGCTAAACCAGTTTGCGGCATCACATCAATAGCATCTACCGTCATGTTTTCTGCAAAGTGCAAATTATTTTTAATATCTGCATCATTAGGAGAAAGCAAGAGAGCTTTTTCATAATAATAGATACTTGGCGCTATTTGATTTAATTTATAATATCCATTGGCTAAATTATAATAAAGAGCAGCAGAATGAACTCCACTTTGAGATACCTCAAGATATTTTTCTATTGCTTTTTGATATTTCCCCTCGTTGTATAAATCGTTACCTTGCTTAAACACCGCTTCATTTTGGGCTACCCCAACATAAGCTGTCAATAAAAACAACGTAAAAACAAATCCGCTAAGTAAACTTTTACAAGCCTTCATCATGATTTAAACTGTTTATCGATTAACGAAATAACTTCGGCTGCTTTATTGTAATCGCTTTGCATTTCTGCTGTTGTACTTGGAGAATACCTTGCCAATTCACAACTTTTTAGTAATGCTATAAAATTATCTACCCCCTGCTTTTCTACATTTTTAGAAAGTAGTAATTCACTTATTTTTTCTTTACTAAATTCAGACGTTACCAACTTCAATTTTGCTCGTAAGTAATTATGTAGCGCTCTTTCTAAAGATTCGTAGAATGCCTCTTTATTACCAAGATTTCTTTTTGCTTCTGATAAATATTTCTTAGCCAACTTATTAGCCTTTCTAACTCTATTACCAACTACATCTCCAGCCATAGCCGCTCTTTTCTTCCCTATTAAAATAGCAATAGGAATTAAAAGTAAAGGAACTAGTAGCAATATATAATACAAAATAGAACCGAAGAAAACAGAAGCTTCTTTAGCATATAAATTGGTGTCTAATTTTATAAATCTAAATTGGTCGCCCAAGGTAGCTATAGGTTGCTTATTGATAGCATCACTATCTCTGGTCGCTTCATTTGCTACCGCAGCACTGGACGGTCCTTCATAAACATTTATTAGGGATTGTTGTGAAGTAACTGTTTTGTATTTCTCTTCTTTAGGATCAAAATAAGAGAATGCTACGCCAGGAATAGGATACTTCCCTTTGAATTGCGGAACAATAGTATAATTGTCGGAAATTTTTCCGCTCATTCCAGATAAATTCGTAGAAACATTTTCTTCATGTTCAGGCTCATAAACCTCCAACGAACTTGGAAGCGTAAGCTTTGGCAAGTTAAAAAGTTTTAAGTTTCCTTTTCCAGTTACCTGAATTTTAGCAGTTAAAGATTCGTTCGCTTTTAAATCGGATTTTGAAGTAATTACATCAAAATCAAATTGTCCAACAGCACCTGTAAATCCTGCTGGTTTTCCAGCCTCTGGAAGTGGTTTTACTTTAATAATACGTTGCCCAGCAGTAACTGTTTTATTAGTTTGCGTAAACAATCTTCCGCCAAAAACATCTCTCCTATTAGTTGGAACATCTACAGTTACATCCAATGAGAGCGGTTCAATTTCTAAAGAGCCCGTTTTTTGAGGATATAATACCACACGTTTTAAAACCACATAACGGTATTGTTTTCCTTCGTACAAACCATTCTCTACCTGAAATCTGGTAACTTTTATATCTTGAGACCAAAAATTATTATACGTTGGATTTGCCTTCGGAAGAAAATTAGAAACATTAATGCTTGGACTCACATACAATTTGTAAACCACACTTACTGCCTCATTTAAATACGGACTCCCATTAGATACCTCAGCTACTAAATGCAAATTATCATCTGCAATATCATCGGCAGAAGGCGGCGCATTCGGGTCGTTAACCGCTTCGGTTACCTCTATTTTTATAGGCGTTGTTTTATACGTATTTCCTTCTATTTCAACTTTAGCCTGCTGAATTGTAAAATTCCCTTTGGACAAAGGTGTTAAAACGTAAGAATACGATTTTGAAAAAGAACGTTTTCCATTTACCCAAGAATGACTAACAGATTGATTTGGCCCCATTAAAACTCTAAAACCTTCAAAAGAAGGTGGCACAAAATTATCGCCATCCTTATTCATGCTAAATTCTACACGTAAGCGCTCATTTACGCCAAGTTTTTTCTTACTAGCATTGGCCTCAAACTGCACTTCTTCCTCTTGAGAGAATAAAACTCCCGAGAAACATATAAAAAAAGTAAGTATTAAAAATTTAATTTTCATTTTTTACCAATCTTTTTCAGATTTTACTGGTGCTCCTTTTACTTTTTCAGCATTTATTTTTTCTTGAACTTTCTTTTCTTCGTTGTTCATCGCCTCCAAAATATTTTTTACCTGCTGAGGTGATAATTGATTAGGACGAGGTTGTTGCTGTTGCTCTTGAGGCTTATCTCCAGGATTCTGCTTTTGATCTTGCTTATCGTTCTTTCCTTCGTCTTGTTTTTGATCTTCAGGATTCTCGCCTTGCTCGTCCTTATTGTCGCCTTCATTATTTTTATCATCTTCCTTCCCTTGATCGTCTTTTTTTTCATCTCCCTCATCCCCATCTTTCTTATCCTGATTGTCTTTATTATCCTGATTCTGATCTTGGTTATCTTTATTCTCGTCTTGCTTATCGTCTTTATTTTGATCCTGATTATTCTTATTTTCGTCTTGCTGTTTCTTTAGCATTTCTTTTGCCAATGCTAAGTTATAGCGAGTTTCTTCATCCGCTGGATCATTTCTCAACGCTTCTTTATAAGCCTCTACCGCCTTTTGATATTCTTTATTTTTCATAAATACATTCCCTAAATTATGGTATGCACTATGTTTTTCTTCTTTAGTTTTTGCAGTAGTTCCAGCCTCTTTATAACGCATAAAGGCCTCTCCCATACTTTCTTGCTTATAATACACATTTCCTAAGTTGTACTTTGCTTTTGCATTGTCCGAACTTTTAGAAACTGCTTTTCTATACTCCATTTCTGCTGCAATAGCATCAGAACTCTCTTCAAGCACTTCATTTCCTTTATAAGTATACTCAACAGATTCATTTAAAGCTTTTTGCTTAGCCTTTTCTATCGATTCTGTGTCTTGTGCTTTTACTACTGAAAATGAAAAAAGTCCCAAAATAGCTAAAAAAATCATTTTTCCGCTAACAGAAATCTCTTTTATGCTGATAATTTTTGTGTTACTTTTCATCTTTCTTCGTTTCATTAAACAAGTTTAACTTCTGAATCCAAACTGTTTTTCTTTCCAATAAGAAAATATCTAGAAACAAGAACAAAATTGCAGCTGCAATAAACCACTGAAACTGATCTTTAAAATCGGCATATTGCTTGGATTCAAATTCAGTTTTATCCATTTTTGTTAACGTATCCGTTACAAAATCAATTACAGATTCGGTATTTGATCCGTTAATATATTCCCCATCTCCTTCCGAAGCTATTTCTCTTAAAACAGTTTCATTAAGCTGTGTAATTACAACCTCTCCCTGCTGGTCTTTTTTATAAGAATCTATAATTCCATTTATTCTGATAGGTATCGGACCTCCTTTTTTGGTTCCTACACCAATGGTAAAAATTTTTATCCCTGCTTTTTCAGCTTTTTCTACAGACTCTAATGCCATATCCGAATGATCTTCTCCATCGGAAATTAAAAACAAGACCCTATTTGTCTGATCTTGATCGTCATAATACGTAGTTGCCAAATCAATAGCCTCATTTATGGCTGTTCCTTGAGACGACATCATATCTGTATTCATGCTCTGTAAAAACATTTTCCCTGCCGCATAATCTGTTGTAATTGGCAACTGCGGATACGCCTGTCCCGCATATGCAATAATCCCTATCCGATCGCTCGCCAAATTATTTATAATCTCAGAAACTATTCGCTTTGCTTTTTCCAATCTGTTGGGAGCAATATCTTCTGCCTCCATACTTTTTGAAACATCAATAGCAAAAACAATATCTACCCCTTCTCTTTTAACTGTTTCAAGCTTTGTGCCAATTTTAGGATTTACCAAAGCAATTGCCAAACATGCAATTGCTAGCATAATAAACACCAACTTTAGCAACGATTTAAACGTTGATTTGTTTGGACTTAATCTTTCTAATGATACCGCATTGGCAAACTTTTTCTGAGTTCTTTTTTGCCAAAACTTAAACCCTAAAAAGAGCAATAACAATACTGGAATTAAAACCAGTACGTAGAAATATATTTTTTCGTCTAACTGATATATATCCATAACTTATACAAAACTTCTAAAAACAGTATATCTCAATAAATATTCCAACATTAAGAGTCCGCATGCTAAAAGTGCAAACATTCTAAACTCCTCTTCATAATTGTAATATTTAAACTCTTCAATATCGGTTTTTTCTAATTTATTAATCTCTTCGTAAATCTCCGATAGCTTTTCATTATCGGTAGCTCTAAAATAAACCCCTCCAGTTTTTTCTGCAATATCTTTAAGCAAAGCTTCATCAATTTCTACCTTACTCATTCCATATCTAAAACTTCCATCAGGATTGTATGCAATTGGAGACAACGCCATCCCATTACTTCCCAATCCAATGGTATAGGTTTTTATTCCATACTCAATTGCCAAACTTGCAGCAGTTTGCGGCTCTATAAATCCAGAGTTATTCACTCCATCGGTTAGTAAGATAATTACTTTGCTTTTAGCCTTGCTATCTTTTAATCTATTTACAGAAGTAGCTAATCCCATTCCTATTGCTGTTCCATCCTCTAATTGTCCGTATTTAATATCGTTTAAAGAGCGTAGCACAATAGCTTTATCACTTGTAATAGGGGTTTTAGTAAAACTTTCTGCTGCATAAACCACCAGCCCAATACGGTCGTTAACACGTTCTTTTATAAAGTCCGCAGCTACTTTTTTTAAGGCAGTTAGTCTGTTTGGTTTTAAATCTCGTGCTAACATACTTGAAGAAACATCAATAGCCATTACAATATCTATTCCTCGTGTAGTTTTAGTACGTGTTGAAATATCTTCTTTTTGTGGTCTTGCCATTGCAACAATCAAAGCTGATAACGCCAATAATCTTAAAACAAATAACAAAGGTTTTAATTTAGCCAGCATTGAAGGCGCTCCTTTAAAGCCTTTTATACTCGATATTTTTAAAGAAGCTGTTTCTTTTTTTCGTTTAAAAAAATACCAAACAATAGCCACTGGAAGCATTAAAAACAACCAGAAAAATTGTGGATTTGCAAATTGTATATTTTCAAACATAATTAGCTTTCTGTTTTAAAATCTATAGAATTGGTAATTTTCTCAACAATCTGTTCTGCATAAAGATCATCTTTAGGATACACCATAATTAGCTGCTGAAACCCTCCATTTTGTACAAAACTGAGAATAACATACGCTGCTTCTCTGGTTTTTTTACTTTCTGGGTTGTCTATTTCCAGTGTTCCAAATACTTTATTCCCTTTCTTTCCTGTTGGTGTAACTACCTCATCTTGTTTTACAACCATATTTTTAGCTCCCGCTTCTTCCACTTTTGCCAAAGCAGCATCTATTGCTTTTTTAGCATCAAAATCGGCTTCCTTTTTATAAGTAGAAATGGTAGCTTGAATATAAAAATTACTTTGCAAGCCTCCATATTCAAAGACCTGATAACTATTTGTTCCAGCGCCTTCTATACTTTTCGGGATTTTATTATTTCGTTTAAGCACTTTTGGAGTTTCTAAATAAATAGCTGGAAACCCATAAGAACTTCCTACCCATTGCTCCTCTAATAAAGATTTTGTTGGGTGACCAAAAACAGAATCTTTTACATTACTAAAGCCATATTTGTAGGTAAAAATTCCAGCCACAATAATTAAAACTCCAATTCCAGCCGCAATTGCATATTTAATTTGCTGTTGCTTCTTTTTACGTTTAAAATTGGCTACATATTCTTCTTGCTCCATTAGCTCTTCCTCTGTTGGTTCTGGAAGCGCTTCTTTAGTTTTAACAACTATTTGTTCTATTGATTTTCTATCGCGATCAATAGCAGAATTTTCTGGAGTGTTTTTTGCAAATTTTACTAAATCGGCTGTTTGAAGTACATTTTTAAACTGACTAATAGTATCGTTATCTATTTTTAAACTTCCAGCATCTCTAAGCATTTCCATTTTGGTAATTAATTCGTCGGTGGTGCTTTCTAAAGCCGAAATATGTACATCTTCTTCTAAATAAGAACGTACAATATTTGTCAATTCAGAATAGTATTCTTTGTATTCAGACTGAATTAGATATTTTGATTCGTCTAGTTTTTTTAATTCCGCAATGGCACGATCGTATGGCGGAAGCAATGCTATTTTTTCTTCTTGTGTTAATGGTTTTTTTCTGAAAACAAACCAATATAATAAGCCTCCTACAATAGCAGCAATAACAAGTCCTCCTAACACCCATTTCCACCAATCACCAAATGGTTTTTCTACCTGCGCTAAGCCTTTAATGTCGTACATTTTTTGCTTAGTAGTATCTACCACAACTGTATTTACTTCAATCTTTAAAGAATCTGTAAAATAAGGCTTATTGTTAATCATTACCTGTTGACGCGGTAGGGTATAGGTCCCAGAATCAAATTGCGTTAATGCATATTTTTTTATTAAGTTGAATTTATCTTGATTGATTAGCGTATCTGTAGGCAAGGCTTCTACTACTTCTAGCGGCATAAAAGTCTGTCCTTCTGGAAAAATTACCTGCGAAGTTGTATCTGCTTCAACTTCAAAAGTAAAATGAATTTGCTCTCCAATTTTTATAGAAGTAGAATCTACCGAAGATTTTACCTGAGGGGTAGACTGTGCAAAAGCAATACAGGATAGGCAATAGAACACAAGCAACAAAATGCTCGACTTTTTGTTAAGCAACCTATTAAACGTATTCTTAAATATTAAATTAATCATTTTTTTCAAATTTCCTGATAGTAAGATTTGGCTTATCCTCTTCGTTTAAAATATCCTAATAATTTTTTTACATAACTCTCATCAATCCGACTACTAATTACGCCTGCTCCACTTTTTGTAAATACCGTTTGGTAATAATTTACACGATCTAAATAATATTTGACATATTGATTTCTAACAGTTTTAGATTTTGTATTTACCAACATAAGCTCGCCAGTTTCGGCATCTTCCATTTGTACAAAACCAATATTAGGAATGCTTTCTTCTTTTTCGTCGTAAATTCTAATTCCTGTAATATCGTGTTTATTGGCGGCTATTTTAAGTGCATGCTCATATTTATCTGACATAAAATCGGACAGTACAAAAGCAATTACTTTTTTCTTACTAACACTCGACATGAATTTAAGCGCTCCATTGATATCTGTGTTTTTATTTTTTGGCTGAAATTCTATCAACTCTCTAATAATTCTCAACACATGAAACCTACCTTTTTTTGGAGGAATGTATAATTCTATTTGGTCTGAGAATAATATCAATCCTATCTTATCGTTATTCTGCATAGCAGAAAATGCCAAGGTGGCCGAAATTTCTGTAATGATATCTTTTTTGAATTGATCTGTAGTTCCAAAAAGTTCCGACCCAGAAACATCCACCATAAGCATCATGGTGAGTTCTCGTTCTTCTTCAAAAACTTTAATAAAAGGCTCGTTATAACGCGCAGTTACATTCCAATCGATATTTCTTACGTCATCTCCAAATTGATAACTCCGCACCTCGCTAAATGTCATTCCACGACCTTTAAAAGTAGAATGATATTCTCCTCCAAAAATATGGTCGCTCAACCGACGCGTTTTAATCTCTATTTTCCTAACCTTCTTTAGTAGCTCTTTAGTATCCATTTTTCGATTTAAAAATCAACTACCTCGAGGCAAGCCAACGAAGTATTTAAACGAAACAAATTTAACTTATTTCGACGCTGAGCGTCGGGATTTGAAATCTTTAATTCGCAACAATCATTCATTGCAAATCATTAATAGCTATTCCAAAATCCTATGGAACCTCTATTTCGTTTACGATCTTGTTAATAATTTCCTCAGAAGTAATACTTTCCGCTTCCGCTTCATAAGTAATTCCAACTCTATGACGGAGTACATCGTGTACAACGGCTCTTACGTCTTCTGGAATTACATACCCTCTACGCTTAATAAATGCATAACATTTTGCAGCCATTGCCAAGTTGATACTTCCCCTTGGAGATGCTCCAAAACTAATAAGTGGTTTTAAATCTGATAAATTATATTTCTCTGGATAACGTGTTGCGAAGATGATATCCAATATATATTTTTCAATTTTTTCATCCATATAAACCTCTCTTACCGAAGCTTGCGCTCTTAATATTTGGTCTATAGAAACTACTTGATTTACTTTATTGAATTCTCCCTTTAAATTAGCACGAATAATAAGTTGCTCTTCGTCTAATTTTGGGTAATTAATAACTGTTTTCAGCATAAAACGGTCAACCTGTGCTTCTGGCAATGGGTAAGTTCCTTCTTGCTCCACAGGGTTTTGAGTAGCCATTACTAAAAAAGGTTTGTCTAAAATAAAAGTCTCATCTCCAATAGTAACTTGCTTTTCTTGCATTGCCTCTAGCAAAGCAGACTGTACTTTTGCTGGTGCACGGTTAATCTCATCTGCCAATACAAAGTTTGCAAAAATTGGACCTTTCTTAATAGAAAAATCATTATCCTTCATATTGTAAATAAGTGTTCCCACCACATCGGCAGGTAATAAATCGGGAGTAAATTGCACCCTGCTAAAACTTCCATGCACTGCTTTTGCAAGTGTATTAATTGCTAAAGTTTTTGCTAATCCAGGAACTCCTTCTAATAAAATATGTCCTTGACCTAAAAGACCAATCAACAATCTTTCTACCATGTGTTTTTGACCAACAATAACCTTGTTCATTTCCAAGGTTAATACATCGATAAAAGCACTTTCTTTTTCAATTTTTTCGTTAATAGCGTTAATATCCAACGTAGTATTTTGCTCCATTTATGTTAATTTTTTGAGGCATCAATATAACACCATCTATATTAGGACGCAAATTGAAAATTTATTTAGACTGTGGCTGTTAACAATAGGTTAAAAAATTAAGAGTAGCCTAAAGATTAGACTACTCTTAATATATTTTTATGGATTTTTAACTATTCTAAGGTAATATCGCCTAAAGCAGTAGCTTCTCCGTCTACAACTTCTACAGCTGTAATCTCCTTAATGTTAAAAGCAGAACCTTCTGCTGGTGTTAGTGTTAAAACATATGTACCAGCAGGAACCCCTTCTAGTGTAAACACTCCTTCTGCATTTGTATCAGCAGAAACAATTTCTTCATCTACCACAATAGATGCTGTAACTGTAGCATCGGCATTTACAACTGTTCCTGAAATACTTCCACCAGAAATTTGCATTAATTCAATAGCTCCAATATCTGCAACTTCTCCATTTTCTACTGCTACCTCTTCCACTGTTGCTTCGGCATAACCAGAAGCCTCATCTGGAGTTAGCATAACGTTATACGTTCCAGCAGGAACTCCGTTTAAAACAAAAAGTCCTTCCTCGTTTGTATAGGTTGAAATAGTATCTTGATCTGCAACCACCCAAGCCAATGTCTGGAAATCTACTGGGGTAACAGCTCCCATAATTCTCCCTGAATTAACTACTGTACTTGCATTAATTACAGGTTTTAAAATAATATTATCTGAATTCCCAGCGTCAACAATCGACTTATCTGCATCAAAGTCAAGAATTAATTCATACGTATAACCGCCTTCTAATTCTGTATCTTCAAGCTTTATTTTTAATCCAGATTGTTGTGCGCTTGGAGTTTTTAAAGGGAACTCCTCTCCATCAATTACAACTGTATTATTATCTCCTAAAACAAGTCTAATTTGTTCTACTTCTCCAGCAGGAATTTCGTTATCTGCAAGTACAACACTTGCTCCTCCTGTTAACTCTAATAAGTCATAAACTCCAGCGTTTATTTCTCCTATAGTTTCCCAACCACCTTCTTCATCGTCGGTTCGGTTAATCATAACATCTTGAATGTCAATATTTACCTTCTCGTAATCTCCAGGGGCATCTACTAATTTAACAGTTACTTTAGCCATATCCGAAGAAGGCACATCGCTACCATTATTGTCGTCGTCGCTACAACTTGCAGCTACAAATAAAACTGCAAAAGCCATTAATACTCTTTGCGATAATTTTTTAAGATTTTTCATCATTGGGTTTGTTTATTGTTAATTTTTAATTCCTAAAACCTCTTGCGCAAGCGGTCTCTTTTTTATTTACGCCTGTAAAAGAAACTATAGATGTTAATAAATGTTAATATTGTAAAACTGTTTTATTGTGCAAAAACTTCACTTTTTTACTGAAGTAAATTTTAAGCTGCAATTAACTACCTCGAGGTATTCAAAGAAAAAATATTTGACTCATTTCGATGCAGACCACTTTATCAAACATAGACAGGCTTTAGCGGAATCAAATCTTGATTATTAAGTAAAAACTGTTGAAACTTTATAATTCCTAACTACATTTTTTACACACGGATATTTTATGTTTATTTTTAACTTCTGAAACTTCTCGTAGAGGGATTTATTACAACTGAAGTAATCACCTCCAAAAAAGAAAGAAGCGAAGGTTTATTGGAATAATGATTCTTTAATCAACTACCTCGAGGCAAGCCTACGAGGTGTTCAAAAGAAAATAATTTAACCCATTTCGACGTAAAGCCCTTCGATAAACTCAGGACAGGCTCTGGGGAATAAAACCCTCAATGGGGGATTTAATTATAAAAGATATTGAAAACTAAATGTTTAAATTTATTGATGTGAAAGATAAAATTGCACTTATAACAGGAGCTACAAGTGGAATAGGAGAAGCCACAGCAAAATTATTTGCTAACCATGGAATCCATTTAATTCTATGTGGAAGAAGAGAGGAACGTTTGGAAAAACTTAAACAAGAGCTTTCTTCAAAAGTAAAAGTCCATACCCTGAAGTTTGATATCCGAAACAAAGAGCATGTTTTTGAAGCTATTAAAAGTATTCCTTCAGCATTTAAAAAAATAGATATTTTAATAAACAATGCAGGAAATGCGCACGGACTATCCCCTATTGACAAAGGAGAAATTTCCGACTGGGAAGCTATGATAGATATTAATGTAAAAGGACTTTTATATGTTTCTAAAGCTATTGTCCCTACTATGGTGGGGCAAAAATCTGGACACATTATTAATATTGGCTCTACAGCCGGAAAAGAAGTATACCCAAATGGAAATGTATATTGCGCTAGTAAACATGCCGTAGATGCTATTAACCAAGGAATGCGAATTGATTTGCATGCGCATGGAATTCGTGTTGGCGCTATCAATCCAGGGTTGGTAGAAACAGAGTTTAGCCAAGTACGCTTTAAAGGAGATACCGAAAAAGCTGATGCGGTTTATAAAGGATTCTCTCCACTAAAGCCAGAAGATATTGCAGATATTATCTACTTTACTGTTTCTAGACCAGCACATGTTAATATTGTCGACCTTATTGTAATGCCAAGCGACCAAGCTACAAGTACAATTGTAAATAAAAATAATTAGACCTTCTAAGGCAACACAATAACTATTATGTCTTGATCCACTAAAATAAAATCTGCTAACTAGGGCAAATACAAAAGTATTCAGACAAAAAAACTTTAATCCATTTCGATGTAAAACACTTCGATATACTCAGAACAGGCTCTGGGAATTAAACCCTTGATGAAGGATTTAAAAACTAAAAGAGTTATCCGCTTTTAGTTTATAAATCTACTTTATATCTTTAATGTCAAACAATTAAGGATACCTTGTCGGATGATTAATAAACGCTTGCTCGTAAAAAACCTATTGGCTCATAACGACGAAAACAGTTTTTATGACAAAAAGCGCTTTATAAATATTGGAGATAAAGAAGGCAAAGCAAAGTTTATTAAACACATTTGTGCGCTTGCAAACTCTAACCCCAACAACAATTCTTTCATTGTTGTTGGGGTAGAAGACGAAGACAATAAAATTGTTGGTGTTGACTTTTTTGACGATAGTAAAATTCAGAATTTAGTAAATGCGTATATCGAAAATGCACCTTTTGTTTCCTATGAAAACATTTATTTCCCAGACCTCCCCGAAGGAAAAGTTGTAGGTTTGGTTACCATTCGTTCATCTGGAAAATTGGCGGCTCTTAAAAAAAACATCTGGAAATATTGGGGCGGAAGTGTATTTTTTAGAGATGGTAGCATTAGCATGCCTAAAATTTTTGATATCGAAATAAAAGACACCAACTCTACCATTGTTAACGAAATAGAACAACACGCCAAAAACAATATTGAGCTTACTTTAGATGGCGTTATTGATTTTATAAATAACAAACACCGCGATTTAGAATCCGATTACAAAGTATTTAAAGAACAATTTGTAGTTTGTTGGGCAGGAAATATCAAAAAAGTAGATTCTAAAATCTATTATTCTCGTGTAGATATTGAACTAATAAATGAGCAAGTAAAGCTTTTTTATTCCGCTTTAGATGAAGTAGAAATCTCGTATAACGATAATTCCTTTTCAATAACAGAATATGTTCAATTAGGACTCAACACTAACAAGAAATTTTATCCTCTTGAAAAAGTAGAAATTCGTTTTAACAATAATGGCTCCTATAAAATTGATAGCACCCTAATTTTCGATCCACCGCAATACGACCGAAAAATGTTATATCATATATTTAACACCAACAATACTATTTTAGAAAAGCTCAAAAAAGGACTCCCATTAAATCCCCGCGATGAAAAAGATCTAAAAAATATTCCTGCAACCCATCTTATTTGTTATTTAAACGGTTTTTCTGGTGCCAAACAAATGCTAGAAGACTACCGTTGGTTTGTAAAAGACCACAATAAAGAAGTGTACGCTTCTCTTAAAGAAGCATTGAGAATTCTTAGAAAGGTTCAATATTCTTAGTTTATAACAACTTCCTTTTTGGTTAACCATCTTTTTATATAAAAAAACATAATGTCCAAGTAAAAATACAAGACCGCTTCGCTATAAGAAAAAAAGAGCAAGAGGTCTATTTTGAAAACCTCATTTAAACCTTTTCAACGTAGAACCCTTTGATATACTCAGAACAGGCTCTAGGAATAAAACTCTCAATTAGGGATATAAGTCATTCCAACATAACACCTTTTTAATGAACTTATATTTAACTTTGAGACACCCCCTTTAAGAGATTAAAAACCGATTTGACTAGCAGTTGGCAATGCATTTATAGCCCCAAATTGTGTGGTAGTAATTGCACCAGCCTTATTTGAAATAGCAATCATCTTTTGGATTTTATTATAATCTTTCAATACAGTTTCCAAATTCTCTTCTAAAGAAAGTTGATATAAAAAACACCCTACAAAAGCATCTCCGGCTCCAGTAGTATCCACAGGATTTACTTTTGTACTTTCTATAATAATAGTTTCATTTTCCATACTTAAAAAAGTTCCTTTGCTTCCTAAAGTAACCGTAAGGAGTTTAATTCCATGCTTATGAAAAATCTGAGAAGCTTCTAATAATGTTTCTTTTCCGGATATTAACAACGCCTCTTCCTCACTAAATTTTGCAAAATCAGCTTTTTCAATAAAAGGAATACATTTTTTTATAAATTCATTTTCTCTTCCCTTCCATAAGTCTGCTCTAAAATTAGGATCAAAACTTATAAAAGCATTTTCTTTAACTGCATCAATTAAATAAGCTGTATAAGCCTCCTCTAAGTCCCCTCCTAAAAAACAGGTTGCTGCACCAAAATGTACTATCTGGTTTTTAAATTGAGTGGCTAACTTCTTAGTGTAATTTAATTCTTTATCTGCTCCTCTATTAAATACAAAATCGCGTTCCCCATTAGCAGCTATAGAAACAAAAGCCAATGTTGTAAAGATGTTTGAACGCTGTAAATTCTTAATTCCCACCTCATTTTTTTGAAGTGTTTCAGCTAAAAAATCTCCAAAAGCATCATTCCCAACACAACCCACAAACTCACTTTTCCCTTTCAATTTTGCAATTGCCGCTGCTACATTTGCTGGCGCTCCTCCTGCTTTTTTAGTAAACTCCTTAGCTTTAGATAAATCTGCTCCTTGGTTTTCAGCAACAAAATCAATTAGCAATTCTCCAATACAATAAACTTTTTTCATTCCAATCATAAGTTGTAATTTCACCATAAATATACTCTAAAAAGTAATTTCATGACAAAAAGAACGCTTGTAATTGGCGATATTCACGGTGCTTTTCGTGCTTTAGAGCAAGTTTTAGAACGTGCAAATGTAACAGAAAACGATACCCTTATTTTTTTAGGCGATTATGTGGATGGATGGAGCGAATCGCCTCAAGTTATTGACAAGCTCATTGAATTAAAAAGTTCCAATGCCTGTGTTTTTATCAAAGGAAATCATGACGCTCTTTTTTTAGATTGGCTAACAAAACAAGACGATAATGAACTATGGTTATTCCACGGTGGAAAAGCTACTGTTGATGCCTACCAAGAGCTTGATAAAACTAAAATAGACCTTCATATTAGGTTTTTAGAATCGCTTAATAATTATCATTTAGATTCAGAAAACCGACTTTTTGTACACGCAGGATTTACCAATTTACACGGTGTTACTAAAGAATATTTTCCAGAAATGATGTATTGGGATCGTTCGCTTTGGGAAATGCTTTTAGCTATGGATAAAAATTTATCAGAAGAAAATCCATTTTATCCGCAGCGATTAAAACATTATAAAGAAATATACATTGGTCATACCCCAACAATAAGAATTGGACAAACTACCCCCATAAATATTGCCAATGTTTGGAATATGGATACTGGCGCTGCTTATAAAAGTCCGCTAACCATAATGGATATCAATACCAAAGAATATTGGCAGAGTGACAATGCAAACGAACTTTACCCTGAAGAAACTGGTAGAAATTAAAAGGGCTGTCTAAAAAATATCTAAACTTTAAAGTCATCCTTCAACAAGCTCAGTTTGACACCATTTCGACAAGCTCAGTTTGACACCGTTTTGACAAGCTTAATTTGATACCATTTCGAGCTCAAGGTGACAACTGTAAATTACTTTTTAGACAACCCCTTTAACATATTTAAGTAATCTATATTTCTGTAACTCTAAGTGTATTAACCATTCCTTTTTCTTTAATTGGCATGGCTGCAAGGCTAATCATCATATCTCCTTTTTCTAGGAATCCTTTTTCTTGCGCTATTTTATTTACATCTTCAATAGTTTGATCGGTGCTTACAAACTTATCATAATAAAAAGCTTTTACACCCCACAGCAAGCTCAATTGTGTTACAATTCTATGGTTAGAAGTAAACACTAAAATATGAGCTTTTGGTCTCCACGCTGAAATCTGAAAAGCCGTATATCCACTATTAGTAAGTGTTGAAATAACTTTTGCATTAATTTCATTTGCCATACTAGCCGCATGAAAACACACAGATTTTGTAATATATCTTTTAGTTTTTATATGAGGTGGCTCTTGAGGAACTTTAATCAACGGAGAATGCTCTACACTATCAATAATACTGGCCATTCTTTCTATAACTTGTACAGGATATGACCCTACAGAAGTTTCTCCAGAAAGCATTACTGCATCTGCTCCATCCATAACAGAGTTTGCAACATCGTTTACCTCTGCTCTAGTAGGAGTTAAACTAGAAATCATAGTTTCCATCATTTGCGTAGCAATAATAACTGGAATTCTAGCTTTTTTAGCTCTTAAAACTAATTGCTTTTGAACTAGAGGAACCTCTTGAGCAGGAATTTCTACCCCTAGATCTCCACGAGCAACCATCAAACCATCACAGTGTGCAACAATTTTGTCTATATTTTCTACTGCTTCTGGTTTTTCTATTTTAGCTACAATCGGAATTTTATTATCTGTATGTTCAGCAATTAATTTCTGAAGATCCATTAGATCCTCACTATGACGAACAAAAGAAAGCGCCATCCAATCCACATCTTGCTTAATAGCAAAAATTGCGTCTTTAATATCTTTTTTGGTAAGCGCTGGTAAAGATATATTTGTATTAGGAAGGTTTACTCCTTTTTTAGACCTTAGTGGTCCTCCTTGGATAACTTTAGCTTTTACCTCTGCTTTCCCATCTGTAGTAACAACTTCAAACATTAGTTTTCCATCGTCTAATAAAATACGCTCCCCTGGTTTTACATCTCTAGGAAACTCTTTGTAATTCATGTAAACACGCTCTGCAGTACCTTCAAATGGTTCTCCAGTAACAAAGGTAATTTCGTCTCCTTTGCTTACAATTACATCTTCTTTCATTACTCCAACACGGAGTTTAGGACCTTGAAGGTCGGCAAGAATAGCGGTGTTATAATTAAATTCTTTATTTAAAGAACGAATCATTTCAATACGTTCCTTAACATCATCGTAATCTGCATGCGAAAAATTAATTCTAAACACATTTACGCCAGCTTCTATCATGTCTTTTAAGACCTCTCTAGTGCTTGTGGCAGGACCAAGCGTTGCTACAATTTTTGTCTTTTTTCTATTAGGCATTCGTTAGAAAAATTAAGTTATTTTTATATTTTAGTTGTTGTGCTTCTATTTTATATGCGGTAATAATACCAGGTATTTTATTTAATTTACTTATTACTTCTAAGGCTTTATTATAAGCTCCATCTTCGTCTATTTTAAGAAAATAGTCCACTTTACTATATTCAGGAATAAAAAAAGCGCGCTGTATTGAACTATTTTCAAACAAACTTATATCTTCTCTTTTTTGCTGAATATTAACTTTATTCTTAATCAAACTCCATGTTATTTCATTTGCCTCATCAAACCACTTATAAGCTGGCATACTCACCCGATCTGCAATGTTTACATCAACATCCAACCGTTTCAATTTTATTTTAAATACTAAATTTAAAAAATAAGCTAACCTATAATCGTCTAAAGAACCGTGAATAGCGATTAAGGTATATGAGTGTTCATAAAAATCATCTAATAGTTTATAGATAGCCATAAATGAGTTTACACGGAATTGTAAATATATAATTATAACTCTGACTTAGCAACTTTTAAGTCCTTGATTGCAATGAATTTAAAACGAAAACGTTGTAGTTTACATTTAATTATTCATCTATTTTGTGTTGCAATGCATAGTAAGCCCTTTTAGATGCGCTTTCTTCAGCTTTTTTCTTAGAAGTAGCTCTTGCTTTAGAAATTAACTCTTTGTTAATATAGAGTTTTACTGCAAAATGCTTTATGTCGTCGTTTCCATTATCTTCATAAGTATCAAATAGAAATTCTTTTTTTTCTTTTTGACACCATTCAATAATTAAGCTTTTGTAGCTTATAATTTTTCCTTCAAGATTTTCAATATCTACATAAGGTTTAATTACGCGTTGCTTAATAAATCGTTCACAATAATGATAGCCTCTATCAAGAAAAATAGCCCCTACTAAAGCTTCGAAAACATTTCCATGTATATTATCTCCAAAGTGCTCATTTGGGATTTTACTTTTTACAAATTTTATAAGATTAAGGTCTTTTCCTAATTCGTTTAAATGCTCTCTACTTACAATTTTAGAACGCATTTTAGTTAAATACCCTTCATCTCCCGTAGGAACTTCATTATATAAATAGTGCGAAATAATAGAACCCAACATAGTATCCCCTAAAAATTCTAGTCGCTCATAATTAACAGGTAATCCTTTTTCATCTTTTATATTAACAGAACGATGTGTAAAGGCTTTCCTATAAAGCGCTATTTTTTTAGGTTTAAATCCTAAAATTCGGTAGATTTCTAAAAAAAAATCCCCGTCATCTTGTGACCGGGAATTTAATATTTTTCGAATGATCTTCATTCAGTGAGATTGATATCTAATCTAGCTTTTTAAACACTACGCAAGCATTATGCCCTCCAAATCCAAAAGTATTACTCATTGCTACTTTAACTTCTCTCTTTTGTGGCTCGTTAAGCGTAAGATTAAGTTTAGGATCAATGTTTTCGTCTACTGTAGAATGGTTAATTGTTGGAGGAATAACACTTTTTTCTATAGCCATAATTGAGGCAATAGCTTCTACAGCACCGGCAGCACCTAATAAGTGACCTGTCATAGATTTTGTAGAGTTAATGTTAATATTATAGGCATCTTCTCCAAATACTTTACTTATTGCTTTAAGTTCTGCTACATCTCCTAGAGGTGTAGAAGTACCATGCGTATTAATTGCATCTACTTCAGATGGTTTTAATCCTGCATTCTCTAAACAATTTTTCATAACAGCAACAACGCCAATTCCCTCTGGATGCGGTGCCGTCATGTGGTAAGCATCAGAAGATAAACCTCCACCAACAACTTCTGCATAAATTTTTGCTCCACGTGCAATTGCGTGGTCATATTCCTCAAGTACTAAAGCTCCAGATCCTTCTCCGAGCACAAAACCATCTCGATTTGCATCAAATGGTCTAGAAGCCGATTTCGGATCATCATTTCTAGTACTCATGGCATGCATCGCATTAAATCCTCCCATTCCTGCGGCTGTTACGGCTGCTTCAGAACCTCCTGTTATTACAACATCGGTAGTTCCTAAACGAATAGAATTTAGCGCATCGATAATAGCATTTGCCGACGATGCACATGCGGATACAGTGGTATAATTAGGGCCCATGAAACCATGCTTTATGGAAATCAATCCAGGCGCTATGTCTGCAATCATTTTAGGAATAAAGAAAGGATTAAACCTCGGACTTCCATCGCCCAAAGCATAATTAGTAACTTCTTCTTGAAAAGTTTCTAATCCACCAATTCCTGCTCCCCAAATAACGCCAACTCTATACTTGTTAACCTTTTCGATGTCAAGTCCTGAATCTTTCAAGGCCTCATCTGCCGTTACCATGGCATATTGAGCAAAGCGGTCCATACGTCTCGCTTCCTTTCGATCTATAAAGTCTGTAGGATCAAAATTTTTAACTTCACAGGCGAATTGTGTTTTAAATTTGGACGCATCAAAATGGGTTACTGGAGCAGCTCCACTAACGCCATTTAAAAGACTGTTCCAATATTCGTCTACAGTGTTCCCTATGGGTGTTAATGCTCCTAATCCTGTTACTACAACTCGCTTTAGTTTCATCTGAATATTTTTTATTCTGATAAATAATCTACCAAAAAAATTTATTCACGCAATATAGCATGAATAAATTTTTTGGTCTATTTTTTTATAAAAACGTTTATTTTGCTTCTTCGATATACTTAACTGCTTGACCAACAGTAGCAATGTTTTCAGCTTGATCGTCTGGAATTTGGATATCAAATTCTTTTTCGAATTCCATGATCAATTCCACAGTGTCTAATGAGTCCGCTCCTAGGTCGTTGGTGAAGCTAGCTTCAGCCACAACCTCGTTTTCATCTACACCTAATTTGTCTACGATAATCGCTTTTACTCTTGATGCAATGTCTGACATAATTTTTTTGTTTTAAAATTTAATTGTTGGCAAAAATAAAAAACTTTGCTTTAAAAAAACGTTTTGAGGCTAAAATGTGCTTTTAAAGTTAATAATTTTTAATTCAACTATTTAATTTTTGCCTTCTATTTCTTAATTTTTATTCTTTTTTTTGCCTAGAAATTAAATCATTACATTCTATGAAAAGCATCGTAATATTAGCCTCTGGCTCGGGAACCAATGCTGAAAATATTATAAAATATTTTGAGAAATCTACAACCGCATCGGTTACCATGGTGCTGTCAAATAAAAAAGATGCAAAAGTGCTCGATCGAGCAAATAATTATGGAAAAAGTGCTATTTCTTTCAATAAAACAGCTTTTTCAAATGGTCATATCGTCGAGTTATTGTCAACTTTGAATCCAGATTTAATAGTTTTAGCAGGCTTTTTATGGAAAGTCCCTTCAGCAATAATTAATGCCTTTCCTGATAAAATTATAAATATCCATCCTGCCTTACTTCCAAAATATGGCGGAAAAGGAATGTATGGAATGCGCGTTCATGAAGCAGTTGTAGAAAATAAAGAGGTAGAATCTGGAATTACTATTCATTATGTAAATGAAAATTATGATGAAGGAAGCATTATTTTTCAAGCAAAAGTTCAAATTACTTCTACCGATACCGCTGAAGATGTGGCACATAAAATTCACCAATTAGAATATATGCATTTCCCTAAAATTATTGAAAAAGTATTGAATGACTAAACACGATGTACATATTTATACTGATGGATCTTCTAGAGGAAATCCAGGCCCTGGTGGCTACGGAATTGTAATGGAGTGGGTAGGAAAACCGTATAAAAAAGAGTTTTCTGAAGGGTTTAAAAAAACTACCAATAACCGTATGGAACTTCTAGCTGTAATTGAAGCCCTTAAAAAGTTAAAAAAAAGTAATACATTAGTAAAAGTTTTTTCCGACTCTAAGTATGTAGTAGATGCCGTAGAAAAAGGTTGGGTATTTGGCTGGGAAAAGAAAAATTTTAAGGATAAAAAAAATCCAGATTTATGGATTGAGTTCTTAAAAGAATATAGAAAGCAAAAAGTGAATTTTCAATGGATAAAGGGTCATAATAATCATCCGCAAAATGAACGTTGTGATTTTTTAGCTGTAGAAGCTTCAAAAAAACCAAACCTCCCTATAGACAAAGGATTTGAAAATAGTAGCACATAAGGTATCATTCAGAAAAAAATAAAATTAACGCCCCCATGAAAATTTTAATACTTCTCTGCATCTACTCCATAAGCTTTATTACAAACGCTCAGGAATGGAATTTAAAAAGAAATTCCAACAAAATTAAAGTCTACACAAGATCCTTGGATTCCACCAAATTTAATGAATATAAAGCTATTCTTGTTGCCAATTCCACCCCAGAAAAGGCAATTAAAATAATTACAGATGGCAACAACTTAAAAAACTGGAATTATAAAACCCCAAAAAGCGAAGTACTTAAAAAGGTTTCTGAAACAGAATATATTTTTTGGATGGAAAACGACTTACCATGGCCTGTAAACGATCGAGACAACATCTCCAGAGTAACCATTAACCAAACAGATGCATCCACTTATAAAATAAACATTGAACCCGCCGATAGCAGCTATGTAAAAGCCAATAAAAATGTAATTAGGATGGATAATTTTAAGGGGTATTGGTTAATAAAACCGATTGGGAAAGACTCGGTAGAAGTTACGCAACAAATGTATGGAGACCCTAAAGGAAACATTCCTTCTTGGATAGCAAATTCTATTCTCACAACATTTCCTTACCATTCTTTTGAAAAACTGAAAGAGATACTGGAAAACTAAGCTTATATTTGCAAAAAAATTATTGCATGGGTAAATTACTAATTGTAGGAAGTGTAGCTTTTGATGCTATTGAAACTCCTTTTGGTAAAACTGATAAAATTCTTGGTGGAGCAGCGCCATTTATAGGGTTAGCAGCTTCTCAATTTAATGTAGAAAGTGCTATCGTATCTATTGTTGGAAACGATTTTCCTCAGGAATATTTAGATCTTTTTACTGACAGAAACATCGACATTAGCGGTATTGAAGTTGTAAAAGACGGAAAAACTTTCTTTTGGAAAGGCAAATACCACAACGACCTTAATTCTCGAGACACTTTAGAAACTCAACTAAATGTACTAGCAGATTTCAATCCTATTGTTCCGAAAAGTTTTAAAGATGCTGACGTTTTAATGTTAGGAAATCTAAATCCTTCCGTCCAATTAAGTGTTATTGACCAAATGGAAGTGAAGCCAAAACTTATTGTTTTAGATACAATGAACTTCTGGATGGATATTGCTTTAGAAGAACTAATGGAAGTGATTGCAAAAGTAGATGTTATTACTATTAATGATGAAGAAGCCAGACAATTGTCTGGAGAATATTCTTTAGTAAAAGCTGCTGAAAAAATCCATACTATGGGACCTAAATATGTGGTAATTAAAAAAGGAGAACACGGGGCATTACTTTTCCATAAAGGAAGTATTTTCTTTGCTCCTGCTTTACCATTAGAAGAAGTTTTTGATCCTACTGGTGCTGGAGACACGTTTGCTGGAGGTTTCTCGGGTTATATTGCAAAAACCGACGATTATTCTTTTGACAACATGAAAAATGCTGTGATTCACGGTTCGAATCTCGCTTCTTTCAATGTAGAGAAATTTGGATCCGAAAGGCTTCAAGAGCTCACAAAAGAAGAAGTATATAAAAGACTCACACAATTTAAGAGTCTGACACAATTTGATATAAAACTTACATAAATAAACCACTGCCCTGAATAATTTCGGGGTTTTTTATTCGATTATAATGAGTGACGCTATTAAACACGAATGTGGAATTGCACTAGTTAGACTGCTAAAACCATTAGAGTACTATAAAGAAAAGTACGGAACTGCATATTACGGTATCAATAAAATGTACCTAATGATGGAGAAGCAACATAACAGAGGGCAAGATGGAGCAGGATTTGCCAGCATTAAATTAAATATGCAACCAGGAGAGCGCTATATGAGTCGTGTACGCTCAAACCAAGCACAGCCTATCCAAGATATTTTTAATCAAATTAACTCTCGTATTAACGACGAGTTGAAGGAAAACCCTGAGTACAACGATAGTATTGATATCCAAAAACGTGAAATTCCTTATCTAGGAGAGTTAATGTTAGGGCACGTACGTTACGGTACTTTTGGTAAAAATAGCATAGAAAGTGTACATCCATTTCTAAGACAAAACAACTGGATGCACAGAAACTTAATTGTAGCTGGAAACTTTAACATGACCAATGTTAACGAGCTATTTTCAAACCTAATTCGTATTGGGCAACACCCAAAAGAAAAGGCAGATACAATTACAGTAATGGAAAAAATAGGTCACTTTTTAGATGATGCTGTTTCCAAACTTTATAAGCAAATTAAGAAGGAAGGCTATACAAAAATGGAAGCTTCTCCAATTATTGCTGAAAGATTAAACGTAGCCAAAATCTTAAGAAAAGCTGCTAAGAATTTCGACGGAGGTTATGCTATGGCAGGACTTATTGGACATGGAGATGCTTTTGTATTAAGAGATCCAGCAGGAATCCGCCCTACATATTACTACCAAGATGACGAAGTAGTAGTTGTTGCTTCAGAAAGACCTGTAATTCAAACCGTTTTCAATGTAAATTTTGATGATGTAAAGGAACTAGATCCTGGAAAAGCTATTATCATAAAAAAAGATGGCTCTACTTCTACTAAAAAAATATTAGACCCTTTAGAAAGAAAAGCATGTTCTTTTGAACGAATCTATTTCTCTAGAGGAAGTGATGCTGAAATTTATCAGGAAAGAAAAAACTTAGGACGTTTCTTACTTCCAAAAATCTTAAAAGCTATTGATGAAGATATTGAAAACACAGTATTTTCGTATATTCCAAATACAGCGGAAACCTCTTTCTACGGAATGGTAAAACAAGCTCAAGATTTTTTAAATGAGAAGAAAGAAGAGGAAATACTCAAAGAGGGGGCTAACCTTACTAGCGAACGTTTACACGAAATACTTTCTAAAAGACCTCGTATTGAAAAGGTAGCTATAAAAGATGCAAAACTACGTACTTTTATTACCGAAGATAGTAGTAGAGACGATTTAGTAACTCATGTTTACGATGTTACTTACGGATCTGTAAAGCCAACCGATAATCTTGTTATTATAGATGATAGTATTGTTAGAGGTACTACATTAAAAAAGAGTATCCTTAGAATTTTAGACAGATTACACCCTAAAACAATTATTGTGGTTTCTTCTGCACCGCAAATTCGTTATCCAGACTGCTATGGTATTGACATGGCACGTATGGAAGATCTAATTGCCTTTAAAGCTGCTTTGGCTTTACATGAAGAAAGAGGAACTATAGCTATTGTAGAAGAAGTATATAAACACTGTAAAAATCAAGTAGATTTACCTGACTCAGAAGTTGAAAATGCTGTTCAAGCTTTTTATGAACCATTTACAGATGAAGAAATTTCTGCTAAAATTTCAGAACTTCTATGCCCAGAAGGAATAAATGCCGAAGTGCAAATTATCTATCAAACAGTTGAAAATTTACACAAAGCATGTCCTAAAAATTTAGGAGATTGGTATTTTACAGGTAATTACCCTACAGCAGGAGGAAATAGAGTAGTAAACCGTTCATTTATGAACTTTTACGAAGGAGTGCAAGGGAGAGCTTATTAAAAGCTCATTGCACTTTAACGTTAAAATATGCAATTTAACTGATTCTTAACTTAAAAATAGCACATATATCATATCTTTGCTTATACCATAGCATAAGTAGGTTAAGTTCATGGTAAGATTTGGGGCAAAAAAGGTGGATTAATTTCCACCTTTTTTATTTTCTACACTTTTAAGCTTCACTTTTAGAATTTCATAAATAAAATATCTCAAAGATAATTCTGGAACATTAGAAAAATATTTTGATGTAAGCGTTGAAATATTTGAGTGCATACATTTAATGTTGTATTCCATAAGCAACATTCATTTCATCTAACAAAACGTGCATTATATCCGATTCTTAAAGACAGAAACATTAGCAGTTTATATATTTACACTACCATAGCATAAGTAGGTTAAGTTCATGGTAAGATTTGGGGCAAAAAGGGCGGATTAATTTCCGCCCTTTTTATTTTTATAATCTTATTCCTTCTAAAATAACATAAAAAAACGCCTGTAAATACAGACGTTTCTTAGATTTATATTAAAGATTTTACACTTTTAATTCCCAACCTTTTCTATAAGTTCCTGTAACCCATTTATTAGCATCTGGGTAATTGGTTACTTTCATATTCTCGCCATCCCATAAAATTTTCTTTCTTCCAGGATAGTCGTATGGAGCCCAATCTCCCACTTTTTTACCAGGTTGTAACACTTTATACTGGAAGGCTTTTATAGCTAAATTTCCCATCAAAACAGCTTCTGTTAATGGTCCAGCATAAGAAAATGGTGACGAAGTTTCAATTCCTTTTAAACATCCATCAACAAAATTATTATAATGTCCACCAATAGCTCCATCTACACGTTTAAGATGTTCTTTAGGGAATGCACCTACTTTATCTTTATAATGATTTAAGATTCTAGGATTTTCTGAATACGCATCCGTTACTAAAATTCCTTTTTCACCATAAAAAATAGAACCTCCTCCTGGATCTCCAATAGTTTCTCCTTCTTGTAATTCTTCAGGAATTTTAGGCATAATTCCGCCATCATACCAATTTACTTCAATATCACCATGAGCTTCTGTATTAAACTTCAATCTAACAATAGAAGAAGGCGGACAAGCTTCATCATAATTTGCTTCTACAAAATCTCCAGACCAAACAGTAGTACAACTAGCCTCTGCTTCCGTTGGATATCCTAACTTTAAAGTTCTAAATGGAGTTTCCAAAATATGGCATCCCATATCTCCTAAGGCTCCAGTTCCAAAATCCCACCAACCACGCCATTTAAATGGCAAATAAGCCGAATTGTAGGGTCTAAACTCTGCAGGTCCCAACCACTGATTCCAATCCAACGTATCTGGTACAGGCTCTCCATCTGGACTATTTCTAAGTCCTTGCGGCCAAACAGGACGGTTTGTCCAACAATCAACTTTAAGAACCTTTCCAATAACCCCTGCTTCAATCCACTCTTGAGTAGTTCTTGCACCATCTGAAGAACTTCCTTGATTCCCCATTTGCGTAACAATTCCCTGCTCTTTAGTAACCTTAGACATTAGGCGAGCTTCAGCTATAGTGTGCGTAAGAGGTTTCTCTACATACGCGTGCTTTTTAGCTTGCATAAAAGGAATGGCTACTGTAGCATGATTATGGTCTGGCGTTGCCACCATAATTGCATCTATATCTTTTAAATGATTATCGTATACTTTTCTAAAATCGCTATAAGTTTTTGCCTTGGGGTGTGCATTAAAAGTGTCTTTTGCTCTAACATTATCCACATCACACAAAGCAACATACTTTACTTTTTTAGTATTGTAAAGCTCTTTTATAACTTGACCTCCTCTTCCGCCAACTCCAACACCCGCCATGTAAAGGGTGTCACTTGGAGGAACATGAATTCCTCCCATTACATGAGAAGGTACAATGTAAAGTGCGCTTCCTGCTGCCGCTGTGCTTTTAATAAAATTTCTCCGTTTCATTTATTAAATCATTAAAGTTTTTATTGGTTACTGATAATTTGGCAAAAAAGTTACGTAAAAAATTTAGAAGAATAATTCATTTGGTGAATGGATTTTTTCCATAATTTTGGAAAATGTCCAAAGAAAAGAATATCATAAAAGGAAGAGGCGCACAGCTGAATGTTCGGAATAAATTTCTTGAAGCATCTCATGAAACAAGAGATGATTTCTTGGAATATTGCAGATTAGAAGGAGAAGTAGCAGATAAAAATAAGACGAGCTATTTAGAAGTATTTCCAAAAACAATTGTAAATAAAGTAACCAGTCCAGATGTAGGAATGGCTTATTCCATGAATCCATATCAAGGATGTGAGCATGGGTGCATTTACTGTTACGCTAGGAACTCCCATGAATACTGGGGTTATAGCGCCGGTTTGGATTTTGAACGAAAAATTTTAGTCAAAAAAAACGCTCCTCACCTTTTAGAACAAAAGCTTTTAAGTAAAAATTGGAGCGCTAAAACTATTGTTATGGCAGGAAACACAGATTGTTATCAACCTGCGGAACAAGAATTTAGAATTACGCGGAAATGCTTAGAAATATTCTTGAAGTACAAACATCCTGTAGCAATTATTACCAAAAATGCCTTTATTAGAAGGGATTTAGATTTATTAAAAGAACTTACTGCCCATGGTCTTATTGCAGTAAATATCTCGATTACTTCCTTGAGCGAAGAAACTAGAAGGGTTTTAGAGCCAAGAACTGCCAGTATTAAAAAAAGGTTAGAAACTGTAAAACTGCTCAGCGAGAACAACATCCCTGTTAACGTAATGATTGCCCCTATTATTCCAGCCATAAATAGTCATGAAATATTACCCTTAGCTAAAGCGGTAAAAGAGCATGGTGCACTGTCCATTGCCTTTACAATGGTTAGGTTAAACGGAGCTATTGGAGAAATTTTTACTGATTGGATACAAAAAACACTTCCAGATAAAGCAGAAAAAGTATTACATCAAATAGCAGAATGCCACGGCGGAAGCTTAAACGATAGCAGGTATGGCGTTAGAAAAACTGGAGAAGGGAAAATTGCAGAACAAATTCACAACCTCATTAGAATTGCCAGAAACACCTATTTTAAGGATACTGATTTCCCTAAATTAAACCATAGTTTATTTGAAATGCAGCGTCATAAAATGAAGTATAACTCCAATGGACAAACAAGTTTATTCTAAAAATTCACCCTTCAGAAATTACAATAATAGCTGTCTGTTAAAGGAATTTATTATAGAAATAAAAAATCGGCTTTATGAATAACTCATAAAGCCGATTTCCTAAAAAACGAACTTAAGTAAACTCCCTTAGAATAAGCCCACGAAGCATTAAAGGAAAACCTAAAAATATTTTAACGCTAGCATCGGAGTATTCAAATCTCCCTTAGAGAATATTCTTATCTTAAATAGGAGATACGTCTTCCAACTTTTCAACAACTTCTTCTTTTTTACTTCTGAATTTAAGTTTTATTAAATACACTATGTAAAATAATAAAGGAACTATAATTAGGGTTAAGAATGTAGCTATAAACAGCCCAAAAATAACTGTCCAAGCTAAAGGTCCCCAAAAAATTACGTTATCTCCTCCCATATAAATATCAGGATTGAAATTGGTAAATAGAGAGAAGAAATCGATATTCAATCCAATTGCCAAAGGAATTAATCCTAAAATAGTTGTAATGGCAGTAAGTAAAACTGGTCTTAATCTTGCTCTACCAGACATAACCAATACCTCTTTCATATCATCTTTTGGAAGTATATCTTCATTTTCATTTAAGCCTAACTTTATTTTTCTTCTATCGATAAGAATTTGTGCATAGTCGAGCAATACAACCCCATTATTTACTACAATCCCCGCCAGAGAAATAATTCCCATCATGGTCATCATAATAACAAACGACCACCCTGTAATCATCAAGCCTCCAAAAACACCTATAAAACTTAAGAAAATAGCTAACATGATAATTGTAGGCTTAGAAATTGAACTAAATTGGAAGATAAGAATCAACATAATAAGTCCTAATCCAGAGAAAAAGGCACCCATTAAGAAGTTCATTTGCTTTTGCTGCTCCTCTAATTGTCCTGTATAGTCTATATGAATGTCTTCTGAAACTTCAAAATTATTCATTTCCTTTTGGATTTTTCCTACAACAGCACCAGCATCTGTATACCCTGGAGCCAATCCAGAATAAACGGTTACCACACGTTTTAAGTCTCTATGTTTAATTGCACTAAAAGAAGACGTGTTTTTTTGTTTAGCAACCGCTGAAACAGGAATTTCTTTTATTTGTCCAGATGCTTGATCACGAAAAATTATATTTTGATCGAATAACGCACTTGGATTATACCTCAAATCTTCATTAAAACGAACATAAATATCGTAATCGTCTCCATCTTCTTTATAAATCCCTGCTTTCTCTCCAAAAATAGAACGTCTTAATTGATTTCCTACTTGACCAACTGCAACGCCTAATTCCCCAGCCTTTTGTCTGTCTACCTCAACAACCATTGCTGGTTTATCTTTGTTTACATCAATTTTAAGCTCTTCAACCCCAGCTACATTTCTAGTGTTGATATAATCGCGCATTTTTTCTGCGTTAACAATTAATTCATCATAATCTTCTCCACTTAACTCAATATTAATTGGATAACCAGAAGGAGGCCCCGCAACATCTTTTTCTACTGAAATAGCAATTCCAGGAAAAACACCTTTCAAGGCTTCTTGAACCTTTTTACGAAGCACTTCACTATCTTTTCCACGACGGTATTTATACTCTCGCATGGTTGCGGTAATCTTCCCTTTGTGAGGCATTTCTGCACTAGAACCACCATCTGTTTGTGGGTTTCCAGCTCCTTCTCCTACTTGAGAAACAGCAGATTCTACCATGTAATTATAATCGCCATCCATGTATTCATCAGCATTTAAAACTGAATATACACGTTTTTCAATTTCTTTAGTAATGGCATTAGTTTTATCAATATCGGTCCCTTGAGGATACTCAATATAAACTATAATTTGATTTGGTTTGTTATCTGGGAAAAACTCAACTTTAGTTCTACCACTTCCTAAGGAAGCGCCAAACAACATAAACACAACAATTAACAAAGCAAAAGTACTTACAACATAAACCCCAGGTCTCCATCCATCAAGAGATTTTTTCAGAAAATTCTGATACTTATTCTCCAGCCAAGTTAACGTATGTTTTTGGAAATAATCTGCAGAGCCTTTTAACCAATATCTGTATACCCAGAACATAATGGCAGTAAAAATCATCAAGGTTCCAATTCCACGAATAGCACCACCGAGTATTAAAATGAGTAGCCCAGGAACTCCTAAAATTATACTCAGTCTAATAAGTTGTTTTCTAGTAAGCTTTTTTTCGGCAGTGTCCATAAATTGAGACACCAACATAGAGTTCATAAAAATTGCCACCACTAAAGACGAGCCTAGAACTACAGAAAGTGTAATTGGAAAATACTTCATAAACTCCCCCATTACTCCTGGCCACATTCCTAGCGGAATAAAGGCAGCAACCGTAGTTGCAGTTGAAATAATAATAGGGAAAGCAATCTCTCCAATTCCTTTTTTAGCAGCCTCTATTCGGGACATTTTTTCTTCATCCATCAATCGGTAAACATTTTCTACAACCACAATACCGTTATCTACCAACATCCCTAATCCCATAATTAAACCGAAGAGAATCATGGTATTTAGTGTGTAACCTAATGCCTGTAAAATCATGAACGACATAAACATGGACATTGGAATTGCAAATCCTACAAAAAGTGCATTTCTAAATCCTAAAAAGAACATTAATACTCCTACAACTAGAATAATTCCGAAGATGATATTATTTACAAGGTCGTTTACTTGATTTAATGTTTGCGATGATTGATCGTTAGCTACAGTAATTGATAAATCTAGCGGAAAATAATTTTTCTCTGCTGTTTTTATAATTTCTCGAATCTTTTCTGAAGCCTCAATCATATTCTTCCCTGCTCTCTTTTTTACATCGAGCATTACTACACTTTCTCCAAATTCTCGTGCAAAAGTAGTTTTGTCTTCCTCTTTAAAAGTTACCTCAGCAATATCTCTTAAATAAACAACCCCATCTTGAGATTTTACTACAAAATTATTGAGTTCCTTAGGATTTTCTACTTCTCCTAAAATTCTAATTGTTCTACGTTGTCCACTAGCAATCATGTTCCCCGCAGACATAGTAACATTTCCGTTTCGAATGGTGTTGAGTACATCATCAAAGCTAATTTTAGCAGCCATCATTTTATAAACATCTACAGCTACTTCAACTTCTTTCTCTTGTGCTCCTCTAATATCTACCTGCTTAATCTCTGGAAGCTCTTCAATTTTATCTTCAAGGTACTCTCCAAACTCTTTTAATTTATCAACAGGATAATCTCCTTGAATATTGATATTTAAAATTGGCATTTCCTCAGACAAATTAAGGTCGAACACATTTGGCTCTACTTTTGCGCCATTAAAAACAGGCCAATCTTCTCCTGCCTTTTCAGCATCTACCTCATCTTTAACTTTTTGCTTTGCGGCTTCTACAGTAATATCTTCATCAAACTCAACAGTAATAATAGCATAATCTTCTTGAGAAGTAGAAAGAATTTCCACTACATTACTTACATTTTTAAGTTCGTCTTCTAATGGATCTGTAATTAATCTTTCTATATCTTCAGCAGTATTTCCAGGATATGGAGTACTGATGTATATTTTAGTTTCTTTTACTTCGGGAAACGACTCTCTAGGCATTCCGAAGTAGGCAGAAACCCCCAGAGCAAGAACAATCGCTATCATTACATAGATAGTCGTTTTATTCTCGATAGCCCAGGACGAAAGTCCAAATTCTTTATCGGCGTTTTTATTAATTTTACTCATGGACTATTGCTTTAATATTTGAACGTTTTGTCCTTCTTGAACACTACGTGCCCCTTCTTTTATGATATGGTCTCCAGCTTTGATTCCTTCTAAAACCTCCACTAAATCTCCTTGTGTTTTTCCTGTTTGGATAATAGATTGATGCACTTCTGCTTCTCCACTGTCTTGAATATTTGTAGCGATATACACATATTGATTTCCATCGGCATTTTCAGAAATTACACTTTGAGGAATCAAGAAAGCATTTTCACTAGTATAATCGTTAATAATAACTTTAGCAGTTAAGTTTGGCTTTATCAATCCGTCTTTATTTGGTACGCCAACTTCAATTTTAAAAGAGCGGTTATTTGGATTAATGTAATTACTTACTTGTCTTATTTCAGTATCAATCTTTTTATTAATTACAGGAAAATCTGCAATTACTTTAGTTCCTTTTTCAATACTTGCTAAATATTTTTCTGGGACTTCAGACTCGATATACATATTGTCTAAACTCACAATCCGCATTAAAGGCGTTCCTTGCGCAACATTGCTACCTTGGTCTGACATAACTTCTTCTATTGTTCCAGAAAACGGAGCCACCACAGTAGCTTTAGCTAACTGACTTTCTAATTGAGAAACCGCACTTTTGTTAGATTCGTATTGTGTTTGTGCTTGTAAATACTGAATTTCAGAACCAATGTTTTGTTCCCACAATCTTTTTTGACGCTCATAAGTTGTTTGTGCTAAACTCTCTTGCGCCTTTAATTGTGCCAATTGTGCTCCAAGTCCGCCCTCATCAATTCTAGCTAAAACCTGACCTTTTCTAACTTCCTGACCTTCTTTTACTAAAACCTGTTGAAGCGCACCAGAATATTCGGCATTAATAATTATGTTTTCTTTTGTACTTACACTTCCTTGTAATTCTATATAATGATTAAAAAGCGAATCTTTTGCTTTAAAAGCTGTTACTAAAACATAATTTTTTGTTGTATCTAGCTTTTTAACAGCTTCATTAAGTGCTTTTAAATCTGTACTTAAGGCATCGTGTTCTAAATTTACTTCTTCCCGCTTTGCCTTTATTTGTTCTAAATTTCCGCTTGCTATAACATCTTCTACAGATTTATTATCGCCACCCCCACAAGATGCCAAAATTACGGCTGTTAATATGATTAAATATGTCTGTTTCATTTTTATGCTGATTTAGTTTTTTTCTGAATAATCTCTATTTGAAAGTTGAGGGGTATTTAATACCGTTTCTAATGTTGCTTTGGTATCTATAACATCCAACATGGAATTTATATATTCTTGTTGGGCAGTATATAACTGTGTTTGTGCTTGTCTTAAATCAAAACTTGTAGTAATTCCTTCTCTATATTTAATAAGGTTTTTACTTTCAATACGCTCAGCAAGTTTTAAATTGCTTTCTGCTGTTTGGTAGTTTTCAATAGCAAATTTATAATTGCTCTTTGCTCTTTCTAAGTCAAGATTTATTTGTTGTGTAGCCTGAACAAAATCTGTTTTTGATTGCTCCAATGCAATTTTTGCTTGTTGTGTTCTAGCGCTTCTTTGTAAGGAACTAAAAATTGGAATGTTCATGCTCACCCCAAGTACTGAAGATTGAAACCAAGAAGTTTCACTATCAAAAAATACAAATTCATTATCAAAAGCAGAAGTTCCATAATTAACAAAACCATTAATAGATGGCAACGCCTTACTCTTTTCAAGCTTTAATTCCAACTCTCTTTGTTCGGTTAAATTCTGAGCAATTCTATAATCTACATTATTCTCAAAATTAAACTCTGTTTCTGTAAGAGCCAAAGCAATACTCTCTGTAGTAAGTGTTTCCAAACTATCTTCAAGATTTACCTCTGCATCTACTGGAATTCCCAATGCTAAATTCAACATTTGCTTAGCTATAGATTCCATTCTTTCAGAATTACTCAACTGATTTTGAATTTGCGATGTGGTAATTTGCAATTGCTCTACATCTTCTTCCTCTGCAAAACCATTATCGTACATGGCTTGAGTTTCTTTTAAATTATCTTTTAAAGTAGCAAGGTTCTTTTCAAAAATAGCAACACTTTCTTGCGTTAATAAAACACTCCCATAGGCATTAATAACCCCTTTTCTAACTTCTAGAAGCGTTTTTTCGTTTGTATTCTCATTATAATCCACAAATACTTTTGCTGCTTTAAGTCCTACTAAATAAGAGCCATCAAAAATAAGCTGTGTTAAAGTTCCTGTAAGCGACATGTTTTGCTTTGTCCCAAAAACTACAGGCACAAAACTACCAGGAGCTCCACCAGCAATCTCCCCAGGGATAAGCGTTACAGGTTGTTTTAATTGATTCTGATAATCTACAACCCCATCTATTTGAGGCAAACCAGCAGCAGTAGTTTCCCACTTCTTTTTAATAGATTTTGCAATTTCTCGCCTTGAATTAATTGCTGTATAACTACTATCTAAGGCAAAATTTACCGCTTCTTCCATAGAAAAACTGTAATTTCTCTCCTGAGAAAAGCCTAAGCTAGAAATTAGTAATATGGCGATGATTGTTAATTTTCTCATCGGTTAGTTTTTGTTTTCGTTAATAAATTCATTTAAAATTTTAAGTCCACTTTCTGTGGCAATTCCACAGATATGATATTCTAGAAATTTAGTTCCCAACTCATCTGGGGCATACAAATCTATAGGGAATATTTCTGTGTCTTTTATTCCTACCATCCCACTAAAATATATTCGAGCTATAAAATCAACATCCAACTCTTTTCTAAAAAGTCCCATCTCAATTCCTTTTGCAATATTCTCCGATACACTCTCACGCATTACCTCAAATTGTTTTAAAATAAGTCGCTCATAGATTCTTGGATAATACTTTTTTAGTTGAAATTGCGCAGACGACTTCTTGTCTTTCATATAATCTCCTACAAATCTTTTTATATGAAACAATTCTTCTATAGGGTTATGAGCTGCTTCACAGATAAATTCTATTCCGCTGCAAATCGATTCAAAAATATAGAAAGCGGTTGCCTCTACTAATGCTGTTTTTGTTTTGAAATGCTGATATATTGTTTTTTTTGACATCCCTAACTCGTCAGCAATATCATCCATAGTAACGCTTTTAAACCCAAGGCTTAAAAACATTTCTGTTGCTTTATCAAGTATTTTTTCTTTCATAATTAGGGGCAAAGATACTACAGGAAACTTTAAAAACAATAAAAGTTTCCAAAGTATTTTCAATTATTTAACATTGAAATGCAATTGGGGAATTTTTTAATTATGGTATTTTAGCCAAAAATTGACTTTATGTTATCTATCGAAGCTTACAGAGACGCTTTTATTAGTCACTTAGAAAAAGAAATTGTCACAAAAGAGCCTGTAAATTTATACAAACCAATACATTACATTTTAAACTTAGGCGGAAAACGTTTACGTCCAGTGCTAACTTTAATGACTGCTGATATTTTTGGAACAGACTATAAAAAAGCTATGCACGCAGCCATGGCTGTTGAAATGTTTCATAATTTTTCTTTAGTCCATGACGACATTATGGACGATGCTCCTCTTAGAAGAGGCAAAGAAACGGTACATGAGAAATGGGATTTAAACACTGGAATTCTTTCTGGAGACGCAATGCTTATTGTAGCGTATCAATTTTTTGAAAATTATGATGCTGAAACTTTTCAGCAATTGGCAAAACTTTTTAGCAAAACAGCAATAGAGGTTTGCGAGGGTCAGCAATATGATGTTGATTTTGAAACTAGAGATGATGTAACCATCGATGAATACTTAAAAATGATAACCTATAAAACAGCCGTTCTTGTTGGAGCTGCTATGAAAATGGGAGCCATAATAAGCAAAACCGATGAAAAAGAAGCACAAGCTATTTATGATTTTGGACTTAATTTAGGGATTGCTTTTCAGTTAAAAGATGATTATTTAGATGCTTTTGGAGACCCAAAAACATTTGGAAAGCAAGTAGGAGGAGATATTATAGAAAACAAAAAAACATATTTATATTTAAAAACTCTCGAACATTTAAATACAGAAGAAGCAGAACAATTACATCATTTATACTCTATTAATCCAAATGAATCTTCCAATAAAGTACAAGCTGTTAAAGAATTAATGGTTTCCAGCAAAGCATCCGACGCTACTTTAAAAGCAATTGAAGCGTATACCGAAAAAGCATTAAACGTTCTTGAGGAATTAGCAATAGCAGCTCCTAAAAAAGAAGTTTTAAGAGCTTTTGCTAATATGCTAATGGGCAGACAAGTATAGTTAATACCTTTTAATCCAACTGATAACGAACTCCTACAAAACCTCGAATCCCTTGGTTTGGTCCATACACATAGGAAGGATCAAATGTAAGTGCATACGGATTATTGGGAGTTGCTTGCGCATTCCCTTGTGCATCAAAAATTACATTTTTATCAAAAGGGTCGTTAGCACGAGCTATTATAAATGGATTTCCTTTGTTTGGTGTCCAATTCAATAAATTTTTTACACCTCCATATATTTCGAAGTTTTTAAATCCATCATAAGTAAATTGTATGTTTTGAATACTCCAAACAGGAGAATACTCTTTTCGAGGATCCAACTCCCCTAAGAGAGGTAATCGCATCGGGCCATAAATATTTCCAGTATAATCTATATTTAAATTCCAAGGCACTATTTTATATGATATTCCCCATGTTCCAGAAAACTGTTCTGTTAGAATTTGCCGAGTGGTAATTCCATTTTCTGTTTGCGAAACATTCATAAAAGTCCCTCCTAAATTTATTTTTATTCCATTGCAGAAAACCATATCCACATTTGCACTTACCCCTGTACTCACTGCATATCCGTCCAAATTATCATATATAATTTCATTCGGATTAGTATCATAATCTGGTAAAATCATATTTGTAAAATAGGTATACCATGCCGACATATCCAAACCAATAAAACTATTGTTTTGTGTGTAAATTTTCTTCAAGTAATTAATATTAACATTATAGGATTTTTCTGGCTTTAATTCTTCTTCAATAACTACATCTCGAGCCCCAGTGAGGGCAGCATGATCTTCAGTAAAAAGATTAACTACTCTAAATCCAGTCCCAGCATTGAGTCGCAAAATATCATTTTCAGAAAGACTCCACTTATAAGCCATCCTCGGTGTAAAAATATTTCCATGACGCTTATCATAATCGTAACGCATTCCTAAAAGAAGGGTATGTTTTTTATTAAATTTTACTTCATCTTGAATAAAAATACTTGGAATAGTAACTTCATCTGGATTATTTTTATCCATTTCTGCTGTTGCAGCAGTATTATCATCGTAGAAATTATAGCGCAAAGCTGCACCAAAAAGTAAATCGTGTTTATTTATTTTTTTATCCCAAGTAAGCTGCCCAAATCCAATCCGTTGATCTGCCAAATAGGGAACATCTCCGTAAACCGAATTCTGATTATGGTCTGTATATGAAAAAGTAAAAAGGAAGTTTTCTTTAAAAGGAAGTTGATATTTTCCAAGAAATTCCCATCTAGACGTATAGATACTTTCTCCATAAATTTCATCACCTCCTCTATATTCTGGAGTCCATTGCAATTCTCCTCCCCATCTATCTTCATAAAAATAACGTGATGCTAAAGAGAATAAACGGTTATCTTTTCTCTTAAAATCCCACTTTTGAAATAAAGAAATACGATTCTGCAAAGTAAGATCAGTAAAATTATCGTTGTTATTGTCTATAGTCTGATTAAAATTAAAGTAATTAGCTCCAAATAAAAAGGAAGTTTTTTTACCTAACAAGGCTCTGTATCCAACATCCAAATTAAATTCTCCCCAAGAAGAAACAAAAGTATCTACCGTAAGTTTTGGGGCATATTGTGGAGTTTTTGTAATTATATTTATGAGCCCCCCAACCGCTTCGCTCCCATATAAAGAAGAAGCTGGTCCTTTAATAATTTCCATTCTTTCAATCAAAGAATTTGGAATTCCAGAAAGTCCATACACCGTTGATAATCCGCTTACAATAGGCATTCCATCAATTAAAACCATTGTATAAGGACCTTCTAATCCGTTTATATGAATATCCCCAGTATTACAAATATTACAATTAAGCTGTGGACGGACTCCATTTACGTTTTGCAAAGCTTCAAAAACATTTGCAGTAGGATTTTTTTTAAAAAATGCAGGCTTATATACCTCTACAGGCACTGGCGTTTCCATCCTACTTACAGGTTTCAAAGTTCCAGTAATTACAACCTCCTCCAAACTAGAATTTTCGTGCAATATAAAATTTACAGTTAGCGAATTTTCCTTCACATTAATTTTTTTGCTTTCCGTAGAAAAACCAGTATAAGAAGCTACAATTATATGTTCTCCATTACTGATATTATTAATTTCAAAAACTCCATTCTCATCGGTTGATGTTCCATTTTGCGTTCCTTTTATATACACATTCGCATAAGCTAACGGACTCCCACCTGAAGTAACAACACCTTTTACTTGTTGAGAAAATACCGAATCAAATGAAATCAAGGCTATTAATAGTACTAAATATTTATTATTAATTTTCATCTAAAATAATTTTTAGACAAATCTAAAAATTTGTTTTTAAATAATAAAATGTATTTTTGTACAAACTAAAAATAGCATGACGCTTTCAGAAGAAGATTATATTAAAGCCATATATCATTTATCAAAAGATGAGCAAAAAGGAGTTTCTACCAATGCCATAGCGGCACAAATGGACACCAAAGCATCATCTGTTACTGATATGATAAAAAGGTTAGCAGAAAAAAAAGTGGTTCATTATAAAAAATACCAAGGAGCTAGATTAACAGAAGAAGGAAAAGCATATGCGGCAAAAATTATACGTAAACATAGGCTATGGGAGTTTTTTTTAGTTGAAAAACTTAATTTTTCTTGGGATGAAGTTCATGATATTGCAGAAGAATTAGAGCATATAAAAAGTGATAAACTTATTGAGAAACTAGATACTTTTTTAGATTATCCTAGAATAGATCCACATGGCGATCCAATTCCAGACAGTAATGGAAACATTAAAAAAGTGGAAAAAACACTCCTTTGTTCAATAAAAAAAGGAAAAAAAGGAATTGTGGTAGGAGTGAAAGATTCTTCTTCAGAGTTTTTAAGATATCTCGACAAACTAAACATTGCGTTAGGAGAAGAAATTACGGTATTAAACAAGGAACCTTTTGACAACTCAGTGCTAATAAAACTCAATGATTCTGAGATTAATATCTCCGCTATGACTGCCAATAATATCTTCCTGAAAACTAATTAATATGTCTAAGGAGAGTCACCATTCATTGGATGAAGTCCATGAAAGTATTAATACTACTTCCCAAAAATCTCTTTGGAAACGTATCCTTTCATTCTTTGGACCAGCCTATTTAATAAGTGTTGGTTATATGGATCCTGGAAATTGGGCTACCGATATAGCAGGAGGAAGTCAATTTGGATATTCCTTACTTTGGGTGTTATTAATGTCTAATATTATGGCATTATTACTGCAAAGTTTAAGTGCACGTTTAGGAATTGTTAGAGGTAAAGATTTGGCTCAAGCCTCTAAAGAGAGTTATCCAAAATTTATAAACTACATTCTTTATTTTTTAGCTGAAATTGCCATAGCGGCAACAGATTTAGCAGAAGTACTTGGAATGGCAATTGGTTTACAGCTGTTATTTGACATTCCATTACTCTGGGGTGTCTGTTTTACCATGCTTGATACCTTCTTGTTACTTTTTTTAATAAATAAAGGTATTCGGAAAATGGAAGCCTTTATTATTGCACTAATAAGTATTATAGGACTCTCTTTTCTTTTTGAAATGTTTTTTGCAAAGCCAGATTTTACAGCTGTAGCCTCTGGATTAATTCCATCTATTCCAGACAGTGACGCTTTATATATTGCTATTGGAATTATTGGTGCTACAGTAATGCCTCACAATTTATATTTACATTCGTCTTTAGTACAAACTAGAAAATTTAATAGGGATTTTAAAAGCATAAAGCAGGCAATTAAGTACAATTTAATCGACTCGACAATTGCTTTAAACCTTGCTTTTTTTGTGAATGCTGCTATTTTGATCCTTGCTGCCGCCACATTCTATAAAAATGGGATGTTTCAAATTGCAGAAATTCAAGATGCACATAAATTATTAGCACCATTATTAGGTTCTAAATGGGCACCAATCCTTTTTGCTCTTGCATTAATTGCTGCCGGACAAAGCTCTACCGTTACTGGAACACTAGCGGGACAAATTGTAATGGAAGGGTATTTAAATCTGAGAATTCAACCTTGGGTACGAAGAATTATAACGAGAATTCTAGCTATAGTACCTGCGGTATTAACCATTTTAATTTTAGGAGAAGGAGCAACAGGAAAACTTCTCGTTTTTAGTCAGGTTATTTTAAGCTTACAATTAGGCTTTGCCGTTATTCCTCTCATACATTTTGTAAGTAATAAAAAATTAATGGGAAAATTTGCCATTAAAACACCTATTAAAATTATTTCTTGGATAATTGCTTTGGTCATTATTTCTTTAAATATAAAACTCGTTTACAACGAAGTTTCTAAATGGCTACTCACTAGCCAACACCCTCTATGGATCTGGGTAGTTATAATTCCTCTAGCTATTGGAGCTATTGCGCTGCTTTTTTATATTTTATTTTATCCCACTCATAAAGAACGGAAAGAAAAACATGTTCCTCATATTGATAAAGTTCAATTTAATAAACTCCCTACTGCACATGATTATACAAACATTGCAATTGCAATTGATTTTTCTGAGGCTGATAAAAAAGGGATTGATATGGCTCTAAAATTAGGTAAGAATAATGCTGAATACACACTAATTCATATTGTAGAAACTGCTGGAGCTTTAATTTACGGTAAAGAGATTAACGACCATGAAGCAGCAACCGACAAGGAATACTTAGAGTCTTATCAAAAAATATTAATAGCACAAGGCTATAAAGTCGATATAAAATTGGATTTTGGGAGTCCAAAAAAGCAAATCCCAAAAATTATAAATAACGGAAATTACAATCTTCTCATTATGGGAACTCATGGTCATGAATTTTTTAAAGACTTAATTTTCGGAACAACGATTGACAAAGTACGTCATCGAGTAAAAACACCAGTATTAATTGTAAAATAACCAATCCTTATGTTTAACGATATTGTAAATTATTTAAGAGAAATAGATCCTACTTTAGCTGCTTTTTATGCAACCCTTTTTACTTGGGGACTTACAGCAATAGGTGCTTCTCTCGTTTTTTTCTTTAAAAAAATGAATCGGAAACTCTTTGATGGAATGTTAGGGTTTACGGGAGGTGTAATGGTTGCCGCTAGTTTCTGGAGCTTATTAGCACCAGGAATTGAAATGAGCCCTGGAGAAGGATTTATAAAAACCATCCCGGCAGTTACTGGCTTTGGATTAGGAGCTTTATTTATCTTCGCCTTAGATAAAATACTACCTCATTTACATGTTAATTTTAAAATGAGCGAAAAAGAAGGTATTAAAACCCCTTGGCATAAATCTGTATTACTTACACTTGCTATTACCATGCATAATATTCCTGAAGGATTAGCAATTGGAGTTTTATTTGGGGGTGTTGCCGCTGGAATTCCAGAAGCTTCTATTGAAGGTGCTGTTATTTTAGCACTTGGTATTGGAATTCAGAATTTTCCTGAAGGTTTTGCTGTAGCTATGCCCTTGCGAGGCTTAGGTTTAAGTAGATGGAAAAGCTTTAACTACGGACAATTATCGGCTATTGTAGAGCCTGTTGCTGCTGTTCTCGGCGCATGGGCAGTACTTACCTTTGAGCCAATTTTACCATATGCACTCTGCTTTGCAGCTGGTGCAATGATTTTTGTAGTGGTAGAAGAAGTAGTTCCAGAATCTCAACAAGCAAACCATACCGATATCTCTACCTTAGGTTTTATTGGTGGTTTTATTGTAATGATGACTTTAGACGTGGCATTGGGTTAATTTTACCCAATAATAAATACTAAAATTGATACTTGAACGAAATTTTTTTAGTTTGCAGACGATGTATGGTCGCTTATTATAACCCATTGTCCATCAAACTTACGCCATACCAATGTAAAATAACCACTTAAATCGCCTATAGTTCTTTTTAAATAAAAGGATCCTATCATTTGCGCTACCCCGTCTTTTACTTGTTGTAGTTTAATTACTTCAAAAGTTAATTTCCCCATTGCAGTAGTATCTGGGTAACTTTTTAGGTAGCGTTCTTTTGTTGCTTCCCATCCAAATACAGCCCCCGAGGAACCTGAAAAGGCTAAATCTTCAGATTTCCAATACCCTTCCATAAATGCTGGGATATCTCCTCGATTCCAAGCTAGTTCTTGCTGATTAAAAACCTCTAAAATTTCAGATTTATTAATATCCGAAAGCTTTTCTTGTGCTGTAATAATTCCTAAAGAAAAACAAAAAAATAGTAGCGTATTGTATAGTTTTTTCATTCGAAAAATTTTAAGTTAATTTTCAATATTTTATATAATTAAGCGCTAGTGTCTGAACAAAGATACAAGACCGCTTCGCTGTATAATAAAAGACCAAACTGTAATGACCATAAAATCTTGCTTTCTTAAAAACCTTCACTTTCTTTATCCTTTTGTAAAGGTTATTATTTTAGTCATTGCAAGCCTCTCAAAGAGAGTTTTATCAGTATAAATTTAAAGGAACAAAATATGAATTATTATCCAAAGTAAAGTTACTTTAATAATCCTCAGGCTAAGATTTATGGAATTAGACTTTCCACGAAGAATCAATCTACTAAATCAAGAGAAGCTTCAATGATGTGTAGCGATGACCATTGCTGGCTTTTTGCTTCTTGATAAATAGCAACTAACCTTTCTTTATAATCGCTCATGAGTCCGTGTTGCATGGTATATTTAACAGCTTCATCAAAAGACTTTGCCATACTCTTATAAAAAGCATCACTTTTAAGCATTTTTTCTTTATTAAAAGTTTGAGCTATTTCAATGTTAAACCACATTACATCTGCAACTAGAATTGAATTAACTCCCAACTCTAAAAAATGTTTTATATATTTTTGAGCGATGGAACGTCTGGCTTTTGGTTTTCTTCTAGTTACTGGGAAATACTCGTTAGCAATTTTTGTTTTTGCTTCGTCAATTAATTTATCTTCTTTCGGATTAAAAACAAAATCATAATACACTTTTACGTCTTTAAAGCGAGTATATAAATCTAAAACTTGTGCCTCAAGTTCTTTCTTTTTTAAAGTTTGAAGATACTTTTTTAAATCGCGTTTCGACATATATTAATGGCAGTTACAATCTCCTTCCCCGCAGTTTCCGTTATTATTTTTCCCTAATAAGGAATTAAGTGTTTTAGGGAATATAAATTTAAGCGTTAAATATGCAACAGCTAAAATTAAGATGATATAAACTATAATACTTTGAAAATCCATTCTAAAACTATTTAATTAATTGATACGCAATTAGCGCTACAACATAAGCAAATCCACTCATAAATATTAACTGAGCGGCAGGCCATTTCCAACTATTTGTTTCTCGTTTTACAATAGCAAGCGTACTCATACATTGCATTGCAAAGGCATAAAACAATAGTAACGAAATTCCAGAAGCTAAATTAAACAGCGGCGCTCCTGTTTCGGGATGCGTTTCTGATGCCATTCTGTTTTTTATAGTCTCTTCTTCGTCACTTCCAACGCTATAAATTGTTGCTAATGTTCCTACAAAAACTTCTCTAGCTGCAAACGAACTGATTACTGCTATTCCTATTTTCCAATCGTATCCTAAGGGTAAAATAGCAGGTTCTATTGCTTTTCCAGCAATCCCAATATAAGAATTTCGTAATTTATAAGACGCTATTTTTGTAGAAAGTTCGTCCTCCGATAAATGTTGAGACTCGCTTTGCGCAGTAATTATCTCTGCTGCATTATGGAACTTCTCTGAAGGACCATTGGAAGCTAGAAACCATAAAACTATAGAAATGGCTAAAATAATTTTACCTGCGCCAAACACAAAGCTTTTTGTTTTTTCCACCACCGTAATAACTACATTTTTTAACAACGGAAGCTTATAACTTGGCATTTCTACCACAAAGAAAGTTCTACTTTTTATTTTTAAAATTTTATTTAAGAGCCATGCAGAAAAAACGGCCATTCCAAAACCTAATAAATATAGCAACATCAAGGTAAAACCTTGCAGATTCATCCCTAAAAAACGATCGTTTGGAATAACCAATGAGATAATAATTAGATATACAGGGAGCCTAGCAGAACAGGTTGTAAAAGGAGTTACCAAAATAGTAATAAGGCGCTCTTTCCAGTTCTCTATATTTCTGGTAGCCATTACCGCTGGAATAGCACAAGCAGTTCCAGAAATTAAAGGCACCACACTCTTCCCACTTAGCCCAAACTTACGCATTATTCTATCCATTAAAAATACAACGCGACTCATATATCCAGATTCTTCTAGGATGGAAATAAAGAGAAATAAAAAGGCTATTTGTGGAATGAAAATCACAATTCCTCCAAGTCCAGGAATAATACCTTCAGCAATTAAATTGGTTAACGTCCCCGGTGGTAAGGTTTCTTTTGCCCACTCACTAAACGATGCAAAAGTAGCATCAATAAAATCCATTGGATAGCTACTCCAATCGTAAATAGCTTGAAAAATAGTAAGAAGTATTAAAAAGAAAATTACATATCCCCATATTTTATGGGTTAAAATTCTATCTAAAGAAGCACGAAACCCTTTAGCAGCATTTTCATCAACTTTATAACCTTCTTTTAAAACTCCATTTATAAATTGGTATCGCAACACCGTTTCTTTGTGTTGCATTCTTTTTAATTCTGATTTAGATTTTGTGGAAAAAGCAGAAGTATCTTTCACTAAATTCCTATCTAAATTAACAAAGTTAGCATCTTGAGTAATTACCAACCATAATTTATAAATATCCTGTTGTGGGAAAGCCGACTTTAATCCGCCGAAATATTCAGAATCTATAACCGTTGCATCTACGCAAGGTTCTGTAGATATATTTTTATAGTTTGTAATTAATTCTTTTAGATTATCTATCCCTTGCTTTTTACGTGTACTTACAACAGCAACCTTGGTATTTAATCTCTTTTCAAGAATTTCTTGGTCTATAGAAATCCCTCTCCGCTCCATTCTATCTGCCATATTAACAACTAGAATAGTCGGTATTTTTAAATCTTTAATTTGTGTAAAAAGAAGTAAATTTCTTTTAAGGTTTTCAACGTCTGTAACAACAATAGCAACATCTGGAAAGTCTTTGTCGTTTTTATTCAGCAACAATTCTATAACTACATTTTCGTCAAGAGAATTGGCGTTTAAACTATACGTTCCTGGTAAATCTATAATATGAGCTTTTACGCCTCTCGGAAGTTTACAAACCCCTTCCTTTTTTTCAACCGTAATTCCTGGGTAATTCCCTACTTTTTGATTTAATCCTGTTAACTGATTAAATACTGAAGTCTTTCCTGTATTTGGATTCCCTATGAGGGCAACATTAATCTGCTTACTCATATGGCATTGTTTTCAATAATGTCTATTTCTATCTGAAGCGCAGTTTCTCGACGAATTGCCAAAAACGAACCATTTATGTTTAAATACAAAGGGTCTTTAAAAGGCGCTATTTGGAGCAGTTCAACTTCATTCCCCGGCAAACAACCCATTTCAAGGAGCTTAATTGGGATAATATCTGTAGAAAATTCTTTTATAATGGCGCGTTCGCCTCGTTTTAAATGTGCAATTGTCAACTTCAAACCTTATTTAGATTCATTTTAAGTAAGCAAAAGTAATATAAAAATTAGGTTTGAAGAAATTATTTAATAGATGTTTATGACGATTGGCAAGAAAACAGTAGGCAGTAGGCAGTGTTCAGAAGACGGAAGTCCGAAGTCGGAAGACAGAATGCAGTGTTCAGAAGACAGAAGACAGAAGACAGAAGGTAAAAAACTTCCCTGAAACATCGTAACAACATAACTCGATAACTTCTTAACTTTTTGATTCAAAGTTGCAAAGAGGCAAAGGTTCAAAGGGACAAAGGGACAAAGGGACAAAGTTATAAATATGCTAATTTGGAAATGAGGAAATGAAATGAAGACGGAAGTCGGGAGTTGGGAGACAGAATGCAGTGTTCAGAAGACAGAAGACAGAAGACAGAAGACAGAAGACAGAAGACAGAAGACAGAAGACAGAAGGTAAAAAACTTCCCTGAAACATCGTAACAACATAACTGGATAACTTCTTAACTTTTTGATTCAAAGTTGCAAAGAGGCAAAGGTTCAAAGGTACAAAGGGACAAAGCTATAAATTTGGAAATGAGGAAATGAAATAAAGACGGAAGTCGGGAGTTGGGAGACAGAAAACAGAAGACAGAAGGTAAAAAACTTTCCTAAAAACATGCTCTAAGCTATTTGCTGTCCTCTCTTTACTCCCGACTTCTTCAATTT
>Ga0114901_1000084_pt1 | contig 78683 bp, 63 predicted proteins | sample MalvireepMed_s16_FD_89686 | JGI IMG/M metagenome (GOLD analysis project Ga0114901, IMG submission 89686) | Marine viral communities from the Global Malaspina Expedition - Malaspina viral metaG DeepMed_s16 | ecosystem: Environmental > Aquatic > Marine > Oceanic | place: Mediterranean Sea... | reverse complement strand
CCGTCACCCCCGCCGGTGCCGCCGGTACCACCGCCGCCACTGCTGCCGCCACCCCCACCGCAGGCGGTGACCGCCACCACCAGGGCGCTCATCAGCACGGTGCCCGCGCCCCGTTGCATAAACGTCGTCGTTCGCATGTCGCTTCCAGTTATCCGCTTTTGTTGTGTCGAAGACACTACGGACCGGCGACAACCGTTCACATCCCCTAATCAGGTAGGGCTCGAGCCTTGTGGGAGCGGGATTTGTGGGAGCGGGCCCAGCCCGCGAAAGGCCGGCAAAGCCGGCCGGCAGGATTCCAGAGTCCTTTCAGATAAGGTCTCTGCTATCCTCCTCTAATGACTTACCCAACCCCCGCCGGCCCGGTCGACCGCGAACTGATCATCAACAAAAGCCGCTTCATCGCCTGGCTGCGCCCGGTCCAGGACCGCGAGCAGGCCCAGGCCGTGCTCGAGCAGGCCCGCGCCCGCTACCCGGACGCCACTCACCACTGCCACGCCTGGCTGATCGGCGACCCGCAATCCGGCCAGGGCGCCATGAACGACGACGGCGAACCCTCCGGCACCGCCGGCAAACCGATCTTCAACGTGATTCAGCACAAAGGGGTGGGCGACGTCATGGTGGTGGTCAGCCGCTACTTCGGCGGCGTCAAACTGGGCGCCGGCGGCCTGGTGCGCGCCTACGCCGGCGCCGCCGAAGCGGTGCTCTCCGCCATGCAAGTGATCGAACAGGTCGCCGAGCAAACCCTCACCCTGGAACTCGGCTTCGCCGACGAGCAGCCGTTGCGCCACTGGTGTGACCAGCACGACGCCCGGCTGGAAGACATCCAGTACAGCCAGCACGTCACCGCCAGGGTGACCGCGCCGGAGCGGCACCTGGATGATTTGCGGGCCTTCTGCGCCGCCACTGGGATGGCGGTTACAGGCTAGCGCTCTTAGCCCTAGGGCATGCCGCGCGCCGGAAAAATGCTATAATGCAAACTTTATTTGTCACTATGACGACATGACATAGAGGGTCGAGCAGAATGAGAGTGGATGCAGAAACTAAAAAGTTTCTTTCAGGTGAGAGCTTGTCAAACGGCGCCTTCTTTCCGGTAGATCGCTCGCCACTCATTAGCAGAAACCCGTTGTTGGTAGAACTGGTGCGTGGCAAGTCCGTGCTGCACTTGGGCTGTGCTGACCACACTTCCCTAATCAGGAAGAAGAGAGAACAAGGCACCTATCTCCATGATTTGCTTGGTGAGAGTGCATCCAGTCTTGTCGGAGCGGATATTAATGGCGAAGCTCTGGAAGAGATGAAGGCGTTGGGTATTGAGAATTTATATCAGGTCGACGAATTACCGGAGGGTGCGCATTATGATCTTCTGGTGGTGCCCGATGTTATTGAGCACGTTGGCAACGTTGCCGATTTTTTGAATGGGCTAAAGAGGTTTTCTTTCGATGCCATCGTTATTACAACGCCGAATGCGCTGCGGCTGCGTAACAGGATGTTGTTCTCCGCTGAGTTAGTGAATACCGATCACCGCTACTGGTTTTCTCCTTATACGCTTTCCAAGACAATCTATGAAAGTGGCTTTGAGATTAAGGATTTTTACTACACAGACACACCTATGTCATGGAAGTCGCCGGTGAGAAGCGTGTTGAAATACTTTTATCCATTATGCCGTGACGGTCTGGCCGTGGTCATAAGGCCCTCCTGAATGCCAGCTTAGTGTATCGGCGGCTGTAAGGCCGCCCATGCCAATGGCGTATCTCACCATTGGCGATGGGCGAGGGAAGCGGCAACCTTGTTGCCAATAATCACAATCAAGGAGAGCCTCATGCCCGTCGTCGATCCGGATCCGAAACGCCTGCCGGAAATTCTCGAAAGCATTCCCGCCGACACCCCCATCGTCATGCTCAACCTGCTGCGCTTCCGCGACAAAGCCCGCTACAAGGACGGCGAAGCCGACTACGACGGCCGCGAGGCCTACCGCCGCTACTCACTGGTGGCGTTCGACAAGGTCCGGGGCGTGGGCGGCGAGCTGGTCTGGTCCGGCGACACCCTGGCCGGCGTGATCGCCCCGGAAGGCGAGCGCTGGGACGAAGTCCTGCTGGTGCGCTACCCTTCAATCCAGGCGTTCGCCCAGATGCTCGCCGACCCGGAGTACAAGCAGGCCACCAAGCATCGCACCGCCGCCCTGGAAGAGGCCCGCCTCATTTGTAACCAGGAGAAATAGCCGCATCCTGTCGCCGCTCTGTCACCCGGGGTTAGCAATATAGTAAACACAATGTAAAATGCCGCTCCGTGTCATAGGCATGACAAAACTTGCGGGTGATAATCCTCGCCCCAGGGACCGGGGAAACAAATCAATCATCAGGATAGGAAGCCGCCAGTGTTAAGTGGGTTCAAGGGGGCCTTCTGGCCCCGAGCAGTGAAAGGCGGAGCCCTGGGTGTACTGCTAAGCGTGAGCGCGACGGCCACCGCCGCCCCCTGGGCGGAGACCGGGGACCTGCGCGCCCGGCACCATCTGGAAGCGCTCTCCGCGCTGGGCTGCTTCGACGGCCTCACCACCACCTGGCCGGTGAACTGGTCGGCCGTGGCCGAAGGCCTGCGCGGCGCCAGCGACACCTGCCGCACCAGCGAGCACGCCGCTTATTTGCGTGCCGCCCTGGACCGCGCCAAAACCGAAACCCGCACCGCCACCGTTACCCTCGGCGGCGCCAATGAAGAGCCCCTGTTCCGCCACTTCGGCGCCCAGCCCGCCGGCCGGGTGGACAGCTCGGCGGCGGTGTCCTTCACCGGCCGCCGCTACGCCGCCCGCATCCAGGCCGGCTACACCGACACCGACGACCGCGAAGACACCAGCGAGCTGCGCGCCGACGGCAGCTTCGTGGCCGGCCGCTTCGGCAACTGGCAGCTCGGCGCCGGCGCCATCGACCGCTGGTGGGGCCCCGGCCACCACAGCTCCCTGGCACTCTCGAACAATGCCCGTCCGGTGGCTGGCCTGTGGTTCGGCCGCCAGACCCAGTACGCGCCACGCTCGCCCTGGCTCAACTGGATCGGCCCCTGGGACTTCCAGGCCTTCGTCGGCCAGCTTGAGCAGGACCGGGCGGTGCCGGATGCCAAGCTGGTGGGCGGTCGCCTGACCTTCCGCCCGGCCAGCTTTCTGCAGATCGGCCTGACCCGGCTGTTCCAGTGGGGCGGGGAAGGGCGGCCCGACGGCCTGGATTCCTTCGGCGACGCCTTGATCGGTAAGGACAATGGGCAGCAGAACACCGCCCCCGGGGACGACAACGACCCCAGTAACCAGGTGGCCGGCTTTGATTTCCGGGCCGGCTTCCCGGTGTTCGGTGTGCCCACCGGTTTCTACGGCCAGATGATGGGGGAAGATGAGGCCGGCGGTCTGCCGTCCAAATTCTCCGCCCTGGTCGGCTTTGACGCCCTCACCGGCATCGGCTCCGGCAGCCAGCGTTTCTTTCTGGAAGGCACCGACACTGTCTCAGGGCGTGCGCTGAGCGATGCCGAATTTAACACCGCCTATGAGCACGGGACCTACCGCAGCGGTTTCCGCTACTATGGTCGAAACCTTGCGTCCACGTTCGAAAGCGACGCCCGCGCGCTGACCCTGGGCGGGCAGCAGTTCTTCCGCAACGGCATGGTGTTCACCGCCTCGGTCACCAGCGCCACCCTCAACGCGGAAGGCGGCAAACGGGCTCAAGTAACGCCGGACGGTGCCGAAATACTGCAAGCCAATGCGGAACAAGATATCGTGCTGGCTGAATTACGGCTGGAACACGGCCTGCTGGGCGGGCGTCTCACCTGGGCCCTGGCCGCCACCGACGAAGCGGTGGACACCTTCGCCGGTGAGCGCGAGCAGGTCACCGCCATGGCGCAATGGCGCCGCACGTTTGACTGGTAAAGGACTCCCAAACGGTTATGACAGCAATAATGAAAACACTGGGTATATTCGGGCTGCTGCTGGCCGTCACCGGCTGCACCATTGTGCCCGGATCCGACCGCGACGCGGAGCCGGGCTGGTTCGCGGAAGACGAACAGCCGGATGCCGCCTCCCTGCCGGACGTAATTAAAACCCATACCATCACCACCGCCATCCTCGACCAAAACCAGGCGCCAGCCCCGGAATTACCGGACGCCCTCGCTGACTCGCCGGAAAACTACGATTACGAGGTGGGCGTCGGCGATGTGCTGCAGATCACTGTCTGGGACCATCCCGAGTTGACCATCCCCGCTGGTTCCCAGCGCAGTGCTCAGGAATCCGGCAACCTGGTACACAGCGACGGCAGCATTTTTTACCCCTACGTGGGCAAGTTGCATGTCGAGGGTATGAAGGTCACCGATATACGAGAGATGATCACCGACCGCCTGGATGAGTACATTGAAGCGCCCCAGGTGGACGTGGCGGTGGCCGGCTTCCGCAGCAAAAGAATTTACGTCACCGGCGCGGTCAACAAGCCCGGTACCTACCCGATCACCAACGTGCCCATGCGCCTGGTGGACGCGGTCAGCGCCGCCGGGGGCATTGGCGAAAACGCCAACTGGTCCCAGGTGATTCTCTCCCGGGACGGTAAGGACTACCGACTCTCCCTGCGCGGCATCTACGAGAATGGTAACGCCGCCCAGAATGTGCTGCTGCGCCCCGGTGATGTGGTCAACGTGTCGCGCAGCGACGACAACAAGGTCTTCGTGCTCGGCGAAGTGGTCCGCCCCAAAAGCATGCCCATGGGCCGCAACGGCATGAGCCTGGCGGAAGCGCTCTCCGACACCGGTGGCCTGGACGAACGGGAAGCGGACGCCTCCGGCATCTTCGTATTCCGCAAGGCGCAGCCCGGGCAGGAACACGGCATCGACGTCTACCAGCTCAACGCCAAGGACGCCGCCGCCCTGGTACTGGCGGACAGCTTCCAGCTGCAGCCCCGCGACATTGTTTACGTCACCGCCGCGCCGCTGGCCCGCTGGAACCGGGTACTGAGCCTGCTGGTACCCAGCGTCACCGCCCTGTACCTGGGTGGCCGCGCCGAGAGCGAACTGGGAAGCGACTAGATGTTTGAGCGTATCCTGGTGGTCTGTGACGGCAACATCTGCCGCAGCCCCACGGTGGCGGCCATGCTGGCGGCTGCCCGGCCCGACAAGCGGATCAGCTCCGCCGGTCTGGTCGGCCTGGAGGGCCACGATATGGACCCCACCGCCCGGGACGTGGCCGCCGCCCAGGGGTTGGAGTGCGGCCCCCACCAGGGCCGAAAGCTTGACCGGGCACTGTGTCAGGACGCGGACCTGATACTGGTTATGGAAGGGCGCCAGCGGGACCGCATCATCCAGCAGTTCCCGGAAGCCAGCGGCAAGACCTTTCTGCTCAGCCATTGGAACGGCGGCCAGGATATCCCCGACCCCTACCGGCGGGGCCGGGAAGTATTCGAAAGAATCTATCCGCTGATGCGCCAGGCCACGGACGCTTGGCTGAAAAAATTATGAATACAGGAACGACAGAATTCGATGAGTAATCAACCTGACACCGTCCGCAGAAGAAGCGCCGTCTCCATGGATGAGGATATCGATCTGCATCGGCTTTGGGGGCTGCTGGTCGATGCCCGCTGGTTGATCCTTGGCACCACGATTCTGGCGCTGCTGCTGGGCGCCGCCTACGCGTTTCTGGCAACGCCGATCTATAAAGCGGACGCGTTGCTGCAGGTGGAAAAGAAGCAGAGCGGGCTGCCTGGTTTCGAAGAGCTCAATGATGCCCTCGGCCAGGAATCCTCGACGGCGGCGGAAATCGCCATCCTCACGTCACGCATGGTCCTGGGGAACGTGGTCGAGCAACTGCACACCGATATTCTGGTGGCACCGGACCGCACACCCATACTCGGCGCTTTCGGTGCGCCGGACCCGGCACCGCCCGGCGCGGCGCGGCCCCTGTTCGCCGGGTACCGGGATAGCGAAACCCTGGTTACCGTCAAGCGCTTTACCGTGCCGGACAGCTTGCGCGGCGCCGAGTTCACCCTCACGGCCGATGACCAGGGTCATCCCGCTCTTTATTATCAAGGTCAGAAAGTCCTCGGCGGTCCCGCCGATCAGGTGCTTAGCAGCGAAGACGACAGTATTGCCCTGGAACTTGGCGAATGGCAGTACGGTGGCGAGGAACTAACGCTGGTACGTCAATCACGCCTGTCCGCCGTGAACAACCTCCGCAGTCGCATGGAGGTCCAGGAGAAAGGTAAGGATACCGGTATCCTTACCGTGACCCTCACCGGCCCCAACCAGGCTCGTATCCAGAAAGAACTGAACGCGGTGGCGGACAACTATCTGCTTCAGAATATAAACCGGCAGGCCGCCGAGGCTGAAAAGAGTCTGTCCTTCCTGGACGAGCAGCTCCCTGAACTCAAAGCCAAGCTCACGGCCGCTGAAGAGAAACTCAACGAGTACCGCCTTAAGCGCGACTCCGTGGATATGGAGTTGGAGACCCAGTCTTTGCTCGGCCGCCTGGTGTCCATGGAAGCCAAGCTCAACGAACTGAAAATCAAAGAGAGCGAAGTCTCCGCCAAATTCACCCAGGAACACCCCGCCTATCGCACGCTGCTGGAACAGCGCCGTTCACTGGAGCAGGAAAAAGCCCAACTTAATAAGCAGATCGGCAATCTGCCCGAGACCCAGCAGGAAATCCTGCGCCTGATGCGCGACGTGGAACTGAACCAGGAAATCTACGTGGGTCTTATGAATCGCGCCCAGGAACTGCGCATCATGAAGGCCAGTACCGTCGGTAATGTACGCATTATCGATGATGCGGTGGTCGCTCCCGGCCCGGTAAAGCCCAAGAAAGATTTGGTTGTGGCACTGGCCGGCGTACTCGGCCTGATGCTGTCAGCCGGTTATGTGCTGGGCGCGGGCCTGTTGCACCGAGGCATCGAAAGCCCGGATCAACTCGAAGAGCAGGGCATCCCGGTCTATGCCGCCGTGCCCCTTTCCGAGCAGCAGCAGAAACTCGATCGCATCGTCGCGATGATGCGCCGGCGCAAGCGCTCCAAGCACGAACCCATCCCGCTGCTGGCGGTGAGCGACCCTGCGGATCTGGCAGTGGAAGCCCTCCGAAGCCTGCGTACCAGCCTTCATTTCGCCATGATGGAGGCCTCCAACAAGGTGATGATGATCTCCGGCCCCAGCCCGGAGGTGGGCAAATCCTTTATTTCCGCCAACCTGGCGGCCGTGCTTGCCCAGGTGGGCCAGAAGGTGTTGGTCATTGACGCGGATATGCGCAAGGGCCATCTGCACCGCTATTTCAAAAACCAGAATGACGTGGGGCTGTCCGATCTGCTCTCCGGCCAGGCGGAGCACGAGCAGGCCATCCACGAAACCAAGGTGGAGAACCTGCACTTTATCCCGCGCGGCCAGATCCCGCCCAACCCATCGGAGCTGCTCATGCATTCCCGCTTTAAGGCACTCATGGAACGGCTCTCCGCCGAGTACGATCTGGTGCTGGTGGACACCCCGCCGATCCTCGCCGTCACCGACGCCGCCATCATCGGCCAGCAGGCCGGCACCAGCCTGATCGTCGCCCGCTACGGCATGAACTCCGCCAAGGAAGTGGACGTCAGCGTGCACCGCTTCGAGCAGAACCGGGTGGAAATCAAAGGCGCCATCCTCAACGCTATTGAGCGGCGTGCCAGTAATGAGTACGGGTATTACGCTTACCACTACAACAGTGATAAGAGCTAGGCGGCTTACTTTTGGGGCTCTGGGATCCTGCCGGCCGGCTTTGCCGGCCTTTCGCGGGCGGGGCCCGCTCCCACAAGGGGCCGCCGCCAGGCCGCGGGTTATAAGCAAAGAACAAACCCAAAGTTGCAGGTTATAAGCCCCCAGGTACCATTCCCGCCTTATGACACCTGAAATGATCTACACATCGCTGGTGGTGCTTGCGGTGCTGGCGGCGCTGGCCTCCAACCGCGTGCCCGCCGAGGTCACCATGATGGCCGCCCTGGTGGCGGTGCTGGTGGGCGATGTGATCACCGTGGATCAAGCCCTGGCCGGCTTCGCCAACCCGGGGCTGATCACCGTGGCGGTGCTCTATGTGGTGGCCGCCGCCCTGCGCGACACCGGCGCCATCTACTGGGTGGCCCACAAGCTGCTCGGCCAGCCCAAGAGTGCCCTGGGCAGCCAGGCCCGGCTGATCCTGCCCACCTCCATCCTCAGCGCCTTCCTCAACAACACCACCGTGGTGGCGATGATGATTCCGGCGGTGCAGGAGTGGGCCCAGCGCCTCAAGCTGTCCGCCTCCCAGCTCTTGCTGCCCTTGAGTTACGCCGCCATCCTCGGCGGCACCTGCACCCTGATCGGCACCAGCACCAACCTGGTGGTGGACGGCATGATGCAGAACCGGGGCATGGAAGGCTTCCACATCTTCGATATGGCCTGGGTGGGCGTGCCGCTGCTGATTGCCGGTTCCGTATTTTTGCTGCTGTTCGCCCGCCGTCTGCTGCCCGAGCGCGAGGGCCTGGTGGAGCAGGTCGAGCGGGCCCGCGAATACCACGTGGAAATGGTGATTCCCGAAGGCAGCCCGCTGCACAACAAAAGCATCCAGGACGCCGGGCTGCGTAACCTCACCCACGGCTACCTCACCGAGATACAGCGCGGCGACAAGCTGTTCACCGCCGTCGGCCCGGACCAGCTGCTGCAGGCCGGCGACCAGCTCGCCTTCATCGGCGCCCCGGAGTGCGCCCGCGAGCTGCAGCGCGTCAACGGCCTGATACCCGCCCACGGCGGCGCCCACAAGCTGCGCCTGAACAACCACCAGCGCTGCCTGGTGGAGGTGGTGCTCGGCCCCGAGTTTCCCGGCGTCAATAAAACCGTCAAGGACACCGGCTTCCGAACCCGCTACCAGGCCGCTATCCTCAGCATCAGCCGCGGCGGCCGCCGCCTGCCCGGCAAGGTCGGCGAGCAGGTGCTGCGCACCGGCGACACCCTGCTGCTGGAGACCAGCGACACCTTCGTCGAGCAGTACCAGTACCGCCGCGACTTCATGCTGGTCAGCCCGCTCAGCGACTCCACCCCGCCGGACTTCAGCCGGGCGCCGCTGGCCACCGTGATCCTGGTCGCCATGGTCGGCGTCAACGTGCTCGGCCTGGTGTCCGTGCTTGAGGCCGCTTTCCTGGCCGCCGGCCTGCTGCTGGTCACCCGCTGCGTCACCGTCAACCGGGCGCGCATGAACGTCAGTGTGAATCTGCCCGTGCTGGTGGTGATCGGCGCCGCCTTCGCCTTGGGCACCGCCCTGGAGCAGAGCGGCACCGCCGCCTGGCTGGTCGACGCCATGCTCGCCGACAGCATCCAGAGCCCCTGGCTGGCCCTGCTGCTGGTGTATCTGGTCACCGCCCTGTTCACCGAAGTGATCACCAACAACGCCGCCGCCGTGCTGGTGTTCCCGATCGCCACCGGCGTCGCCGAGCAGCTCGGTGTCAGCCCGCTGCCGTTCATCGTCGCCGTCATGTTCGCCGCCAGCGCCAGCTTCATGACCCCGCTGGGCTACCAGACCAACCTCATGGTCATGGGCCCCGGTGGCTACCGCTTCACCGATTACCTTAAGATCGGCGTACCCATGAGCCTGGTCGCCCTCGCCGTGACCACCTCGCTGATCCCCCTGATCTGGCCGTTCCAAGCCATCCACTAACAGGAGACCCTTTATGTCAGGCCCCTACGAGAAGCGCGAAAACGAATCCCAGGCCGAAGTGATCTGGCACCAGACCCACATCACCAAGGACCACCGCGCCAAGCAGAAGAACCAGGTGCCCAAGTGCATCTGGCTCACCGGCCTGTCCGGCTCCGGCAAATCCACCCTGGCCAACGCCCTGGAAGTGGCGCTCACCGAGCAGGGCAAGCACACCTACCTGCTGGACGGCGACAACGTGCGCCACGGCCTGAACAAGAACCTGGGCATGAGCGACGAAGACCGCACCGAGAACATCCGCCGGGTGTCCGAAGTGGCCAAGCTGATGGTCGACGCCGGCCTGGTGGTGATCACCGCCTTCATCAGCCCGTTCCGCGCCGACCGGGACGCCGCCCGCGCCCTGTTCGAGGACGGCGAGTTCGTGGAAGTGTTCGCCGACGCCCCCCTGGAAGAGTGCGAGAAGCGCGACCCCAAGGGCCTGTACAAGAAAGCCCGTGCCGGCGAGATCAAGGAATTCACCGGCATCGACAGTCCCTACGAAGCCCCCGCCAACGCGGAGGTGGTGATCAACACCGCTGAGCACGACATCGGTGAGTGTGTGCGCCAGCTGATCGCCAAGATCGGGGTTTAGCTTCCAAACTCCACTACCAAGGCCCGATTTTCGGGCCTTTCAGGCCTACAGCAGCAGCGTTTATGCCCGCCCGTCCTGCGGCGCTCCGGCATCTCAGGTCCCCTGGTTGGGCGAACGGCGCCAACAATGCGAAAATGCGCGATTGCTCACCAGCTTTGTCTTGAGCTCGTCTCTGGAGATTTGAGCGTGAATGTAAGAGCAGTGATGGGCTTCGCTTTGGGGCCGGTGGCCGCCGCGTTGTTTGGCTTTATTACGCTGCCGGTCGTGACCTGGTTTTATCCCGCGGAGGACATCGGTCGGCTGGCCATGCTTCAGGTTGCGGTCAACCTGTCCCTGCTGGTTTTCTGTCTCGGGCTTGATCAGGCCTATGTACGTGAATATCACGGTCACCATAACCGTGAGGCCCTGTTCAAGACGGCCATGACCCCGGGACTGCTATTCCTCGGGCTATTCACTGTATTGGTGCTGCTCAACCCGACCTTCCTGTCACGAATTCTATTTGATTCGACCAACAGGACTTTGGCGGGGATGGTCCTGATCTGCGTGTTGTCCGCCTTCGCGCTTCGCTTTTTGTCGCTGGTCTTGCGTATGGAAGAGCGCGGCCTGGCATTTTCGGTGGGGCAATTTCTGCCCAAACTCTTCTTCTTGTTGTTGATCGGCGTGTATGCCGTTAGCGGCCGGGGGCATGATATCCAGGCCTTGCTATTCGCTCATACTTTGTCGCTGTTTTCGGTAGCCCTTTTGTTCCTGGTGTTACGTTGGAGAATCTGCACGGATGCAGTAAAGCAGAAAGTAGACCTGGCGGAATTGGGTGCCATGTTGCGCTATGGCTTTCCGTTGATTTTCGCCGGCCTGGCGTTTTGGGGGCTGACCGCCAGCGATAAAATCCTGTTACGAGCGCTCTCCAACCTGGAGCAGTTGGGTATTTATTCAGTGGCAGTGAGTTTCGCGGGTGCTGCTCTGGTCTTAAAGATGGTCTTTCAGACGCTCTGGGCCCCTCAGGTCTATAAGTGGGAGCAGGAGGGCGGGGCCTCCAAGCGTATTCAAGTCATGAACGACTATATGTTGATCGTGGTGTCTATGCTGTTTTGTCTCATAGGTAGCGTTTCCTGGTCGCTGGACTACCTGCTCCCCGCGGGGTACGAACAGGTGAAGCTGATCCTGGTCTCTTGTCTGGGCTACCCTTTGTTATTGGTGCTTTCGGAAACCACCGCCATTGGAATAAGCCTGGCGAGGAAAACCAGGTATTCACTGGCGGTGGCCCTGGTCGCGTTTACGGTTAATGTGGGCCTGAATCTGCTGCTGATTCCAGCGTATGAAGCCGCTGGTGCCGCCGTGGCGACGATAGTGTCTTTCTGGCTTTTCTTCATTCTGCGCGCGGAGTGCGCCTGCCGTGTCTGGCAGCCATTTCCTCGTCTGGAGCAGTATCTGACCATCACGGTTCTAACAGTGTTGGCGGTGTTGACCACCCTGTACGGTGACCGGCTGGGCTGGCTTACGCATGTCTTCTGGGCGGGGCTCTTCGTGGTGTTTTTTGCTTTTTACGCAAAAAGAATATCGACCCTTTTGACTTTGCTCGCTCGGAAGACTGGGCGGGCGTGACCCGATGGTGGCCTTCTTGGAGGTCTCTGGGGATGCCATATACAATAGCGGCTGAGGTTGCTCCGTTTCGGATAGGTGAGTTCCATGGATTATCAGGTTCACGAAAGCGCCATCGTCGATGAAGGCGCGCAAATTGGCAGTGGCTCGCGGGTGTGGCACTTCGTCCACGTCTGCGGCGGCGCCCGGGTCGGGCGCAACGTCTCCATGGGGCAAAATGTCTTCGTGGGCAACAAGGTCACCATCGGCGACAACTGCAAGATCCAGAACAACGTCTCGGTGTACGACAATGTCCACCTGGAAGAGGGCGTGTTCTGCGGCCCCAGCATGGTGTTCACCAACGTCTACAACCCCCGCTCCCTGATCGAACGTAAGGACGAGTACCGCGACACCCTGGTAAAACGGGGCGCCACCCTGGGCGCCAACTGCACCATCGTCTGTGGCGTGACCATCGGCGCCTACGCCTTCGTTGGCGCCGGCGCCGTGGTCAACAAGGACGTGCCCGATTACGCCCTGATCGTGGGCGTGCCCGGCAAGCAGATCGGCTGGATGAGCGAGTTCGGCGAGCAACTGGATCTGCCGCTCAGCGGCGAGGGCAGGGCGGTGTGCGAGCACACCGGCGCGGTCTACACCCTGAGTGGGCAAAGCCTGCGCAAGAGCGAGGGCGCCTGAATGCAGTTCATTGACCTCGCCGCCCAGCAGGCACGCATCAAAGATGCCATCGACGAGCGCATCCAACGCGTATTGGCCCACGGCCAGTACATCAAGGGCCCGGAAGTCGGCGAACTGGAAGAGAAGTTGGCGGCGTTCACCGGCGCCAAGCACTGCATCGGCGTGGCCAACGGCACCGATGCCCTGCAGATCGCCCTGATGGCGGCGGGTGTGGGCCCCGGCGACGAAGTGATCACCCCCGGCTTCACCTTTATCGCCACCGCCGAGGCGGTGGCCGTGGTCGGCGCCAGGCCAGTCTATATCGACATCGACGAGAAGACCTACAACCTGGACCCCGGCCAGCTCGAGAGCCTGATCACGCCTAACACCAAGGCTATCATCCCGGTGTCGCTGTACGGCCAGTGCGCGGACTTCGACGCCATCAACGCCATCGCCGGGCGGCACGGGCTGACCGTCATTGAAGATGCCGCCCAGAGCCTGGGGGCCAGTTACAAGGGCCGGCGCTCCGGAAACCTGAGCCAGATCGCCACCACCTCGTTTTTCCCCAGCAAGCCCCTGGGCGGTTACGGGGACGGCGGCGCCGTCTTCACTAATGACGACGCCATGGCCGAACAAATCCGCCAGATCGCCAACCACGGCCAGGACCGCCGCTATCACCACGCCCGCATCGGCCTCAACAGCCGCCTGGACACCCTCCAGGCCGCCATCCTGCTGCCCAAGCTGGAAATCTTTGAAGACGAGCTGGCCAGGCGTAACCAGGTCGCCGCCCGTTACACCGAACTACTCTCTGGGAAAGAACAAATAATCACCCCTTATGTGGCGCCCGATAACGTAAGCGCTTGGGCCCAATACACCGTCCGCGTGCCCAACCGCGAACAGGCCCAGGAAACGCTCAAGGCGGCCGGTATCCCTACCGCCGTGCATTATCCGGTTCCGCTCAACCGTCAGCCGGCGGTGGAAGACCCGAACGCGAACCTGCCGGTGGGTGACAAGGTGTCTCAGGAAGTCATGAGCCTGCCCATGCACCCCTACTTGACCGAAGAGCAGATTGGCCGGGTGGTCAGTACGCTGGTGGATAGCCAGGCATGAAAGTCGCCCACGTCTGCCTATCCAACTACTACATGGATGACCGCGCCTACCAGGAAAACGAACTTGTGGAGGAGCATGTCCGCCAGGGCCATGACGTGCTGGTCATCGCCTCGACGCAGATTTTTACCACGGATCGGCGCCGTGAATTCGTCGAACCGGGCCATTACCGCTGTAACCAGGGCATCGAAGTAATCCGTTTGCCCTACCATCCATGGGTGCCCCACACCGTGGCGAAAAGCCTACGACCGCACAGAGGGGTTTACCAGCTGCTGGAGGAATTCGCGCCGGACTCGATTCTTTTCCACGGTATGTGCGGCTGGGAGCTGGTGACCGTGAGCCGCTACAAGAAAGGCCGCCCGGAAGTGAAGTTCTACGTCGATACCCACACGGACTTCATCAATAGCGCCCGGGGGCCGGTTTCCAAGTGGGGCCTGCACTATCTGTATTACCGGCCCATCGTTCACTGGTGCCTGCCCTGGATCGACAAGATTCTCTATATTTCCGAACTGACCGGAAAGTTCGCCCGGGAGTTTTACGGCGTTCCGGACGAGAAGCTGGAGTTCTATCCGCTGGGCGGGCACCCGGTCGAGGACGACGAATACCACGCCCTTAGAGAAAGCACGCGTCAGCACCTGGGCCTCTCCGACGACCAGGTGCTGTTCGTGCAATCGGGCAAACAATCCGCTTCCAAGAAGCTCCTGGACACCCTGAACGCGTTTACCGGCAATCCGGACCCGCGCTTCCGGCTGGTACTGGTCGGCTCTCTGCTGGACGATATACGGGAGCAGGCCCAGGCGCTGATCGACTCGGACGACCGAATTCAATTCTGGGGGTGGAGGACGCCTACGGAGCTTCAGGCGCTGCTCTGTGGCGCCGATGTTTATCTGCAGCCGGGTAGCCAGTCCGCCACCATGCAGACCAGCCTATGTTGTCGCTGTGTGCCCGTGCTCGAGAATATCGAGGGCCACGGCATCTACACCGAAAATAACGGCTGGCTAGTCAACAATGAGCAAGAGCTGGCCGCAGTGCTCGAGGAAATCAGCTCCGGCGCCGCCGACTTACGGGTGATGGCGGCGGAATCCGAGAAACTGGCCAGGCAAAAGCTCGATTACGCCGTGTTAGCCCGGCGCATTCTCGATTAGAGTCGACACCCAGCGACATTGAATACAACAGGGACACAGCAGCATGACAAACTTCGCCATCATTGGTGCCGCCGGCTACATCGCGCCACGACATATGCAGGCCATCAAAGCCACCGACAGTCGGCTTGTCGCCGCTTTGGACCCCAATGATTCCGTGGGCATTATCGACAGCTACTTTCCCGACGCCGACTTCTTCACGGAGTTCGAACGCTTCGACCGGCACATCGACAAGCTACGCCGCTCCAACCACGAGCAGAAGGTGGATTACATCTCGATCTGTTCGCCGAACTATCTGCACGACAGCCACATGCGCTTCGCGCTTCGCTCCGGGGCGGACGCTATCTGCGAAAAACCGTTGGTGCTCAACCCCTGGAATATCGACGGGCTGATCGACATTGAGAAAGACACTGGCCGCAAGGTCAACACCATTCTGCAATTGCGCGTGCATCCGTCCATCGTGGCGCTGCGTGACAAGGTGCAGAGCGAGAACAAAGACACCAAGCACGAGGTGGACCTCACCTACATCACGTCACGCGGCCACTGGTATCTACAGTCCTGGAAAGGGGACGAAAAGAAGTCCGGTGGCATCGCCACCAACATCGGCGTGCATTTCTATGACATGCTGCACTTCATCTTCGGCGCCTTGCAGGAAAACGTGGTGCACCACAACGACGACACCATGGCCGCCGGTTATCTGGAATACGAAAAAGCCCGGGTTCGCTGGTTCCTGTCCGTGGACTACAAGTACGTACCAGAAAGCGCCAAAGCCGAAGGGCAGCGCACTTACCGCTCGATCACCGTGGACGGAGAAGGAATCGAGTTCTCGGGCGGTTTCACGGACCTGCACAATCGTAGCTACGAAGAGATCCTGGCAGGGCGAGGCTTTGGGTTGGAGGAGAATCGGGTGGCCATTGAGACGGTCTCGCATATCCGTAACGCCCCGCCGATCGGCCTAAGCGGCGACTACCACCCGTTCCTGAAGAGGTAGTCAGAGGTGGCAAGCGTTCTAATTCTGACTTCCGCGTACCCCTACTTCCCGGGGGAGCAGTTTATAGAGGACGAGATCGGTTATTGGGATCGAAGCGGTTTCAGCGATATCTATATTCTGCCCGCGATTGCGATAGGTGAACCAAGGGCGACCCCCGATCGTGTGTCAGTCATCACCTCAGGTAGCAGGTCCCGAAACAAGCGGCTGTTGGGCCCGTTTTTAAAGGCGGTTCTTTCAAAAGCTTTATTCAGTGAGTTGCGCTATTTGCGCTTAAACAAAAATCTCACGCTGATGACCTCTTGGCTGGCGCTAAGAGAAATGCTGCTGGTGAAGCTGGCTCAGCGCCAACTGGAAAAATTCCTGAAAGAGCACCATATCGATATCGTTTACAGTTACTGGAACAATGCCATCAGTTACGCGGCCTGCGAGGTGAGACGAAAAGGGGGCGTCAGTAAAGTAGTGACGCGAGCCCACGGCGGTGACCTTTACGAAGAACGCCGAAAATTGAACTATATGCCGCTTAAGCGCCAATATGTTGACGATTTCGATAAGGTTTTTTGCCTTTCTTCCGCTGCCAAAGCGTACTTTTTAAACAGGTACGGCGCTGCAGAGGGCGCCATGGCAATATCGTCTTTGGGTGTTCCCTTGCCGGACGCTCTTGCAGCGCCAAGTGTTCCCCCTTTTGTACACATCCTTTCATTGTCTTACTGCGTTCCGGTGAAGCGCATAGATAAAATAATGGATGCGGTGCAACGGTTTTCCGAGTCTAATCCGGATAAGGATATAACCTGGACGCACATTGGGGCCGGTCAGCTGTTCCAGACATTGAAAAATCAGGCTGAAGCCCTTTCAGAGCAGCACATCAATCTCACCTGTCGCTTCCTAGGCCATATACCGAATGAACAAGTGAAGCGGTTCTTCTTGGATAACAGGGTAGACGTATTCGTTAATTGCAGTGAATCGGAGGGCGTTCCCGTCTCCATCATGGAGGCGATGAGCTGCGGGGTGCCCACCATCGCGCCCGATGTTGGAAGTGTATCCAGCCTTGTGTCAACAAGCCGTGGCTATTTGATGAGCCAAAGTCCGGATGCTCAGGAGTTGGCGGATGCCCTCTCTGAGTTTTTTCATTCCCCTGATCTTATAAAGAAGGAAATGCGTATTGCTGCGCGAAAGCATATAGAAGAAAACTATAATGCGGATCGCAACTACCCGGCGTTTGTCTCCGAAGTAGTGGGCATCTTGGATCAAAACCGTGATATTGATCACATAAACTATTTGCACTAGCATCACAAATCGATATTCCGGGGGGAATGTAAAAAATCGCAACAAAAGACAACCTGAGCACTACGGCAAGGCGAACTCCGCCCGGCTAACGTAGGCTCCGTCACGCGAACGTCACCTCCCCGCGCGAAGCTACTCGAATACGGACACTCGGCCTCAAAAGGGCCGGGCACGGGCAGAGCCCCGAAAAGGACAAACGGCATGAGCGATTCAGGCTGGTACGTGGTTCAGTGCCGCGCCAACCAGAACTACAGGGCCCAGGAAAACCTGGAAAATCAGGGCTTTACCTGCTTTCAGCCCCAGCTCTGCCTGGAAAAAGTACGCGCCGGCCGGCGCGTGCAGCGCCAGGAACCCCTGTTCCCCGGCTACCTCTTTATTCAACTGTCCGAGCAGGGCAGTGGCTGGCACACCATCCGCTCCACCCGGGGCGTGACCAAACTGGTGGCCTTCGGTGACCGCCCGGCGGCGGTGCCGCCCTCCGTGATCGATGCCCTCAAGCTGCAGACCCAGACCAGCGCCAACGACGACCGTCCCGCGCTGCGCCCGGGTGACCGCCTGCGCATCGAGCACGGCCCCTTCGCGGACATGGAGGCGGTCTTCCACCGCTTCGACGGCCAGGAGCGCGCCATCGTGCTGCTCAGCATGCTCCACAAGCAGCACCGCCTCACCCTGGCCCTGAAAGACATAAGCACGCTGTAAAAGCGCGCGAGCGGGCCCAGGCCCGCGAATTGGTTGTTTGTGTTGTGGGAGCGGGCCTTGCCCGCGAAAGGCAAGCAAAGCTTGCCGGCAGGATCCCAGAGACCTGCCTAAAAAGAAGAAGGCTCCTATCCGTCCTCAGGGAATCGACGGCAAACCCTGCGGCGGTAGCGTGCCTGAACGGGGGACAGATAGTGAACGATTCCAATAAGAGTGTAATAAAACACCACGGCGCCGCCACCGGCGTCACCGGCTCATGCCACGAACTGACGCTGGACGACAACGCGGGGCTGCTGATCGACTGCGGCCTGTTTCAGGGCGGTGACCGGGGCGCGGATGGCGCCGACGCCGGGCGCCCCGAAATCGAATTCGATATCGGCCACATCCGGGCACTGGTGGTCACCCATGTGCATCTCGATCATGTGGGGCGTATTCCCTGGCTGCTGGCCGCCGGTTTTGACGGGCCGATCTATTGCAGCGAGCCCAGCGCCGAGTTGCTGCCGATTATGCTGGAAGACGCCTTTAAGCTGGCCATAAGCCGCCAGCCGGAAGCGATAAACGGGTACCTGAGCCGGGTACAGCATTTGCTGCGGCCGCTGCCCTTCGGCCAGTGGCACGTTGTTTATCAGGGCGCGGGCAAAGAGGCGGCGATCCGCCTGCGCCGCGCCGGGCATCTGCTCGGCTCCGCCTATGTGGAGTGTGCCTTGACCGGTGAGGCTCGTGGCCAGGACACAAAGGTGATCTTCAGCGGTGACCTGGGCAACAGGGCGTCGCCGATACTGCGGCCACCGGAACAGCCGGACGGCTGTGACATCCTGGTGCTGGAGAGCACCTACGGCGACCGGGAACACGACGACCCGGACGCCCGCCGTCACCGCCTGCGGACCCTGATTGAGCGCGCTCTGGTGAATCGGGGCACGGTGCTGATCCCCGCGTTCAGCATTGGTCGCACCCAGGAGCTGCTCTATGAGCTGGAAGACCTGATCCACGAGAACCAGGGCAAGGAGGCCGCCGGTGGGCTCCATTGGAACGACCTGCCGGTAATCCTGGATTCGCCCCTGGCCGGCCGGTTCACGCAGGCCTACAGAGGCCTCCGTGAGCACTGGGACGAACAGGCGCTTGACCGGGTAGGTCAGGGGCGTGGGCCGCTGGCTTTCGAGCAGCTGTTCACGGTGGACGACCATGAAACCCACCAGCGCATGGTCGCCCACCTGGCCGGCACAGGCCGCCCGGCGGTGGTGATCGCCGCCAGCGGTATGTGCGCCGGCGGGCGCATCGTCAATTACCTGAAGGCGATGCTGGGCGACCCGCGTCACAATGTACTGTTCGTCGGCTACCAGGCCGCCGGCACCCCCGGCCGGGAACTGCAGACGCAAGGGCAGGGCGGCCAAGTGGAATTGGACGGCGAGATCCACGAGATAAAGGCCGGTGTGGACACTATCGGCGGCTATTCCGCCCATGCCGACCGCAATGGCCTGATCGACTTCGTCACCGGTATGACCCGTTGGCCCCGGGAGATCCGCCTGGTGCACGGTGAAGACCAGGCCAAGCGGGGGCTGGCGGAATCGCTCAGACAGCTCTATCAAGACAGTGGTCAAAAATGCAAAATTCACACATCTCCCTGAGATGACAGGATGGATGAGTTAGTAAAGGAATTGGACGCCAGCCAGATGTATGATAGCTATACAGCGAAACTTAAAAACCTAGAAGAATAGTCGCCATGTCTTATATTTCAGATCGTTATATCGAGTTTTGGCTATCCAAATGGCGCTCGGACTCCATGATCCGTCGTGTTTTGGAGAGTCGCCCGGTCAGACGGCTTAAAGACATCTCCTTTCTGGGAGCAATCGACTACACATCCTTGGTACATAAGGGGCCCCGGATAGGGCGGGATCGTCTTCATCACACCTTGGGGGTGGCGGCTCTTGCCGATTTTATCTCCGAGCATCGTAATTATGACGAAGAGACCCGGAACCACGTCGTCGTTGCCGCCCTTTTACACGATATTGGGCACGCACCCCTTTCACATAGTGCTGAACCCTACTTTAAGCGCCGTCTGGGGGTAGGTCACCATGAGCTTGGTGAGCAGTTCATGGAGGAGGACAAGCAGCTATCCTGGTGGCTGGCAAAGTATTTTGATCGGGAAAGAATCAAGTTATTGATCGCCGGGGATGCGGGCGGTGGGCAAGGCGCGGACCTGTTCGAAAGCCCCATCAACATCGATACCATTGACGGCATACTACGCAGTTTTGAGAGTTTTCGAGGACACAAGCCAGCCTGTCCGCTTGACATTGCTCGAGCCGCTTTTCTGGAATCGAGTGAGGCTGGCAAAAAGTCTTTGGATTGGTTCTGGCAATTGAAAGGCAGTGTATACAACTCTTTTATTACTAGTCTTGAGGGGCTCCAAGCGGACCAGTATTGCCAGCTTTATTTTGAAAAAAATGAAGTTGAACTAAGTAGAGAAAAACTGTTGTCCACTGAAAAAGAGTGGCTGTTGGAGTTTCCGGATTTATTTCATGCCCTCCGGAATTCGAGTATGGATGATGCTGTCACGACTTACTGCCAGCGCGACTACTACATCGTGTTTGAAAGTGAAGATATTGCCGAAAGATATAAGGTTAATAAGAAAGAAGTAACGAAAGACAGTTGGGATGTGAAAAGTGCCTTGGCGCACAGGGAGGATGATAACAATGGATTATATAAGGGAGACTCGCAAGTTTACCACTGAAAAGCTTGCCGAAATAAGAGGCGATATTCATCGTGTACTGAAGAAAAGTAAGAATAGAGAAAAGATTACTATTGTCGCTACTGGCTCTTATGGAAGGGAGGAAGCTTCTTCCAAATCTGATATTGATCATTTTATTATTTACGACGCCGATGAAGCTGCCGATGACGCAATCAAGGTCGAACTAGAACAAATCGAGGCGGTTATAAAGCAGCATGTGCCGGAACGCTCTGGTAGTACAGGGACGTTTGGAAAAGACGCCGTCATTCAGTTTTCGGAAATGAAGACTAATATCGGTGGTGAGTACGACGACAACAAGAGCTTGACCAGGCGTATGCTCTTCCTGCTGGAGGGAACCTGGCTATACGGTGAAGATAGATTTGAACGCTATCAGCGCTCATTGCTGAAGCGCTACATGGAGAACAGCTCCGAAAAAGCAGAGCTGCCCAGGTTTTTGCTCAATGACGTTATCCGTTATTACAGAACGATCGCGACAGATTTTGAGCATAAAGTGTTCGAAGATGGAAAAGAATGGGGTTTAAGAAGTATTAAGCTTCGATTTTCCAGAAAGATACTTTACTTCGGAGGGATTCTTACCATTGCAGAGATGGCTGATGCCGGTTATCGCCAATGGGAGGAAAGAGCCATAGAACTATTTGGCATCCCGGTTCTGAGCAGGATCGAGCGGCTTATCGATGATCGATGTGGCCAAGAAGTACTCGAAATCTATGATCAGTTCTTGGCAAAAATTAGCGACCCTGAGATTCGCGAAGCGCTAAAACGAGTCGAAAAAGAAGAGCGTACTCAAAGTGAAGAATATCAAACGCTTAGACAGTTGAGTGACGACTTTTCAGCGAAACTGTCTGAGTGCTTGGACATCAAATATAGCGCAGATCACTCCATCCATCACGCATTGTTGTTCTAGATCAGGCCGATGGCTGGCCGTAACTCGACATCCCTGACAAAAAGCAAGGTACTGAAAGAATGACCCACCCCTCCCTGGAAGACATCAAACTGGCCGTCATCGGCCTTGGCTATGTGGGCCTGCCCCTGGCCGCGGAGTTCGGCAAGCACCGCCCGGTGGTGGGCTTCGACGTGAATCGCGACCGTATCCGCGCCCTGCGCGAAGGGCACGACTTTACCCGGGAACTCAGCGACGCGGAGCTGGCCGCCTCGGAGGGCCTGGCGTTCAGCGACGATCCGGCGTCCCTGGACGGCTGTAACGTCTACATCGTCACGGTACCGACCCCCATCGACGAGCATCGCCAGCCGGACCTGACGCCGCTGATCAAGGCGTCCGAGACCATCGGCAAGACCCTCAAGCCCGGCAATATCGTGATTTACGAGTCCACGGTATTCCCCGGCGCCACCGAGGAGCACTGCGTGCCGGTGCTGGAACGCGTCTCCGGCCTCACCTTCAACCAGGACTTCTACGCCGGCTACAGCCCGGAGCGCATCAACCCGGGCGATAAGCTCCACCGCGTCACCGACATCATGAAGGTCACCGCCGGTTCCACCCCGGAAGTGGCGGACACCGTGGACCGCCTCTATGCTTCCGTGATCACCGCCGGCACCCACCGGGCCTCCAGCATCAAGGTAGCGGAAGCCGCCAAGGTGATCGAGAACACCCAGCGAGACCTGAACATCGCCCTGATCAACGAACTGGCGATGATCTTCAAGCGCATGAACATCGACACCCAGGAAGTATTGGAAGCCGCCGGCACCAAGTGGAACTTCCTGCCGTTCCGCCCCGGCCTGGTGGGCGGCCACTGCATCGGCGTGGACCCTTACTACCTGACCCATAAAGCCCAGGCGGTGGGTTACCACCCGGAAGTGATCCTCTCGGGGCGGCGTATCAACGACGGCATGGGCCGCTTCGTGGCCAGCGAGCTGGTTAAGGCCATGCTGGATCGCTGCATCCAGGTCAACGGCGCCCGGGTACTGGTGATGGGCCTGACCTTCAAGGAAAACTGCCCGGACCTGCGCAACACCCGGGTGATCGACGTGATCCGCGAGCTCCAGGACTACAACGTCACCGTCGACGTCTACGATCCCTGGATCAACCCGGACGAGGCCTACCGGGAGTACGGTATCCAGCCCATCGAGAAGCCCCAGGTGGCCAGCTACGATGGCATCGTACTGGCCGTGGCCCACAATGAGTTCAAAGCCATGCCCGCCAGCGAAATCCGCCAGCTGGGCCGCGATCCGCACGTGCTCTACGACCTGAAATACGTGCTGCCCAAAGAAGCCGTCGACCTCCGCCTCTGATTAGATTTGGATAGATATGACCCGCTACGACGAAGTAAAAGCCGACCTCCAAGCCAACCCCAAAACCTGGCTGATCACCGGCGTGGCCGGCTTCATTGGCTCCAACCTGCTGGAAACCTTGCTGAAACTGGACCAGACCGTAGTGGGTCTGGACAATTTCGCTACTGGCCACCAGCACAACCTGGACGAAGTCCAAACCTTGGTCACTGAAGAGCAGTGGGGTCGCTTTCGCTTCATCGAAGGCGACATCCGCAACCTTGAAGACTGCCGGGAAGCGGTAAAGGGGACAGACTATGTTCTGCACCAAGCCGCTCTGGGCTCCGTGCCACGCTCCATCAAAGATCCTATAGCTACTAACCAAGCCAATGTTGATGGCTTCTTAAACGTGCTGATGGCTGCTAAGGACGCAGAGGTAAGCAGCTTCACTTACGCCGCCTCCAGTTCCACTTACGGAGATCATCCGGATTTGCCGAAGATCGAAGATAAGATCGGTAACCCGCTTTCTCCGTACGCGGTCACGAAGTATGTGAATGAGCTCTATGCTGGCGTGTTTGCGCGATCTTACGGCTTTAGCACAATCGGTCTTCGCTATTTCAATGTATTCGGACCCCGTCAAGATCCCAATGGCGCCTATGCTGCTGTTATACCTAAATGGATAGCGGCGATGATGCAAGGCGAAGACGTATATATTTATGGCAAAGGGGACACCAGTAGAGACTTTTGCTATGTAAGTAATGTTATCCAGGCGAACCTCCTGGCAGCTAAAGCAGACGATAAAGCGAAGAACCAGGTCTATAACGTTGCTTTGGGAGAAAAGACGTCGCTTAGCAGCCTATTCTTGTTCCTGAAAGATGCGCTCTCATTAAAGAGCTTAAAATATGATAAAGAGCCTATTTATCGGCCATATAGGGAAGGAGATGTAAAGCATTCCCAAGCTGATATCAAAAAAGTGAAAAATCTACTGGGATACGATCCAAGTACGTACGTGTACGAAGGAATATTAAATGCCCTGCCTTGGTATATAAAGATTTAGATAAAGTGATTCCGCGGATTCGGAGGTCAGGGTGGAAATAAAAGTGGCAATACAAGGTCTCGTTTGTCGCCAAATTGTGAGATTTATAGGGTTTTATTCTAAAGCAAAATCAATTTACATCCGCCGAGGGAGCATTATACTCTCGAGAACCAGTATTGGCATTGGCAGTCGTATAAATGGGAAAATAAGTATTAGAGGGCAAGGCCGATTCAAAATAGGTAGATATTGTGCTTTGGGAGACGGTGTAAAAGTGATAACGCAAAATCATGATACGTCTTGCCCGATCCATAGTTTGAATCTACAGAGAAAAATATATGGAAAATCTTTTGTTATACCAAGAAATGTAGAGATAGGGGATAACGTCTGGGTTGGGGATAATGCCATTTTTTTACCTGGGAGCAGTGTCGGTAATAACTCGATAGTGGCTGCTGGAGCAGTAGTTGCTGGTCGCTTTGGGCATTCCGTAGTTTTAGCAGGTGTACCAGCGAAAATCATAAAGAAGGTGGATAGCCCCTTGAGCGAAGAATTTTGGGACAAAGGTATAGAGGAAATGCAGCGAGAAATTAAAAGCCTAGAGATGAAAAATGCGAAGCTTTAAAAGGCTGGCGCTTTTTAATTTCTCTTATAAGATATTCGGTGCGTTTATAGGCCTTGCCACCGTCGCCTTGTTGACTAAGAATTTGACTAAAGACGATTTTGGATTTTATTCATTCGTGGTTTCCGCAAGCCTTTTGCTTGCTGCCTTTGGGCAAGCTGGAACGCCAATGTTTTTAGCAAGAGAGATATCAAGGTCTCGAGATAAGATTTTAACAATAAAAGTACTGAGGCTATCCGCTTTATTTATAGCATTGTTGCTAGTCGCGTTTATTGGATTGATTGGCCTTTTGGTTTCGGTGCTGTCAGAAGTCGATGTGCTCGATGTGATCATAGTTACCATGCTGGCGATAGCAGTTGTACCCAACAATATTAATGGCGCTGTTTATCGTGGACTTGGGTTTCCGACTCTATCTTTAACTGCCGAAGCTATACTTAGGCAGTTGATTTTTTTGTTTCTTTTGTTGCTCTTTGTTTTTAAATATGAAATAAATATTTTCTTATCTATCTTGTCTTATGTTGCAGCGTCCTTTCTTAGTTATTTTTTATCGTCCGTTGGCCTAAAAATTTGGATGAATCGAGCTTTCAGCAAGCTTAAAAACGAAAGAACAAATTCCATCCTTTTAAGAAGAGCGTTTGTACGCATGAGGACCGTCGTGCCAGGCTCCGCGCCTTTCCTCTTGATAACTTCTTATCCTGTCATCAATAGTAACATTGAAATTTTCTTTATTGCCGGGCTGGGTAGTTTCGAGGACGTGGCGTCATTTAAGGTCACAACCAGTATAACTTCGATACTTTCTTTCGGATTGATTGCTGTCGCACAGCTTTCAATACCAGCTTTCGCAAACTACAATAAATCAACGAAGCTAAAAAATGAGGCGGTTAGGCAATTTAAGCAAAGTGCTAGCTTAACTTTTTTTATTGCATTATCAGCTACAGCTTTATTTGCGGTCTTCGGAAACTATATGGTCTCTCTGGCTTTCGGCTCAAATTATGAAGCGGTCTACAAAGCAGTGTTGATAATGTCTATTGGGCATTTGGTAAGTTGCTATATTGGACCCGCAGGTTTAATGCTTAACATGACTAATAATGAGGCTATCGTACTGCGTCTATCAATTATGTCTCTTCTTTTGAATGCATTGCTAATGTCGATACTAGTGCCCCAATTCGGAGTGTATGGCGCCGCTGCATCTTCATCGATAACTCTTTCTCTATGGAATGTCTTGCTTAGGGTGAGAATAAAAAGAAGATTGGGATTTTGAAAATCCGGAGTAGCCAATGAAAGGCATCGTATACATATTTCTTATGTGGTCTTCCTCACCTTTATTCTCATTTCGTCGCTCTTCGAGAATTAGAGCATTCCTCTTAAAGGCCATGGGGAGTGATATGGGGAAGAATGTGGACATTTTCAAAGGTATAGACTTTTACCCATACCAGAATGCTAAAAATATAAAAATCGGAGATGGGGCTTTCGTGAACGTAAATTTTAGGATTGGTTTGGGGCGCGCCAAAGTGGAGATAGGTAGTAATGTTCAGATAGGCCCCAACGTGTCAATTGAATGCGTGTCGCACAACCTCACTTATGAAACTGGAAAAGGTCGGGGTGTTTTGTTTCGTGACGTAGCCATAAGTGACGAAGTATGGATCGGCGCCGGTGCGACAATACTCGGAGGTGTGAATATCGGTAAGGGCGCAGTTGTGGCCTCTGGAAGCGTCGTTACACGGGACGTGGAGCCTTTCACGCTAGTAGGGGGCGTACCCGCTAGATTGTTGAAAAAAATATATGCCGATGAAGCGTAGATATGAGTAGTGATACTAAACGTGCAAATTTATTTATCGTTGGTGCCCCTAAGTGTGGTACGACGACTTTGATGCATTGGTTATCGCAGCATCCCTCAATTTTTTCGCCTGAAATTAAAGAGCCGCACTTCTATAACGATGATAGTAACCATAGAATTTTGAGGACGGAATTTGAGTATCTGAAACTCTATGATTGCCCACAGAGTTCTAATGCTAAGTACCGGCTGGATTCGTCTGTATGGTACTTTTATTCGTCGAGAGCAATAGAAAGAATTGAAGCAGATCTTGAGAAGAAAGCTAAATATATTGTATGTCTCCGCGACCCTGCCGATATGGCAGTTTCCCTACATCAAGAAATGTTCATGGGGGGATCGGAAAATGTTCAAGACTTTTGGAGAGCATGGCAACTGCAAGAGATGCGAGCTTTAGGAAAGTCTATACCTGGTTCGGCACATGAGCCCAACCATCTTCAATATAGAGACGTTTGTAGTCTAGGTAAGTATTCAGAGAAACTCTGCAACGTAGTAGGCGATCCCGAGAGACTGCTATTCATATCACTCAATGAAATGAGCTCCTCTCCATTGGCTACCCTTAAGCAAGTTTATACATTTCTGGAAGTTGAGGACTATAGTGAATCTGTGCAACTAGCTTTGATGAACAAAGCCAGAAAGCCTAAATATTATTGGCTTGATCGCTTCTTTAAAAAACTGTTGGCTTGGCGATATGGTTCACTTAGGTGGTTACCCGGGCTCGGTCTTCTAAAAATAATTAAAACAAAAAATGTCAATCAAGAGGATGGAAAAATTAACGAGCTAGGACCGGAAGATTTTGAGGGCTTGATTTCTGAATTTGAGGAAGACCTGAAATTATTAAAAGTTGTGACGGGGAAAGACGTGTTAAGTAAGCGCAGCGTATTGTCAAAATGAACGAGGGAGCCTTGAACCCCAATATTTCTGTAGTTATTACGACGTTTAATGACGCAATTTTCTTGGATGGTGCTATTAAATCTGTGGCCACGCAGTCGCTAAAGCCGTCCGAAGTTATCATTGTGGACGATGGTTCTGATGACCCCGACATATCACTGAGTGTTAATAAGTTAAAGTTTTCTTTTGACGTCCTTTTTTTTAGAAAAGTTAACGGCGGAGCTTCGGACGCTAGGAACTATGGCTTGTCAAAAGCCCGAGGCGAGTATGTGGCTTTCCTAGATGTTGATGATCTTTGGTCTTTTGATAATTTAGCGAAAAAAGTCAGGATTCTAGAAGGTAAACCTAGATCATACTTTGGTTGTTATGGTGGGTATGTCTGCAAGCCTTCTGGGCGCCGATCTGAATTTAGAAGTTTTGATGGATATCTAGAGCCTGATCTTATTGGGAAAAGGCTAGGATATCCCGGTGGGGCACCTTTGTATTTATTTAGAAGAAGCGCATTAGAAGATATCGGTGGATTTGACGTAAAATTAAACCAAAATGAAGATTTTGACTTGATACTGAGGCTCATTCAGGAAGGTTATTTGGCTGTTGGAGATAACGAAGCTGATTATGTAAGAAATCTTCGAATGGGATCGTTAACCAGAAACAAAAACTATAAAAGGTCGTATGATAACGTAGAAGCTTTTCTTAATAAAGCTGACTTGTGTGGGTACTTTTCTAATCAGGAAATATTGAATCGTCGCGCATTAAATGCTTTGTCCTGTTGGAAATCCTATTTTTTAAGCCTTCAGCAGTACCGGTTTCAAAAAGAGTTGCTTGATACAGTTTTTGAAAATCATAGATTCAGAAAGAAGAAGTACTTGCCGTTATTATTGTATAGAAAAATTCTAGGATTGATACTTTGAATTCCCTAATAGCAAATATGAAATGGACTGTTAATCTCTTCCGCAGAAGGAAGTACTGGGCCAGATCCAATTGCATTTTTATTCACGTTCCTAAAGCGGCTGGGACCAGTATTAACAGAGCGCTTTATGGAAGAACGTTGGGTCATTATTCGGCTTTAGAGATAAAAGATACTTTCCCGAAACTTTATGAAAGAGCTTTTAAGTTTTCGGTTGTCAGAAATCCATGGGACAGACTTTTGTCTGCATATCGATTCGCAAAACAGGGTAGTACTGAAAGCATGGGAGTCTATATGCCGGAACAATACCGACGCCCTGAATTCGATACGTTCGAGCGATTCATTAATGATTGGCTTCCATTCCAGGATTTGACCAGAATAGATTTTATTTTTAGACCACAACATATTTTTGTCTGTGACACTAATGGCCAGGTGATGCTGGATTTCCTTGGCAAAACCGAAACTATTGAATCTGACCTTTTAAAGGTATCCGCTAAAGTCGGCAGGGTGATTACCGCAGGTAAGGTTAACTCTACAAGTGATGTAATGAGTGACTATCGTCTAGCATATAAAAACAGCAGAATGGTGGATTTGGTTTACGCTCTATATCGAGAAGACGTCGATAAATTTGATTATCAATTTGGATAGTGGCTCTGTTTGTTATGAGAATAATGCATATCATCTGCGGTCCTGGCGCCGGCGGTGCGGAAGTTTTTGTAAAAGATATGTCTGTTGAGATGTCACGCCGCGGTCACAAGGTCCATGTCGTTTTTTTACAGACCGCAAAGGAGTCTGGTCGGGATGAAGAGTTTGGAGTTCGATTTTTGAGCCGTCTGCTCGAAGAAGGCATTAGCTACGATTTTATAGGGGCTAGCTCAAGGAAAAACCCAGTTCTCGGAGTTATGGCCTTAAAGAAAATTATAAAAAATTTCGACCCAGACATAGTACATTCCCACTTGTATTGGCCTCTTTTCTTTCTAATGTTTATAAAAGGCTTCCCGGTCGTCTTTACAAAACACAGTATTCAATTTGGCGCTCCTAAGCTTTTACTAAAGGTTTTGTTGACGAGAGTCTCTTCTTTCGTTGCTATCTGCGAAGCCTGTAGAGAGAAGTTTTCAACTCTTGCGGGTTCTAAGGGCACACAAATTGATAATGGTACTAGCTTTAAAGCAGCAGCCAACCGGATCGATGCCTCTGATCCGACTGTTAGGCTTTTATACGTAGGGAGGCTATTTGCTGTCAAGAATATTAGACTATTATTAGAAGCTTGCGGTGATTTATCCGACCTGAATTTCGAGCTGCGGATAGCCGGGGAGGGGCCGCAGCTCTTCGAATTGGAATCGTTGGCTGATAGTTTAAAACTTGGTGACAAAGTCAATTTTTTGGGGAATATTGAAGATATATCGATCGAGATGGGTCGATCAGATGTTTTCCTATTGTCATCTGTGAGTGAGGGGCTGCCTATTTCGCTAATTGAAGCATCGCTATCAGGTCTTCCTTGTCTCGTTACCGATGTTGGCGGGTGTGGCGAGGTGATTAAAAGATGTCGAAATGGTTTTGTGGTCCCCTCGGGAGATGTGTTTAGTTACTCGCAGAAGCTTAGACTTCTAATCGAAGATGGCGCCCTTAGAAAAAAACTTAGCTATAATGCAAAAAAATATTCCCAATACTATTCGATAGATAGAGCCGTTACGCAACACCTGAATCTGTATCAGACAATATTATGACAGCACCTATAGCATTTTCGTCAGCTTGGCACATTATATCTATCTTACTTGTTTTCCTTTTGGGGTTGGCCGTTGCGAGATACACCGGTGTCCAGATAGGAAAAAGAGGGTGGCGGCCTATCTTTTTATACGTATACCATACCTTCTGGTGTCTTGTTTTTTTCTGGTATTCGAATATCAATGGCGCTGACTCATTTGCGTATTATTATGCTGGCCTTGAGGGTGAAGGGCAAGTCAGGTTTGGAACGGATTTTGTTATTCTGATTGTTGAGATTTTGGTAAAATATTTGGGTTTGTCTTACCTTGGCGTTTTTTTATTTTTTAACATTCTAGGTTCCGTCGGATATATTCTATTTGATGGCGCTTTACGTTTCGCTAGTTATGGATCCAACCCTTGGTTGCGAATTTTGACCAATCTTATCATTTTATTGCCGTCTGTAAGCTTTTGGTCTTCAGCGATCAGTAAAGATGCTATATCGTTCATGGCTATCGGCGCGGCGCTTTGGGCGGCGATAGATTTCGATAAAAGAATAAAGCTTATGTTTTTGGCGATATTCTTGATGTTATTAGTTAGGCCGCATATGGCTGGGCTTCTGGTGATGTCATTATCAATAGCTATGTTTTTCGATAGGTCGACTTCAGCTTTTTCACGCTTGCTGCTTTCTGCGGTTTTCGTCGCGGGAGCGGCAGTGCTAGTGCCGTTTGCCCTTGATTATGCCGGCGTTAAAGGAGGTGCAAATATTGAATCGGTTGCTGAATTTATCGAGAAGCGACAGAGCTACACTAGAGGCGCAGCATCAATAGATATTGCAAGTATGTCGTTCCCGGAGAAATTATTTACTTATGCGTTTCGCCCCGCAATAATAGAAGCGAGAAACCTTTTTGAGTTTGCTGCTTCAATTGATAATGTAATTTTACTTTTTCTGTTTTTTAATGGTGTTTTTTTGAGCTTTAAAGTTTCTTTGGGTGGTCTTTACGGGAATAAGGTCTTTATGTTTTTCTATGCCGCATCGTCGTGGTCTATCCTTTCCCTTACAACCGCCAATCTTGGAATCGCTTTGCGGCAAAAGTGGATGTTCGTGCCCTTTATTATTTACTTATCGATTGCGTACCTCAGTAAACGTCAAATAACTAGATTGTCCGCTAATTAATTTGGCGCTGGGAGCTTTTGGCAATGGTAATTGTGCGAACCGTTTGGCGCTCCTAAAAAAGGCTTTCACTGATGGAGAATGGATCGTTTGTCATCTCGCTAGACTTTGAGCTCTACTGGGGAGTTCGAGATAAGAGAACGTTGTCTGACAGTCGAAGCAGGATGAAGGGTGTTCACGCGGCGATACCTCGTATTTTGTCGTTGTTCGAAGAGTATGGTATTCATGCGACCTGGGCGACTGTCGGCTTTCTTTTCTTTAGTGATGCCGAAGAGTTGCTTAAAAATGCTCCTTTACTTAAGCCTAGCTATGTTGATCAGTCGCTCTGCCCTTATTCATACGTGAAGTTAACTGGCGCCAAAGAGGGGGACCTTCATTTCGCGCCGTATCTTATTGATAAAATTGCCTCTACCAAAAACCAAGAGATAGGTACCCATACGCTATCGCACTATTACTGTCTTGAAGAGGGCCAAACAGTTGAGCAATTTCAAGCCGATTTGAGCACGGCGATGGATGTGGCCAAGGCTAGAGGCCTGGAACTAAAGACTTTGGTCTTCCCCAGAAACCAGTCTAATGAAGCCTATATTCGAGCATTTGCTGATCTCGGAGGTCAAGCATACAGGGGCAATGAGTTTAGTCCGCTGTATCGTGCCTCGACTACGTCAGGTCATAGCTTAGTAAAGCGCGCGGGCCGTTTGCTCGACGCTTACATAAATATATCTGGTAGCAATACTTATAAACTCGAAACCCCTACTCCCGGCCGATGTCTGAATATACCCTCCAGTCGATTCCTTCGACCTTACTCGAAGCGCCTGGCATTATTCGACGGTTTGAAGCTCAAAAGGATTAAAGACGCGATGAGTTATGCGTCTGAGCATAACGAGATATTCCACCTGTGGTGGCATCCTCATAATTTTGGTGTCGACACGGATGAGAATATGCGTTTTCTGGAGCGTATTCTTTCTCATTACGCCTCTTTGAGGCGAGACCAGGGAATGGCATCTATGTCTATGAGCGAAGCAGCGAATATGGTGGCGAGATGAAAGATTATACAATGGAAGAGGCTCTTTCTTCCGAGAGGGTTGAAAGGATCGCCCGTATTTTCAGGAATAATGGAAACCCTAAAGATATCCGACATCTTGAATGGCAATATAGCAATCCGCCGGCGGGAGAGGCCGTAACCACATTCTGCGTTTCTCCGGATAACCAAGACGCAGCTGTGTACAGCGTCTTCCCTGTATCTTTCAGATCCTCCAAGCATGGCTATCTTAAAGGATCACAGTCTCTCGACACGCTCACTGATTCTCGCCATAGGGGGAAAGGCGCTTTCGTGGCATGCGCCAAATCAAATTATAGTTCTGCTATTGGCCACGGCATAGACTTTGTTTACGGCTTTCCAAATCAGTTTTCTGCTCCCGGGTTTTTTAAAAAGTTAGGCTGGTCTTCTGTAGGCTATCCGCCCTTTCGAGTTTTCTTTTGTAATTTTTTATACCCTTTTAAGAGTAAGTTCGGCGTCGGTCTTCGGCTACCGAATTTTTTTTCGAAGACGTTCCTGGCCTATAAAGTCAGGTCGCTTTGTAATAAAGAGTCGCTTGCGTTTAAGAGCTCCGTAGATTTTGAGTCGACTGCTTACGAGGATTTGTGGTCTCGTTTCTCTCAGGGGTTTTGTTTGGCGCTGGATCGGTGTGCGTCTTACATGAACTGGAGGTACAAGCAAAAGCAGGATGAATATTGCTTTTTATCCGTTTATCGTGGCGGAGATTTGAAAGGTGTTTGCGTTTATATCTGCAAGGATAAACATGGCGGTAAGACCGGCTATATCATGGATCTCATCTATGAACCTGATGATACTGACATTGGTTTTGCCTTGCTGGCTCAGGCGACCTTGGATCTCTTTAAACAGAAAGCGGACATAATTCTTTGTTGGGCGGATATGAAGTTTGCGGTTAATGCTCCTTTTCGCTTGGCTCATTACATTCCGCTTCCGAGGAAGCTTCAACCTATAAAGTTGTTCTTCGGTGTTCGTGTTTTTAGTGACGACTGTGATCCTGCTGAGTTTGATAAAATATATATCAGCTATGCGGATTCGGACACGGTATAGATGAATAGGCAGCGATTTCTGCTAGTTGCCAGCTTCCCCGATTCGTTAATTCAGTTTCGTGGGCCGCTCATAGAAGCGTTGTTGGAAGCGGGTAACGACGTCCATGTCGCTGTCCCGGACTTGTCGCCCGGAGGAGAGATTGCGGTTGCGCTGGCGAGTAAGGGCGTACGAGTCCATGGCATTCCCCTTCAGCGCACGGGGTTGAACCCGATAAGAGATTTAAAGCTGTTGCTGTCATTGGTTGCTCTGATGTTGCGCCTTCGCCCTCGCTTCGTTCTCAGCTATACCATCAAACCTGTCGTATACGGCTCGATAGCGGCTTGGCTGGTTGGAGTGAAGCATCGTTTTGCCCTGGTTACCGGGCTTGGCTATGCCTTTACCGGTACCGCCTCTGGCAAGCGCGCTTTACTACGGCGTTTGATTCAGCGCCTTTACCGGTTCGCATTAAAGCGTACGCATCGTGTGTTCTTCCAGAACCCGGATGATGAGGCGCTCTTCAGGGAGTTACGGTTGCTGCCTGAGATTGTTCCTTCCTCGGTGGTGAATGGCTCCGGTGTCGATGTGGCTGAGTATTCCGTCGCTCCGTTGCCGGATAAGCCCTGCTTTCTCCTCATTGCCCGGTTATTGGGTGATAAGGGCGTCCGAGAGTATGCGCAAGCAGCGCAGTTGGTGAAGGCGGTGTATCCGGAGGCCGTTTTTCGGCTGGTCGGCTGGATCGATGACAACCCCGACGCCATAACCCAGCGGGAATTGGATCAATGGGTGGACTCTGGTCTTCTGGAGTTCCTGGGCCGGTTGGATGATGTGCGTCCGGCGATTTCCGACTGTTCCGTGTATGTGCTGCCTTCATACCGTGAGGGGACGCCCCGCACGGTGCTCGAAGCCATGGCGATGGGCCGGGCGGTGATCACAACGGATGCGCCGGGCTGCCGCGAGACGGTCGTGGACGGTGACAATGGCTTCCTGGTGCCGGTTAAGGATGTTAACGCTCTGGCGGACGCTATGATCAAGATGGTCGCCACTTCAGGTTTAGCCGCGAGCATGGGTGAGAGATCCAGGCGGATCGCGGAGGAGAAGTACGACGTCCATAAGGTTAACGCCGCTATGCTAGAAGGAATGGGTATTCAATGAAGCGTGCGATGGATTTGGTTGGCGCGCTGGCGGCACTTGCGCTGCTTTCACCGATTGTTGTCGTGCTTTGCATCCTGGTGCTAAGCAAACTGGGCTCCCCGGTTTTTTTTCGCCAGGTACGGCCCGGTATCGAGGGGCGACCATTCAAGATGGTGAAATTCCGGACCATGACTGACGAGCGCGGCCCTGATGGCGCTCTGCTACCTGACGATCAACGTCTCACCGCGTTAGGCGCCTGGCTGCGCTCAACCAGCCTGGATGAGCTCCCGGAACTGTTTAACGTGCTGAAAGGCGACATGAGCCTGGTCGGGCCCCGTCCGCTACTGATGGATTATTTATCGCTGTATAACGACCGCCAGGCCCGTCGCCACGAAGTCCGTCCGGGTATTACAGGCTGGGCTCAGATTAATGGTCGCAACGCTCTGTCCTGGGAAGAGAAGTTCGAGCTGGATGTCTGGTATGTCGATAACCGGTCCCTGTGGTTGGACATAAAGATTTTGTTCAAGACGGTCCTGCAGGTCCTTAAGCGCGACGGCATTTCCCACGGCGAGGACGCCACCATGCCGAGATTCAAGGGGTCGAACCGTGACGATTAAATCCTTGGCCATATTGGGTGCGGGCGGGCACGGCAAAGTGATTGCCGACGCCGCGCTTCTAGGCGGTTGCCGGGACCTGGTGTTCTTCGACGATGCCTGGCCGGACAAGCAGGACAACGGCAACTGGCCGGTGGTCGGTGATTGGGCGGCGCTGCTTGAGCGTCATCATGACTACGAGGGCGTCATCGTTGCTATCGGCGCGAATGACATCCGTATGGCGAAGCAGACCGCCTTGCGCGAGGCGGGCGTGTCCGTGGCCACGGTGATTCACCCGCTGGCTGCGATCAGCCCGTTCGCGGCCCTTGGTGCCGGCTCCGTGGCGTTTGCCGGTGCGGTGGTGAATCCGGACGCTCTCGCCGGCCAGGGCGTGATTATCAACAGTGGTGCGGTGGTCGAGCACGATTGCCGGCTGGGCGACTGGGTGCACATCAGCCCCAGGGCCTGTCTGGGCGGTAACGTGACCGTGGAAGAGGGCGCCTGGGTGGGTATCGGCGCCGTGGTCAAGCAGGGCGTGACGGTGGGCCGTGGCGCCATCGTCGGCGCCGGCGCGGCGGTTGTGTCCGATGTGCCCGCCGGGGCTACAGTTATGGGCGTTCCCGCCCGATAACAAAATCGCACTCTACAGTTGTACAGGCCATCGCTTATGGTGATGGGTATCTTGGCGTCGTGATGGGGATCACACGCATTGAAGGAGCGCTGCAATGTTGAATGGACCTTTCCCTCCCTGGCCGTCCTACACCCCTGAAGAGGCGGACGCCGTTCAGCGGGTGTTGTTGTCGAACAAGGTGAACTACTGGACCGGCGATGAGTGCCGGGCGTTTGAGCGTGAGTTCGCCGCTTTCGCCGGCACCGAGTACGCGGTGGCGGTGGCCAACGGCACCGTGGCGCTGGATCTGGCGTTGCGGGCCTTGGGGGTCGGCGCCGGGGATGATGTGGTGGTCACCTCCCGCACTTTCCTGGCTTCCGCGTCGGCTATCGTCAATGTGGGCGCCCGCCCGGTGTTCGCGGATGTGGACCGGGACAGCCAGAACATCACCGCCGAGACCGTGGCGGCGGCGTTGACACCGGCCACCAAGGCGGTGGTGTGTGTGCATCTGGCCGGCTGGCCCTGCGACATGGACGCCATGGCGACACTCGCCGAGCAGCACGGCCTCTATCTGATCGAGGACTGCGCCCAGGCCCACGGCGCCACCTGGCGCGGCCGCCCGGTGGGCGGGTTCGGCCATGTGGGCTGCTGGTCGTTCTGCCAGGACAAGATCATGACCACCGGTGGGGAAGGCGGCATGGTCACCACCAACGACCGGGCGCTGTGGTCCTGGATGTGGAGCTACAAGGACCACGGCAAAAGCTGGGAGGCGGTGTACGAACGCGAGCATCCGCCCGGCTACCGTTGGCTGCATGAGAGCTTCGGCACCAATGGGCGCCTCACCGAGATCCAGGCGGCCATTGGCCGTATCCAGCTGGCTCGCATGCCCGAGTGGACCCGGGTGCGCCGTGAGTACTGCGAGCGTATTTGGGAGACCGCACGGGCGCTGCCGGGTTTGCGAGTGCCCACCGTGCCGGACGCCGTGGGTCACGCCGGCTATAAGTGCTACCTGTTCGTGGAACCCTCGGAGTTGGCCGCCGGCTGGGACCGGGACCGTATTATCACCGCCTTGCTGGAGCATGACGTGCCGTGCTTCTCCGGCTCCTGCTCGGAGGTGTATCTGGAGAAGTGCTTCCAGGACGCGGGCCTGGTGCCGGAGGCGCCGCTGACCAATGCCCGCGAATTGAGCGACACCAGTCTGATGTTCCTGGTCCACCCCACCCTGGGTGATAGTCACATCGCCCAGACCTGCCACGCCCTCGAAGCCGTCATGGCCGAGGCCACCGCGCAAAACACCGCCGCCCGCGCCTCCGGTTGATCCGTCCCTTGTGGGAGCGAGCCATTGTGGGAGCGGGCCCCGCCCGCGAAAGGGCGGCCTGCCGCCCGGCAAAGGTCGCCCCGCAGTCTTCTATTGACAGTCTACGTCAAAGACGTATGCTGTCCGGATGTACACGGTAGTTGAGACGCCAACATTCGCAAAGGATGCGGACAGGCTTTGGACCCACGACGAGCGCGCTGAGTTTTGTGTTTGGATAGCCGCGCACCCCGAAGCCGGTCAGGTGATACCGGGCAGCGGTGGTTGTCGTAAGATTCGCTGGAGCAAGGCGCAAAGCGGGAAGCGTGGGGGCGTTCGCGTGATTTATTTCACACGGCTTCCCGAGGGGCAGATCTGGTTATTGGTTATCTATGCCAAGAACGTGATAGCGAATATTCCAGCCCATTTGCTAAAAGCGATCCGCCAGGAGTTGGAGAATGGGTAAAACCAAAGATGATATTACGGGTGAAGAACTTGGAGAAAAGCTGCTTCATGCCGTGCGGGAAATGAAAGCAGGTTATGCGGCCAGGACTACTGAAGTCAGCACCAATGAGGTGGCGTCGGCGCGGATGCGTACCGGACTGTCCCAGGCACAATTTGCCCGTGCTCTGAAGATTTCTCCGCGAACATTGCAAGAATGGGAGCAGGGTCGGCGTAGACCTTCCGGAGCGGCCCAGGCTCTTATTCAAATCGCCTTTCGTCATCCGGAAGTGATTGTGGAGTCGCTGAGCGATTCTTAGGGCTGGAACCTTTGCGGCATAGTCGTCTCCTACCACCATGATCTCTTCTTCCCTGGCCGGGCTTGTGCTGGCCGCTTTTCTATCTCTTCTTGTTGCCTGGCCTTTGGGTTATGCCGTGGTGCCTCTGGTGGCCGCTGCCCTGGCGTTGGTGGCGTTTGTCTGGCCGCGCTGGACGGTCACCGCGCTGAGCCGCGAGGATGCCTGGTTCCTGGCCGCGTTGGCGGCATTTTCGTTGATCTGGCTGGCGGATGCGGCGCGCACCGGGGTCTGGCCCCGGGCCATTGAGCGGGGTGGGCTGTGGTTGCCGCTCTGGCCGTTGCTGGCAGCGTTCGTGTGGCTGGGCTGGCGGCGCCTGCGGCCGCCCGCCGCGGCGCTCTGGTGGGGCGCCGGCCTGGGCGCGGTGTTGGCCGGTCTGATCGCGGGCTGGGAAGTCTGGATCCTGGGCCATGGCCGCGCCGACAACGGCATGAATCCCATTCCTTTCGGCATGCTCTCCTTATTGCTCGGCACCCTGGCCTGGGTCGGGGTGTTCGCGGTGCGCTCCGGTTGGGCGCGGGCCGGTCTGTTGCTGGCGCTGGCGTTCGGTCTTGGGGCGTCGCTGCTGTCCGGCACGCGGGGCAGCTGGGTGGTGTTCCCCGCCCTGGTGGTCGTGGTGGGGCTGGGCTTCCGGGGCACGCTGCCGCGCCCGGTGCTGGGGATCGGTGTGACGGCGTTGCTGGGCCTGCTGCTGGCGGCGTCGTTGTCGCCCACCGTGGCGGTGACCGAGCGCGTCGACGAGGCCATGGAGAGCGTGGACGAATACGACGAGGGTGAGCGCGGCAATTCCTTCGGTGTGCGTGTGGAGATGTGGAGCGTCGGCGTGCAGCTGTTTTCCGAGAAGCCGTTGTTCGGCTGGGGGGAAGGGCGGCTGCAGGCGCGGCGTGACGACTGGGTGGCGGCCTGGGACCTTCACTCTGGGGTGAGCTACTACGACCAGCTTCACAGCGATCTGATCGACACCGCCGCCCGCCGGGGCCTGGTGGGCCTGGGCTCCTTGCTGATGCTGTACGGCGTGCCCCTGCTGCTGTTCGCCCGCGCCCTGCGTGGCCGGCCCGACGCCACCACCCGGGCCCTGGCGGTCGCCGGCCTGGTGGTGGTGGTCGCCTTTATCGGCTTCGGCCTCACCCAGTCCATGCTCCGCGATGCCCGCGGCCTGGCCGGCTACCTGGGCCTGGTCACTGCCTGCTGGTGCCTGTTACGCGTCCATAAGCGAGATGCAATCTTGAATGGGTAGGAAGAGCTGGAGCCCGTTTTCTTCGATCCTGATGAATTCGTATTTCTCATAGAACGCAGCGGCCTGCTGATCCTTGGCATCCACCACCAAACCGCCGATGGCGGTGAAGGTTCGGGAGATGGTCGCCGCGTCGTCGATGGCGGAGAGTAACGCCAGCTCACCGAATCCCTGGCCCTGCACACTCCGATGCGTGGCTAGCCGCGCCACTCTCAGAAAAGGCACAGGATGTGGGTAGTTCTTCCAGGCGGTGACGCCTGGCGGGGGCGCGATCTCGCAGGGCGCGGTCGAGTAGAAAGCCAGAATGCGTTCCGGCTGGTCGGTATCGACCAACACCGTTGTGCGCACCAGGTGTCGTTCGTCCTGCCGTCGTGCGGTCTTCTGAATAAAGGTGTTGAGTTCCGCGACCCCGCAGTCGAAGCCGGCCCGGTCGTGTTGCTTGCTAAGTGGCTGCTTTCGGATCCGAGTCATGCACCACGTCCTTGTAGTGTTGTGCGGCCCGCTTCAGGCGGGGCAGTTCGCGAGCCGGCTGGTCCAGGGCCGTCATCATGTTCTCGAAGGCACCGCGGCTTGCACTGATCCGTGTGGCTCGCTCGGTGACCTCGGCGGCGCGCTCCAGTGCGGCGTCCAGCAGGAACTGCGAGACCGTGGAGCCTTGCAGCTCCGCCGCTTCCGCAATCCGTTGGTGGATCTCGGGCTTGGCGCGTGCCACCAGCCGCTTCTCTTTTTCATGGTCTGTCGCTGCTGTCGTCATGCGACACCTCTTCATTTAAATGTGGTGCCAATATGGCACCATCAGAGGTAAAAATCAATCTCCCGCCTCTTCAGGCGGCGGTGCCCAGCATCCGACGAATCAGAATACTCACCTGCTCGAGCGCCTGCTCCGGCGTCATCTGGCCCTTGGGGTTGTACCAGTAGGCCATGCGGTCGCACTGGCTGAGCAGCGCCAGGGTGACCACCTTGGGGCTCACCGGGGCGTCGTCGGCGACGTAGTCGCGCACCAGGTCCTGGACGGTGTGGCGGTAGCCGGCCATGCGGCCGCTGAAGTGCCGGGCGGTGTCCTCGGGGAGGAACATGCGCGCGAATTGCGGATCGATCAGGCGGTCGTTGGCGCGGGCGATCAGCCGGTGGCGCATTTTGTAGCCGGCGTGCCGGCGCACGATTTCGAACAGCCGGTCTTCGCGGGGCACCTCGTCGATGCCTTCCAGGATGTAGCTGAAGAAGTCGGTCATGCCCAGCTCGATGGCTTCGACCAGCAGCTGCTCCTTGGAGGCGTAGTAGTTGTAGAGGGTGGGGGCCTTGAGACCCACCCAGCCGGCCAGGGTGCGCATGTTGAGGTTTTCGTAGCCGCGTTCGGCGAACAGGGCGATGGCGGCCACCAGGATGCGGCTTTGCATGGTGCCGCCGCCGGTCCGCTCGCTGACCTCCCGCAGGTCCTTCTCGATGTTCTCGCCGAGGTAGCGCGGTGTGGCCTGGTCGGCCGGCAGACGCGCGCCGTTGCGGGTGCGCCGTATTTTCGGTTCGGTCATAGGTCCTGTACTTCCCGCCACATGATCTTGCCGCTGCCGTTCTTGGGCAGGGCGTCCACGAAGTCGACGATTTTCGGCACTTTATACGCGGCCATATTTTCGCGGCACCATTCTATCAGGGTCTCGGCGTCCAGGCCCGACTCAGACGCGCGGCGCACCACCACCGCGCGCACGGTCTCGCCCCGGTAGGCGTCCTGGCTGCCGACCACGCAGGCTTCCTGAATGCCCGGGTGTCGGAACAGCAGGTTTTCCACTTCCGCGGGCCACACCTTGAAGCCGGAGGCGTTGATCATGCGTTTGATGCGGTCGGTGATGTAGAAGTAGCCGTCGCCGTCGCGCCGCCCCAGATCCCCGGTGAGGAAGTACTTACGGCCGCCGATGTAGACGAAGCTTTTGGCGGTGGCTTCGTCGTTGTTCCAGTAGCCCTGGAACACCTGGGGGCCGCAGATGGCGATTTCGCCGGGCTGGTTGTCCGCGCACTCTTCGCGGGTATCCGGGTCCAGCACTTTCACGTCGGTGCTCATGAACGGAATACCCAAGCACTGCAGCTTGGGGCGGTGGCAGGGGTTCATGTGGGTGGGGCCGGAGGTTTCGGTGAGGCCGTAGCCTTCCACGAAGTTCAGCCCGTAGGTGTCCTTGAGGCGTTCGGCCACGGCTTCCGGCATGGCCGCGCCGCCGCCGCCGATAAACGCCAGCCGCGACAGGTCGTAGCGTTCCAGATCCGGTGAGGCGAGCAGGTCCACCACCATGGTGGGGATGCACAGCCAGTGGCTGATGCCTTCTTTTTCGATCAGGTGGCTGGCCAGGTCGCGCTGCCAGCGCGGCAGGATCACCAGGGTGCCGCCGCCGAAGAGGGTGCCGTGCATCACGCACACCAGGCCGGTGATGTGGAACAGCGGCAGCACCGCCAGCATCACGCTTTCCGGGTCGCCGTTGATCCAGTGCCAGCTGGCCACGGCGTTGTGCATGATCGAGCCGTGGTGGTGGACGCAGCCCTTGGGCGCCCCGGTGGTGCCGCTGGTGTACGGCAGCAGGCAGGGCGTGTCCGGGTCGCCGATCAGCACCGGCGGCGGCAGGGTGGTGGCGAGCGCCTCCAACCAGGGGGTGACCGGGGTGCGCCCGTCCACCGGCAGGTCGCAGGTGTTAAGCCAGCCCTGCCATTCTTCCGGCACCGGCAGGTCCTGGCTGGCGCTCGGGTCGAAGGCGTCGGCGTAGCGGGTCACCAGCAGCCGTTGCAGTTGCTCGTCGCGGGGCAGCTCGTTGTTGGCGCCGGTGAGCTCGCGGGCCAGCTCCGCGGAACAGATCGCCGCCTTGGCGCCGGCGTTGCGGATGTAGTGGCCCAGCTCGGAGGCTTTGTTCATCGGGTTGATCGGCACCACCACCGCGTTGGCGCGCATGATCGCGTAGTGGGCGATCACCAGCTGCGGGCAGTTCTGCATCATCACCAGTACCCGGTCGCCGGGGCGCACGCCGGCGCCGCTGAGCCAGGCGGCCAGGGTCTCGCACTGGCACAGCAGCTCGCGGTAGCTGAGCGCGCGGTCGAAGAAGCGGATCGCGGTTTTTTCCGGATAGCGCCGCGCGCTGGTGACCAGGTTGTCCCACAGGGTGGTGCGCGGCGGCCGCAGGCTTTTTGACAGCCGCGGCGGCCAGTGATGGTGAAACGCGTCGGGGGTATGGGTGGTCATGATTGAGGCTCCGCTGCCGGGGTGGGGGGACGGACACGGCGGCGCAGGGCGTCGAACTCGCCCATGATGCCGCGCCGGAAAGCGAGTACGCAGATCACGAACACGATGCCCATGATCATCATCACCGACTCGCCCAGGGTGGCGAACCAGCCGATGCCGGTGACGCCGGCGAGCAGCGCGCCCAGCTCGCCGATCTTGTTCTCCAGCGTGACCAGCACCACGGCGCCGACCACCGGGCCGGACAGGGTGCCCAGGCCGCCCACCAGGGTCATCAGCAGGGCGTGGCCGGAGGTCATCCAGTGCACGTCGGAGAGCGTCACGAAGCCCAGGCCGATGGCCTTGAGCGCGCCGGCCAGGCCGGTGAGCGCGGCGGACAGGGTGAACACCAGCAGCTTGTAGCGGTCCGGATGGTAGCCCAGCGACACCGCGCGCGGCTCGTTGTCCTTGATCGCGGTGAGCGCCTGGCCGAACGGCGAGCGCACCACCCGGGCGATGAACAGGAACGCCGCCACCCCGATGGTCAGGGTGGTGTAGTACATGACGCGGTCGTTGTGCAGATTGATGAAGCCGAACAGCATGCCCCGGTCGATGCCCTGCAGGCCGTCCTCGCCGCCGGTCTGCGGAATCTGCACGCACAGGAAATAGACCAGCTGCGCCAGCGCCAGGGTGATCATGGTGAAGTAGATGCCGGAGCGGCGGATCGACACATAGCCCATCACCAGCCCCATCAGCGCGCCCACCGACAGGCCGGCGAGCAGCGCCAGTTCCGGCGACAGCGCCCAGGCCTTGATGCCGTAGCCGGCCACATAGCCGCCGACGCCGAGAAAGGCGGCGTGGCCCAGGGACGCCAGGCCGGTGTAGCCGAGCAGCAGATGAAACGCGCAGGCGAACAGCGCGTAGCAAAGAATCTTGGTGCCGAGCACCGGGTAGAGCCCCATCCAGGGGGCGGCCACCAGGGCCAGCAGCAGGAAGCCGTAGCACATCAGGCGAGTCATTCCACACCTCCAAACAGGCCGTTGGGCCGCACCAGCAGCACCAGCACCATGACCAGGAACATCACCATGGAAGAGGCTTCCGGGTAGTACACCTTGGTGAGCGCTTCCACTAGGCCCAGGCCGATGCCGGTGACCACGGTGCCGGCGATGGAGCCCATGCCGCCGATCACCACCACCGCGAACACGATCACGATCATGGTCTGGCCGGTGAGCGCGGACACCTGCATGATCGGCGCGGCCAGCACCCCGGCGAACGCCGCCAGGGCGACGCCGAAGCCGAAGGTCAGGCTGACCAGCACCGGCACGTTGATGCCGAAGGCTTCTACCAGCTTGGGGTTCTCGGTGGCGGCGCGCAGGTAGGCGCCCAGGCGGGTGCGCTCGATGGTGTACCAGGTGGCGGCGCACACCAGCAGCGAGGCGACGATCACCCACAGCCGGTAGTTGGGGATCATCAGAAAGCCCAGGTCGGTGACGCCGGAGATCGGCGCCGGGCCGTAGGGCTTGCCGGACACCCCGTAAACCGAGCGCACCGCGCCCTCGATGATCAGGGTCAGGCCCAGGGTCAGCAGCAGGCCGTACAGATAGTCGAGCTTGTAGATGCGCTTGAGAAACAAACGCTCCAGCACGATGCCGAACACGCCCACCACCAGCGGTGCCAGGAGCAGCATCACCCAGTAGTTGAGCTCGAAGTAATAGAGGCCGGCCCAGCTGAGCAGGGCGCCCAGCATGAACATGGCGCCGTGGGTGAAGTTGATCACGTGCAGCATGCCGAAAATGACCGCCAGCCCCAGGCTCAGGACCGCGTAGAAGCAGCCGTTCACCAGGCCGATCATCAGTTGCGCCATGAGTGCCTGCACCGGCACACCGAATATATCCATAGCCTTCCCTTTATTGTTTTCAGACGCTGAGCATGCGCGCCACTTCGTCGGCGTTGTCGTCCAGTTGGTCCGGGGTCAGGGTGTCGATGATGCGGCCGCTTTCCATGAACAGCAGCCGGTCGGACAGCGCCGCCGAAAAATGGAAATTCTGCTCCACCAGCAGAATGGTGTAGCCGCGCCGGCGCAGCTCCTGGATGGCCTGGCCGAGGGTGTCGACGATCACCGGCGCCAGCCCTTCGGAGATTTCATCCAGCAACAGCAGCCGCGCGCCGGTGCGCAGAATGCGCGCCAGGGCGAGCATCTGCTGTTCGCCGCCGGACAGCGCCATGCCCGGGCTGTGCTTGCGCTCTTCCAGGTTGGGGAACAGCCGGTAGACCTCGTCCAGGGACAGCCCCGCCTCGGTGCCCTTGAACAGCGGCGGCAGCAGCAGGTTCTCCTCGCAGCTGAGGCTGGCGAAGATCCCCCTTTCTTCCGGGCAGTAGCCGACGCCCAGCCGGGCGATGCGGTGCGTGCTCAGGCCGATGACTTCCTCGTCAAACACCCTTATTGATCCGCTGCGCCGGCCGGTGAGGCCGAGCAGGGCGCGTAGCGTGGTGGTGCGCCCGGCGCCGTTGCGGCCCAGCAGGGTGACCACTTCGCCGTGCTGAACGTGGAAGTCCACGCCCTGCAGCACGTGGGACTCGCCGTACCAGGCGTGCAGATCACGCACCGCCAGGGCCGCTGTTTGCGTTGCGGTGTTCATGCCACGCTCTCCTTGCCGTGCCCGGGCGCGGTGCCCATGTAGGCCTCCATCACCCGGGGGTTGGTGGACACCTCCTGGTAGCTGCCGCTGGCGATCAGCCGGCCGCGCTGCAGCACCGACAGGGTGTCGGCGATGGACGCCACCACCTTCATGTTGTGCTCCACCATCAGCACGGTGCGGCCGACGGCCACCTGCTGGATCAGCGCGGTGACCCGGTCCACGTCCTCGTAGCCCATGCCCTGGGTGGGCTCGTCCAGCAGCATCAGCACCGGGTCCATGGCCAGGGTGGTGGCCAGCTCCAGGGCCCGCTTGTGGCCGTAGGGCAGGCTGCCGGCGGCGTGTGAGGCGACGCTGGTGAGGCCCACGGACTCGAGCAGCTCCATGGCGCGTTCGTTCAACCGGTTGAGCACCCGGTCGCTTTTCCAGAAGTGAAACGACATGCCCAGGTCGCGCTGCAGCGCCAGCCGCACGTTGTCGAGCACGCTCAGGCTGGCGAACACCGCGGAGATCTGAAACGAGCGCACCATGCCGCGCCGCGCCACCTCGCGGGGCGGCAGCGCGGACACCGAGCGCCCGTTGAAGTGGATCTCGCCGGCGCTGGGCTCGGTGAAGCGGGTGAGCAGGTTGAACAGCGTGGTCTTGCCGGCCCCGTTGGGGCCGATCAGGGCGTGGATGTGCCCCTTTTGCACGGACAGATCCACGTTGTCGACGGCGGTGAAGCCCTTGAAGCGTTTGCTCAACCGCCGGGTGCCCAGTACCTCGTCCGTCATGTCTGTCCCCTTTAACCATTAACCAAAGGGCAGCGTGACTCGGAGAGCGGCTGGTAGGCTTTTTCCGCCGGCACGGTTTCGCGCAGCTTGTAGTAATCCCACTCGCCGTCGGACTCTTTCGGGCTTTTCACTTCATAGAGATAGACGTCGTGGACCATCTGGCCGTCCGGGCGGATGCGGCCGTTCTTGGCGAACAGGTCGTTGATCTCCTGCTCGTGCAGGTGGGCCAGCACCGCGTCGGCGTCGTCGGTGCCCAGCTCCTGGGCGGCGTTCAGGTAGTTGGTGACCGCCGAGTAGGTGGCGGCGTTGAGCATGTTGGGCATCTTGCCGGTCTTTTCCTTGAAGCGCTTGCTCCACTGACGCGCGGCGTCGTCCTGATCCCAGTAGAACCCTTCCACCAGCAGCATGCCCTGGGTGACTTCCAGTCCGAGGGCGTGCACGTCGGTCATGCTGGCGGCCAGGCCGACGATTTTCTGCGACTGGTTAATGCCGAACTCGTTGGCCACGCGCACCGCGTTGTGCAGGTCGCCGCCGGCGTTGGCGATGCCGATCACGTCGGCGCCGGAGCTCTGCGCCTGCAGCATGAAGGAGGCGAAGTCGGAGGCGCCCATGGGGTGGTGCAGGGAGCCGAGCACTTCACCGCCGCTGTTTTCCACCGCCTTGGTGGCGTCGTATTCGATGGATTTGCCGAGCGCGTAGTCCACCGTCACGAAGTACCAGGACTCGTCGCCTTGCTCGGTGATGGTGCGGCCCAGGCTGTTGGCCAGGGAATAGGTGTCCCAGGCATAGAGGATGGTGTTGGGCGAGCACTGCTCGTTATTGATGGTGGTGGAGCCGGCGCCGGTGACCATCAGCACGCGGTCCTTGTCGCGGGTGACTTCGGACACCGCCAGGGCCACCGCCGAGTTGATCACGTCGGTGATCATGTCCACGCCTTCGGTGTCGTACCACTCGCGGGCGCGGCTGGCGGCCACGTCGGTTTTGTTCTGGTGGTCGGCGGTGACCACCTCCACCTTGAAGCCGGGTTTCTGCTCGGCGACGAAGTCGTCCACCGCCATGCGCGCGGCGGTGACGGCGCCTTCGCCGCTCAGGTCGGAGAAGATGCCGGACATGTCGGCGAGCACGCCGATTTTCACGGTGTCACCGGAGATGCCCTTGGCGTTTTGTTTGGCGCCGTCGGCGGCACCGGCCAGGTTGCCGGCGAGCAGGGCGATGGCGAAGAGGCTGGCTTTTATTGGCTTATGCATGATGCGTCCTCGTTTTGTTGTTGTGGTTCTGATCGTTGGGTTCAGCCGGTGACGCGGCGCGCCCAGCGGCTGATTTCATTGAGGGTTTCGGTGGTTTCCGGCAGGAACGGGAACAGGGTGTAGACGTGCACCGAGTCCTTCACCGGCACCATGGTCACGTCCACGTCCGCTTCCCGGGCGCGCTCCAGCAGGCGGCTGCTGTCGCTGTACAGGGACTCGCCCTCCACGGCGGACAGGAACAGCGGCGGCAGGCCCTTGAGGTCGCCGAACAGCGGGGACACCAGCGGGTCGCGGGGCTCGTGCTCCTGGAAGTAGGAGGCGGCCATGAACGCCAGGGTGTCGCGGTTGGCCGCCGGGTCCTGGCCGGCGAACTCCTTGATGCTGGCGCCGGACAGGGTGAGGTCGGCGAACGGGCAGATGGCGATGATGCCGGCGGGCTGTTGGTCGCCGGCCATCTTCAGGGTGAGGGCCAGGGCCAGTGCCAGGCCGGCGCCGGAGGACTCGCCGCTGAGCAGAATCCGTGACGGGGCCACGCCGCTGTTGACCAGCCCCCGGTAGGCATCCACCGCGTCGTCCAGCGCCGCCGGGTAGGGGTTTTCCGGGGCCAGCCGGTAGTCCACGGTGACGCAGTCGCCGCCCACCGCCTTGGCCAGCCGGCCGGCGTACTCCACCGAGCCCTTGGCGGAGCCGAGCATGTAGCCGCCGCCGTGGAAGTGCAGCACGGTGGGGCGGTGGTCGGCGGCGGTGGCGCCGGCGGCGCGCACGCGCAGCGCTTCCACGCCGCCCAGTTCGGCGTTCTCCACGGACAGGTCGTCCGGCGCCGGGAAGTGGGTGGTCAGAAAGCGCTCGTAGCCCTCGCGCATGCCGTCGTGGCCGCGCGCCACGTCCTCGGCGGTGAACGCGGCCTTCCACATATCAAAGGCGCGCTGGCTTTCCGGGCGCTCCATCCTCTTGTCTTCGCGGGTGGCCGACAGGCCCAGCACTTCACCGGCCGGGCGCTTCACCTCTTCCAGCACGTTGTATTCCCAAACGAACGACCAGGTGGCCTCCGCCATCGGGTCGATGTGCTGCATGCCCTTCCAGCGACCGTTGCGCGCCTTGATGCGCTCCGGCTCGGATTCGTGCACCAGCTTGACCATGGCCCGGGCGCCGGACTGCACCCGGGTCGTGCGCGGCCGGCGACGCTGCTCGTACTCTTGCAGCCCGGCCATCGGATCGTCGACGTAGTGTTCCAGCATGGTCGCCAGCACCCAGGCGTCCTCCATGCCCTGGCAGGCGCCCTGGGCCAGGAACGGCACCATCGGATGGGCGGCGTCGCCCATCAGCGTTACCCGGCGGTCGGTCCAGCGGTCGATCGGGTCGCGGTAGAACATGCCGGTGAGGAAGGCGGTGTCGATCTGATCCATCATCGCCTGGGCGCGCGGCTCCAGATCGGAGAACGAGGCACGCAGCTCGTCGATGTCGCCGCTTTCGGTCCAGGACTCGCGGTGCACCTCGCCGGAGGGCACCGAGGCGAGAATGCTGTAGAGATTCTGCGGGCGGATCCAGTAGGTGATCAACGTGCGGCCGGGGCCGAACCAGTAGTTGCCGCGCTCGGGCAGGTCCACGTGCTCCAGTTTCTCGGCGGGGATCAGCGCCCGCCACATGAGGATGTTGGAGAACTGGACCTCGTCCTCGCCGAACAACTGCTTGCGGATCACCGAATGGATGCCGTCGGCGCCGATCAGCACATCGCCGTGCAGATCCTCGCCGTTATCCATATGCACGGTGACGCCGTTGTCGTCCTGGGAGAAGCCGGTGCAATGCACCCCGAGACGCACCGACTCGGCGGGCAGGGCGTCGGCGAGAATCTCGATCAGGTCGGCGCGGTGAATGTTGTACAGCGGCGCGCCCCAGCGGCGGGTGCCTTCTTCGCCCAGCGGGGCCACCCACAGCAGCTTGCCGTCGCGGATATCACGCATATCGAAGGAACCGGGGATCACCGACTTCGCCGCCACCGCCTGCTCCAGGCCCAGCTCACGCAATACCACCGAGCCGTTGGCGGCGATCTGGATGCCGGCGCCGATCTCGGACAGTTGCGAGGCCTGTTCGATGATGGTGGCGTCGATGCCCTTGTGGCGTAGCGCGATGGCGGCGGTCAGGCCGGCGATGCCGGCGCCCACGATCAAAACGTGCATGGTTGCTCTCCCTTGTTATTCTGTTTTGTGCATTACGAACGAATGTTCGTACGTAGTGGCTGGCAGTGTTCCCCAACCCCCGAACCCCTGTCAACACTTTTGCCTTTCGGCATTTGACTGCATACGTCAAAGACGTATACTGACCAAATGTACACGGTAGTTGAGACGCCAACATTCGCAAAGGATGCGGACAGGCTTTGGACTCAAGAGGAGCGCGCTGAGTTTTGTGTCTGGATAGCTGCGCACCCGGAATCCGGGGTCGTTATCCCTGGAAGCGGCGGTTGTCGGAAAGTTCGTTGGAGTAAGGCGCAAAGAGGCAAGCGTGGCGGCGTTCGGGTTATCTATTTCACGCGTCTGTCTGAGGGTCAGATTTGGTTATTGGTTGTTCACGCAAAAAATGAGATCGCCAATATTCCAGGCCATTTGCTGAAAGCTATTCGCCAGGAGTTAGAGCATGACTAAAGAAAAAGACGATCTTACCGGCGAAGAGCTTGGTAAAAAGCTGCTACATGCAGTGCGAGAAATGAAAGCGGGTTACGCGGCCAGGACCACAGAAGTGAGCACTAATGAAGTGGCTTCGGCTCGGCTGCGCACCGGGCTTTCTCAAGCTCAGTTCGCCCAAGCCCTAAAAATTTCTCCGCGGACATTGCAAGAATGGGAGCAGGGACGGCGTAGACCCTCTGGCGCCGCTCAGGCTCTGATTCAAATCGCTTTCCGTCACCCCGAAGTGATCGTGGAGGCACTAAGAGAGCCGTAGGAGCCGCGCCTACAATTACGCCGCGATTAATGAGAAAATGGCCGGCTTTCGGGCGCATGGCCCTAAATGACTGGCGATAAGGCGTTTTTGTGAGCGAACAGTGGTGAGCGGAAAACGGATTCTCAGTGTCTTCGGCACCCGCCCGGAGGCCATCAAAATGGCGCCAGTGGTGAAAGCTTTGGGCGCCGACCCCCGCTTTGACAGCCGGGTGTGCGTGACCGCCCAGCACCGCGAGATGCTGGATCAGGTGCTGGCGCTGTTCGAGATCACGCCGGACCACGATCTGGACATCATGGCGCCGGGCCAGGACCTCTACGACATCACCACCCGCATTCTGCTCGGCCTGCGCGACGTGATCCGCGCCGAGAAGCCGGACATGATCCTGGTGCACGGCGACACCACCACCACGCTGGCGGCCTCGCTGGCCGCCTTTTACGAGAAGGTGCCGGTGGGCCATGTGGAAGCGGGGCTGCGCACCGGCAACCTGCTTTCCCCCTGGCCGGAAGAGGCCAACCGCAAGCTCACCGGGGTGCTCGCCGCCGCCCACTTCGCGCCCACCGCCAGCGCCCGCGACGCCTTGCTGGCCGAGGGCGTGGACCAGGCCCGCATTCTCACCACCGGCAACACCGTGATCGACGCATTGCTGTGGGTTCGGGAGCGCATCGACGGCGACGCCGCGTTGCGCGATGAGCTGGCCGGGCGTTTCCCTTATGGCCTGGAACGGCCCATGGTGCTGATCACCGGCCACCGCCGGGAAAGCTTCGGCGGCGGGTTCGAGCGCATCTGCCAGGCGGTGTCGCGGCTTGCCGAGGCGCACCCGGATACCGATTTCGTCTATCCGGTGCATCTCAACCCGAACGTGCAGGAGCCGGTGAACCGGCTGCTCAGCGGCCGGCCCAACGTGCACCTGATCGAGCCCCAGGACTACCTGCCGTTCGTCTGGCTGATGGGCAATGCAACGCTGATCCTCACCGACTCCGGCGGCATCCAGGAGGAGGCGCCGTCGCTAGGCAAGCCGGTGCTGGTGATGCGCGACACCACCGAGCGCCCGGACGCGGTGGACGCCGGCACGGTGAAGCTGGTGGGCACCGGCGCCGACGCCATCCACGACGAAGCGCACCGCCTGCTCACCGACCAGGCCGCCTGGGACGCCATGAGCCGCGCCCACAACCCCTACGGCGACGGCCGGGCCTCCCAGCGTATCGCCGATTTTCTTGCTAAGGATTAAGCACGCTATGGATTTCAACACCGTTTGTGTCGTCGGCCTGGGCTACATCGGCCTGCCCACCGCCGCGGTCTTCGCCGGCCGCCGCAAAAAGGTGATCGGCGTGGACGTGAACCAGAACGCGGTGGACACCATCAACCGGGGCGAGATCCATATTGTCGAGCCGGAGCTGGATATCGCCGTGCACGCGGCGGTGAAAGAGGGCTACCTGCACGCCACCACCGAGCCGGAGCCGGCGGACGCGTTTTTGATCGCGGTGCCGACGCCGTTCAAGCGCCAGGCGGACCCGGACGCGGTGCCGGAACCGGACCTCAGTTTTATCCGCGCGGCGGCCCGTTCGGTGGCGCCGGTGCTGCGCCAGGGCAACCTGGTGATTCTGGAATCCACCTCGCCGGTGGGCGCCACCGAAGCGATGGCCGCCTGGCTGGCGGAAGCGCGTCCCGACCTGAGCTTTCCCCAGGACGCGGGGGAGGGCGCCGACATCCGCGTGGCGCACTGCCCCGAGCGGGTGCTGCCCGGGCGCATCATGCACGAGCTGATCGAGAACGACCGCATCATCGGCGGCATGACGCCGGCCTGCGCCGAGGCCGCCGCCGAGCTGTACCGCACCTTCGTGCGCGGCGACTGCCTGACCACCACGGCGCGCACCGCTGAAATGGCCAAGCTCACCGAGAACGCCTTCCGTGACGTCAACATCGCCTTCGCCAACGAGCTGTCGATTATCGCCGAGCGGCTGGACATCAACGTCTGGGAATTGATCGCGCTGGCCAACCGCCATCCGCGCGTCAACATTCTGCAGCCGGGCCCTGGCGTGGGCGGCCACTGCATCGCCGTGGACCCCTGGTTCATCGTCAGCGAGACGCCGGAGCTGGCGCGGCTGATCCGCGCCGCCCGCGAAGTGAACAGCGGCAAGCCGGACTGGGTGGTGGAAAAAATCAAAACGGCGGTGGGCGAGTTTCTGCAGGCCAACCCGGACAAGCGCGCCGGCGACGTGACCATTGCCTGCTTCGGTCTGGCGTTCAAGCCGGACATCGACGACCTGCGCGAAAGCCCGGCGCTGGATATCGCCACCCGGGTGGCGGCGGAGCACCCCGGGCCGTTGCTGGCGGTGGAGCCGAACATCAAAGCGCTGCCGGCGAGCCTGGCGGAGCACGGCGCCGGCCTGGTCTCCGCCGACGAAGCCCTGGCGGACGCGGACGTGGTGGTGGCCCTGGTGGCGCACCGCTCGTTCCGGCGGGTGGCGCCGGCGGCGCTGGACGGTAAACGAGTGGTGGACGCCTGCGGGCTTTGGAACCGCGCCGTCCCATGATGTGGAGAAATCTGTCTTTCGGGCTGCTCAGCCGCCTGATTCAGATTATCGTCTCGTTCTTCACCATCGGCATGGCGATGAAGGCGATCGGGCTGGACGCCTGGTGGATCGTCGCCACCGCCTTGAGCGTGATTACCTTGCTGCTGATGGTGCAGGCCGCGTCCACGGCGGGGCTTTCCCGGTTGCTGATTGAATACCAGGACGACGCGGCGTCGTTCAGTGCATTGTATGTGACCGCGCTGACCGCCTTTCTCGGCCTGGGGCTGGTGGCGTTCGCGCTGGGCGGGTTGTTTTTCCTCTATTCCACGACGCCGATTCGCGATGAGTTGCTGGTGTCCCTGGGTGGTCTGATTTTCACGCTTATCGCCATTCCCAAGTACGCGGCGTTGTACGCCGGTGACCGGCTCGACCTGCATTTCAAGGTGATGATCACCACCGCCCTGGTCAAGGTGCTGGTGATCTATCTGCTCTACGCCGGCGATCTGCTGGGCACCTTCACGTTTTGCGCGGTGCTGGCGCTGGAGCAGATGATGATTTATCTGCTGGTCAGCGTGCAGTTCACCCGGGTGGTGGAGGCCGACAAGCGCAGGCGCGCCGGCCGCTGGTTTCACCCCGAGGCGTTCCGTAAGGCGTTCGCCTTCAACGCCTGGATCAGCGTCAACAGCCTGAGCCAGAGCCTGATCATCACGGCGCCGCAGATTCTGCTGCACGGTGCGCTGGGCAGCCGCTCGCTGTCGTTGTACGGCGTTTTCCTGCAGTTGCACAACTTCAGCCGTGGTTTCATGGTGTCTCTGAACGCCTCCCTGGTGACCCGTTCGTCGCTGGATTACGACGGCGACACCGACGCCTTCCACCGCATGCTCGGCAAAAGCGCCGCCGGCCTGGCGGTGATCTCGGTGGTGGGGTTCTGGGTATTTCTGGCGGTGGGCGACCAGGCGTTGCATCTTTGGCTGGGCATCGATTTCAGCGAGAAAAACCTGTTTTTGATGTCGATGCTGTTGATGACCACGCTATATGCCTCGTTGTCGTTCGTGTTCGGCAACCTGTCGGTGACCAGCAAACGTGTGAAGCCGCCGGCGCTGACCGGCCTGCTGATCGCCGTGTTGGCGGTGGTCACCTTGATCGTCATGGAGGAAACCGGCGTGCGGACCCTTGAGCACTATGCGTACAGCGTGGCCGGGTTCCAGTTGGTCTATGTGATCTCGAGAAACCTGGTCACGTTGAATGCCATGGGGGCCATTCTCAGCAACGCGGAGAAGGTCAGACAAATGACGATTAATCTGTTGGCGTTGCTGGCCATGGCGGCCGGTTTGGAGTGGCGGTTTTGAGCCGGCTGTGGCGGCTGTTCCACACCGTGCGCTACCTGCGGTGGCGGCAGGTGTGGTTTCGTCTCTATTACCGGGTGCGGCCGTTGCGCGTGCCGGTGGCCGGCGGCGCCCGGCCCCGCGGCGGGCTGACCCTGGACCCTTGCCATTGGGGTGAGCCGGCCACCGGCGACGGCCGCCGTTTCGATTTTCTCGGTGAATCCGGCGAGGTGGCCACGGCGGCGGACTGGAACGCGCCGCGCTTCAGCAAGCTGTGGTTGTACAACCTGCATTATCTGAACGACCTGAACGCCGTGGGCGCGGACCAGCGCGAGGCGCTCAACGCCGCCCTGGTGGACCGCTGGATTGAGGAGAACCCGCCTTGCCAGGGCAACGGCTGGGAGCCGTACCCGCTGTCGTTGCGGCTGGTGAACCTGGTGAAGTGGTTCGCCCGCGGCGGCCAGGTGCCCGCGCACCGGCTGGACAGTCTCGCCACCCAGGCACGGGCTCTCGAACGGCAGGTCGAGTGGCCGATTCTCGGCAACCACCTGTTCGCCAACGGCAAGGCGTTGGTGTTCGTGGGCGCCTACCTGACCGGCGAGGAGGGCGACCGCTGGTTGCGTCGCGGGCTGGCGATTCTCGATCGGGAGATTGCCGAGCAGTTTCTCGCCGACGGCGGCCACTTCGAACGGTCGCCGATGTATCACGACGCTCTGCTTTGGGATCTGTGCGACCTGATCCACCTGGCCGAGCGCGCCGGCTTGCCGGCCCTGTCGTCGCGGCGGCGGGACTGGCTGGCGGTGCTCGAGCGCGGGCTGCACTGGTCGTCGACCTTGCGGCACCCGGACGGCGACATCGCCTTCTTCAACGACGCCGCCTTCGGTATCGCGCCGTCGCTGGACAATCTGCGTGCCTATCACCGGCGGTTGGCCGATGGTTCGGTGGTGGAGCGCGCCGTGGACGGCACCGGCACGCACTATTTCGCCGACAGCGGCTACGCGGCCCTGGACCTGGGACCCGGCCACCGGGCGCTGCTGGATCTGGCGCCGGTGGGCCCGGACTATCAGCCCGGCCACGCCCACGCGGACACGCTTTCGTTCGAGCTCAGCCTGTTCGGCCGGCGCCTTCTGGTGAATTCCGGTACCTCGCGCTACGGCGTCGATCGGGAGCGCCTGCGTCAGCGCGCCACCGCGGCGCACAATACGGTGGAAGTGGACGGCCAGGACTCCTCCGAGGTGTGGTCCGGCTTCCGGGTGGCGCGCCGCGCCCGGCCCACGGTGACCCGGTTCGAGAACGAAGGAGGGCGGATCCACGTCAGTGCCGGCCACGACGGTTACCGGCGGCTGGCCGGTGACAACGTGCATTACCGGGACTGGCAGGCCCGCCCCGGCGAGCTGCTGATCCAGGACCGGGTGAGCGGCGCCCATGGGCAGGCCGTGGCCCGTTTTCATTTGCACCCGGACGTGCAGGCGCAGGCGGACGGCGACGGCTTCGTGCTGCGGCTCTCGACGGGCGGCCCGGTGCGGGTGCATTGCCGGGGCGCCGACCGGGTGACCCTCGAGCCCGCCAGTTGGCACCCCACGTTTGGCGGATCGGTGCCGAATCAGTGTATCGTCGCTGCTTTTTCCGGGGGCGTGACCCTGGAGACCGCCATAGTCTGGCAAGACCATGTAGACGGGAGCGCCGTTTGAGACTGCTGTTTCTGAGTTTTTACTACCCGCCGGATCTGTCCGCCGGCTCGTTCCGGTCGGTGGCGCTGGTGCGTGCCCTGTTGGACCGCCTGCCGGCGCACGCGCACATCGAGCTGATCACCACGCTGCCCAACCGCTACAGTACCTTCACCAGCGCCGCGCCGGCGCTGGAGGAGCACCCGCGTCTCACCGTGCACCGGGTGGCGCTGCCGGCCCACAAGAGCGGCATGGTGGATCAGTCCAAGGCGTTTCTGGCCTATGCCCGTGGCGCCATGGCGTTGTGCAAGGGCAAGCGCTACGACCTGGTGTACGCCACCTCGTCACGGTTGATGACCGGGTCGCTGGGGGCGTTGCTGGCGCGCCGTTTGAAGGCGCCGCTGTATCTCGATATCCGCGATATTTTCGTCGACACCATGAAGGACGTGCTGCCCGGCAAGCTGGCCTGGGCGAGTAAGCCGTTTCTGTCCGCGCTGGAGCGCTGGACACTGGGCGCCGCGCGGCGGGTGAACCTGGTGTCGCCGGGTTTTCTGCCGTATTTCCAGGCCCGCTACCCGGGGCGCGACTGGTCGTTGTTCAGCAACGGCATCGACGATGAGTTCCTCGCCGCCGCGCCGCCGGACGCGGAGCCGCCCGCCGGCGAGCGGGTGCTGGATGTGGTGTACGCGGGCAATATGGGCGAAGGGCAGGGGCTGCACGCCATCCTGCCGGGCCTGGCTCGGCATTTCCGGGGGCGGCTGCACTTCCGGCTGGTGGGCGACGGCGGCCGCCGTGCCCAGCTGGAGCAGGCCCTGGCCGACGCCGGCTGCGACAACGTGACCCTGCTGGATCCGGTCAACCGCGAGGAACTGATCGGCCTGTACCAATCGGCGGACGTGCTGTTTCTGCATCTGAACGACTACCCGGCGTTCAAAAAAGTGCTGCCCTCGAAACTGTTCGAGTACGCCGCCCTGGGCAAGCCGGTGTGGGCCGGCGTCGGCGGTTACGCGGCGCGCTTCGTTGAGGAGCACATTGATAACGCGGCGGTGTTCGCGCCCTGTGACCTGGACGCGGCGGTGCGCGCCTTTGAAACGCTGGTGCCGGTGACCCGGCCGCGTCCGGAGTTCGTGGCCCGGTTCCGCCGCGACGCGATCATGGCGGACATGGCCGAGGACCTGCTGGCCACGCCGGGGTCGCCGTGGGCAGGGCGGACACCATGAAGGTCGTGCTGACCGGCGCCACCGGCTTCGTGGGCGCGCCCTTGCTGCGGCGCCTGCTCGCCGACGGCCACCAGGCCACGGCGTTGACCCGGGATGACGGCGGCGCGCTGCCGGCGGACGCCGCGCGCCGGGTGGTGGGCGAGCTGGGCCCGGACCTGGATTGCGGCGACGCCCTGGACGGCGCCGAGGCGCTGATCCACTGCGCCGCCCGCGCCCATATCATGGACGACCCGGCCGCCGACCCGCTGGCCGCGTTCCGCCGCGTGAATACCGAAGGCACCCTGGCGTTGGCCCGCCAGGCGGCGCGCGCCGGGGTGCGCCGCTTTATTTTCGTCAGCTCGATCAAGGTGAACGGCGAGGCCACCCGGCCGGGGCGGCCCTTTACCGCTAAGGATATCGCCGCGCCGGCCGATGCTTATGGTGTGTCCAAGGCGGAGGCGGAGCGCGGCCTGCTGGCGCTGGCCGACGAGACCGGCATGGAAGTCGTGATCGTGCGCCCGGTTTTGGTCTACGGGCCGGGTGTGAAGGCCAATTTCCATAGTATGCTGCGCTGGATGCAGCGGGGAGTGCCGTTGCCGCTGGGCGCGGTGAACAACCGCCGCAGCCTGCTGGCGATCGACAATCTGGTGGATCTGCTGGTCACCTGCCTGGACCACCCCGCGGCCGCCGGCCGGGTGTTCCTGGCCGCCGACGGCGAGGACGTGTCCACCAGCGGCCTGCTGCGGGCCGTGGCCCGGGCTCTGGGCCGGCCGGCGCGGCTGATCCCGGTTCCCGCCTTGGTGCTCACCGCGCTGGCCGCGCTGGTCGGCAAGCGAGACGTGGCCCGGCGCCTGTGCGATTCCCTGCAGGTGGATATCACTGACACAACAACGACGTTGGACTGGGTGCCGCCGGTGGATATGGACACGGCGCTGCGACGCACCGCCCAACATTTTTTGAATAAAGAGACGCATTGATGGCCTTTCTGTACTGGCTTTTGCCGCTGATTTTCCTGTGCTCGCTGATCGGCACCTGGATGCTGCGGCATTACGCGTTGTCGCGCAGCATCCTCGACGTGCCCAACGCGCGCAGCTCCCATGAGGTGCCGACGCCACGGGGCGGCGGCGTGGCGGTGGTGGTGACCTTCCTGGCCGGGCTGCCGGTGCTGGCGGCGCTGGGCGCGGTGTCGTTCCCGGCGGCGGTGGGGCTGTGGGGCGCCGGCGCGCTGGTGGCGGCGATCGGCTGGCTGGACGACCACGGCCATGTGGCGGCGCGCTGGCGGCTGCTCAAGCATTTCGGCGCCGCCGCCTGGTTGCTGTACTGGCTTAACGGCCTGGCGCCGGTGGCCCTGTTCGGGTTCTGGATCGACTTCGGCTGGACCGGCCACATCTTCACCGCCTTCTATCTGGTGTGGATGCTCAACCTCTATAACTTCATGGACGGCATCGACGGCCTCGCCGGTGTGCAAGCGATCACCGTGGGCCTGGGCACGGTGTTTATTTACACCCTGCTGGGCGAGACCGGGTTGATGGCGCTGCCGCTGCTGCTGTGCGCCTCGGTGGCCGGCTTCCTGGTATGGAACTTCCCGCCGGCGCGGATCTTCATGGGCGACGCCGGCAGCGGCTTCCTCGGCTTTATGATCGGCGGGCTCTCCCTGCACGCCGCCTGGCTGGTCCCGGAGATGCTGTGGAGCTGGCAGATTCTGATGGGCGTGTTCATCATCGACGCCACTTTTACCCTGATCCGCCGGCTCTGTAACGGCGAAAAGGCCCACGAGGCCCACCGCACCCACGCCTACCAGTACGCTTCCCGGCACTACGGCTCGCACCGGGCGGTGACGTTGCGGGTGCTGGCGATCAATGTGTTGTGGCTGTTGCCGCTGGCCACCTTCGTGGCGCTGGAGTGGCTGGACGGCCCGCTGGCGGTATTGATCGCCTACACCCCGCTGATCATGCTGGCGGTGCGCTTCAACGCCGGGCGGCCCGAGCCCGAGGCCTAGTTGATTGGGGGCGTCAAGAAAGTTACATATCAAGGTGGTAATGTGATACAGGGCACATCAAAATACGGGGTCCGTACACTGGGGACCGACAAGGAACTGTCAAAATGGCTCTAAGCGCGATGCAGCGTAGCGTCTCGCGGGTGCTTCAGTGCAGCCGCTGGCAAAAGCGCGGGATCATGATGATCACCGACGCCCTGATTTTGCCGCTCCTGTTGTGGGGCGCCTACGCCCTGCGTTTCAGCACCCTGCAACCGGTGGTCCACGACACCTGGCTGTTTCCCATTGCGGCGCTGACCAGCGTGGCGATGCTGTACGTCTGCGGCTTCTATCGCTCGATCCTCCGTTATCTCGGCTCCGAAGCCGCCTGGTCCATCGTTACCGGCATGGCCGCCTCGGTGATCACCCTGGCGGCGATGTCCTATATGGTGCCCGCCGAGGTGCCGCGCTCCATCTTCGTGATCTACTGGCTGCTCGGCACCATGTACCTGGGCGCCAGCCGTTTTCTGGCGCGCCGTTTCCTGTTCCGGGTGATGGCCGGCTACCTGAACCGGGAACGGGTGGCGGTGTTCGGCGCCGGCGAGGCGGGCGCGCAGCTGGTGGCGGCGTTGCAGTCCGGTCGGGAGCTGAACCCGGTGCTGGTGGTGGACGACGACCCCGGCAAGCAGGGATCGCTGCTGTGCGGCGTGCCGGTGGTCAACCGCCAGGGCTTGCAGGCCAAGGCAAAGCAGGGGGCGATAAGCACGGTGTTGCTGGCCCTGCCCACCTTGCCCCGGCACCGGCGCATGGCGTTGGTGAACTGGCTGGAACAGCTCGACATCCGCGTGCAGACCGTGCCCACCTTCAACGACATCGCCAGCGGTCGTGCACGTCTGGACGAGATTCAGGACGTGGCCATCGAGGACCTGCTGGGCCGTGACACCGTGCCGCCCAGGCTGGACCTGCTGAGCCGCTGTATCAGCGGCAAGCATGTGCTGGTCACCGGCGCCGGCGGCTCGATCGGCTCGGAGCTGTGCCGTCAGATCGTCAAGCTGGCGCCGGCGCGGCTGGTGCTGCTGGAACAAAGTGAAGTGGCGCTCTATGACATCGAGCGGGAACTGCGCGGCCTGATCGAGCTGAGCGGCCGCGACACCACCCTGGTTCCGATGCTCGGCTCGGTGGTCAACCGCGGGCATGTGCAGCGCCTGTGCCGGGAAAACCGCATCGACACTCTCTATCACGCGGCCGCCTACAAGCATGTGCCGATCGTCGAGGCCAACCCGGCGGCGGGCGTGCGCAACAACATCATCGGTACCCTGGCGGCGGCGGAAGGCGCCGAAGCCGCCGGTGTGAAGCACTTCATTCTGGTCTCCACCGACAAAGCGGTGCGCCCCACCAACGTGATGGGCGCCACCAAGCGGTTCGCCGAGATGGTGCTGCAGACCATGGCGGCGCGCGGCAGCGAGACGGTCTTTTCCATTGTCCGCTTCGGTAACGTGCTGGGCTCCTCGGGCTCGGTGGTGCCGCTGTTCCGCGATCAGATCCGCCAGGGCGGGCCGGTCACCGTGACCCATCCGGAGGTGGTGCGTTATTTCATGACCATTCCGGAGGCGTCGCAGCTGGTGATCCAGGCCGGCGCCATGGCCAAGGGCGGCGAAGTGTTCGTGCTGGACATGGGCGAGCCGGTGCGGATTCTCGATCTGGCGCAGACCATGATCCGCCTGATGGGGCTGTCGGTGCGCGACGAGTCCAACCCGGAGGGCGACATCGAGATCGTGTTCAGCGGCCTGCGGCCGGGTGAGAAGCTGTTCGAAGAGTTGCTGATCGGCGATGCCAGCGTGCGTACCGAGCACGAAATGATCATGCAGGCCCACGAAGAGACGCTGTCCGACAGCGATGTGGTGACGGCCATGGAAGCCTTCCGCGCCGCCCTGGACCGGGGCCAGTCCGAACCTCTGAAAGCGCTGCTGCGCAGCTACGTCAACGGTTACCAGCCGCGCCAGGAAGACGGCGAGGCGCCGGCGGCACGCGGCGGCGTGGAGCCCGTCGACACGGTGATCGACCCTCAAGTGGCGTCCGGAAAGGGCGTCCATTAAAAAGGGCGCCATAAAGGCGCCCCGGGCTCGAAGTGACGGAGACTCTTAAAAACATCACTCGATACTTCGCGGTCCGGCCACATCCGTGTTGTTTGATATCCATTCCGCGAAGCGCAAGAGCCTGCCACTGTGAGACCCGGGTCTCAATTCACAGCCTGATACTTTCTGTATACCCCTGCCTGCTTACTGCCTTCTTCCCGCCCATAAAAAAGGCGCCCGTGGGCGCCTGAAGTCACACAAAACGACTGTGAAACGATGCCCCGGGGCCTACGGGAAGGGGGTGAGATAACCCCGGGGCACACTCAAATCCTGCCATTTTGTGATACGCATCACAATATGCATTTCAAGTACCTTGGTACGAAAAGTCAGCTTGTGTGTGAAGAGTAATAATACTTGCCGCAATTTTTGTAATTATTAATGCTTAGTTTTAACTAGGCCGATTTTATTGTTTTACGCTCTTTAATCCAAAATACGATTAAAACCCTGGTTCTCAGCGTGTACAGCTTTTGTATCGATGTGTACCATTTCCGAATCTGTGATGGGGTTGGCATAAAAATAAATTTGTATGCGCTAGGCAATGTAATGCTTATGCCCGGGCGCAGTGTCAGTTCCAATTTGTGATCTGTACCTGGGGACGTCATGAATTCTTATCATGAAATTGAACGCTTTCAACGCAAGGCCGGGCAGGCCGATTTCCCTTTTCGTGATACCGGTACGCCGGCCCATGAGCACCGCGAGACCGGTTGGAGCCTGATCGACCAGGTCGCCGCCGGCGTGTCCGCTTCCCCTTCCACACCGTCCTCCGAACCCGACCCGGGGCCGCCGATCCAGGTAAGGCGGCCGGCGCCGGAGGTGACCGAAACCACTGAGACGCCGGCCCCCGGCGACGAAGAGGCCCAGGACGCCGCGCTGGAGCGTTTCGCCTCCTTGCTGCAGGCGCGTCACCGCCGCGAGGTGGAGCAGGACCACCCGGAAGCGGGCGACGAGCAACCGCTTAAACAATTGTTGCGCCGCATCGCGGTGGGCCCCGGCGAAAACAATGAGAGGTGGCCCACGCGGTGCTGATCGCGGTCGCATCCCCAAAAGGGGGCGTGGGTAAGACCACGTGCGCGGCGCATCTCGCCTACGGTATTGCCGCCGCGGGCTACCGCACCCTCGCTCTGGATCTGGATCCGCAGAACAGTTTGCGCCTGCATTTCGGCATTCCCCTGGGCGAAGCCGGCGGGCTGGCGCGGGGCGGCCCGCCGGCGGGCGACTGGATGGCGCGGGTGCTCAACGGCGGAGGCGGCGTCGGGGTGTTGCCCTACGGCGCCGCCGACGGCGCCCAGCGCCGCGAGCTGGACCAGGCGCTGCAGACGCCGGGGTTTCTGAGCGCGGGCCTGCGCGGCCTGGCGGAGCAGCCGGACACCGTGCTGGTGGTGGATCTGCCGCCGGGGCCGTCGCCGGCGCTGGACGCGGTGTCGCCGCTGGCCAACCTGCGGCTGACCCTGTTGCTGGCGGATTCCGCTTCGGTGTCCCTGCTGCCGGGTCTGGAGGACGGTTTTTATCCGCCCGGCGTGGCGCCGGGTTCCGAGCACCGGCTGGTGCTGAATCAGGTTGATATTCGCCGCCGGCTCAACCGCGAGATTACCGAATTTATGCAGACCCGGTACCGCGACAGTCTGCTCGCCACCCTGCACCGCGACGAGGCGGTGCCGGAAGCCGGCGCCCGTCAAATTTCCGTGTTTGAACATGCCGAGTCGTCGCGCGCCGCCCGCGACCTGGGGATGCTTTGCCGGCGTTCGCTGGCGCTGCTCAAGGGGGCGGATTCAGCGGGTTATTCACCGCTTTGGGGACACAACAGGTAATTAACCATGTCGAAGAATAAAACCCGGCCGCCATTGGGGAGGCGGTGTTTGTTCGCGCTTGCCTGCTTGCTGGCGATACCACCGGTGCTGTTGTTTATCACCACGCCCATGGACGCGGGGCACCAGGCGTTGCTGGGTGCCGCCAGCGTGCTGCTGATGGCGCTGGTGAACCGTGTGCGCCCGGACTCGCGGCGTGTGTCCCTGTGGCTGGTGGCGTTGTCGCTGATCGTTTCCAGCCGCTACATCTGGTGGCGCGCCACGGCGACGCTGCATTTCGAAAGCGTGCCGGAAGCGGTGCTCGGCTACGGCCTGTTCCTGGCCGAGTTGTACGCGCTGGTGATTCTTCTGCTCGGCTATCTGCAAACGCTCTGGCCGCTGGAACGCAAGCTGGTGCCGCTGCCGGACGACACCGGCCTGTGGCCCACCGTGGACGTCTATATCCCCACCTACAACGAAAGCCTGGAGGTGGTCAGCGACACGGTGCTGTCGGCGCAGAACCTGGATTACCCCGCCGACAAGATACGCATCTACATGCTTGATGACGGCCGGCGGGAAAGTTTCGAGGCGTTCGCCAAGAGCGCCGGGGTGGGCTATATCACCCGCCCGGACAACCTGCACGCCAAGGCCGGCAACCTGAACAACGCGCTCGGTCAGACCGACGGTGAACTGATCTGTGTGTTCGATTGCGACCATATTCCCACCGCCGGTTTTCTGCAGGCCACCGTGGGCGGCTTTCTCGATGACGCCAAACTGGCGATGGTGCAGACGCCGCATTATTTCTATTCCCAGGACCCGTTCGAGCGCAATCTGGGCGTCGGCGAGGAGCTGCCCCGCGAGGGCGAGCTGTTCTACGGGCCGGTGCAGAAGGGCAACGACTTCTGGAACGCCACCTTCTTCTGCGGCTCCTGCGCGGTGATCCGCCGTGAAGCCCTGGACGAGACCGACGGCTTCGCGGTGGAAACGGTCACCGAGGACGCCCACACCGCACTGCGTTTCCAGCGCAAAGGCTGGCGCACCGCGTTCGTCAGCCTGCCGCTGGCGGCGGGCCTGGCCACCGAGCGGCTGTCCCTGCACATCGGCCAACGGGCGCGCTGGGCACGCGGCATGACGCAGATTCTGCGGGTGGACAATCCGCTGTTCGGCCGCGGCCTGACCCTGGCGCAGCGGCTCTGTTATCTGAACGCCATGCTGCATTTCCAGTTCGCCCTGCCACGGGTAGTGTTCATCACCGCGCCTTTGGCCTACCTGCTGCTCGGCCAGAACATCATCGCCTCGTCCGCCTCGATGATCTTCGCCTACGCCCTGCCGCACCTGTTCCATGCGATCTGGACCAACTCGCGGCTCAACGGCCGTTTCCGCTACACCTTCTGGGGCGAGATTTACGAATCGGTGCTCTGTTTTCATCTGATCAAACCGACGCTGGTGACGCTGTGGGACCCCAAGAAGGGTTCGTTCAACGTCACCGAAAAAGGCGGCCTTCTGGAAAAGAGCTTTTTCGACATCAGCGCGGTGCGTCCGCATCTGGTGGTGGCGTTTTTGCTCGCCCTGGGTTTGGGCAGCGGCCTGGTGCGGTTCTATTGGAACGAGTACTACGCCATCGAGCGGGACGTGATGCTGCTCAATGTGTTCTGGGCCGGCTTCAGTTTGATCACCTTGCTGGCGGCGATCGCCGCCGCCCGCGAGCAGCGCCAGGTGCGCACCAACGTGCGGGTGCCGCTGGTGCTGCCGACGTCGATCTATCTGGCCGACGGCCATGTGCTGAAAACCCGCACGCTGGACGTGTCGTTGGGCGGCGTGCGGTTGGCCAACCCGCTTGAAGAGGCCTTCGACGGCGAAGTGGAAGACGTGGAAATCCGCCTCGACGACCAGAGCGTGGTGTTGCCGGCGCGGCTGGTCGACGCCGACGGCGAGGACCTGCGTTTGCAGTTCGGCCTGATGAACCTCAGCCAGCAGCGGCAGATGCTGCGCATCGTCATGGGCCGCTACGACGCCTGGCTGGCCGACAAACCGCACCCCAAGGACCGGCCCCTGCATTCCTTCCGCATCGTGCTGCGGGTGGTGATCCTGATGTTCTTCGGCCGTTGGCTGGCGCGCGGCACCAAGGAGCGCGAGATCGACGAAACCATGCGCGCCAACCACCTCTGGCACCGTTTCATGCCCCTGGCGGTGCTCGTGCTCCTGGCCCTCCTGGCCCTCCTGGCAGTCCGCCCGGCCCTCGCAGATGATGTGCGAGTGGGCTCTGTGGGAGCGGGCCCCGCCCGCGAAAGGTCGGCAACGCCGGCCGGCAGGATCCCAGAGCCCTCTCTAAAAGACGGCTCGCAACTAGAAACCCGCCCCCACCAGCAAACTTTAACCTTCCGCCAGCTAGGCCAGGTCGACGGCCTCACCCTGGCCGGCGCCCAGTCCCAGGCCGGGCTGGGTTTCTCGGTGGGCCGCGATGAAGTGGTCACCGAGGCCGAGATGTATCTCAAGCTTAATTACGGCGATGAGATTCTCCCCGGCACCGGCCGGCTGCTGGTGGAGATCAACGGCGCCCGGGTGAAAACCCTGGAGCTGGACCGCGACGCCACCGAAGCCGAATTCCGGCTGCCGGTGAACCCGGCCCTGCTGGTCACCAACAACCGCATCAACTTCCGGCTGGTGGGGCTCGCCGACCGCGCCTGCCCCAACCCGCTGGACAAGCGGGTGTGGCTCACCGTGGCCCCGTCCTCGGCGATCGAATACCAGGCCGACCGACTGCCGCTGGCCAGCGACCTGGAAATGCTGCCGGAGCCGTTCTTCGACCTCACCTCGCAGAGCCGGCTGGACCTGCATCTGGTGCTGCCCGATGCGCCGGACAGCGACGTGCTGCGCGCCGCCGCCATCACCGCCTCCTGGTTCGGCGCCCAGGCCCGTTACCGGGGTACCCGGTTCTCGCTGCACGACAACACACTGCCGGCCGGCCACGCCATTGTGCTGAGCACCGACGCCAACCCGGTTTCCGGGCTGGGCGCCGAGAAGGGCAGCCACCTGTCGGTGATCGACAACCCGGCGGACCCCTTCTACAAGCTGCTGGTGCTGCACGGCACCGACGGCGCCGACCTGGTGCGCGCCGCCCGCTACCTGACCCTGCGCAGCGCCGAACTGAGCGGTCGCCGTCAGCCGGTGGAGGACGTGGCCAGCCCGCCCCGTGCCGCCAACGACTCGCCGCGCTGGGTCTCCACCGACATGCCGGTGGAGCTGGGCAGCCTGGTGCCCGGCGATCAGCTGCGTACCCGGGGCCTCTATCCGGGCGTCATCGATGTGGGCTTCCGGGCGTCGCCGGACCTGTTCCTGTGGCCCGGCGAAACGGTGCCGCTGCGGGTCCGTTACCGGTTCGCCGAAGGGCCCTGGCTGGACAGCGAAAAGTCGCGTCTGGACGTGGCTCTGAACGGCCGGTTTCTGAAATCCCTGCCGCCGCCCCGGCGGGATTGGTGGGGCACGATCAAGCGGGAGCTGGGCGCCGGCGACAGCGGCCAGCAGGAGGCGGTGATCCCGGTGCCGCCGGATCTGATCCACGGCGAAAACCGCCTGACCTTCTATTTCAATATGCGCTACACCCTGGAGGACGAATGCGACCCGGTGCTGCCCGGTGACGTGGTCAATCAGGTGTTTCCCGGCTCCACCCTGGACCTGACGCACACCCGGCACCTGGCGGTGATGCCGTCACTGTCCGCGTTCGTGGCCGCCGGCTATCCGTTTTCCGCCCGCGCCGACCTTGGCCGCACCGGCCTGGTGCTGCCGGCGGCGCCGGATCGCGCCACCCTGACCGCCGCTTTGGATCTGATGGCGCGCATCGGCGCCGCCTCCGGTTACCCCGCCTTGGGCGTGGAGGTGGCCCTGGGCGTGGGCGGTCTGCATCGTTTGCGTGACCGGGATCTGCTGGCGGTGCTGCCGTTGGAGGATCCGGCCTTGCTACGGCTGCTGCGCGGCAGCGCTTTCCAGCGCGACGACCAGGCGCTGCGCATACGGCCGCCTTCGCTCGCCGATCGCCTGCGGCATGCCGCCCTGGGCGACTGGTTCCTGGAGCACGAGGAAGCGGCCATCGCCCTGGCCGGACAACGTGAGCCCCGGGCGCTGATGGCCATGCCCTCGTCCCTGAACTCGGATCATTGGCAGGTGCTGGTCACCGCCGAGGATTCGGCGCAGCTGCCCGCCATGGCCGAGGCCCTGGGCGACAGCGAGGTGACCTCGCGGGTGCGCGGCGATTTCCTGCTGCTGGACGCGGACCAGCCGCGCGGCTTCCGCGTCAATCCGCAGCGCCTCAGCGGCGACGTGAACTGGCTGACCCAGTTCCGCTGGGGCTTCGGCAAGCGGCCGCTGCTTCTGTTTTTCCTGATGTGCGTGATTTTCGCCGTGCTGGTGATCCTGTTGGTGCCGCTACTGAAATGGCGCCAGGCGCGGCGCCTGGGTGAATAAGGAAGGGTCCATGAAACGAGCGACTTTGGCTTTGCCGATGGTGTTGTGGCTGGTGATGACGCCCGCTTGGGCGGCGGCGCAGCAGGGCAGTGAAGCGACCGGGGACCAGGCGCCCCGCGCCGGCGAATCCTCCCTGGAAGCGCTGTTCAGCCAGGCCACCTTCTGGCGGGCGAACAATCGCCCGGACCTGGCCCGGGACGCCCTTGAAAGGGTGCTGGCGGTGGAGCCGGACAACGCCCGGGCGCTGCGCGGCATGGGCGAGCTGGCGCTGGCCGCCGACGACCGGGACGGGGCCCGCCAATGGCTCGACCGACTGCGGGAGCGGGCCCCGGGCAGCGAAGACGCGGCCCGCCTGCAGGCGGCGCTGCGCCGCGAACAGATCAGCAACGGCGATCTTATGGAGGCCCGTGCCCTCGCCAAGGCGGGGGACGCCGGCGCCGCCGTGGCCCGTTACGAGGCGCTGTTCGACGGCGCCGGGCCGCCGCCGGACCTGGCGCTGGAGTATTACCAGACCCTGGCCGGCGTCGACGCCCGTTGGCGGGAAGCCCGCGACGGGCTGGAGCAGGTGGTGCGCGACAACCCCGGCGACCCGGCCGCCCGCCAGGCGCTGGCGGAAGTGCTCACTTACCGCCAGGCGACCCGCGACCAGGGCATCGAGCAACTGGCCGGGCTGTGGCGCGACCAGGAGCGCCTGCAGGTGATCGCCCCCTGGCGGCAGGCGCTGCTGTGGCTGCCGCAGGAGCCGGCCTCGGCGGACGCGCTGCGCGACTACCTGGCGGTGCGCCCGGACGACGAGGTGGTGCGCGAGCGGCTGGACAGCGTGCTCAGCGGCAGCGGCGGCGCCGCCGTGGCGGACGCCTACGACGCCCTGGAAGCGGGCCGCCTGAGCGCCGCCCGCCGCGGGTTCCAGGGCGTGCTCGAGGACGACCCGGACAGCGCCGAGGCGGTGGCCGGCCTGGGGCTGGCCGACTTGCGCCAGGGGCGCTTCGGCGCGGCGGAGCAACGGCTGGCACGGGCGATCCGCATGGCCCCCGACCGGCGCGCCGATTGGGCGCCGGCGCTGGAGGATGCGCGCTTCTATGGCCGGCTCGCCGAGGCCCGCGCCCTGAACGAGCAACAGAACTACGACCAGGCCCTGCAGGCGGTGATTCCGCTGGCCCGCGCCGGCGGCCGCCGGGGCCGCGACGCCGCCTTGCTGCAGGGCGACATTCTGCTCGCCCAGGACCGGCCCCAGGTGGCGGAGACCGTGTTCCGCGACCTGCTGGAAAGCGACGACGCCAACAGTGACGCCCGGGTCGGTCTGGTACGGGCGCTGATGGCCCAGGAACGGTACGACGAAGCCAACCGCATCTACGCCGAGCTGCCCGCCGAGGAGCGCATGCGCTACGGCTATGTGCGCGACCAGCAAAGCCAGGTGTTGCGCGAGCGGGCGCAGGCGTTGATCGATGACGGCCAGGTCTACGCCGGGGAAGCGCTGCTGCATGAAGCGGTGGCGGCCGCGCCCCGCGACCCCTGGGCGCGGCTGGCGCTGGCCAAGCGCATGCAGGCGCGCGGCCAGAGCGGCCAGGCGGCGGCGATGCTGGAGCCGCTGGAAGCGCCGGACGCCGAGCCGGAAGCGTTGCTGGCGGCGGCGCAGTTCGCCGCCGACCAGGGCCGCTGGCAACACGCCCTGGATCTGCTCGACCGCCTGCCCGCCGACGCCCGCGACAGCGACAGCCAGGCGCTACGCCGGCGCGTGGAGAACGGCGCGCGGATGGCCGAGCTGGCCCGGGTGTTCGACAGCGGCGACCGCTGGCGCATCCAATCGGAACTGGAGCGGCTTTACGCCGAGCCGCCGGAGACCCCGGCGCAAACCGGCCAACTGGCCAATTTCCTGGTGGAGCGGGGCGAAAGCAGCCTGGCGCTGACCCTGGTGCGCAAGGACCTTGCCAAGGGGCTGGATCGGGGCGCGCCCAAGGATTTCGTGCCCCATGCGCTGGTATTGGGCCGGCTGGGCTACGACCGCGAAGCCGGCGAGCTGCTGCGCGAGCTGGAGCGGCGCGCGGAACGCCGGCCCGGTGGCGCCGGGGCCTTCGCCGACGCGCGCCGGACCCTGTCGGTGGCGGCGGTGGATCATGCCCGCCAGGGCGGCGATTTCGCCCGCGCCTATGACGAGGCGGTGATGGCACTGTCCTCGGACCCGGATAACGAAAAGTTGGTGCTGGCGCTGGGCCGGGTCTACCAGGAGGGCGGCCTGCACCGGGAAGCGGCCACCACCTATGACTGGCTGCTGGCGCGCCCCGGCCCGCAGTTGCCGGCGCGCCGCGCGGCGGTGGCCAATGCCCTGGCCATGGACGACGTGGAGCGGGCGGAACAGTTGCTGGAAGAGGCGGCGCCGCTGGAAGACGGCGAGCTGCTGTTGCTGGCGGCCCGCACCGCGCGCCGTTCCGGCGACAGCCGCAGCGCGCTGGCGCTGGCGGAAAAGGCGGCGGACGCCCACTACCGGGCCAACCGTAGCGGCGCGCCGTCGGCGCTGGCGGGTAGCGCCAACCCGTTCCGCAAGAGCGCCGGCAAGACCCCGGAGAACCGCTGGCTGGCGCTCGCCGACGGCGACGGCAACAACGATGGCGCCCGCGCCGACGTCTGGTTGCCCGGCAACCGCTCCCCCGGCAATGAGGGCCAGCACTGGCAGCCGCCGGCCCGCGAGCAGGCGGTGGCCGCCTCGGCGCCGTCCGGCGATTACTACCAGCCCGGTGCGGCGTCGCGCCCGGCGCCGGCGCCCACGCCGGTGCAGGAAAGCGCCCGCGCCGAGGCGCGCATCGACCGCTTCCGCGAGGACGTGCGCCGGGACGTGGCGCCGCGCGTGGAAACCGGCCTGGGCCTGCGCAACCGGGACGGCGAGTCCGGCCTCAGCGAACTCACCGAAGTAAGCGGCGAGCTGGCGTTCTCCGGCGTGCCGTTCCGGGGCGGTCGGTTCCGCGGCGCGGTGACGCCCACCTTCCTGAACGCCGGCTCGGTGAGCGGCTCCGCCGCCGGGCGTTTCGGCTTCGGGCCGCTGGCCGAGGGCACCGCCTCCCTGGCCGGTAATCTGGAAGGCGCCTACGACCTTATCGCCGAAGTGGGGCAGAGCGCCGAGCAGCTGGAAGCGGCGGAAAGCGCCGTGGACGAAGCGCAGACCGCGTACCAGGAGGCGCTGGAAGAATTCAACACCCAGGTGCCGCCGGACCCGGACGACGAAAACGCGGACGAGGTGGATCTGGTCACCCAGGAGGAACTGGACGCGCTGGAAAACCAGGTGGCGGACCTCGAGGATCAGCGCGACCAGGCGGCCAACCAGTTCGAAAACGCCACCTCCCGCAACGTGCTCTATGAGGTGGGCATCGACCTGGACGCGCTCTCCGACGAGCAGCGCGCCTTCGTGGACCGTTTCCTGGTGTCCAATTTCGGCAGCGCCGACTTCTCCCTGGAAGCGGACACCCCGGAAGAGTTCGAGGCCCGTTCGCAGGCGGTGCGCGATCTGATCGGCGGGCTGCAGGCGCGCGCCAACGGCTACGCCCGTGGCGCCGCCGCCGGCAACCAGACCGAGGCGGGCATGGGTGTCGGTTTCGGCTATCAAGGCCGGGCGTTCGCCGCCGATATCGGCAGTACCCCGTTCGGGTTCGAGATCACCAACCTGGTGGGCGGCCTGAGCTGGGCGCCGAAGCTGGGCCGCAACGGACGCTTTATCCTCGCCGGCGAACGCCGCGCGGTGACCGACAGCCTGCTCTCCTACGCCGGGGTCGAGGACCCCGCCACCGGCGACCGCTGGGGTGGGGTGACGCGCACCGGCGGCCGTCTCGGGCTGACCTTCGACAACGGCCCGCTGGGGCTGTACGGCGACCTGGGTTTCTACCACTACGACGGCCACAACGTGGCGGATAACCAGTCGGTGGAGGCGTCCCTGGGCGGCTATCTGCGGCCGATCCGCGAGGACGGCCGCGAGCTGAAGACCGGGGTCAATGTGCGCTACATGAGTTTCGACGAGAACCTCAGCAAGTTCACCTACGGCCATGGCGGCTACTTCAGCCCGCAGGATTACGTCAGCCTGTCGTTCCCGATCGAGTATTCGGAGGACTACCGCCGCTGGACCTGGAGCGCCACCTTCGCGCCCGGTTTCCAGAGCTACAGCAGCGACGCGGCGGCGTTCTTCCCGACCCTGGCGGAGGAGCAGTTCTGGATGGAAATCCTGGCCTCTTCCGGGGTCATCGACAGCGCCTACTACGCCGCCGAAAGCGAAAGCGGCTTCGGCGTCAATCTGGGCGCCGGCCTGGATTACCGTCTGTCGCCGGGGCTCAAGCTGGGCACCCGGCTGGGTTACGACACCTTCGGCGACTACTCGGAAACCAAGGCGTCGGTGAACCTGAATTACACCCTGGAGGAATAATATGGACCGCGATGCGATCAGCGCGCGCAGCCTGGCTTACCACCGGGACCAGCAATGCGCCGTGCAGTGGCGCGATTTTCTCTCGGTTCTGGTGGCGGAGCTGGGCCAGGTGTCCGGCCGCGAGGAGTCCCTGGAGTTTTTCCGCCATCTGGGCCACCGGCTGGCGGAACGGCTGCCGCTGCAGGAGCAGGACACCCTGCACGGGCTGGAGCAGGCGATCAACGCGCATTGGCGCCGCATGGACTGGGGCTGGTGTTTGTTCTCCGCGCAGCAGAACATGATCACCATTCTGCACGGCGCCTGGCCGGAACTGGACAAGCGCCCCGGCTGCCTGTGGCCGCTGGCCATGGCGTCCCTGCTGGAAGGGCTCTATGAGCGCTGGCTGCGCGGGCAGGGCGGCGGCGAGGTGTCGGTGAAGATGCTCACCGCGGTGGCGGGGGAACCGATGGAATTTTGTTACGGCCGATAAGAATGGATATGACGATGCACCTACGACCACGGAAGGTCGGACCCTTGGCGCGGCGCTGTTGGCCCGTGCTGCTGTGTCTGACGCTGTTCACCGGCCTGGCCGCCACGGCCGGGGCCGAAGAGCGCTACTCGATTTGGCGGGATTACGCCCAGCGTTTTATCACCGCGGAAGGCCGGGTGATGGATACCGGCAATAATAATTTCAGCCACACCGAGGGGCAGGGCTGGGCGATGCTGTTCGCCGAGGCGTTCGATGACCGGGCGCGTTTCGACGCGCTCTGGAACTGGACCCGCGAGCACCTGGATGTGCTCGACAGCGGCCTGCTGGCGTGGCGCTACGAGCCCGGCGAAACGCCGCCGGTGCAGGACCTGAACAACGCCAGCGACGGCGATCTGCTGATTGCCTGGGCGCTGCACCGCGCCGCCCGCAAGTGGCGGGCACCGGAATACGAGCGGCAATCCCGGCGTTTGCGCGGCGCGATCGAGCGCCACCTGATCCGTGATTACGCCGGCTATTCGGTGCTGCTGCCGGCCCGGCGCGGCTTCGAGCATGACGGCTATGTGGTGCTCAACCTGTCCTACTGGGTGATGCCGGCGCTCCAGGAATTCGCGCTGGCGGAGCCGGACGGCCCCTGGCGGCGCTTGCTGCTCGACGGTGAGCGGCTGCTGCGCGCGGCCCGCTTCGGCGCCCACAAGCTGCCGCCGGACTGGTTGAGCCTGACCGAGGGCGGCGAGCTGCGGGTGGCCGACCCATGGCCGCCCCGCTTCGGTTTCGAAGCGGTTCGTGTGCCGCTGTACGCAGTTTGGGCCGGGCGCTCGGAACAAGCCGGGCTGGAGGCGGTCAGCGCTTACTGGCGCGGCGCGGCGGATGACCGGCCGCCGGCCTGGGTCAATCTGGTGGACGGCGACACCGCCGACTATCCGCTGTCCCGGGGCGGCATGGCGGTGCGCTCGCTGTTACTCGGGATGCCGGGTAAAATGCCCGAGCACATCCGCCCGGAGGATGATTACTACTCCGCGTCTTTATTGGTTCTGTCCTGGCTGGCGGCGTTCCTACCGGAACCGGCCGTTCCCCGGGCCCCCCTACAAGGAGGTAAGCGACCCCGTGATTCGTAAAGCGGTGATTCCCGTGGCCGGCTTCGGCACCCGCATGCTGCCGGCATCCAAGTCGATCCCCAAAGAGATGCTGCCGGTGGTGGACCGGCCGGCCATCGCCTATGTGGTGGACGAAGCGGTGCGCGCGGGCATCACCGAAATCATTCTGGTCAGCCACGCCAGCAAGAGCGCGGTGGAGAACTATTTCGACGGCCATCCGGAGCTGGAAGCGCAGCTGGAGGCCAAAGGCAAGACCGACCTGCTGGAGCAGGTGCGCCACCCGCTGCCGGACGGCGTGCAGGTGGTGAGCGTGCGCCAGGGGCCGCCGCTGGGCCTGGGCCACGCGGTGCACGCCGCCCACCAGCTGGTGGGCGATGAGCCGTTCGTGGTGATCCTGCCCGACGTGCTGGTGGACGCGCTGGACGACACCGACGACCTGACCGCCATGGTGCGCCGCTTCGAGGAGAGCGGCGCCGCCCAGATCATGGTGGAGGCGGTACCCGACGACCGCGTCGACCAGTACGGCATCGCCGAGCTGGACGGCCCGTCACCGGCGCCGGGGGCGAGCGCGCCGATGCGCGCGGTGGTGGAGAAGCCCAAGCCCGCCGACGCGCCCTCCAACCTGTCGGTGGTGGGCCGCTATGTGCTGCCCGCCGGCATCATGGGCCTGCTCGCCGACACCGCGCCGGGCGCCGGCGGCGAGATCCAGCTCACCGACGCCATCGCCGACCTGATCGCCCGCCAGCCGGTGGAAGCCTACGCCATGCGCGGCCGCACCTTCGACTGCGGCAGCAAGGCCGGCTACCTCCAGGCGATCCTCCACTACGCCGCCAAGGACCCCGATCTCGCAGAGATCGTTGTGCGAGCGGGCCTTGGGAGCAGGGACTAGCCATGCGAATCGATGTGTTCGGCGATACGCTCTGTGCGTCCGTGACCGCCGCCGCCTTGGCGCAGAGCGGCCATGAGGTGTGCTGGTTCATCCCCGAGGGCCGGGTGCTGGACGCGGTCAACGAGGACCGGGTGCCGTACCGCGAGCCGGGGCTCGGCGAGCTGCTCGGTGAGCAGCGTGCCGCCGGGCGGCTGCGCTGCGAGCCGATGACGCTGAACGGCGCGCCGGCGGCGCCGGCGGTGTTCCTGGCGCTGCAGCCTGGCGCCCAGGCGCTGGCCGGGGAGATCGCCGACTGGCTGGCCGGCTCCGGCGCCTGCGGTCTGCTGGTCAACCAGAGCGTATTCCCGGTGGGCACCAGCGAGGCCCTGCAGGGGCGGCTCGCCGAGGCGCGCAGCCCGGCGCGGGTGGTGGCGCTGCCGGAAACCCTGCAGGAAGGCGTGGCGATCGACAGCTTCCTGCGCCCGCACCATATCCTGCTGGGCTGCGACGACCCCCAGGCGGAAACCCTGATGCGCGAGATCCTGCGCCCGTTCAACCGGCGCCGCGATGTGATCCGCGTGATGGGCCTGCGCGAAGCGGAATTCACCAAGCTGGCGATCAGTGGCATGCTCGCCACCCGGCTCAGCTATATGAACGACATGGCGCTGCTGGCGGAGCAGCTCGACGTGGACATCGACACGGTGCGCCAGGGCGTCGGTTCCGACCCGCGCATCGGCGAAGCCTATCTGTACGCCGGCTGCGGTTTCGGCGGCTCCGGTTTCAGCCGCGACGTGATGAGCCTCACCGACACCCTGCGCAGCAAGGAAGTGAGCGCCAAGCTGCTGGAACAGGTGATGGAGATCAACGAGCGCCAGAAGGAGGTGCTGTTCCGGCGCTTCTGGCGCCATTTTGAAGGCGAAGTGGCCGGGCGCCGGGTGGCGATCTGGGGCGTCGCCTTCAAGCCGGGTTCCGACCGGGTGGACAACGGCCCGGCGCTGAAGCTGATCGAGGCGCTGTGGGCCCAGGACGTGCAGGTGCACGTGCACGACCCGCTGGCGCTGCCGGAGCTGAGCGTCTGGGCGGACGGCCACCCGGACCTGATTCTGCACGACGACCCCTACCAGGCGGCGGCGGAGGCGGACGCGCTGATGCTGGTGACCGAGTGGAAACAGTACTGGAGCCCGGACTGGTCGCGTCTGCGCGACAGCATGGGCACGCCGCTGATTCTGGATGGGCGTAATATTTACGATCCCGACTATGTGCGCGGCCAGGGTCTGCTCTATCACGGCATCGGCCGGGGCTGACCCGCCGCCGAGCGAGACGAAGAGGAAAGACAGGATGTTGCCCGACCACTTCAGCGCCGCGGAGCGGCCGGTGCGCCAGGCCCTGGCGGACCACGCCGGCAAGGCGCGCCACTGGCACCTGGCGGATCTGTTCGCCGACGACGCCGGGCGTTTCGAGACGCTCAGCCGGGAGTGCTGCGGCCTGCTGGTGGACTACAGCAAGCAGCGCCTGACCGGCGAGACCCTGGACCTGCTGCGGGACCTGGCCCGGGCCCGCGACCTGGAGGGCTGGATCCGCGCCCTGTTCCAGGGCAGCGACGTGAACTGGACCGAGGCGCGCCCGGCGCTGCACTGGCGCCTGCGCGAGCAGGCCGCCGCCGCGCCGGAGGTGCACGACCAGCTGGCGCGCATGGGCGAGATCGTCGACCAGGTTCTGCGCGGCCAGTGGCGCGGCTGCCACGGCGACGCCATCACCGACGTGGTCAACGTGGGCGTGGGCGGCTCGGACCTGGGGCCGCTGATGGCGTCCTACGCGCTGGGGGATTTCCGCCCGGAGCACGGCCGCCGGCCCAACCTGCATTTCGTGTCGTCCATGGACGGCAGCCAGATCGCGCCGCTGCTCAATGATCTCAACCCGGCCACCACCCTGGTGGTGGTGTCGTCGAAATCCTTCACCACCCTGGACACCCTGGCCAACGCGGAGACCGCCCGCGCCTGGCTGGAACGGGCCTTCCCCGACCAGCAGCGGGCGCTGATGCGCTGCCATTTCGTGGGCGTGTCCGCCAACCCGGAAAAAATGAGCGAGTGGGGCATCCACCCCTGCAACCAGCTGCTGTTCTGGGAATGGGTGGGCGGCCGCTTTTCGCTGTGGTCGGCGATCGGCCTGCCGATCGCGCTGACCGTGGGCATGCAGGGTTTCCACGAGCTGCTGGAAGGCGCCCGGGAGATGGACCGGCACTTCCGCGAGGCGCCGCTGGCGGACAACCTGCCGGTGATTCTCGGCCTGGTGGACGTCTGGAACATTAACTTCCTGGACATCACCGCCCGGGCGGTGCTGCCCTACGACGGTCGGCTCAAGCATTTTCCGTCCTACCTGGAACAGCTGGAGATGGAATCCAACGGCAAGTCGGTGACCCGCGACGGCACGCCGGTGGATTACCACACCTGCCCGGTGATCTGGGGCGAGGTGGGCTCCAACGCCCAGCATGCGTTCTATCAGCTGCTGCATCAGGGCACCCAGCCGGTGGCCTGTGACTTTATCGTCGCCGGGCGCTATGTGCCGCCCCACGGCGATGCCGAAGGCGGCGAGCACCAGCGGCTGGCGCGCCAGCACCGGCTGACCCTGGCCAACTGCCTGGCGCAGTCGCGGCTGCTGGCGCTGGGCGGCCGGGCGCTGCCCGACGACCAGCACGACCAGCCCGCCTTCAAGCAGTACCGGGGCAACCAGCCCAGCACCACCCTGATGCTGGACGAGCTGTCGCCTCGCCGGCTGGGCAGCCTGGTGGCGCTCTACGAGCACAAGGTGTTCGTGGAATCGGTGCTGTGGGGCATCAACCCGTTCGACCAGTGGGGCGTGGAGATGGGCAAGGTGATCGCCCGCGACATGGTGCCGGTGCTGGAAACCGGCGACGGCCTGGACGGGCTGGACGCCTCCACCCGGGGCCTGGTGCGCCGCGCCCGCTCCTGACTTTTGACGCCAACGTTTTCGGTAGAGGACACAGCATGGCTTCCGATTTTTCCGCTTCCGAGCTTTCCGACTCCCTGTTCCGCGCCTACGACATCCGCGGCATCTTTGAGGACACCCTGACCCTGGAGGCGGCGCGCCTGATCGGCCGCGCCATCGGTTCGGAAGTGCGCCGCCAGGGCGGTGACACCCTGGCGCTGGCCCGTGATGGCCGCCTGTCCGGCCCGGCCCTGCTGGACGCCCTGGCGGAAGGCGTGCAGGCCTGCGGCTGCGCGGTGGTGGACCTGGGCATGGTGCCCACGCCGGTGCTCTATTTCGCCACCTGGCACTACCCGGGGGTCAATTCCGGGGTGATGGTCACCGGCAGCCACAACCCGCCGGACTACAACGGCTTCAAGATCGTGATCAACGGCACCACCCTGTCCGGCGACGCCATCCAGGCGCTCAAGCAGCGCATCCACGACCAGGATTTCAGCGAGGCGGACAGCCCCGCCGGCCGCGAGCAGCGCGATGTGCTGCCCGCCTACCTGGAGGCGCTGCTGGAGCGCCACCGCGCGCCGCGCCCGCTCAAGGTGGTGGTGGATTGCGGCAACGGCGTGTCCGGCGTGATCGCGCCGCGCGCGCTGCGCGAGATCGGCTATGACGTGGTGCCGCTGTTCGACGAGGTGGACGGCACCTTCCCCAACCACCATCCGGACCCGGGTGACCCGGAGAACCTGCGCGACTTGATGCGCGTGGTGGCGCAGGAGCGCGCCGACCTGGGGCTGGCCTTCGACGGCGACGGCGACCGGCTGGGCGTGGTGCTGCCCAACGGCACGGTGATCTACCCGGACATTCTGCTGATGGCGCTGGCCGAGGACATGGTGGCCCGTCACCCGGGCGCCAAGGTGATCTTCGACGTAAAGTGCACCGGCGCCCTGTTCGAGGTGATCCGCGCCGCCGGCGGCGAGCCGGAAATGTGGCGCACCGGCCACTCGCTGATCAAGGCGCGCATGAAGGAGACCGGCGCGCTGCTGGCCGGTGAGATGAGCGGCCATATCTTCTTCGGCGAGAACTGGTACGGCTTCGACGACGGCCTGCTGGCGGCGGTGCGGCTGCTGGACGTGCTGGGCCGCCAGGACCGGGACGCCCAGGCGTTTTTCGAGCGCTTCCCGGCGCTGTGCACCACCCCGGAGATCCCCATCGAGGTCACCGAAGAGAACAAATTCCGCATCGTCGAATACCTGCAGAATGAAGTGGAGTGGGGCGAGGGCGCGCGCACCGTGCTGGACGGCATCCGCATGGACTACGAGGACGGCTGGGGCCTGTGCCGGGCGTCCAACACCTCGCCCAAGCTGGTGACCCGCTACGAGGCCCGCGACGAGCGGGCGCTGGACGCCATCCGCGCCCGCTTCGAGGCGGCCATCCGCGAGGCCATCGACGCCGTCGGCTGATAACGGCCTTCCATCGGAAAATTGCAAAATCGAATCGGTTTGCGGTGCGGTTCCCGTTCTTTAGCGGCGGGAATTGGACAATGGGTCTCCGCCATCGCGAAAGGATTCGATTATGAGCATTGCGGTTTTCGAGGCCGTACCGGACGACGTTCCCCATGACGTGCCGGACCAGGTGTTCCGCCGCCGCGACGTGCGCGGCCGCTACGGCGACACCCTGACCCTGGACGGCGCCCGCCTGATCGGGCGCGCTTTCAGCGCCCAGGCGCGGGCGGAGGGCACCCAGCGGGTGCTGCTGGGCCGCGACGGGCGGCTGTCGTCGCCGGCGCTGGCCGAGGCGGTGACCGAGGGCCTGCGGGCCGGCGGCTGCGATGTGATCGACCTGGGCCTGGTGCCCACGCCGGTGCTCTATTTCGCCACCCACCACTACCCGGACACCAACGCCGGGGTGATGGTCACCGGCAGCCACCATCCCGCCGACTTCAACGGTTTCAAGTTCGTGCTCGGCGGAGCCGCCCTGGGCGGCGCCGGGCTGGCGTCGCTGCGTGAGCGCGTGCGCGGGCGCCGTTTCAGCGAGGGCGCCGGCGTCTACGAGCGCCGCGATGTGCTGCCCGCCTACCTCAACGCCATGCAGCGCCGCCACGAGCTAAGCCGGCCGATGAAGGTGGTGGTGGACTGCGGCAACGGCGCCGCCGCCGTGGCCGCCCCGGAAGCGCTGATGCTGATGGGCTGCGACGTGGTGCCGCTGTTCCTGGACGTGGACGGGCGCTTTCCCAACCACGCGCCGGACCCGGCGGACCCGGACACCCTGCACGACCTGCGGGTGACGGTGCGCGACGTCAACGCCGACCTGGGCCTGGCGTTCGACGGTGACGGCGACCGGCTGGGCGTGGTGCTGCCCGACGGCGAGCTGGTCTACCCGGACCTGCTGCTCAAGGCCGGCGGCGCCGGCAGCCCGCTGTTCTTCGGCGAGGAGTGCTACGGCTTCGGCGACGCCACCCTGGCT
>Ga0114901_1000083_pt1 | contig 78912 bp, 82 predicted proteins | sample MalvireepMed_s16_FD_89686 | JGI IMG/M metagenome (GOLD analysis project Ga0114901, IMG submission 89686) | Marine viral communities from the Global Malaspina Expedition - Malaspina viral metaG DeepMed_s16 | ecosystem: Environmental > Aquatic > Marine > Oceanic | place: Mediterranean Sea... | reverse complement strand
TTGGGGTGGGCGGGGGCCCGATGGGCGGACAGCAGCAGGGCGGCCACCAGCAGCGCCAGGAACACTTTCGGCGAGCGGCTCAGCCGCCCGCTGCGCCAGGCCCACAGCATCGCCGCCGGCCACAGCAGGTAGAACTGCTCCTCCACCGCCAGTGACCAGGTGTGCAACAACGACAGACTGCGGGTCTCCGGGGCGAAATACTGGCTCAGTTCGGTGAAATAGTAGAGGTTGCTGACGCCCATCAACGAGGCCAGCCAGCTCTTGGCGAAGATGTAGTAGTCGTCGCCGATATAGAACGGCGAAATGATCAGGAAGGTGACCGTGGACACCAGCAGAAAGGCCGGCACCAGGCGGCGGATACGGCGCGCATAGAAGTCGCCGAAGCGGAAGCCGCCCTGGTCCATCTGACGGGTCAGCAAACCGGTGATCACGAAACCGGAGATCACGAAAAACACGTCGACGCCGATAAAGCCGCCGCTGATACCCGGAAACTCAAAGTGGTACACGATGACCAGTAAAACGGCGAGCGCCCTCAGACCCTCGATGTCCGGGCGGTATCGTAAAGCTGTCATTGTTTCCCCAAGTCCCGCTATAGCGCGGGTCCCATGAAAACCGTCCTTGGGTGAAGTGGACGTTCAGGCGGTGGCGCGGGCCAGGAAATGGCGCACCAGCGCTGAGATTCGCGTGGAATCCCGGGCGGCCAGGGCGGTGCGGAACTGCTCCGCCAGGGTGGCGCGCTCCAGTTGTACGCTGACGGGCAGGTCCGGGTCCGCTTGCGGGTCCGGATCGCCGGTGGCGGTGAGCAGGGTGAAGGCGCGGTTGCTGAGCACCGCCTGTTCAATGCCCTCTTGGTAGAGGGTGCTCTGGTAACGCAGGTAACCCTCTTCAGCCAGCCACAGCATTGCCCCCAGACAGGCCATGTGCCTCTTGCCGTGCAGCCCCGCCTCGTCCAGTTGGTCAGGGCCGCTGATGTCTTCCACATAGACGGCCTGGGGGCGCGGAAAGTTCATATACAGCTGCAACAGTATGCGCGCCACGTCCTGGCTGAAGTCGTCGATGTGCAGATGCATGGGATTACTTCTTTCTGATCCGGTCCAGATAGTTGGCGATGCGGCCGATGGAATCCTCCAGATCGTCCATGCGCGGCAGGAACACCACCCGGAAATGGTCCGGGTCCGGCCAGTTGAACGCGGTGCCCTGGACGATCAGCACTTTTTCCTGGCGCAGCAGGTCCAGCGCGAAGGCTTCGTCGTCCTGGAACGGAAACACCTTGGGATCCAGACGCGGAAACAGGTAGAGCGCGGACTTGGGTTTGACGCAGCTGACACCGGGGATCGAGCTGAGCATGTCCCAGGCCTTGTCGCGCTGGCGGCCCAGGCGCCCGGTGGGCAGCACCAGGTCGCCGATGCTCTGGTAACCGCCCAGCGCGGTCTGGATCGCGTGCTGGCTGGGCACGTTGGCGCACAGCCGCATGCTGGCCAGCATGTCCAGGCCCTCGATGTAATTCTCGGCGCGGTACTTGGCGCCGGAGATCACCATCCAGCCGGCGCGGAAGCCGGCGGCGCGATAGTTCTTGGACAGCCCGTTGAAGGTGATGAACAGCAGGTCGTCGGCCATCGACGCGATCGAGTGGTGCTCCTCGCCGTCATAGAGAATCTTGTCGTAGATCTCGTCGGCGAACACGATCAGGTCGTGCTCGCGGGCGATCTCCAGCATTTCCTGCAGCAGCGCCTTGTCGTAGTTGGCGCCGGTGGGGTTGTTGGGGTTGATGATCACCATCGCGCGGGTGCGGTCGGTGATTTTGGAACGCAGATCGTCCAGCGCCGGTTGCCAGTCCTGCTTTTCATCGCACAGGTAATGCACCGGGTTGCCGCCGGACAAACGCACGGCGGCGGTCCACAGCGGGTAGTCCGGCGCCGGCAGCAGCACCTCGTCGCCATAGTTGAGCAACGCCTGCATCGCCATCACGATCAGTTCCGAGACGCCGTTGCCGATGATGATGTCGTCGACCGTGACGTTTTCGATGCCCTTGGTCTGGGTATACTGCATCACCGCCTTGCGGGCCGGGAACAGGCCCTTGGAATGGCAGTAGCCGGTGGAATCCGGCAGGTTGTGAATCACGTCCTGCAGCAGCTCTTCCGGCGCTTCGAAGCCGAACGGCGCCGGGTTGCCGATGTTGAGCTTGATCACCCGGTGGCCTTCGTCCTCCAGGCGGTGCGCCTCACGCAGCACCGGGCCACGGATGTCGTAGCAGACGCCTTTGAGTTTGTCGGATTTGTTGATCGTGGTTTGATGACCGCTCATGAATACTGCCCGTCCTGATCCGGCGATAAGCCCCGGATTCTACAATGGCGGGAAAACACTGTATACGAAGCAGCCGGGAGCATTTGATGATCGAGTTCAAGGACCTGCTGGCCCTGGCGGTCAACCGCAAGGGCGGCCTCAAGCCGGTGGAAGCGCAATTGCCGGCGGTAAAGACCGCCGCCCAGTTGCGCCGTCCGGACGACGCCTTTTATTTTTCCGCGCTCACCCGGCGGGTGTTCCGGGCCGGGCTCAAGCATTCCCTGGTGGACGCCAAATGGCCGGCGTTTGAAGAGGCGTTTTTCGGTTTCGACCCGGACAAGCTGGTGCTGATGCCGGACAGCATGCTCGAAGAGCGCATGCAGGACACCCGCCTGATCCGCCATTGGGGCAAGATCAAGGCGATCCGCCACAATGCCCAACTGGTGCTCGATCTACGCCGGGAATACGGCAGCATGGGCCGCTGGCTGGCGGACTGGCCGGCGCAGGACACCGTCGGTATGTGGATGCTGTTGAAAAAGCGCGGCAAGCAGTTGGGTGGCAATTCCGGCGCCGCTTTCCTGCGCATGGTGGGGCGCGACACCTGGTACCCCACCGATGACGTGATCAGCGTGCTCAAGTCCCACCGCATCATCGACAAGACGCTGGCGAGCCAGCGCGACCAGCGCGCCGCCCAGGCCGCGTTCAACCAGTGGCAAAGCGAATCCGGGCGTCCGCAGGCGCACATCAGCAAGGTACTGGCCCTCACTGTTGGGTAAAACCCTTTGACAGAGCGGGCCCGGAAAGGGAACATAAATAAGAATTATTCACTTTTAGACGCTGGAATCTGGATCCATGATGCTCTTCAAGCGGCGCCCCCTGGGCGTTTTTTTGTTGCTGTGCTTTTTCACCCTGGCCGCCACCGCCCGGGCCGCGGATCAGACCGCCCTGGTGCAGCTGGTGGAATATGTCGGCGCGGACTACGTTAACGCGGTGCAGGACGGTGAAATCGTCAGCGAGGCCGAATACGCGGAGATGGACGAGTTCACCCGTTTGCTGAGCGAAGGCATCGCCACCCTGGATGACGTGGAAGGCAAGCAGCGGCTCGCCGATCAGGCGCAACGGCTCGAGGCCGCCGTCGACGACAAGGCGCCGGAGGCGCGCATCCAGGAACTGGCCCAGAAAATCCGTGGCACCCTGGTGACGGTGTACGGCCTGCCGGTGATTCCCAAGACCGCGCCGGACACGGACCAGGCCGCCCAGCTTTATCAGACCCATTGCGCCGCCTGTCACGGCGCCGAAGGGCGTGGCGATGGCCCCGCCGGCGCGGCGCTGGAGCCGGCGCCCACCGATTTCCACGAGCGTGCCCGTTACATGGGCCGCTCCATGCTGGGGCTCTACACCACCATCACCGGCGGCGTGGACGGCACCGGCATGGCCGCCTATGAGGGCCAGCTCAGCGACGCGGAGCGCTGGGCGCTGGCGTTCTACGTGGGCGGCAAGGCGGTGTCCGACCAGGAAGCCGCCGCCGGCGAACAGGCCCTGCGCGGCACCCCGGGGCTGAAAGCCGATATGACCCTGGACACGGTGATCGGCAAGGCCCCGGCCGACGTGCGCGACGAGATCGGCACGCCGGCGGTTCAGGCGATGGGCTATCTGCGCCGTAACCCGGAAGCGCTGTTCAGCCAGAACCGGTTTATCGAGATCAGTGACGCCAAGTTGGGCGAGGCGGCCAGCCTGTACGCGGACGGCGACCGGGCGGCGGCGCGGGCCGCCGCGCTGTCGGCCTACCTGGACGGCTTCGAGATGATCGAGCAGCAGCTGTCGGCGGTGGACAGCGATCTGATGCGTGCCACCGAGCGCCGTTTCATGGCGGTGCGCCAGGCCATCGAGCAGGGCGAAGAGCCCGCCGCGGTGGACACCAAGGTGGCCGAGGCCCGCGACAGCCTGGCCGCCGCCGAGGACGCGCTCGGCGGCGACGGCCTGAGCGCCGCCGCCACCTTCTCGGCCAGTTTCTTCATTCTGTTCCGCGAAGGTCTGGAGGCGCTGCTGATCGTCGCCGCCTTGCTCACCTTCACCCGCAAGGCGGGTGCGCGCTCGGCCACCCGTCATATCCACTTCGGCTGGGTGGCGGCGCTGATCGCCGGCGTGGCCACCTGGTTCGCCGCGTCCACGGTGATCAGCTTCAGCGGTGCCTCGCGGGAGCTTACCGAGGGCGTCGCCGGCCTGGTGGCGGCGGTGATCCTGTTCTATGTCGGCTTCTGGATGCACAGCAACAGCAACAGCCAGAAGTGGATGGGCTACATCAAGAGCAAGGTGGATAACGCCCTGGGCGCCGGTACCGTCTGGACCCTGACCCTGGTGGCGTTCATCTCGGTGTACCGGGAGATGTTCGAGACCATTCTGTTCTACCAGGCGCTGTGGACCCAGGTCACCGAGGCCACCCAGCCGTACCTGCTGTACGGGTTGCTGACGGCGCTGGCGGCGTTGGCGGTGGTCTGCCTGCTGATCTTCCGCCTCGGCATGCGCCTGCCGCTGGGCCTGTTCTTCAAGGCCACCAGCCTGGTGCTGCTGGTGCTGTCGGTGATCCTGCTCGGCAAGGGCATCGCCGCCCTGCAGGAAGCCGGCCTGATCAACGCCACCTACATCGGCCTGCCGACGCTGGATTGGGTGGGTTTCTTCCCCACCCTGCAGGGCGCGCTCGCCCAGGCCGCCGCCGTGGTCCTGGCGGTGCTGGCCTGGTGGCGCGGTTCGCGCGCCACCAAGTAGGTAGGGGGAGCGCGGTAACCGCGCCACCAAGTAGGTCCTTCCCCGCACACCGTTCCACCCGGGCCGCTCAGGCCCGGGTTTGCGTTTGTGCGCGAACCTCCCGGATACTCCGTGGTCTTTCCCTACCTGTAGATGACGATAGAGAGTTCTGATTAATGCGAAGTTGGGGTGGCAAACTCATTGTCGGCCTTTTGGGCATGTTGATCGGCGGCCCCATTGGCCTGGCGATCGGTGTACTGATCGGCCATTTCCTGGATCGGGGCGTGGAGCGGGTGCAGTCCTTCAATCCGTTCCGGCCCTATCGGCCCGGCGAGCGGGAGGAAGTCCAGGACGCGTTGTTCTCGGCGGTGTTCTCGATCATGGGGCATCTGGCCAAGGCGGACGGCCGCGTCAGTGAGCAGGAAATCGGCCAGGCCGAAGCGATCATGACCCGCATGCAGCTCAACGACGAGCAGCGCCGTCGGGCCCAGGAAGCCTTCCGCCAGGGCAAGGACGATGATTTCCCCCTCGACCAGACCGTGGCGGAGTTCCGTCAGCGTATCCGGCGCCGCCGCCACCTGGTGGTGGTGTTCCTCGAACTGCTGCTGCAGACCGCCCTGGCGGACGGCGAGCTGCACGCCGAGGAAGAACGCATTCTGTTCCGCGTCGCCGCCGGGCTGGGCGTGCCGGAGAGCCAGTTCCGGCAGATTCTCAACATGGTGCTGGCCCAGGCGCGCTTCGGCGGCGCCGGCGCGGGCGGCGCCGGGGGCGCGGCCGGTACGTCGCGGCCATCGCTGGGTGAGGCGTATCAGGTGCTGGGGGTGAGCGAAGAGGCCTCTGATCAGGAGGTCAAGAAAGCCTACCGGCGGCTGATGAGCGAGCACCACCCGGACAAACTGGCGGCTCGGGGCGTACCGGAGGAAATGATCCGCGTGTCCACCGAAAAGACCGCCGAGATCAGCAAAGCCTACGACATGATCAAGGAAGCCCGGGGCATGCGTTAAGCCGCCACGGAGAGGATGACAACAACCCGGCGGCGGTAGTAGCTTGGAGAGGATTGCACGCCGTGAGCACTATCCCGGTGCTCGGGCCCGTTAGCGGAGGATCTGTCAGCTATGCTCGGTGAACCCCATAGTATCCATCACGAATTTCCCCAGCACCGCGAACGCATTGACGCCCTGGCCAAGGAGCACCCGGAGTTCCGCGCCAAGGTGGAAGAACACGACCGGCTGGATAAAACCATTCGCGGGCTGGAAATGCGTGAGAACCCGATCGCGGACCGCGATATGGAGACGATGAAAGTCGAGCGTATGCACCTCAAGGATGAGATCTATCGTCGCCTGAACGGCGATTAATCCTTTTTCCCTACCTTTAAAAACGTCTTCCGAGCCCCAACCGTAAACAGACGCGTTTTGGCTCGGGAGGCCTGATGACCGCTTATTCCATTCTAGATTTGAGCCCCATCCTGCGCGGCGGCGACGCCGCCCAGGCCCTGGGCAATTCCCTTGATCTGGCGCGCCACGCCGAACAGTGGGGCTACACCCGCTACTGGGTGGCCGAGCACCACAACATGCCCGGCGTGGCGAGCGCCGCCACCAGCGTGGTGATCGGCCATATCGCCGCCGGCACCCAGCGTATCCGGGTCGGCTCCGGCGGCGTGATGCTGCCCAACCACGCGCCCCTGGTGATCGCCGAACAGTTCGGCACTCTGGCGGCCCTGCACCCGGGGCGCATCGACCTGGGCCTGGGCCGGGCGCCGGGCACCGACATGGAAACCGCGCGGGCGCTGCGCCGCGACCTCAACAGCAACGCCATGGAGTTCCCGCGCGACGTGGAGGAGCTGCAGGCTTACCTGGGTGATCCGACCCCGGATCAGCGCGTGCGGGCGGTGCCCGGCGCCGGCAGCAAGGTGCCCATCTGGCTGCTCGGCTCCAGCCTGTTCAGCGCCCGGCTGGCGGCCCAGAAGGGCCTGCCGTTCGCGTTCGCCTCGCATTTCGCCCCGGAGGCCCTGCTCGATGCGTTGCAGGTCTACCGCGACAACTTTCAGCCATCGGCGCAGCTGGAGCGGCCCTACGCCATGGCGGGGGTGAGCGTGTTCGCCGCCGACAGCGACGAGGAGGGCGCCTTCCTGGCCACCTCCATGCAGCAGCAGTTCGTCAATCTGCGGCGCGGGCGGCCCGGACCGCTGCCGCCGCCGGTGGAGAGCATGGACGGCATCTGGTCGCCGCTGGAAGCGGAGGGCGTGCGCCAGGCGATGAAGTACGCCATGGTCGGATCAGCGGAAACGGTCCGTGACGGGCTGCGTGCCTTCCGTGACCTGACCGGGGTGGATGAGCTGATGATCACCGGCGGGATTTTCGACCACGACAAGCGGCTGCAATCGTTCCGCATGGCCGCCGATATCTGCCGCGATCTCTAATCCCTAGGCCACGTTGGCCGGCCGTTTTTGCGGCCGGCCGGTGCCCTTGTTCAGGCACCAACTGTCACGGTCGCCGTCGATGGCGATGCCGCCCACCCAGCGCCGTCCGGGGTGGGTGTCGAGCCAGTTGTTGTGGCCGCTGAGCACCGCGTGGCCGTGGGAGGTGATGTGCAGTGACCGGTCCTGCCACGGGGTGTCCTCGCCGTGGTCGCTGGTCAGCAGTGGGCGTTCGCCGCCCATCAGCGGCTGCATCATCCACCAGAACATGGTGTCGCCCAGATAGGGCAGCGGCTCGCGCTCGCGCGTCAGATCCCGGAACACCTCGCCGACGGTAATCGGGCCGCGCTCGGCCACCAGCTGCACCGCCAGCTGTTCGCTCAGGCCCAGGCCGGTGGCTTCGTCCGGCAGTTCCAATAAGTGTCGGCGCAGGGCGCGGCCCAGCATCGGCAACTCCGGGGTCAGGGTGCGTGATAGATCGTCCAGCCGTTGCGGCGTGTCGGCGGTCACCGCCCGCCAGGCGCGGCGCCCCAGGGTGATAAGCGCATCGTCCACCGGGCGGCGCTGCTGCCAGAGCCAGCCGAGCACCTCCGGCGCCAGCTGCCCCAGGCCGATAAACCGTTGCACGCCGGGAATACCGTCGGTGGCCACCAGTTCCAGCCGCGTGGGGCGGCGTTGATGGGCCAGATGATTGAGGATGTAAGCCAGAATCAGCTGGTCGTAGCTGTCGTGTTCGAACCACAGCACCACCCGTTCGCTGTCCATGGCCTGGTCCAGCCCATCGTACTCATGCTGCTGCCGCCGGCGGGTTTCGTTCTCGTCGCCACCGAAGGCCTCGCAAAGAAAGCGGGTGCGCTCGTCCATGAACGCCTGCCGCTCCCGGCTGTGCAGCGGGCCGATGCAGAAGGGGTCGCTGAAGGTGTGAAAGTGGCCGTGCAAACCGGTGGCGGGCAGGGCGTCGCGCAGATCCGACCCGCAGCGGATGTGCACCGTGTCCAGGTCGTCGTCCAGTGTCCCGTCGGCCCGTTCGGCGGCGGTGTCCAGGGCGGCCACGTGCCGTTGGAAATGATCCCAGCCCTGGAAGCCGATTTCCCGCGACACGGTGTGCAGGGCATCGCGCAGCCTGGGCTTCTCGCTCACCGGGGTGAGACGGTGTACGGCGATGCGCGCCAGGCAGCGACGGTCGCCGGACAGGGCCGCGTCCAGTAACCGCTCGGCATCCTCACGGGGGTCGTCGAGACGGAATCGTCCGTGCTGATTCGGAGTGGTGCTGCCGGCGGGCATCGATGTCATAAACGGGGCCTTCTCCACAGCGCGGTGTGTGAGTCAAAAAATGGACATACACAGTTGGCGAAGCGGGCCTTTGAGTCAATGCAAAGAGAGGCTTCAGGTGGTTGAAAAGCCTAAGCTTTATAAAGGTTTTACGGGGGAGGCGACGGAAGGCAAGAAATTGTCGTGACCTTCACGCCCGTTTCGACGGGAAAAGAATGGTGCCGGAAAGAGGAATCTAAGGCATATTCTCCAACGCTCCCCGTTACTCCCTACAGTTCGGAAAACCCCGCATTCAATGCGCTCCTAGCCCTTCCAGTCTCCCCCGTTATTCCCTAGCATTCCCCAGTATTCCGTTTCCAATTACGCCAAAATTACGCCAGGGGTGGGGAGTGGCCACATTTAGAAAGCGCGCGAGCGGGTGGCGGGCAGAGGTCCGAATGCAGGGCGTCTACAGGTCCGCAACGTTCGAGAGCAAGACGGCGGCCAAGGCCTGGACGGCGGATATCGAGACGCAGATTCGGGCCGGCACGCTGGGCGTTTCCGCCGGCGGCACCGTGGCTGACGTTCTCGACAAGTATGCACGGACGGTCTCGCCGAGCAAGCGAGGCGCGCGTTGGGAAGAACTGCGCCTGGCTGCGATCGGGCGAGACCCCCTGGCTGAAATCCCGATCCGGGATGTGCGTCGTGGCGACATCGCGGATTACCGCGACAGGCGGCTGGCGAACGTAGCCCCGGGGACCGTGAACCGTGAGCTGAATCTGTTGAGCGCCGTCTTCAGGACAGCGGTAGAGGAATGGCACTGGCTCACTGAAAACCCGTGTGCGGGCTTACGACGGCCGCCATCACCACAGGGGCGGGATCGGCGCATCAGCGACGATGAGATCGAGCGTGTGTGCATGGCCCTGGGCTATGAAGGGCGGGTGGAGACCAAACAGCACCAGGTGGCGTTGGTATTCCTGCTCGCGCTGGAAACGGCCATGCGGGCGGGAGAGATACTGTCCTTGGACTGGTCGCGGGTGGATCTGAAAGCCAGGCATTGCACCCTGGAAATGACGAAGAACGGCACGCGCAGGCAGGTTCCTCTGTCCACCCGGGCGGTGGCGCTGCTGCAGCAAGCGCCTGGGCGCAAAGGGCCGCTGTTCGACCTAACCTCGCGGAGCCTGGACGTGCTGTTTCGGCGGGCTCGGGACAAGGCCCAGATTAAAGACTTGCGCTTTCATGACTCGCGGCATGAGGCGATCACTCGCCTGGCTCAGAAGCTGGATATCCTCGACCTGGCGCGGATGGTCGGGCATCAAAACCTGGGCAGTCTGCGGGTCTACTACAACCCGACGGCATCAGAAATAGCGGCACGCCTGGATTAAGCGCGCCGCTTTGGTTTCCGGTGTCGCTTCGCCCAGGCGCGCACTTCCTCCGGCAACCAGCGGCGACCCACCCCGGGGGCCGTTACGGGATCCGGGAAGTCGGGCGCCGCCACAATTCCGCACGCCGTTTTGCTCTTCACCCCGAAGTAGGCGCCGACTTCCTCGGTGCTCCACAGGCTTTCCTGAACGCGCTGGGCGCGCAGCTCTTCCAGGATTTTTTGCAGCGTGTCGCTCACGTCAGGTCTCCTTGGGCGGCTCGACCGGGCCGATGGGTGACGCCCAGAGGTGATCGCGCGAGATGCGGAACCCTGCGGCATGCCGATGGCCGCCCCCACCAAAGCGAGCGGCAATCTCGCTCACGTCCAGGCCACCCTCGCGGCTGCGCAGGCTAAAGGTCCGCCCCTCCGGCGTATCCCAGTAGCAGGCGGCGAAGGGGGCGTCCTCGGCCATCTGGTGGCCGGCGTCGCTGGCGTAGAAATACGGCACGTTCAGCACGGGCACCTCGTAGCCGGCGATCACCATCGTGTGTTGGGCGGCGGCACGGAATTCGGCGATGTCTTTGAAGTGCTTCCGCTCGATGGCTTCGCCGTCGGCAAGCAAATTCGACCGATAGGTGTGCATCAGCTTGTCCCATGCTTCGAAGTCGTAAGGGTAGCTGAACAGGCAGGCTTGAATCTCCCGGGTACCGGGAAGTTCAAACCGCCAGAGGTCACGATCCTGGATGTGCGCGATCAACACCGGTGGTGTCCTACCCGGGAAAAAATGGTCCCAGGCCATCATCGCGCCGGAGCGGTCCATGTCGAACTCAGCGGTGACGTTGCCAGGCAGGTCCACCAGGTCCTTCTCGGCGCTACGGTGGTGGTCCAGGATGGTGATGCTGGTGGCTACCTCCGCCATCTCTAGCAGCACCGGGCGTTTGTAGGAGAAATCGACGATCAGCACGGTGCGGCCGCGCACGTCGGGCGGGACGTCGCCGTGATTGCCCGGGTGGAATTCCACATGCTCGCCGAGAGCGCGGCGCACCACCCAGGCGGCGCCGAAGCCGTCGGCGCAGTTGTTGTGGTAAATGCAGAGGGTCTTTTCGGGGTCCATGGGGTCTCCTAGGCCGCAGCGGCGGCGACGTTGGGTTGGTAGTTGGCGGTGACCATCGCTTCCACCGGGTAGGGGGACACGCTGTTTCCGCACATGCGGTTCTGCTCGGCTTTGGTGAGGCGCCGGCCGTCCCAGGTGCGGTCGATGATGTAGTCGGGCGGGAAGCCCTGGGCCTGATAGAGCTCGTGGGGCTGCAGCATGCGCATGCCGATATCCACCAGCTGGTAGGGTTGGCCCTTCACCATAACCAGGCCCATGCGCGCCTTGGTGGGCAGCGTGTGGACCGGGTCGCGAACGTCCTGCCACTGGCCACCCTGGCCGTAATACTTCATCAGGAACGCCTGGACCTGGCCGTGGTGGAAGCCGCCGGCGGAAATCGTGTGCAGCGGGTCGTCCGGGTGGCTGCCGACGTTGTCGCCGCGCAGCTTGATCATGTGGCTGGTGACCAGGCTGTGGTTGTCCACCGCAGTGACGGTGCCGATCGGCCGGCGCAGGTCCGAGCCGGTGACCCCGGTGTAGTGCTTCGCCAGAAAAGCCTGGACCAGCTGGCCATGGTTGCCGGTGGGAACAATCGTCGGCAACGGGTCAGCGGCGTCGGCACAGCGCGGGCGCTGGCCGGGCGCTTCCCCGTAGCGGGGAACCAGGTAGGGCACGGCCAAGCATGTGTCGCCCTTGGCGGTGATCGTTGCCATGGGTTCGTCCAGGCCGCGCGGGCGTGATTGGCCAGCTCGGCCCCCGCACCCCACCACCGCGCCGGACGCGGCCAGCGTGGGCACCACAACGCCATAGCCGTTCGCGCCGGCGGTGATGGTTTGCAGCGGCTGGTTGATCGGCTGGCCCCTGAAATAGTCGTAGCCGTGGTTCACCTTCACGATGAACGGATCCGGGTGCTGCAGCACAAACCGGCGGATGCCCTCGGCGATCCGGCGCTGCGTGGCCTCGGCCAGCGGCCGGCGCACGCCGACGGCGCGGCCCTCTTCCTTGGTGAGGAAGATGCTGGGGCAGGGCAGCGACCAGTCGATGATGTCCGCTGCGGAGCGGTACGGCTTGAGGCCGGGCCCGTGGGTGGGCTCTGGCCAGACTATCGGGGCGCCATCACACCGGGCGATCAGGAACAGGCGTTTGCGGATGGTCGGCGCGCCGTAGGGGCATGCGCGCAGCTCCCGCCACTCCACCTGGTAACCGTGGCGGCGCAGCGCGTTCACAAACGACCGGAAGGTGTGGCCGCGTCGCTTGGGGCACGGGTACTGCTGGCCGTCTTCACGGCGCACCACCGGCCCCCAGCTGACGAACTCTTCGACGTTCTCCAGCATGATGATGCGGGGGCGGACGGTGCCCACCCAGCGCATGACCACCCACGCGAGCCCGCGCACCCGGGGGCTCACGGGCTTGCCGCCGCGCGCTTTGCTGTGGTGCGTGCAGTCCGGGCTGAACCACGCCAGGCCCACCGGGCGCCCCTGGGTCACCTCGCGTGGGTTGATGTCCCAGACCGACTCGCAGTAGTGCTTGGTATGGGGGTGGTTGGTTTCATGCATCGCCAGGGCCACGGGGTCGTGGTTGATGGCGATGTCGACGGGCCGGCCTATGGCCTGCTCGATGCCGGTGGAGGCGCCACCCCCGCCGGCGAAGTTGTCCACCACCAGCTCGCCGAAGTTGATGCTGCCCTGGAGGTTGCCGCGGAAGGTGCCCATTTAATGGCCCTCCGCTGGCGATGCAGGGAACCCGTCGTGCAGCTCGCCGTCTAGCACTCGCCCGGTGCACGCCTTACCAGCTTTCACCATGGCTATCGGATCCAACAGGTCGAGGCTGGACGGCTTGTGGGTGTTCCCGTTTAGATCGACCCAATAAGCCCCGTTGGAAACCATGTCGCTGCTGTAGTGACCGTTCTCATGGCTCGCGACCTGCCACTCGCCCCACTGCTTGAACAGGAACGGGGTGCTGGCCTCGGCGCACTGATCGCGCAGGGAGCGTGCCCAATCGGGATGCATCGGCCGCGCCTTTGCTCCTGACTCGCCGCCCACCACCACCCAGTCCACGCAGTCACCGTCGAAGGGGTCGTCTTCCGGGGGCACATCGCATTCCAGGGCGCTGAAGACCTGCACACCATGTTCGTCGGGCCAGTGGATATCCGTAAGGTCCACCGGTCCCAGCAGTGGTTCCATGCTGAGCCAGTGCAACTTGGCCGGTATCTCCAGAAGCTTCGGGATGTCGCGGTTCGCTTCCTCTTGGTTCACCACGGTGATGCCCAGCCAGCAGCGCTGGGCGATCATGTCGAACATCACGCTGTCCCAGCTGCTCATGCGCTTCACGTTGCCGATGCGCTTAGTCAGGATCAGCCAGTCCAGGTTGGGCGTCTTGGCGATCAGGGAGAACAGGTCCATGCGCCATTGCCGGGGCACCTCGTTATCGAATACGTCGGCGAGCGAGGCGCAGAACACCCGGTACCGGACGCCCTGCTTGGCAGCCTGGCGGTCCCACTTGAGCGGCTGCGTCCAGTTCGAAGGCGATGTGCGCCGGCGGGCTTTGCCTGGGCCCCAGTTATCGCCGCCGAAACGGTGGTTCCGGGCTTCGGCGTAGCAGTGATCGCAGCCGGGCCCGACCTTGGTGCAGCCTTCCCAGGGATTGAACGTATGGTGCGCCCACTCGATCTTAGTATTCTCAGCCATTGGCCGGGTCCTCCCGCTCTCCATCGAGCCGTTCCTGTTCGTGATTCACCAGTTCTTGCAGGCCGGGTGGGAGAGCTCGCCAGGCTTCTGTCGAGGCACACACGCAGTCGCCGCCGTCCCGCAGGTCCAGCGCTTGCGTTGCGGCATACTCCGCGAGCTGGTCGCGCTCCCGGCAAATGGTTCGGTAGGCCCGTTCCTGCTCGGTGCGGAATGCTTCGGCGCGCTCTTCGCGGGTCATGCCGTGGATGTCGCTAAGGGTGCGCTCCATGGCGCGGGCGGCTTCGAAGTCGACCGCTATGAGCAGCTCCCGCCCATCCTTCAGGCTGACGACGCCGACCGTTTTACCGTGCCCGCTGCAGCTGGCCACCGTGGGTACGCCGCCGGCGTTCAACGCTTCGACGATCGGTGCGATGCTGGCATCGACAGCAAAGGTCTTGCCGTTGTGAGTCAGCGAAACACTGGGCTCTTCACCCCAAGGAAGAGGCTGGTGAATACCGATGTCGCTTTTCGGGTTTGCTGGATTGAACTCGCGTCGGACCCAGAACGCTGTGGGTCCGTCCTCGGTATCCATCAGTGCCAACAGGAACCAGCCGAAGCCTGCTGGCTTGGTGTCCGCCCAGTCGCTATCCAGGTCACCATTCTCATCGCCCACTTCGGCGGTCGCGCACTTCAGGAGCTGCTCATCCAGCCACTCATGAAACGGACGTGGGTCTTCGTCCAGGTGGTCGGGCATGCCAGGGTGGATCCAGAAACCTTCTTTGTCCGGCTCGATGGGTGCTTCGGTGATCAGGTGCACCCCGTGGTGGATGCCTTTTGCGGTCTCCACCAGGTTGCGGTACGAGTGCTCGGCTTCATCGCCGCGCCATTTACCGTCCGGCGCGTGGGCTTCCTGTAGGTTGACGGCATAGTCGAGCAGTAGGTGGGCGGCGCGTTCTTTCACGTTCATGCGGTGTCTCCCATTGCTAGTGCGTACTCACCCGGCGCGATGCGGTGGTAGTGCTTGCCAGCGATCTGCCGGACCTTTTCGCGCCAGAATCGGTTGGTGGTAGGGCGTCCGCCGCTCTCAAAGCAGGCGTACAGTTCGGAAAGGGTGGCTCGCCCGCCGCAGGCTTCGAGGGCTACGCGCACGGCGTCGCGCCAGCATTGGGCGGTGCTCAGGTTGCCGATCAGGTAGGCGCGCAGCCGGGGGTGCACGCCGGCCAGCAGGGCGTCCGTCTCGGTGTAGAGGAAGAAGCCGTGGAGCGTGCGGGACTGTTCCTTGGTGAACAGCGCGAACAGCAGTGGCTTCGTGAGGCCCTGAAACAGATTGCGGGGCAGCATCTCCTGGCGGATCGACCAGCGATGGTGGTACCGGATGACCGTGGCGGCTGTCTGAAACAAGTAGACGGGCAGCAGCAGCCCGACCCGATCGCCGTCGCCCAGCTCGAAGTGACAGCGGTCCAGGAGCGCCTGCACCAGCTCGGCCTGGAACGGCGGGTTACCCACCACAGCGGTGGGCCGGGTGGGCAGTTCAACGCTGAGGCAATCGCCGGTGATCACGGGACGACCGGTGTTCGCCCTGGCGGCCGTGGCCTGGGCGGGATCGATCTCACTGCCAAAGGCGGGGACCTCTGGCGGGACGGCCAGCAGGAAACGGCCGTCGCCGCAGGTGGGTTCCCAGACCGCGTCGCTCTGATCAAGGTCGGGGAAATGCCGTTGAAGCAGCAGCTCGGCGGCCCATGTTGGCGTGAAATGTTGGTCGAGGCCTGGCGCTGGAGTGCTCATCGCAGGGCCACCACCTGAAAGCCGGCGGCGGTGATCGTGTGGTCGAACTCCGCGAGCAGCTCATCAATGGCGTCGGTGGCCAGGGGCAGCACGTCGACCAGGTAGCAGTGGCCGTTGGGGCGCAATTCGTGGGTCACACGGTCATCGCCGTTCTGGGCGTACAGCTTGATCTGCCAGCGGCGCGGGCCGAGACCGGCGGCGCGGTCGCTGATGCGGGGGTTCTTGTCGTGCACGGAGTAGGTGGCAACGATCATGCGGCACGCTCCAGGCGAACCCGCTGCGGGGCGTTCTTGATGCGGCACAGGTGGGCGCCGTTCTGCGGGCGGACGCCGCCCAGGGCCCAGCCGATGTCCGGGTCGCAGGGCTCGCCGTGGCTGGCGTCGCAGGCGGCGCAGGTGCCCCAGGTGGCCTGTTCGTCCCAGGTGAGTTCCTTGATCGGTGCGTCGGTGTTCATGCTGACCTCCCTCAGTGGCCCTTACCGAGACGGCGCTGCTGGCGTGGGGCCGGCGGGGCGTCCACGTAGCGATCCTCAGTGAATGCGAAGTCGCGGCCTTCGGCGGTGAGCAGGTCGCTCACCAGAGCGGGGTTGAACGCGGGGCGCTGCAGCACGTCCAGAACCTGGTGCTGGATCTGGCCCAGCAGCTCGGCGGACATATCGGCGTAGTCCACGCAGTGCAGGGCGCGGAGATAGCGGTAGTTGGGGTGTTGCCGCGGGTTGACCCCGAGCATGTCGCCGATATCGTCGAGCGTGCAGACGCTGAAGCTGGTGGCGCTAAACAGCTTTTTTACGGCTTGCTCCACCGCCAGTTTGTGGAATCGTTCGTTCATGGTCTCTCCCCCGAGAGGCCCGGCCCGTGGGCCGGGCGGTGGGTTTACGCGGTCATGCGGCCGATGGTGACGTCCATGACCCCGCCCATTTCCTGGCGGATCAGGTCTGCGAAGTCGTCGGCCATTTCTTCCTGCTCTTGCTCGGCCTGCACCATGCGGAAGCGGAATTCCGGGTCACCGTCGCTGGTGATGAGCGCGATGCGCAGCCGGAAGGTCCGCTCCGGCAGCCCGTGGTACGGGTTGCAGGTGAACTCGAGGAAGTTGGGCAGGGGCTGATCCCGGGATTTGGCTTCCACCGAAGCCATGGTTGAGCGGGTGGCGCCGTAGTCCCGGTCTTCGTGTTCCTGCTCGGTGTTGGTTTTCAGGGTGACCAGGCGGACGGCGGCAATGGCCTTTGAAAGCGGGTAGAACTCGGGCCCGTCTTCGCCCCGGATGGTGGCCGCTAGGTGCGGTGCCCAGTCTTCCAGCCACTCAGCGGCGGACTTTTGGTCCATGCGATTGCCCTCGATCTGCAGCAGCGCTTTGAAGGCGGCTGTCTTTTGCAGGCTCAGGGTGGCTTTGTGATCGGCATGGAGCGGGGCGTTCACGGTGCCCAGGTCCAGGATGGTAAGGGCGGCCATCTGTTCGGGGTCGATGAAACACGCGCTTTTAATGGTCTCGGTGACGTTAATGACGCAGTAGTTGGCGAAGCCCTTCGGGTCGTTGGTGGCGAACGTGCCCCGGAAGCGACGGCGGCGGTCGCTATACTGCTCCAGGTCCTCCAGACGTGCTGAATCGGGCAGGGCCAGCAGGTCCGCATCGTTCTCGATCAGCACGCGATTAATCGCGTCGATGACGGAGTTGTCCTGAAGGTGTTTGATCGCTTCTTTCTCCATTGGAACCTCTGTGTCTGTGGTGAGGGTGGGTGTGGTGCCTTACTCGCTGGTTTCGCGGGCAGGCCGGGGGAAGAAGTCGCCCTGGTTTTCCGGCGAGAGGGTCATGCGCCCGCCGCGCCCGACGTGCATCGGGGTGCGGGTCGTGTCTTCCTCCTGGGCGAAGCCGCGCAGGGTGGCGCTCTTGGAATGGATCTTGTGAGACACGTCGACCTGGTTGGATTCTGCGATGCGCTTCACCTTGAAAGTGACCGTGACGCTGCCGTCCTTGCTGTTCTCGACGGTGCCGAGCGCCACGTCGCTGAGGGCTCGGCCCAGCTTCTCGGCGAACACGCCGGCGTCGAGATCGCCGATGAACTCGGCGGGGTCGGTGTGGGTGCCTTTCTGTGACATGGGTTTCTCCCCTTGCTTGCTTGTGGTTTAGAAAAGGGCGATGACCACCAGGGCCACCGCGGTGACGGTGAGCGCCGTCGGTAAAAATCGGAGCCGGTTGCGGCCGGCCAGGGCCCGCTCGCTGGGAAGCGGTATCTGAATCGTTGTGGCGTTGTATTGGCTTCGCATGGGGTCTCCTACGCGGCGTTGTTGAGCTGGTGGCGTAGGTGGTCCAGGCCGGCGGTGGTGATCTCCACGCGGACGTACCATTGCGGGCCAACATGCGGATGGGTGAACTGCTCTTCGCGCTCCACCAGCCAGCCGGCGCGGATCCACTCTGGGTTTGCGCGCCGGCGCCCGGTGGTGCCGTCCGGCTTGAACGCGCCGAGCTGTTCCAGCTGGCGGCGCAGGGCCCGGTCGCCCAGGTGCAGGGCCCGGGCGGCGTCACGGATGCGGTAGGTGCTGTCGTTGGCGGAGCGGTGCATAGCAGTTCTCCTCAGACGTTGAACGGCTCGCGGCCGATGTCGCGGCCCAGCTGGGCGTCGTGCCACCAGGCGTATTCCTCGGGCCCGTAGGGCACGGGTTTGTATTCCTGATAGCGGTCCCCCTGGTAGAAGCCCCAGGGGTGGTCCCAGGCGCCGTGCCAGAACAGAGTCCAGGTCTCCGGCTGGATCGTGGTGATCCGGTGCAGGTCGATCTCGCGGTGGCTGCGCGCCAGTGTGTTAAACCAGCGGACCCGCCGTTCACCGAGGTTGATCACGGCATGGCCGAGCGATTGGTGCAGGGGGTACGCGATGCCCCGTTCTTCGGTGTAGCGGCCGGTCAGCACCAGGCTGTGCGCCGTGTCCCACGGGTGGTCATGCAGGTGGCGCTCGGCGTCGTTGCGCAGGAAGCGGTGCAAGTACCAGAACCGGTCGTACTTCTCGCCCAGCCAGTAGCGTTCCAGGTAGGGCTTGCCCTCTGGCTGGATCAGGCGGCAGGGCCGGTTCGCCGTGTAGTTGAACAGGGCGCGGCGAGGCAGGCGGGCGAGGGCGTTCATGCGGCGACTCCCTGGCGCAGCCAGAAACGCACCAGGCTGCGCACCTGGGCGTGCAGATCGTCGACGGTGCCGACGTTGAACATGTACAGGTCGCTCTGGTGCAGGGTGAGCGGCTGTTCTGTGCTGTGATCTGCGCCATCCCCCTCGCGCTGGTCGCCCTTGGGCCTGCCGATGTGCACCACCAGACCGCCTTGGCGCCGCACCCACGAGGTTTCCGCTTCCGTACGGATATCGGTTATGGCGACGATCTCCGGCGTGTCCTGGAAGTCCTCCAGGTGGGCAATGCGGTGTTCCAGCCGCTTGAGCAGGTAGTCCTGGCCCATCGTTCCGCGCACCCAGTCGCCGAACAGTTGCAGGGCGCGTCGTGGGGTCAGGTTCCCCAGGCTGGTGGTGGGTTGGCGTTTGTAATCGCGGTCTTCGCACAGTTCGGCGAGCGTGATCACGCTGGTTTCCATGCCCATCAGCCCGGACAGCCCGTCGTACAGGGGGCCGGCGATGGCTAAGGCCTGGGTCTGCCACTCGGTGGATAAGGCAAGGGCCGCAGTGTTTTTGCCGACGCCGGCGGGGCCGGCGAATCCGATTATTTTCATTGGGTAAGCTCCGTGCCGTCGGTGGTGTGCGTCAGGCCACCGGTGTCGATGAGGTGTTGTTGTTCGGCCCGCCAGTCCTGCTCGCTTTCGAGCCACTGCTCGGCGTGCCGGTGAGCCAGGCTCAACAGTTCGCCGACGGTGTAGTCCTCGATGGGCTTGCCGAGCAGAGCGACGGCGTCCGCGAACGATTGCGCCCAGCGCCCGTTGCATTCGCCCAGGGGTAGCGTCCGTTCGATGCGGACCAGGGTGTTGAGCACGTGGTCGGCGCGCCCGGAAACCGTGGTCATGTCGGGGTTGCGCAAGCTCATGCCGCACCTCGAATGGCTTTCCGGTTGATGTGGCGCGTGATGGCGTCGGCGGCATCGATGTACAGCAGCGCGGGCTGGTTCTGGTCCCGGTAAATCACCGGCGGGGCGGGGCAGTCGCGGTCCGTGATGTCGCGGACCCGCAGATCGATATCGTGGCTGAACGGCGTGCTGCGGATAGCGATGCTGTGCTGACCCAGGTGCAGCACCGTGGTGCCGCGCCGGCGAATGGCTTCGCGCAGTGCGCGTTCGTCGGCCAGGCTGAATTGAAACGGTCCCTTCATGGGTGTGCTCCTTGCGGTTTGTTGTTCTGAGCGGCCCGGCGGCAGCGCGCGAGGTAGCGGTCGGCACACTCAGTGAGTGCCTCGCGGGTACGCAGGGCGGCGGTGGTATCGGGCAGGTCCCGGGTGTAGCGGTCGAGCAGCTGGCCGCTGTTACCCATTGCGGCGCGCAGGTCACTGGTGACTGGGGCGCGGGCGAAGGCCCGGCGGGCGTTGTGCATCACGTCGCGGTGGCTCATGCGGCCCCCGGCGGGAAGTCGGGATCGAAGCCGGCGCCGGGCAGGCGCTGCTGGGGGCGCATCGGTCCGCGCAGGAAGCGGCTGATCAACAGTCCGTGTTCGTGGGCGCGGCGGGCGCTGCGCTGTGCCGGCGGGGCGATCAGCAGGCCAGAGCCCTGGCGGCCAAACACCGCGACGCGCCCCGTCGCGGCTTGCAGCGCCGCGATCTGCGCCGGCGTGCGCTGGGTGGGGTGGATGTAGATCTGTGCCATAAGTCTACCTTTCGCAAAATGCTAATATTGGCGACATTAGCAATATGCGAAAGGTGATGCAATAGCAAAAAGCTAAATTATTTGAATGTGGCGAGGCCGGCCCTGCGGGGAGCAGGGCGGCTAGGTCAGGCTAGGCTAGTTATGACAGGGGTTAGCGGACGCTGCTGATCTTCTTCGAGCCGCACTCAGTGCAGCGCCAGCCACCGATTTTCACGGCGACCCCGAACCAGATGATGGCCCAGAAGCCCACAGTGAGCAGGGTTAAGATGAGGTGCAAGATGTGGTTGGTTCCTTGCCGAAAGACCACGCGCTGCTGCTGGCAGCTAGCGCAGAATCCCCCGCGTTTTTCGTCGGCCATTTGAAGCTCCTTTTTGTTTTATCCCCATTACAACTTGCGCTTAATCTCGGTGACTTTCCCGATGATTCGGCAGTTGCCGTTAATTTTTATCATGGGGTAGGTAGGGTTTAAAGGCTTCAGGTACTTTTGGCCGGCGTCTTCTACGAGCATTTTGAAGGTCGCTTCCTCGCTGTCATCCAGCTTTGCGACCACAAGATCGGTGATGCCCCAGGCTTGGTTCGGCTCCACGTGGATGAGAAAACCCGCTGGCACGCTAAGTCCAGACGGGTCAGGGTTCGTCATTGAGTCGCCTTTTACCCGCATCCAGAACGATTCGTCGGAGGCGCCGACGGGGGCGAGTTCCATTTCATCCGCGCAACCAACAGGGTGAATATCGACCGCCGGGCCCCAGAGGCCGGCTTCAACGTAGGACACGACGGGGGCCTTGCGGACACCCACGTTGTTGTTTGCGGGTTCTACGTTGGTGTCGCCGTAGTGGGTCCGAGACTCCGCAATTTGGTGCCCAGCTGATTCAAAAGCAAAGGGCTGGTCCATCTTGTACTTCGGTAAGCCAAAGGCGTTCTCAAGCCGGCGGGCCAAGCTGTGGCCCATGTTGCGGTACCCAGTGCGTACCTGGCTAAGCTGGCTTTGACTCATTGACGCCTTGTCGGCGCAGGCCCGCAGCGACCCTTCCTTGCGAACGAGTGCTTCGAGGTTCCGGCGCCGTATCTCTTTGATATCCATTCGGTGATTCCATAGCAAATTGCTAACACAAGGAATTCGCAAAAAGCTATTGACCGAGATTTAGCAAAAAGCTAATGTCAGGCCATGGACGCATACTCATTCCTCAAAAAGTTCGGGCGCGAAGAGTCGGAACGGGTCGCCGAGGCGGCTGGGACCAACTTCGCTTACTTCTACCAGATCGCGCTGGGACATCGTCGGCCGTCAGTGGACCTAGCCTCAAGGCTGGAATCTGCATCGGACGGCCATATGGATTTTGCCGCCCTGCTGCGTCCCAAGAAGAGGGCAGCGTAGGTGGAATCATAGCCACTTCGCTTAACACAGGTTAGAGAGAACGGGGAGAGCAATTGGCCATGAGAAACAAACCCATGGGCCTGATGGAACGCGCTGCGCGCACCATTCTGGACATCAAGACGGCGCTGGCTCTGACGGCCAAGCGACACGGTATCAACACCATTGCGGCCACCTACGGGTTCCACCCTCAGCAGCTCTACAACAACCTGAACGTCAATGACCCCGACCGGGCGCCCACCCTGGCGCAGTTCGAGCTGATCACTGAGTTCGCCCGCGATCACAACGATCACCAACAGATACTCGATTCCCTATCCCGGGTGACGGGTTGCGTGTGGATCCCGATCCCGGCCGCTGAGGACGTGAGCCGCACCGAGCTGTTCGGCGAGGTCGCCGAGCTGGTGGATCGGGTAGGGCGAATGTGCCGCAACACGCAGATGGCCGTGGCGGATAACCGCGTGGACCAGGATGAAATCGCGGTGCTTGAGCGGGACCTGCTGCGATTGATTCAGGCCGGTCACCGGTTAGTAGAAGGGGCAAAGCGGTTCGGCGAGGAGTAACCCATGCAGCGGGAACCACTTAGCGAGCATGAAGTCCGCGAGGCGCTGCAACACATCGACCCGGACTGTGATAGAGACACCTGGTTCTCCGTGGCGGGGGCCTTGAAAGACGAATTCGGTGAGGCCGGCTGGGATCTGTTCGATACCTGGAGCGCCACCGGCACGAGCTACAAGGCGGACTCGGCCAAGACGACCTGGCGCAGTGCCAGCGCCGGCCACTACTCAATCGGCACCGTTATCAAGCTGGCCCAGGACGGCGGCTGGCGTCGAAGCGGTACGCCGCTGTCCGCTGAAGAGAAGCGGGCGCTGTCGGCGGAACGGGAGGCCCGTCGCAAGGCGCGACAGGCGGAGATTGAGGCGGACGCCGCGCGGCTAGTGCGCATGCAAGAGACGGTCGCGGAGGCCTGCGAAACCATCCTGGACGAACACACTCACCACCTGGGGAATTCCGAATACCTGGGCGCCAAGGGCGTCGGCGCGCACGGCCTCCGATTTTTTAAGCGGTCGGTGCTGCTGGTGATCGACGACCGCGAGGAGCACGAGCGCTGCGAAATTCGTACCGGTGAAGCGGTGCGCGAGTTTTTCCAGCACTTACCCCGGCCGCGCCCTGAGTACCTGTCCTTCCTGCGCATGAGTTACGGCAGCATCGCCGTGCCGCTGCGGGATCTGGAGGGCATGCTGTGGTGCTTGCAGGTGATCAACAGCCAGGGCACCAAGATGTACCCGAAGTACGCTCGGAAAAAGGGCTGCTTCCACGTACTCGGTGAGATCGGCGACGGCCCCTGCGGCTTCGCCGAGGGCTACGCCACGGCCGCGACCGTGCACGAGCTGACGGGCTGGCCGGTGGTGGCGTGCATCGACAGCGGCAACATGGTCACGGTAGCCAGCGACCTGCTGCCGCAGCACACGGGCGCCGAGCCGGTCTGGCTGGCTGACAACGACGCGCCGAACCCGAGGACCGGGAAGCGGGCGGGGCAGGACGCGGCCGCTCGCTGCCAGGCCGCCCACGGTGGCCGCATTCTGGTGCCGGCGTTCCCGGCTTCGGAGGCGGCGTGATGGCTTCAATGAATTTGACGACCCGGGCGCGGCGGGGCATGGTTTTCTCTCCAAAAAAACAATCCCAGGGAGGGAACGATGTCCAAGCAATGCTTGGTGTGTGGGCGCACCGCCGAGAACGTGACTGCCACCGACCCGTGCCCCGGTTGTGGGCGTATCTATGCGAAAGCCGAAGCGATGACGCGCGATCAACTGTTGGCGGTGCGCGAGGCCTATCGTGGGGGAGCCAAACCCAAGCCACTGGACCAGGCGTCCTCCCCGGCGGTGTTCAGAGAGCGGGAGGCCCGAACGGCGGCCGCTGCTCAGGCCGAGGCGGAGAGGGTGCGGCGCGAGCGCGGCGAAGTGCGCGAGTCGAAGCTGCGCGAGAAGGGGCAGCGGCAGAGGGCAGCGGTGCTTCGACGGGAAGGCATGAACGGCGACGCGGTCTATCTGGTCGGCATACACATGCCGTTCAAGAATATTCTGGCGACGGTGTTCAAGTTCGCGTTGGCCGGCGTGCTGGTGTCCGTGGTCATGGCGCCGCTTTTGGCGATGGCTTGGGCGTTCGGTTTGGGAATGCTGGTGGTCTGGATCACGGGCGGCGCCCAGTAGCGGTCCGCCGATGTTTTGACCGGGGGGTGGCATGACAGACTCGCCCCCCCAACACGGTGATTGGAACGACCTGGCCCAGTTAGTGGGCCGTGAATCGGCGCGGCGGCAACTGCTCGATGCCTACGCCGCAGCTGCGCCGGCCAACGAGAGCGCTGACGAATCTCCCGCACCCTCTAACGAACCGGCGGCGCTGACCGCGCCGGATCTGGATCAGGCATTGCAGCGGTTCGCGTGGACCGTCCCGGACGGCAAGATATGGGACGCCGCGCACAGCCGCATCATGAGCCAGCAGGTGTGTCGCACCTGGTTGGGCAAGGACGTCTTCAATGGGTGGAAAGATCACCCGGAGCGTCGAGCCGTAGCGCACGCGGACGTGGCGCCGCTGGCGGCCCGTGCTGCTGAAGCGGATAAGCTCGCCGAGAAAGACGCTGCCCGTAGCGCGCGAACCGAAGCCGCCCAAAACGGGGGCGGGGGAGTCCTTGGCGAGGCGCTCGGGCGCTACGTACTGCTGTATCCGTCGCAGTCGGTGTGGGACCGCGAGCGGCGTGACGTGGTCGCCCTCAACGACCTGAAGCCGAAGCTCGCGGGCTGGTACACGGACTGGCTGGAACATCCGATGCGTCAGGAGCTGGACCGCGAGCACCTGGTGTTCGATCCGCAGGGTCTCTACAACGAGGAAGACGGCTACATCAACATGTTCCGCGGGCTGCCGCTGAAGCCGGTGCACGACCCGGAGCGGTGCCGCCACATTCGTGAACTCATCAACCACCTGTGTAACCGCAACCCTTATATCACCCATTGGCTGATGTGCTGGCTCGCCTACCCGATCCAGAACGTCGGCGCCAAGATGGCCTCGGCGATCCTGATGCACTCCGAGACCCAGGGCACCGGTAAATCGCTGCTGTTCGAGGTCGTCATTAAGCCGATCTTCGGCGAGTACGCGGCAACGCTGGGCCAGCACCAGTTGGAGAGCCAGTACACCGATTGGCGCTCCCAAAAGCTGTTCGGGCTGTTCGAGGAAGTGTTCTCCAGGGACCAGAAGTACAGCCACACCGGCACACTCAAACACATGATCACCGGCGCTACCCACCGCATCGAGAAGAAGTTCGTGAGCGGCTGGGAAGAGGCCAACAACATGAACGCCGTGTTCCTCTCCAACGAGATCCAACCGTTTCCCGTTGAGCCGTCAGACCGCCGCATGTTGGTGGTCTGGCCGCGCATCAAGCTCGGCGAGGAAATGAAGCAGCGCGTTCTCGAGGAAGTGGCCAATGGTGGCGTCGAAGCCTTCTACGGCTACCTGATGTCGCTGCCCCTGGAGATTCAGGAAGAGCGCGACGGTGAGCAGGTGTACGTGCCGTTCGGGCATCACAGCGAGCCGCCGATGACCACCGCGAAGCAACGGTTGATCGATTTCGGGCGGCCCAGCTGGGACACGTTCCACAACAAGTGGCGCTCCGGGGAACTGGATGTGCCCTACCAGACGTGCCTCACCGATGACCTCTACACGATGTATAAGCGCTGGTGTAAGCGGCGCAGTGAGCACGTGATCAGCCAGACGAAGTTTTCCACCATGCTGGCGAGCCGGGAAGAGAAGGTGCCGCGGGTGCGGTACCGGAACCTCGGCAGCAGCGGCAAGAAGGGCACCTTCTTCTGGGTCGAGGGGCAGGGCTGCGTTGCCCGCGAGGGTGAGAGCCAGGAAGAGTGGTTGGGGCGTTGTGTGGAGGCCTTCAGGGCTGCCATGCGCCATGCGGATGGAGGCAGCGATGACGACTAGCCGAAGGCCACGGGTACGCCACGGGGTACGCCACGGGTTGCGATCTCGCCAAGTGATTGATTTCAGGCGACATGCCACGGGTGCCACGGGTGCCACGGGTCTATCCCGCGCGCGTGTGCGGGTGCGTGCACGGTTCTCCCGGACCCTTTCCTGTTTTGGGCGCGTGCGTGTTCCACGTGCGCGAGCCAATAACCCGTGCCACCCGTACCACCCGTGGCAACTCGTTTTTTTTCAATGGCTTATAAATTTCAAACCCTGGGCGCAACCCGTGGCGTACCCGTGGCGTCTTGGTTTTGGTGTGTTCCACGACAAACATTTCAATTTTGGTAGGGAGGGACGATGAATCCGATTCGGTTGGTAGCGAAGCTCACGGCCAGAGGCGTCGCCATCGATGGTGGTGGTGGCGGGGGCGGTCCGGTTCTAATCTCGGCGACGGATGTCGCCGCGGCACTGGGGATGGGGCGCCTTAAGCCCGAAGCCATCCTGGTGGGGCGCGCCAAGTTTTGCGACGACAACACCGCGCAGCTGCAGCTGGCCGGTTGGGTGCAAACCGAACTGCACCGGCGCTGCCAACGGGCGGGCTGGAAAACCGACTATTGCGAGGGCCTGGCGCAGCTCTGCGTGTTCGAGCTGATTTGGCCCTACCGCTGCACGCATTGCTACGGCCGGGGCAGCGTGTGGATCCAGCAACCGGAGTACCGTGAGGACCAGGAGAGCGGCACGCCGCCCGTGATGGTCGATCGTTGGCTATCCTGCGGGCGGTGCAAGGGTACAGGGCAAGGCCGGATGTCCGTGCGCGAGCGGGCAGCGGTGGCGCAGATCACAAAGTCACGCTTTTCGGAGACCTGGGCAAAGCGCGCCGATGACATGCTTGCTGAGCTGCATTCACTCGAGGACACCTGCCTGCGTCACCTGTGGCGACAGTTCGCCAGCGATGCCGCGTGAGAGGCGGGCGTATTGTTTTTATCTTGACCGCTTGACGACCGGGACAAAAACGACCATCATTTCCCCAACGTGGAGAAGCCCGCCCAGACGAAAGTCTCGGCGGGTTTTTTTGTGCCCGCACGATCTCCCCCCGGCCGTTCCCAACGGCCACTCAGGCCCGCTTCGGCGGGCCTTTCTATTTGCGGATACAACCCGAGGCGCGCGGTGCTTCTGCACGGCCAGGCGGAGCACCGCGATCGCCGCTGCGTGCTGCTGGTCGGGGCTGGCCCACCTACGGGCGTCGAATTCACCGCCGGCGCATTGGCGCGGGCGCTTTGATACTGGGGGCTGTGTGTCCGATCCGAGAGACGTGAGCCTGGCGGCAGAGATGGTCAAGGCATCGCCGCCGGTTCTGATAACAACAGCGTCGAAGATCATGGGGCTCACCCTGTCCGACTGGATCGCGCTGCTGACGATCCTGTACTTGATGCTGCAAATCGGTCTTCTGGTTCCCAAGTACTGGACCGGCGTGCCTAAGCTCTGGAGTCGCCTAGCACGCGGAATGCGTCGGCTGTTTCGGTGGCGCGCATGAACCGCGCGGGGAAAGTCGCCGGCGGTACCGCCATCGCCATGGCAGCGGCCATCGGTGCAGTGAGTGTGTTTGAAGGCCGCAGCAATGAGGCCTACCTCGACCCCGTTGGCGTCGCGACCATCTGCGACGGTATCACTCACAACGTCGAGCTGGGCGATACCGCGACGGACGCCGAGTGCGATGCGCTCTTGCGGGCCGAGATCAAGAAGGCGCTCACCGTGCTGGACAACGCGGTGGAGGCCGACATGCCACCGTCACGGCGTGCAGCTCTGGCGTCGTTCATCTACAACGTCGGGCCCACCGCCTTCCGCCGCTCGACACTGCGCCGCAAATTGCAGGCCGGAGACGTGCAGGGCGCCTGCGATGAACTGCTGCGCTGGGTTTACGCCGGCGGGCGTGACTGTCGCATTCGTACCAACAACTGCTACGGCATCGTCACTCGCCGGCAGCGCGAACGGGAGATGTGCCTCGATGATGGGCGTGGGTTGGAAAGTCTGGCTGGTGATCACACTGATGATGGTCGCCCTGATCGGGGCTAACTACTACCAGTATCGTCGAATCCAGACGCTCAACGCGGACCTCGGCGGCGTGAAGCAGCAGAACGCCCAACTTGCCGAGAGCCTGAAAACCGAGCGTGACCAGGTGCGCACGCTCACCGAGCAACGAGACCACGAGGCGGCCATCCGTGAGAAACGTGATCGCGAGATACGCAAGATCGGCGAGCAAATGGAAGCCGAGCGTCGCGCATGGCGTCGCAGGCTTGATGCCGAGGCGGGCGACTGGATGGCTACTGATATCCCTGATCCTGTTGATCAGCGGCTGTGCGAGCTGGTGCCCTGCGCCTCCGGTGCAGACGAAGGTGATTCACCAGACGATTCCTGACGACCTGCTGCCGCACTTCGTCATGCCGGTCTGGTACCCAGGCGGCGGCAACGAGGCGTTCGTCGATTACATCGAGCGGACAGAGGAAAGGGCCCGCAAGCACAACGCAACGATCGACGCGGCGCGGGAAGCCAACCAAGAACGAAACGATACCGGCGGCGTCTCGAAACCCTGACATATGCACCCTTTTGGGGCACCCCCATGGCCGCGGGTCCTTCCGGGGCCAGACCGCTCAAGGGCGCGTAGAGCGCGATCTGTTTGCAGATTTGGCGCGGCATAGGGGGTTATAGCTATACGGTGGTTTCCGGATGACTTCACTTGATGATCGTGCGACGGCCAGCGCGTTTGCACGCCTGGTTGGCATCAGCCAGCCGGCGGTGAGTAAGCACCTCAACGACGGCCACCTGCCGCGCGACGGATCCATGGGTGAATGGCTGCGCGCCTACTGCGACCACCTGCGCAGCTACGCCGCCGGGCGCGGTGGCGACAACCAGGGCGCCCTGACCACCGCCCGGGTGGAAGAAGCCCAAGCCAAGACCGCGATGATGCGCCTCAACTACGCCGAGCGCCTCGGCAAACTGGTGCCCGCCGACGACGCCGCCCGCATCGTCGTCGACTGGGCCGGCCACACCAACAGGGAAATCCGCGCGGCGGTGGAGAAGCTGCGCCAGGCCCTGGAAAGCGAGCACGGAATCACGATCGCCCCCGAGACCCTGACCGATGTCATTGAACCTGCAATCGAGCGAATTGGTGGCTTTGCGGAGCACGCTGCGGGGGATCTTGAATCAGGCGGCGGCGAAGTTCCGGCCGCGCAAATCGGTGGCGACGGCGCAGTGGCTTACTGAGCACTACCACCTGCCGGAAGCGATCGGCGACCTGGCCGGCACCTACGATTTCCACTATGCGCCGTACTTCCTCGGCGTTGCCGCAGCGCTGGACGATCCGGCGGTCGGCGAGGTCGACCTGATGAAGGCCGCCCAGATCGGCTGGACCTATTTCCTGATCGGCTACCTGGCCAAGCGGGTCGAAGCCCACCCGGCGCCGATCATGGTGCTGTTCGCCAAAGAGAAAGACGGCAAAGCGTTCCACGATGAAAAGCTGTGCCCCGCGTTTGAAGCCTCGCCCATCCTGCGGGGCCTGATCGACGTGAGCACCAGCCGGAAGGCCGGCAACCGGTGGGATCTGAAAAGCTACCCGGGCGGCTTCCTCAAACTGGTCGGGTCCAACAGCCCTGGCAACGTGAAGTCCACCAGCTCGGTGGGCGTCGGCGTCATCGAAGAGCCGGACGACACCAGCGACGATGTGAAGCAACAGGGCACCGCCATCGGCCTATTGGAAGAGCGGCTGAAGCGCTACCTGGGCAGCAAGATGATCGTCGGCGGCACCCCTACCATCCGCGACCTGAGCAAAACTGAGCACCGCATCAAGCAATCTGATTGCCGGGTGCTTCCGGTGGTTTGCCACGAATGCGGCGACGCCCACGTCCTGGCCTGGGAAAACGTCAGCTGGCTGGACGCCGACGACGACTCCCCGGAGCACGAAGTGTTCGGCCGCGCTCTGCCGGACACTGCGGTGTACGGCTGCCCGCACTGCGGTGCCGCCTGGGACGACGATCAACGCCAGCGCAACGTCCGCGACACGGTGTTTAACGCCGTCGCCGCCGGCGACCCGCTCTGCGGCTGGACGCCCACGCAGCCGTTCCACGGCAGCGCCGGGTTCATGGAACTCAGCGAGCTGTACGCCTGCGTGCCCGGGACCACCCTGGCCGACGTGGTGCGCGATCACCTGACCGCCGAGTACCAGGCCACCAAGGGCGACCTGAGCGGCAAGATCACCTTCACGAACCAGAAGCTGGGCCGCACCTACGCCTACGAAACCGCGACCCCGGACGCAGAGGTGCTGCGAGAGCGGGCCGAAGACTATCGGGAACTCTGTGTGCCCATCGGTGGGCTGATCATTACCGTTGGCGTCGACGTTCAGCGCGACCGGCTGGCGGTGGTGATGCGCGCCTGGGGCCGGGGCATGGAGAGCTGGCTGCTCTACTGGGGCGAGCTGTACGCCAAGGTGAGCACCACGGATTCCAGCGACCCCGTCTGGAAAGAACTGGACGACCTTCTGGCCACGCCGATCCAGAGCGAGGCCGGGCACCGGCTGCTGCCGCGCGCCGTCAGCATCGACAGCGGCGGCCACTCCACTGAGCAGGTGTACGAGTTCGTCCGCACCCGGCAGAGCCGAGGCGTCCGCGCGATCAAGGGCAGCTCGAACGACTATGGCCGGCGCGAGATTTTCAGCGCACCGAAAAAAACCGACTACAAGGGCAAGCGCCAAACCAAGGCCAGCAAGTTCGGCCTGCTGGTCTACCAGGTGGGCACGCACAAAGCCAAGGACCTGCTGTTCGGCGAAGGCGGCCGGCTCAGCCTGCGCGGCACCGGGCCTGGCCGCATGCACTGGTACCAGGACGTCCGCGACGACTACTACGAGCAGCTCACCGGCGTGATCAAAGCGCCCAGCGCGCGGTTCAGCGGCAAGCTGATCTGGCACGACAAGCCCGGCCAGCCGGTGGAAGCCGCCGACTGCGAGATCTACGCGCTGCACGCGGCCTACAGCCTGCGGCTGCACACCTGGAAAGACGACCGCTGGGACGAATACGAATCCCAGCTGAAGCAAGGCGACATGTTCGGCGGCAAAGAGCCCGCTGCGGCCGCGCCACCCCGGCGCCGCAAATCCTCCTACTGGAACTGACCCATGGCGTACACGCAACAGGACCTGGACCGACTCGATAAAGCGATCGCGTCGGGCACCCTCCGTGTGACCCACAACGGGAAGACCACGGAGTTCCGCAGCCTCGATGACATGATCCGGATCCGCAACATGATTGAGCGCCGGCTGGCCAGCCCCACTCGCAAGCGGCAGGCCGTCTACGCGCCCACGTTTGATCGGGGGTACCAATGACCTGGCTGGACCGCACCATTGGCTGGTTCTCCCCTGAGGCCGAAGCCCGGCGCACCCGGGCCCGAGTCGTTACTGAGCGCCTGCGCGCCGTGAACGGCTACGACGGCGCCGGCCAGGGCCGCCGCAACACCTGGACGCGAGGCCGAGACACCAGCGCCAACGCTGAGAGCCGGGCAGCCTTGCCGCTGCTGCGCGCCCGGCACCGTGAAATGGTTCGCAACAATCCCTACGCGGCCAGCGCAATGCGGGGGCTGACCACGAACATCGTCGGCGCCGGCATCCGCCCGCGCGCCAAGGGCGGGGTGGAGCGCGTGCGCGAAGACGCCCGCCAGCGCATGCTCGGCTGGATTGAGACCACCGCCATCGACTACGACGGTCGGCTCAACGGCTACGGCCTGCAATCCGCCGCCGTGCGCACCGCCATGGAATCCGGCGACGGCTTGATCGTTCGAATCACCGAGCGCGACCCAAGCAATCCGGTGCCGCTGAAGGTGCGGCTGTTGGAAGGCGACTACCTGGACCACACAAAGAACGGGCCCATGAACAGCGGCTACGCCGTCCAGGGCGTGCAGTTCGACATGCGGCACAAGCGGGTGGGCTACTGGCTCCACCAGAACCACCCCGGTGATGCCATGGCGAGCCTCTCGCCGATCACCGGCAGCAAGCTCACGCCGGCGGAGGACGTAATTCACCTGTACGAAATGCTGCGGCCCGGCCAGGTGCGCGGCGTGCCCCGTGGCACCGCGGCGCTGATGCGCATGCAGAACCTGGATGACTACCAGGACGCCCGCATCGAAGCGCAGAAAAGCGCCGCCTGCCTTGTCGGGGTCGTAACGGAACCGGACGGGGAAGGCGATCGAAAAGGTGACGTGCTGCCGGAGCGTCTGGAACCGGGCATGTTTCCCCGGCTGGGCCCTGGCGAATCTGTCGAGTTCAACACACCGCCCAGTGTCAGCGGGCACGGTGAATTCGTCAGCGTCGAACAGCACGCCATCGCTATTGCCTACGGCATTCCGTTCGAGCTGCTCACCGGCAACCTGAGCGAGGTCAACTATTCGTCTTTTCGGGCCGGCATGCTGCAGTTCCTGCGCGAGGTCGACAGCTACCGCTGGAACACCCTGATCCCGACGTTGTGCGATGGACTGGCCCGCTGGTTCAACGCCGCCATGGCGCTCAGTAGTGACCCGCTCACCGGCGTCACGTGGGAGTGGGCGCCGCCGCAACGCGAGCTGCTCGACCCGTCCCGCGAAGTCGGGCCGATGGTTCAGATGGTTCGGGCCGGCTTCAAGTCACAGAGCCAGATGATTCGCGAGACGGGCTACGAGGCCGACGACGTACTGGATGAACTCGAGCAAGACATCAAGAGCCTGCGTTCGCGCGGCCTGACGCTCATCACCGACGCCGGCTTGGTCAGCAACGCCGGCGTCACTCAAGCCCGTGCGGGCGAAACCGGCTTCCCCGACCCGGCCAACGACCCCGTCACCGAGTAACCCGGAGTTCCCATGAGAAAGTTCAAGAAGAAGGCGCTGGCCAAGGCCACCGCCCAGGGCCTCGCTTTGTCCGCGACAAACCGAATCAACGCCCAGGGTGAGCTGCTGCTCTACGGCGTGATCGGTGACTGGTTCGACGGCCTCGACGCGGAAACCATCGTCCACGAACTCGAATCGCTGAGCAACGGCACCGGCCCACTGCCCGTACGGATCCACAGCGAGGGCGGCAACATCGTCGAGGGTTTGGCGATCTACAACCGGCTCAAATACAACGAGCGCACGGTCGAGGTCACGATCGACGGCATCGCCCTCAGCATGGCCAGCGTCATCGCCATGGCCGGCGACACCGTCAGGATCCCGCCCAACGCCTTCATCATGATCCACAAGCCCAACGGGCCCAGCTACGGCGAATCCGACGACCACCGGCGCACTGCCGACGTTTACGACCAGTTCGAAGACACTGTCGCCGACATCTACGCCGCCAAAACCGGCATCGATAAAGAGACCATCAAAGCCATGATGGCCGCCGAAACCTGGCTCAACGGCGAGCAAGCCGTCGAGTTGGGCTTCGCCGACGAACTCGTGGCCCCCATCCAGGCCGTCGCGCAGGCGGACCTGAGCCAATTCGACAAGGCCCCGCAAGCGGCCGTGAACCTGTTCCACCGCCCGCCACCGGCGGGCAACCCCACAGCGGCCACCGCCGCGAACAAACCCAAACCGAAAGGTGATGATATGAATCTTGACCAACGCGCCAAGGCGGTGGGCCTGTGCCGCCTCGATGGTGAAACAGACGCCCAGCTCAAGGCCCGGGTCGTCGCTGCTGAAGCCAAAGCCAAGTCCGGCGAGGAAGGCGGCGACAACGCCGGCGGCGACGCCGCCGGTGCCGAGAATCGCGGCGGGTCGCGCCGTGAGCCGGCCGCCGGCGGCGAGGAAGAGGAAGAAGAAATCCCCGCCGCAGCAGCCAGCAAAGCGGAGAACGCCGGCTCCAGCGCCACCGCCGCGATTGCCGCCGAGCGCACTCGCTGCAAGGACATTCGCAACCTTGGCAAAACCCACCGCCTGGACGACAGCCTGGTGGAGACCCTGATCGACAGCGGCGCCACCGTAGCCGAGGCGCGCAACCAGGCGCTCGACGCCCTGGCCAAGCGCCAGATGAACAACCTGCCCGGTGGCCATGTGTCCGTCGCCCACGACGGCGAAGCGCTGCGCGCCGGCATGGTGGCCGCCCTGATGAACCGCGTTGACCCGCGCCAGCACAAACTGGCCGACGACGCCGTCAACTATCGCGGCATGAACCTGCTGGACATGGCTAAGGAAGTGCTCAATTACGGCGGGAAATCCACCCGGGGCATGACGCCCATGGCGATCGCCGCCGAAGCCATGCACTCCACCAGCGACTTCCCGGCCATCCTGGCCGACGTCGCCAACAAGACCCTGCGTCAGGGCTACGAAGCGGCGCCCCGGACATTCCAGGCTTTCTGTCGCCAATCCACGGCCAGCGACTTTAAGTTCATCAACCGCGCCCAGCTCGGCGATGCGCCGGAACTGGAAAAGGTGAACGAAGCCGGTGAGTTCAAGTACGGCTCCATGGGTGAGGACAACCAGCGCTACCGCCTGCAGACCTACGGCAAGATCATCGCGCTGACCCGCCAGACCATCATCAACGATGACCTGGACGCCTTCAGCCGGATCCCGCAGGCCTTCGGTGCCAGTGCTGCCGAGCTGGAAAGCAACATCATCTGGGGCTTGCTCACCAGCAACGTCAAGATGGCGGACAATAAGGCGTTGTTCCACGCCGACCACAACAACGTGGGCACCGCCGGGCCGCTCTCCGTCGAGACGCTCACCGAAGCGCGCAAGAAGTTGCGTCGCCAGAAAGGTATCAAATCGGATCGGCCCCTGAACCTGGCTGCTGAGTACCTGATTGTCCCGGCGGCCCTGGAAACGGAAGCGCAGAAGATCCTCGCCATCGTCACTCCGGCCAAAGCCGGCGACGTCAACCCGTTCCCCAACACTCTGACGCTGATCGTCGAGCCTCGCTTGGACGATAGCAGCGAAACCACCTGGTACCTGGCGGCCAGCCCGTCGCGCATCGACACGATCGAATACGCCTACCTGACCGGCGAGGAAGGCGTCTACATCGAAACCCAGCAGGGCTTTGAAGTGGACGGTATCAAGATTAAGGCGCGGCAGGACTTCGGCGCGGGTGTCATCGACCACCGCGGTCTGTTCAAAAACGCCGGCGCGTAAGCACCGGCACCCCGTTTGGTGCGTCGCCCACGGAAGGGCGGCACCGACCCTGATTCCCTGAAAACGAGGTAACCATCATGGCTAAGAACTTCCGGGCCCAAGGCCAGAACCTGACGGTGCTGGCCACCGCCACCGTGGCCAGCGGCTCCTTTCAAGTTGTCGAAGGCGTGTTCGGTGTCGCGCTCACCGACGCCGTTGCCGGCGAGGAATACACCCTGCGCACCGGCGGCGTCTTCGACGGCCTGCCCAAAGCATCGGCCGATGAACCGGCCCAGTACGCGCCCGCCTACTGGAACGGCACCGCGATGACCACCGCGGCAGACGATGGCGGCTCACCGGCCACCGAATACCTGAAGGTGGGCGTGTTCGCCCAGGCCGCTGCCGACGGCGACACCACCTGCGAGGTGCGGCTCAACGCCAGCTTCTAACGATGAGCCAATTCGACCACCTCCAGGCGCTCAACGACGACGCCAACTTCCGGCACTACGGCGACCCCGCTCAGTTCGAGCCGGGCCCGCTGCTGTCGGATCGCGCGCCGGCGGACACCGAGTTCGCCATTCTCGATCACGAGGATGTCCGCGACGACCTGGGGGTAGTCGTTCAAACCCTCACCCTTATCGAATACCCCAAGTCGGCCTGGCCTCACGCGCGCCGGGGCGACCGCATCACCCTGAATAACCGTGTGTGGGTCATCGACCGCCTGCACCGCGACACCGGCACCGATCTGATCGTGGAGGTCACCGAATGGCACGGGGAATGAGCCGCGACATCCAGATCCAGCTGGACGCCCTGCAGCAGCTCGCTGGCTTCGCCCGCCAAGGCAGCCGCGAACTGCTCGAGCAAGGCGCCAAAGAAGGGCGGCGGGAAGCTATTCGCGTGATCGGCAAGAGCCTGGCGCTAACCGACAGCTACATCGGGCGCCATCTGCGCGTCACCCGCCCCGTACAGAAGGGAGCCGTCTGGGAAGCCAGCGTCCAGGCCACGCGTCGCGGCACGCTGCTCACCCGCTTCCCGCACCGGCAGCTACGAAAGCCGAACCGCACCAAACCCGGCACCAAGCATGCCGGCGTCACCGGCACCGTCGTGCCCGGGCGCAGTTACACGCAGCCGAAGTTTTTCTATATCCCGAAGCTGCGCGGCAGCAACGCCACCGGCATCGCGGTACGCACCGGTGGCGCGCGTGATGACTACCTGATCATTCACGCCCCGAGTGTCAGCCAGGCGTTCCAGCAGCACCGCGGCGACCTGTCCGAAGGGCTGATGCGCACACTCACCGGCCGCTTCACGGAAAAGGTCCGCTCGATCTACAGCAACACCGCCGGAAGCGACCCGGAAACCACCTTCCTGAGGTAACCCATGAGCGATCCGATCCTGACGGTGCAGATACTGGAGACCTACAAAAGCCGTCTGGCGTCGATCACCAAGGCGAACGGGTACCACTCGGACGCCGGTGCCGAGCTGTACGAAGGCTGGCTCGCGGACGCCATCGCGGACGACGCCCGCAGCAATTACCCGTTTATCGCCCTCCAGCCCGGCATCGACCGGCGCCTGAGTAAATCCTCCGGCGGCCGGCTGAGGCGGCAATTGGAACTGCACGTCGTTGTCGTTGACAGGGTCGATGACGGCATTACCACCGAGCTGCTGCAGCACAGCAATGATGTCATCCACGCCGTGGCTGACCGTAACAACCTGGACTACGTCGATGATTTGGCCCTCGATTCTGAGGTCGGTGACATCGAATACAACATTCCCGAAGGCGGTGGGGGCGTGGCCTGGGCGGCTATCCCCATCACCGCCGATTACCAACTGATTCTGAAGCCCTAACCAACCAGGCGCACCGCGCCGAAGGAGACCATCATGTATAAAGACACCGGCCTGATCTTCGCCGGCGAGCTGTTCATGGCCAAAAGCACCAACGGTGTCCCCGGTGCGCTGAACGGCCCCATCAACGTGCCCTCGCTGCAGATCACCCCGCCCACCACCGAAGTGCGCAACCGCCTGAGCAACCAGCCCGGTAACTACGGTCAGGCCCTGGACGTGGTCAACGTGCCCGCCGACCCCACCCAGGTCACCCTGCAGTTCGACTCGCTGCCGGCGGAGCTGCTCGCTGAGGCCCTCGGCGGCACCATGGAAGCCCACACCGTGGCCGGCGATAGCGTCACCGGTGAAACGCTGACCCTGGAGCATGGCAAGTGGGTGAAGCTGGCGCACGCCAACATCGACATGGAAGCGCCGAACGCGCCGGTGATCACCAACACCGACACCACCACGGAACTGGTCGCGGGTACCGACTACGAGATCCATCCCGCCGGCGGCCTGATCAAGGCGCTGAAGCAAGACGCCGCGGTGGAAGTCACCGCCGAGTACACCTATCTCGCGGAAGGCGGCCAGAAGATTCTCGGCGGCACCGAGGTCGAGAAGCCGCGATACATCGAGCTGCTGGGCAAAAACCTCGCCACCGGCAAGCGTGGGCGCCTCTACATCTGGGAAGGCCGGCTCAACGCCAATCAGGCGCTGGACATGATGCAGAACGAATTCGTCACCGGTCAGCTCGGTGGCCAGCTGCGCACGCCGCCCGGCAAAACCAGCCCCTTCGAATTCATCGAACTCGACTAACCACCACCCGCCCCGCCCAGCGCGGGGCACCCCTGATTCCCGGAGTCGCGTCCCATGGCCCTGCGTGACGGTGTCGTAAGCCTAATTCTGCGCGCGCGCAACCTCATGTCCAAAGACACTGAGGAAGCCAGCGATAGCCTGAGCGAGCTGCGGGCCGAAGGGGAAAAACTGGATAAGAAACTTGACGATCTGGGCCGGCAGGAAGCAGCGGTCCGGGGGTTTGAGGACACCAAACGCGCTGCGGATGAAGCGGCGCGTGAGCTTGAGAGAACGGTTAAAGAATACGAAGAACTGCGCACGACGGGGCGTCAAGCGGGCGAGACCCAAGGCGACTATGCCCTTAAAGTCAAGCAAGCCAGAACGGCTCAAAGCCTCGCAAATACGGAATACCGTCGTTCTCAGCGGGACCTCGGCAAGCACACCCGCGTTCTGCGTGAAGCCGGCATTGAAACCGATGACCTTTCACAGGCAGAGGATCGCATTCAGCGGGAGCTTACGGAAACCCGCCAAGATCTCGATCGGGTCAACGACGAAGCGGGTCGCCACGCGCGAGAGCTAAGCAGCGCCAGTGACAGCGGTGGTCGGTTTGGCGGCATGTTGCAGGGCCTCAAGGGCAAGCTGCTTGGGCTGGTCGCTGGCGTCGGCGTATTCGAGTCGTTGAGACGTGGCTTTACCGCCGTGATCAACACGAGTGCAGACGCTGAGATACTCCAGAAGCGGCTGGATGGGCTGTTCGGGGGCGCCGAGCAGGGTGCCCGGGCGATGGAGGATCTTCACGCGATTGCGGAACGTAACGCGCAGTCTCTCCAGGACACGGCCGACGCTGCAATCCGGCTCAAGGTCTTCGGGTTCGATCCTCTGGATGGCACTTTACAGCGGCTCATTGACGCTAACGAGAAGTACGGTAACGGCGCCCAAACCCTCGAAACATTGACCACCCAACTTGGCCAGGCTTACACAAGCAACCGCTTACAGCTGGAGGAACTAAACAGCATCACCGACGCCGGTATACCGATTCTCGAGGCATTGGCCGAGGTCACCGGGCGGAGCGTTGGTGAGTTGCGTGACATGGCCAGCGCCGGCGAGCTTGGTCGTGATGTGATCCGTGACGTCGTCGAAGAGCTGGGCGACATGGCGGAAGGCGCCGGCGCCAAGCGGTTGACCACATTCCGTGGGCTGGTTTCGGCCGTCCGGAAAGAGCTGAACGATTTTTTCCGCGAGGTCGGCAACGCCGGCGTGCTGGATGCGCTAAAAACGCGTTTGGGCGGGTTGCTGACAGTCATGCGAGAAGCGGCCGCAGACGGCAGCATGGTCCGCTGGGCGACCGATATCGCTGAGTCTTTCCAGTCCATGTTGGTCGTGGTGCAAAGAGTCGGCTCCGGGTTTGCCATCGCCTGGAACGGGATAACGTCGGCGTTTCGAACCGCGGCGGCGGTGTGGCTTGGGGCAATCGGGTCGATCGCCTCCGGTTTGTCCAAGCTGGCCGGCTTCGCGGGTGCGGACGATCTGGCGCGCAGTATCAAGGAATTCGCTGATAATGCTAAGGGCGCGGCTGGCGATCTGGTCGCCAAGGTCGCCCAAGACGGTGAAGACATACGCCGTCATTACAAGATGGCGTTCCTTGGCGCGGCCACCGAGGCCGAGAAGAGTGCCCAGCGCCAAAAGCAAGCCAGCGAAGGGGTAGCCGATGCCGCTGAAGAGGTGGCTAGCCGAGAGGTGGCCGCCGCTGCGGAGGCGGCAGCGAAGAAGCGTGTTCTTCGGCTGCGGGAACAGTTGGATGCGGCTGAGTCATTCGATGAAATAAAGCGGCTGAGCCAGGAAGTGAACGCCGCGCAGCTGGAGTACGGCCAGGCCGTTTCTCAACGCCTGAAGGCGGAAGAAGCCGAACTCAAGCAAGCGGCGGAAGGCCGTGCCGACGCTCAGGTCCGTGCCAACCAGCTGGTGAAAGAGAGCCTGGACCAACTGGGCCTAGAGTATGATCAGCTGGCGGGTGTGGTGGAACGCCGTGCCCTCAGTAACTTTGAGCGCATCGTAGAGCGAATCCAGCAGAGCGGTCATGAGGCGCAAGTCCAGTCTCGCATTGTTGCCCAGGCGTATACGGCAGCGTTCTCGACCCTGCAATCCGAAGCGGCGCGGGTCAAACTGGAAAACCTCGGCAACGAGGCGGTTAAAGAAGGCGTCATCAGCGCCGAACAGCTCGCCGAAGCCTGGCGCAAGGCCGCCGACGCCAGCGACCTCGCCGAGCAGGCCATTCAGAAACGCACTGCGGCCCTGCAAGCGCAACAGGCCCAAGAACAGGCCGAGCTCAACCTGCGCACCCAGCTGGTCCAGCTCAGCCAGGCCGAGAACGAAGCGGCGCTGGCCCTGGCCCGCGCGAAAGGCGATGAAACCGAAGCCGCGCGCCTGCTGATTGAGCAAAAGCGCCTGGAGGTGCAGCTATCGCAACTGCGCGCGGAAGCCCTGCACGCCGAAGCAGCCGCTGAGCTCCAGCAAGTCGAAGCGATCCGGCAAGAACTGCAAGCCACCAACAGCCTCACCGAAGCCAAGCGCGCTGAGCTGGCCGCCCGAGAAGCGGCGGCGCGCGCCAAGGAAGTGGAAGCGCAGATCGCCGACGTAGTCGCCGAGAAGCAGCAACGCCTCATCCAGATCAACCGGGAAGTCGCCAGCAGCACCCGGGAAGTGGAAGCCGCCAGCCGTAGTGCCGGCGCGGCGGGCTTGCAAATGGGCAATCAGATTGCCGCCGGCGCGCAGACCGCCGCGCAAAGCCTCACCACCCTAAGCCGCGGCTACGCGGCCTTTCGGAACCAGCTATCAGAAAACTACGGCGACGACATCGCACGGGAGTTTGAGCAGCTCTCCACCGACGTGTTCGGCAACACCAACGTGCTCGGCGCCCAAAACGAGATCCGCGATCGCATCCGCCGGGCCGAGCAGGAATATCAGAAAGCGCAGGCCGAGCGCGACCCTGATGACCGGTACCGCGCGCTGCGGGGTGTCAACGAGCGGTACTTGCCGGCGGCCCAGCGTGCAGCGCTGGAGAGCACCCTGGAGGCGGCCAAAGAGGCTGCCAGAGCGTCTCGCGAGCAAAGCCAGCAGCAAAGCAGCACCAGCAGCAGCCAGTCGCGCACCCAGCCGAGCCGCACCGTCGAGCTGCGCCTGCGTACCGACTCGGGCCAAACCGCCAGCGTGGACGTCCAAGAGAGCCAGGCCGAAGGCCTGCTCAGCGTATTAGAGCAGGCCGGCATTCGGAGCGTATAGCCATGCAATTTGACGACCTGACCCTCGACAACATGGTCTGGACCAACGAGTTCGGTACCGCCCAGGTCGCACAGGCGTTGATACGCGGTGTCACGGGCAACCCGATTCTGCATGAACAGGCGCAGCCGCTCGGCCAGCCCATGCGCCTGACGGGCGCCTGGGTCAGCCGCCAAACCGCGCTGGCCTTGCGCGCCAAAGAGGCGAGTGCCGGCGTCTCCTGGCAGGTGGTCCTCGACGACGGCCGGGCCTACACCGTCGCCTTTGATCGCCGCGAAGGCCCCGCTGTGGCGCTCACCCCCGTCGGCGAGCGCACGGAATACGCCGCAACGCACCCCTACGAACTCACCCTCAACCTGATCATTCTCGAGGAAAGCGCATGAGTCTCAGCGCCAGCGACATCAAGCTGTTCCGCAGCGAGCGCCTCACCGATACCGAGGACGGTGGCGGGCGTGCCACCGGCACCGAAGTGCAGCCCGGCCAAGTGAACAACGTCTTCGAAGACATCAGCCGGCTCGACCGCGCCACCGGCATCACCTCACTGCGCAAAGTCTTCATGGGCGTGGGGACCAACGACAACGCACCGTATCTCGGCAGCCACGTCGCACTCACCAAACCGCCGACCGACCCCAACGTCTCCGTCACGCTCTTTGACACCGACAGCGAAACCGATGAGCGGGCGGCCGCGCGCGAGTTCCTGGAAAGCTATCTGGTGCCCGCCGGCACCACCACCTGGCAGCCCCTCGGCAACCAGCTCGAGGGGTCGCGCAGCCTCGTTGCGTTCCAGCCGCGCCAGGTCAGCAGTACACCTCGCGTCGGCGACACGTTCATGCTGAGCGACCCGCAGAGCGGCAACCAGCAGTACGTGCGCATCAACACGGTAACCGTCGCGTCCACGGTGTTCGTCTACCAGCAGAGCAACAACAACTACCAGTCGTTCACCGGCTACCGCATCGAGATGGGCATCGATACGCCACTGCTGTTCGATTTCCCCGGTGGCGAAGCGCGGCCCGGCGGCGTGGTCGTCACTGAAAACACGCTCGAAACCGGGCCCGGCAGCACCCGCATTACGCAAGTGTTCGCCACCGACGTGGCCGACGTCGCGCACTACTACGGCGTATCGCGCTTGCGCGAGCCCCACGATATCGGAGCCCGTGAAATCATAGTCGACTCCGTGTTCTCCCAGCTGGTGCCGGTCGCGACGAATGAGGTGCCCCTCGTTGATCGCCTGGCCGGCGGCGATTCCAGCACCGTCATTGCCGCGGCGGACGGCACTGTCACCGAAGCCCTCACTGACCTGGATGGCCAGACCAGCCTGTTCACCTCCCGGCCGATCGTGCGCGGTACGCTCACGTTCACGGCGGGCGGCAGCACCTACAGTGACGACGGGGTCGGCGGCTTGACCGTGACCAGCGGCGCGGGCGGTCTGGAAGAGAGCACCGTCGACTACCTCAGTGGCCGGCTGTCGCTCGCGGCTGAGGTCAATGACACCGCCACGCTGACGTACCAGCCCGGCGCAGGCGTCACCATGGCGGCCACCACGGGCGCGCTGGCGATCGACGCGACAAATCGCGGTCTGAACTACACCCTGAACCTCGCGGATAATCCGCCACGGCCTGGGACCCTGGTCGTCGCCTATCGCGCGCTCGGCCGCTGGAACGAGCTGCGCGACCGGGGCGACGGCGTACTCACCGGGGTGGGTGCTGGCTCTGTGAACCATCAAACCGGCTCCGTGCTGATCACGCTCGATCGGCAGCCAGACGTCGAGACCGCGCTGGTTTACCGCTACGCCGCGCAAACCGCCAACGAGTACAAGGTTCGTTCGGGCAGCGCCCAGCTGGAAGACCAGCCCTCCGTATCGCTCCAGTTTGGCCAGCCCGTCGCGCCTGATACGGTAGAGCTCACCTCATCCGGCGGCGCTGTCAGTCTCACTGATGACGGCGCCGGTGCGCTCACTGGCACAGGCGGTTCCGGCACAGTGACCTACGCCACCGGCGAAATCACCGTGACGCTGGCCCAGGGCGTCACCGCCCGTGCGCTCACCGCCACGGCGGACGCCGGCACGGGCGTCACCGCGCTCATCACACCCACCGTCACCGAAGCGGGCGCGGGTACGTTCACCATCCCTGGCGCGCCCCTGGAGCCGGGCACCGTCGCGCTCACGTGGTTTGTGTCGCGCCGCTGGACCACCGACTGGCGCGGCAATGACCGAAACGTGATCGTGGAGGTCGCCCTGCAGGACGACGGCGAAGGCGGCTTCGGCAGTGTCGCCGGCAGCATCGACTACCAGAGCGGGGCCGTCAGCATTGCGGAAATCGAACGCGAATTCCGAACCGAGGTGAAAGACCCCTTTGGTAACTACGACGTGCTCAACCGCGAAGAGCTGCGCGGCGACATCAGCGTCGCGGCCATCGGCGACCTTTCGGGGTTCTCCAGCGCCACCGTCGAGCTGGAGCTACAAAACGCCGGCCTGCCGCTCGCCGATGTGACGAACCAAGAGATGATCATGCCGGGCTCGGTGCTGCTCGAAGCCGATGGCCAGCGCTACTACGACCGCAGCGGCACCCTCTACAGCCAGCACGACGCCGGCACCGGCGCGGGTGTGGCGGTGGGCAGCGTCGATTACGCCAACGGCCGGGCGACCATTGATGAAGCCCTGGTGGGCACAGTGGATGTGCTGGCGTGCCTGGTAGGTTCTCGGCCGCAAGGCACCCAGGAAGTTCAGTTCCGCACCGAGATCGGCCCGATTCGCGCAGGGTCTTTGCAGCTGACGCTGACCGACCTTGAAAGCGGCGACACCATCACCGCATCACCGGATGCCAACGGGGAGCTCGATGAAAACGGTGTCACCGGGCAGGTGGACAGCCAGACGGGCTTTGTCACCATGCGCGCCGATTTCCCGATGCTGTTGGGTGACATTCGGTATAACGCCATCGGGCTGCGCACCCTGCCGCTGGACCCGGACATTGTCGGCCTCGACCCGGTGCGCCTGCCGCAGGACGGTCGCGTGCCGATTTTCCGGCCCGGCGACGTGGTGGTGCTGAACCACACCACAGAGACAAGCCTCACCACGCCCACCGCCGGCGAGACCATCTCGCTCGACCGCGACCACCAGGCCGAGATCATCGTCTACGGCGCCGACGGGGACACCGAGCTGGACCCGGCCCAATACACGGTGGATCTTGACGCCGGCACGCTCACCTACGCCGACCCGCTCACCCTGCAGGACGCCGATGCCAACCTCATTAACGGGCCATGGCTGGTACGCGACCGCATCGAGCACATGAGCCTGGTCACCGATGTGCAGCTCTCCGGCCTGTTGGAGTTGCAGGCGCCCATCCCGCACGAATTCCCGGCGGAAGAGACCGCCGTGTCCAGCGCCGTGCTGTACGGCACCCTGCGCGCCCGGGCGCTGAACCTGTTCACCCAGCGTACCTGGCAGAGCAACAACCCCAACTGGGGCAGCGAGCCGGACGAATCCGGCGAAACCGACGCCGAGTACAACGACATCGCCTACCCGGTGCAAACCGCCAACTACGGCACCGTCACCGAGAAGTGGGCGCTGGTGTTCACCGGCGCCAGCACGTTCAGCATCGTGGGCGAAAGCCTCGGCGTGATCGGGCAGGGCTCCACAAGTGGTGATACCGCGCCCATCAACCCCATGACCGACACGCCCTATTTCGTGCTCGATGGGGAGGGCTGGGGCAGCGGCTGGGCCACCGGCAACGCCGTGCGGTTCGACACCCAGGGCGCCCTTGCGCCGCTGTGGATCGCGCGCACCGTGAAGCCCGGTCAGGGCACGGTGGAGAACGACAGCTTTGAACTTCAGATCAGAGGGGATGCGGACTGATGGGTGCTGTGCCGACTGTATACCGCTGGGACGATGCTGGGGTGCCGGGCCGCCCAGGTGGCAATACTGGCTACGATAAAATCAATTACATCGCAGAAGTCCTGCGCGCTTGTCTGGTGAATGGATACGGGTCGAAGAGCGCGGCCGGGTGGGCCGAACTGCACTACTCGCCGGCGGCGGGTGGAACCTTCGGGCAATTGGTCCTAACCAACAGCGGGCAGCTGGGGGTCGCGCAGCTTTCCCTTAACCATACTTACTATAGCTTCAGGGAATCCCGCTTGGGTACAGGATGGGAGTCTGGTGCATTGGTGGGTGACGTTGGTGTTTACGCTAACTCATTCCGCTACACCGACGATATTCAATCGATGCGCTGGTGCGTTATAGCAAATGACGCTTCAGCGGTATTGCTGATTTGGCCGCCTCCGGATGGGCTCACCGGCGATGGTCTGAGCGAGGACAATTGCTTGTGTCTTGCCATGGGCTCTGTGTTGCCGTGGGGTTCCGGTATCGACCCCAGAGCCGTTCCAAACTTTGTTATCTATACTACGTACTACGTCGATGCAGCGAATGATAATAGTTTCCAGGATTCCCAAGGACTGATCTCACTAATTGAGCCGGATGGCTCCGTGAACACCGGACAAACCAGTAGTGACTTCACAATGCACCCTGGTCTTTTTAACCGTGTGGTGGATGCACAGATACTAGAAGGTGCGCCACAGCTGCCTTTGTATCCCGTGGCTTTATCTCGAAATTCTCGCTTTTTCGCGCGGGTGCCCGGGTGGTATTCCGCGATCGGAACCGTAGAGCCGGGTGCATTGGTCGATCTGCGGGACCAAGAAAATCTCTGGACTGGCGACCAGACAACCATGAATGGCCGCTCAGTCGTTCTGATCGCTAACCAGTACCACTTTGGTTATATCAGTTTGGAGCCTGAGGACTGGCCATGATTGATCTGTCCGCCGACATGACGACCTTTGGCTACAGAGGGGCGGTTGTCCAGATCGCTGAGATCGACGTTCGCGAAGGCGGCTTATCGGTTTCTGAGCCGGTACGGGGTGTGGCCCTGACGCCCACTGGGGCGGTCAGCTTGCGATTCGCTGGTCTCCCTCTTTTCCGCATTCATGTCCCGTCGGCCAACTCGAACGTCGTCGCATGGCTCGGGGAGCGTTCTGGGGTTAAGGCTGTGCCCTCTGGCGATCCGGTAGCGTCAGTCACGATCAGTTTTGATGGCGGTGCCACTAGTCCCGAAGGTGACCCTGCAGAACTGAGCGATGTAATTTCGATGCGTTCCCCAGACGGTTCGGTTGGGCCAATCAGCCGCGCGGTGGTGGCTTTGCAGAAGAAGGGTTCCGAGTGGCGGGTTGTTGGCTCGACAGTCAGCGATGCTGCGGATGGAAGCTACACGATATCCGGGTTGGTGGAAGCCGACGCCGATGTATACCTGATGTGCCCCGATGATCTTGGTGAGACCTTCGAGGCTGGGTCAAGCGTAGTTATCGACGACCTGATCCACCCCACCGCCCCCAACGGCTACGTCTACCGCGTCGTCACCGGCGGCGAGCTATCCGCCACCGAACCCGACTGGTGGACCACCGGCCAGCAGCAGGTGGGCACCGCCACGCTGGAAGCCCGGGAGTACCTCCGCCCGCTGGCCCACGGGCCGGTGGACGTCACCTTCTTATAAGCTGCGACCATGCCTTACATCCCGTCCACGGCCTTTGAACTGGGCGGCGGCGCCTATGTGCCGTCGCCGGCGTTCCTGTTTCGCTACGCCCCGGCCGTGCCGTACCAGCCGGTGCCGGCGCTGCAGGTGCGGCGCGCGATCGCGGCGGCGCCCGGGCGGGCGGTGGACGCCGCGGCGGCACCGGCGTGGGGCTGGCTGCCGGCGCGGGATCCGGCGCCGTCGCGATTCGGCGCGGCCCGGGGGCGGCCGGTGGACGCGGTGAGCTGGCAGCGGTGGGGCTGGCCGGTGGCCACCGATCGGGCGGTGGGCCTGGCGCACGCCTGGGGCGTGGCGCTGGACCCGCGCGCGGCGCTGACCTGGGGGCGCCCGGTGCCCACCGATCGCCGTGCCGGTCGCTTTGGCGCCATCGCGGCGTCATTGTGGCTGGACGCCGCCTGGCTGAGCCCCTGGAATCGCCTGCTCAAGGTCGACCGTGCCGCCGTGGACGAATGGCAGAGCACCGCCCGCCAGCGCCGCGAGGCGGCCAGCGTCGCTTACCAATACGGCCCCACCGATTTCCGTTTTGACGCCGGCGAGGCCTACCGCCCCAGCACCAGTTTCCAATTCTCCCGCGTGCCGCCGGTGCGGCCGCCGATTCCCCGCGACCGCAGCAGCGCGCACCCCTGGGGCTGGGGCACCACCGTGCGCGCCGAGAACATCATCCCCTGGGGTGAAGGCCGCCGGCTGCGGCCGGTGGACGTGGGCGTTGAATACCCGGACTACGATGGCCCCATCAAAGCGCCGCCCCCCGAACCGGACATCAGAGAGAGCTACCAGATCGTGAACCTGATCAACGTGGTCGCGCTGCCCAGCGAAACCCCCATCGACGTGGCCAACATCCAGCTCGGCCTGGACCTCGATGCGTTCGCCTGGTCCCTCACCTGCGACGTGCTCACCGCTGAAGCCATGGCGCTGCTGAAGCCCGACCCGGACCCGGCGGAGCTGCGCATCACCATCAACGGCCACGCCTGGGTGTTCATGGTCGAGAAGTGGTCCCGCGTCCGCGCGGTGGGCCACCGCTACCGCATCAACGCCAGCAGCCGCACCCGCTACCTGGCCGCGCCCTACGCCCCGCGGCGCAGCCACATCGACGAAGGCCCGGTGAACGCCAAGCAGGCCGCCGAGGCGGAACTGCAGAACACCGGCTTCACCATCGTCTGGCACCCCAACTTCACCGACTGGGCCATCCCCGGCGGCGTGTGGAGCTACACCGAGAAAACGCCGATCGAAGCCATCAGCGCCATCTGTGAAGCCGCTGGCGCCGTGATCGTGCCCGACCCGGCCACCGACACCCTCCACATCCAGCCGCGCTACTACGACGCCCCCTGGGAGTGGGCCAGCACCATCGTCGACGCCGTGGTCCACGACGCCATGATTGAGGACCAGGACGGCGAGCACGTTCCCGGCACCCCCATCAACGGCATCTGGGTCAGCGGCATCAACGCCGGCGTGCAGGTGGAAGTCGTCCGCGCCGGCACCGCCGGCGACGAACTCGGCCAGGATATCCTCCACGACCTGATCACCGACCAGGCCGTCGGCGCCGCCCGGGGCAAACAAGAGATCGCCGCCAGCGGCCCCCACACCCTGGAAAACCTCACCGTTCAGATCACCGACGAACAGGCCAGCCCCGGCCTCGTGCTGCCCGGCTACATCATCGAAGTGCAGGGAGAGGAAACCTGGCGCGGCCTGGTGCTCAGCAACAGCATCAGCGCCCCCGGCAACGGCGCCCCGCGCATCAACCAGCGCCTCGCCGTCGAACGCCGCAGCGACATGGAGATCCACTGATGGCCACCGTCAACCCCTGGCGCCGCTTCCAGCAGCTCACCAACTACCAGTCCCGCGTCGTCGCCGCCGTCTACGACATCGGCCCCAACGGCACCAGCGTCGTCACCCTGCGCGACGGCACCCGCACCCGCGTGCGCGGCGACAGCGTCGCCATCGGCAACAAGGCGTTCATCGTGAACGGGCAGATCCAGGGCGAAGCGCCGGACTTGCCGGCGTATACGGTGCAGGTTTAGGTTGGGCGCCACCAGTAGGCGGGGCTTTCCCCCTCTGAGTAAGGACGCTAGAGTTGCTTGAGAAACAATAACTCTAAGTGGATCTTAATGATTAAGGGGTATTTTGGCTTTCTTCAGCGGGCTCCCACCTGGAATGGTGTTTATATTGCCGCGTTGTTGTTTGCCTGTATCGGATTGATTGTGGGGGCGTTTCTGGTCTGGCAGGTCGACCCAGGAGGAAGCCTAGGGCCAGCTGTTGCTACCTTGGCGGCGGCCTTTCTGGGTCCTTACTTCGCATTTGGTCTGGAATCGCAGCGGAGGCAGGCTGAAAGGCGTGCTGAAGCTGACCGGGAGAGAGCCGAAAGAGCCCGCGAGCTTATAAAAGCTGCTTATTTATTCTCCCGATACCTGAACTCGCTACTTCCGCTGGTGCGAGACATTGAAAAGCTCGGTGCGTTTAAGAATGTATGCTTTCAACTGAAGGCTTCATTGCCCGTAGATCTTCGGGGGACCTCGCCAGATTGGGAGTCACTCTCATTCATCGGGCTTGAAGATGGTGAATTCTTGACCAGGTTGTTTCTTATTGAAGAGGGCTACACGCAGGCGATCGTCAGTGTTCACCAGAGGGCAGAAATATACGTAAACGATTTTCAGGCGGCGTTTCATCAACTGCGGCCAGAGAGTAGGGCGGTCTGCACGGGGTTCTCAGCTCCCTTCTTTTTTAGCTCCTGGGTTTTGGACCGCCTTAAGATGTCAACCGGTGTCATGCAGTTCCATGTCTATTCCACGGTGCTTGATATCATGGAGGCGATTGAAAGCTTGGCTGAGCACGGCAGACGCTTTTATCCGGGTGAACCGGTAGCCAGCTTTAAGCTTCCCGATGATCCGGAGTTTGACAGGGAAAAGATGAAGGCCAGAGTTGAGGATCTGGGAAAACATTTTAATTTCTGAATGACCCTTAGAACGGCTGCTGGATGGCGATACGGTGGGAGCCGGGCGCTTCCAGTGCGTTAACGCGCGTACCGTATCACCACGATCACCCTTTCCAATCCCGATGGTGTGTCGATGATGACCGTCCAGGTCTTGTTCGCGTCCATACGCTGTTTCCTCCCTGCCGGCGGCCGTGACTGTAGGCCGGTTGCAGCAGGGTGGAGCAGGGCGCAGTCGGTTGTCTGTAGGAGATCATTAGTGGAACGTGTAATCCTGAGACTACATTGGCAAAAACACCTTGCCGCGCTCTAACCTAGTCACAAGGGGGCTAAGCAACAGTCGGACCTAAACGGCCCAGGCCCAATGAGTCAGGTGCGTAAGTAAGTGGTGATTAAGCTGGTTACAGCGGACACGGCAACGGTAAGAAACAAACCCAGAATTCCATTGTGGTGTTCCTCGTAAAATAGGCCCGCTCGGCCCCAAAAGGTGTTACATCGGCGGGCCATAGCGATCCCAGCTCCGGTGAGTTGAAGCTCGAAATACCTCAGGTTAGCTGTCTTGTTCTCTAGAAGTCCTCGTTCGATCAACAATTGCACGGATTGAGCGGTCATCCGGTTGACTGCTCTGTCTGCAACACGTTTTCCGTCCGTCCGGGTCATTGAGGGCTCGGTTGCATTATTTGCGCGATCAGCGGGCCACCGTTGGACGGACCGCCAGAACCAGCAGTCATGTAAAAACCTTAGCTGGGTGTAAGAAAAGCGGTGCTTGATTCCAGGCGCCCCCCAAACCAAATCGAAGCAGTACAAGCCCTGAAGCAGGTTTTTTTCAAAACGGCTCAAGTACTCCATTTTCTTCCCCCGTAGAAGAGACGGGCGACCACCAGGTGTTGCAGCACCTGATGATCCCCGACAAGCGAGCAGTCCCTCGCTTGCCAAGCAAGGCCCGCCGCTGCGTGCACACAGCGCGGTCGAGGCTATCACTTCCGGCAAGTAAGAGGAATGTCCTATGGCCAAGCCCCTGGTCCCCTGGATGGGCGGCAAAACGAAACTCGCCGCGTCGATCCTGCCCCTGTTTCCCTCACACAAATGCTATGTCGAGCCATTTGCGGGCGCCGGCGGCATTTTCTTCAGCAAGGCCCCGTCACAGGTGGAAGTGCTCAACGATATCAACGGGGATATTGTGAACTTGTACCGTATCGTGAAGCACCACCTGGAAGAGCTGTACCGGCAGTTCAAGTGGATTCTGGTCAGCCGTGAACAGTGGGGCCTGCTACAGGCCACCCCGGCGGAGACGCTCACCGATGTCCAGCGTGCGGCCCGGTTCCTCTACCTGCAGAAGCTGGCTTTCGGCGGCAAGGTGTCCGGGCAGAGCTTCGGTACCGCGGCCACCACGCGCCCGAAGTTCAACCTGCTCACCCTTGAGCAGGACCTGGTAGAAGCCCACCTCCGGCTCACGCAGGTCACAATCGAGCAGGGGCCCTGGGCCACCATGTTTGATCGCTACGACCGGCACGACAGCCTGTTTTACTGCGATCCGCCGTACTGGGACACCGAAGGCTACGGCGTGGCGTTCCCGCTCGAGGAATACGAAGCCCTGGCCGCGCACGCGCTTGCGGCGAAGGGAGCGGTGGTGATCAGCCTTAACGACCATCCAGAGATGCGCGACGTCTTCCAGGGCCTGACCATCCACGCTCGGGAGTACACCTATACCGTTGGCGGCGGCGGGCGACCAGCGCAATGCAGCGAGCTGATCATCCTTAACGACAAGGCGCAGAGTGCTCAGGGCGGTCTGTTTTAAGTGGCTTGATCGATCGCGATTAGCCGGTAGCCGGCCGCCTCAAGGGCTTTCACGCTTGCGTCGTTCTCGTAGCGACGACCGTCGGGTGCGGGTGACATGCCTAATTCCAGGCGCACCAATCCCGCGGCGATGTCCTCTGTGGGCCGGCGCGGGTATCTCACCACCACCACCTTTTCCAATCCCGAGGGCGTGTCGATAATGACCGTCCAGGTCTTATTTGCGTCCATGCGCTGTTTCCTCCCTGCCGGCCGCCGTGAGTGTGGGCCGGTTGCAGCAGGGTGGGGCAGGGCGCAGTCGTCTGTCTGTAGGACATCATTGGTGGAACGCGTAATCCTGAGATTACAGGCGCTCCACCACCGTGCTGCCATCCGGTAGCGGGCCGATCAACTGCAAGGCCTCGGTCGGGCTTCCGTCCAGCCACAGGCGAGCGTATTTGGGGTCGATCATAGCGGGCATCCGGTCGTGGATGGGCTTGCTCTCGAAGTTAGGCGTGGTCGTGAGCGACACCATGGCGGCGGGTGTGTCCTCACCGGCCGGGTACCAGATGCCGGCCATCAGAAGCGGCGCGCCTCCGGGAAGCTGGAAGCGGAACTTTTGCTTTCGAGACCCGCCTTCGTCCCGCCATTCATACCAGCAGTCCAGAGGGATCAGGCAGCGATGCTCCCGGAACGCCGCCGCGAACGTGCGCTTCTCGGCGACGGTCTCACCCTGGGCGTTAATCAATATCTTCTTCGCCCAAGCGGGCTGAATACCCCACCTCACGCGCAGCGTCTCCATCCCGGCCGTAATGACCGGCACCTGGTTCGTCGGCCGCACATCATCGTTCTGCTGAATCTCGAAGCCCCTGGCGCCAAGGTCGCGGGCAAACTGGGTGATGCGCTCGCTATCCAAAGCGCCGTATCGTCCGCACATGGTCGCCCCTCACACCTCTTTCGGCCTTCCATCGTACAACACCACAAACGCCCTCTGCTCGATCAGCGTCCCGACGATGAAGCCGGACATGATGTGGCGATGATCGCCGGCGTGGTCGTCGCTGTAGTTCCATGTAGTGCACGCGAGGGCGCACGGCGAGGCCCACTTCGGGATCCACGACTTGTGCAGGAAGCCACCGAAGGGCACATACCGGACGCCACCACCGCGCAGGCGCACGCCGATCTGCGAGCGGCTCCACGGATAGATCGTGGTGAGCCCGCTCCACTGCTGATTGATAGTGAGGGATATACTACTGGCCATGCGGACAGTATACGGGGACGTCGGCTAACACAAAAGCCAAATGCGATTACGCCGGATTTACGCCCGATGTTCCGTAAGTGTTTGAATATAAAGGTGTGAATGGTGCCGGAAAGAGGAATCGAACCTCCGACCTACTGATTACGAATCAGTTGCTCTACCGACTGAGCTATTCCGGCACGGCCCGCCCGGGGGCGAGCGGGCGCTAGTTTAGCAGGAACCCCACGGCTGGCAAGACCGCCGACGGCTTACGCCTGTTTGATGCCGGCCAGCTTGCGGGCGTGCCATTTCTTGGACTCCACGTCCATGCCGCGCAGGATCTGAATACGCTGGGCCTGGGGGCTGCCGGCGCCGTGCATGGACTCGGTCAGGTAGCCCACCGCGTTGCGGCCCAGGGTCATGTTTTCGATCAGGCGCAGGATGCGCATGCGGTCCTCGGTGGGGATGTCGTCGCGGCCCTTCAGGAAGCGGCGGATGATGGCGCCGGCTTCTTCGTTATCCAGATCCTTTTCGCTGGGCATGGTGGCGACGATGCCGCCGGCCAGATCCTGGGCGAGACGGGCGATCTCATAGGGGAAGCGGGTGACGTTGTGCTTGCACACATTGGAGAGCATGGCGTCGTTCATGTAGATGCCGCTGGCCAGGGGTTTGGCTTCGTGGGAGCTGGCGATGCCGGACGAGAAAATGGTCTCGTTGAGGTGCACCATCTCCACCAGCTTGTCCTTGATGTGGCTGACCTTGTCGACGCCGTTGTAGTCGGCGATGGTGGCGGCGGCACCGGTCATCACATCGCCGAGGCCGGTTTTGCACACATAGCTGGCGCGGTGGTAGGCGGTGAAGCGCGCCACCATGTCCTGGGCGAATTCGTATTCGCCGTTCATGAGCACGTGCTCGTGGGGGATGAAGACGTCGTCGAAATAGACCCACACTTCCTGGCCGCCGTATTCGGCGTTGCCCTGGTCGATGCTGCCGCCCTCCATGGAGCGGGTGTCGCTGCTCTGGCGGCCGTAAATATAGGTGATGCCCTCGGCGTCGCCGGGGATCATGCCGACCACGGCGTAGTCCTTGTCGTGCTCGCTCAGGTTCATGGTCGGCATCACGCAGATCCAGTGCTGGTTCCAGCCGCCGGTCATGTGCGCTTTGACGCCGCGCACGAAGATGCCGTCGTCGTTGCGTCCGGAGACATGCAGGAACATGTCCTGGTCGCTCTGTTCGAACGGCCGCTTGCTGCGGTCGCCCTTGGGGTCGGTCATGCCGGCGGCGATCAGCACGTTACGGCGCTGCGCTTCCTTGAGGAAAGCCAGATAGCGCTGGTGGTAGCCGGTGCCGTGCTTTTCATCGATGTCCCAGGTGATCGAGTGCAGCACGCTGAGCGTGTCCAGGCCGGTGCAGCGCTGGAAGCAGGTGCCGGTGAGCTGGCCCAGGCGCCGCTGCATGCGGTTTTTCATCACCAGGTCCTGGGGCGACTCCGGCATGTGCAGAAAGCGGTTCACCGGGGCGTCGATCAGCGGCGAGTGGGCGGTGGCCAGCTCCGGGTCGTCGATGGCCAGGTCGTAGGTGGCGCGCAGGGCGTTGATGCTGGGGCGGATCATCGGGTGGTCGGCGGGCTCGTCGATCAGTTCGCCGAACAGAAACAGACGGGTGCCGCGGCCTTTAAGGCTGCTGATGTAGTCGTCACCGGTGCGGATCACCGGCATCCGTGACCAGCGTTCACTGGCGCTGTCGTGGCGGCGTGATGCCAAGGGGGAAACGGCGTTCATAGGGCACTCCTTGCGGGCTGAGCCGGCTGGCCGAGGTGCGTGTTATTGGACGTTTTCCCCAATAGTAGACACTGTGTCTCGGCTGGCAATGCAGGAGTGGCGGCTTGTTACCCAGGGTCAAGCGGTGGGTTGCTCCCGGGTCGGGCGGGGCCGGCCCGGGGCGACCGGCAGGGGCGTGCTAGCGGGGCTGTGGCTCGAACACCAGGGACGCGGAGTTGAGGCAGAAGCGCTGGCCGGTGGGCGGCGGCCCGTCGGGAAACACATGGCCGAGGTGGCCGTCGCAGCGTGCGCAGCGGATCTCCACGCGCACCATGCCGTGGCTGCTGTCCTCCAGCTCGCGCACGTGGTCCGAGTCCACCGGCTCGAAGAAGCTGGGCCAGCCGGTGCCGGACTCGAACTTGCTGTCGGCGTGGAACAGCGGCAGGTGACACAGCTTGCAGGCGTAGGTGCCGCTTTCCTTATTGTCCAGCAAACCGCCGCAGAACGGCGGCTCGGTGCCCTGATTCAGCAGGATGCGGCGCTCCTCGGCGGTGAGGCCGGCGGCGCGCTGCTGCTTTTCGGCGTCGGTGAGCGGCGTCAGATCGAAGCCGCTGGCGGAAACAGTCATGGCTACCTCTCAGGTTTTAAGCATTTCCGGGAAGGCGGCGTGCAGCTTTTCCAGTTTCGGCTTCGCCACATGGGTGATGTACGGCTGGTTGGGATTGCGGCGGGCGAAATCCTGGTGGTAGTCCTCCGCCGGATGGAACGGGTGGCCCGGCTCCAGGGTGGTGACGATGGGCGCGGTGAAGGCGCCGGCGTTATTCAACTGCTGGATGTAGTCCTCGGCGACTTTCCGCTGCGCCTCGTCCACCGGAAAGATGGCGGAACGGTACTGCGGCCCGCGGTCGTTGCCCTGGCGGTCTTTCTGGGTGGGGTCGTGGGCCACCGCGAAAAACAGTTTAAGCAGGGCGCCGAAACTGATCCGCCGCGGGTCGTAGCGCACTTCCACCACTTCCGCGTGGCCGGTGCGGCCGCTGCAGACCGCTTCGTAATTGGCGCTGGCCGCGTCGCCGCCGGCGTAGCCGGACACCACCGACTGCACGCCGTCGAGAGGTTGATAGACCGCTTCCACGCACCAGAAGCAGCCGCCGGCGAGCACAGCGCGGCCGGCATCCTGATCGGTGGGAACGTCTTCCACCGGATCGGGGAACCGGTCCGGGTGTATCGCCAGGGATGTGCCGGGGATCACTGCTTTCATACAACCTCCGTGACTGGACGACGACCATGACAGCCGCCGGGAAACCGTACCGTGAAGACAGTGGGGGCGGGGCCGGCGACTCTCAACCCGGGTCAGGGCAGCAGGCGCGCCTGCCGCAGGGTGTCGCGCAGGGCCAGGCACTGGCTTTTGGCGATGGCGCTCTGATCATTGGCTTCGTGGGTGCGGGCCATGCCGTGCCACAGGTTGGTGCCGGCGCCGTCGAGCAGGTCGGCGGGGAACATCTGCTCCACATCCGCCGGCGGCGCGTCCTTGATGCGCTCGCCGTCCAGGCCCACGCGCCAGGTGGGGCGCACTTCGTTGTCCTGGTTGATCGGGTTGAGCTCCTGGCGGTCGCGCATGTGCGGCGCCGACATCAGCAGGCGGGTCAGATCGACCAGCAGAATGCGGTCCACCGGGTGGTCGCCGGCCCATTCGACCAGCGCCTTGCGGCCCCGCTCGTACCACAGCGGTACCTCCTGGTGGCTGAGCAGCACGGTCAGGCCGGCGCGCTCGAAGATCGGCCGGCAGGTCAGTTCCCAGGTCTCGCGGGTGTCGCCTTCCGGGCTTTGCGCCACCAGCAGCAGGGTTTCCGCCGGCGGCGGCGGGGTGTCGGTGACCGTGCGCGTGGTCACTTCCGTGGTGCTGGCGCACCCGCTCAAAAACAGAACCGCCAGTAACAGGGCCCTCATGGCACTCTCCACAACACTACTTCCGGATGAACAAGCACCCAGTGTAGCAGGGGCCGACCACGGAGAAACCCGATAACGACGCGGTTTTACGTCATTCTGTGACGCCGCTCAGGGACGCCCGGTCAGGGACGCCCGGTTAGGGACGCCCGGTTAGGGACGCCCGGTCAGGGGAACGCCGGCGAGATAAGCGCGGGCGCGTTCGCGCCGGCCCTCACCTCCAACTGAAAACGGCCCTCGTCGGCAACCGGGGGGTGATACCAGCGCACTTCGTAGAGGCCCTGTCCCTCGACGTCGTCGTCGATCAGCCGCAGGCGCATGTCGCCGCTTTCATCGTCCACCAGCGTGCCCCGGTTGTCGCTGCGCAGAATCCGCAGCAGCGGTTGGTGCAGGCGCAGGTCACCGGGCGGTTCGCCGACAAAACGCCAGGACCAGTAGGGGCCGCTGTCCTCTTCGCCACGGTGGAAGGTGGCCGGCCGGCGCCAGCTCCGCGACCAGGTGCGGTCCGGGTCGCCGTCCGGCCAGTAGTGATGGCTGAGCAGCTCGAAACGGCTTTCCCTGGGATAGTCGTCGACGCCACCGGTGCGCATCAGGTCCTCGCTCAGCCGCGCGCTTTGCGCGGCGAGAAAGTCCAGCGTATGCGGGCCGTAAAGGGTGTGGCCGCCCTCGTAGTACTGGGCGCCGTACTCGGCCTCGCTCACCGCGTAGCCGAAAAAGCCGTTGGCCAGGCTGGAGATCTCCACCCGCCAGTCGGTACCGGCGGGCAGGGTGTCGAGGACCTCGCCGCGGATGCGGTTGCCGCTTTCCAGGGTGATTTCCCAGGGCAGGGGGACCAGCACCAGATCGTTGACGCGCAGTACCTGAAGCAGGGCGCGGTGCGGGAAGGTGTCCGCGGACATCAATAATTGCAGCTTGGACAGTGCCCACTGCTTTTCCGCCTGGCAGCCGTCGGTGAATACCGTGCGCGGCCAGCCTTCCTGCAGAAACGGCAGATAGGAAATCGGAAAGACTTCATCGCCGTTGGCGGCGCCCATGGTGGCGGCGCCCACCACCGCGCGCTGGCACAGCCCGTGGCGCTGCTCTTCGGGCAGCGCCAGCACGTCGATCAGCCGGCTGGCGGCGGTGGTGCGCAGGCGCGGCGCCAGATCCGGCTCCAGATCATTGAACAGGGCGCCGGCCTGATCGCCCAGGGCCTTGCCGATACGCCGCGCTTCAAGATCGCCCCGGTGATCCGGGTGCCAGGCCGGGTTGTTGTCGGCGTGGGTGGCTTGAAAGGCGCCGTGCACGAAGGGCCAGGGGAGATCCTGGCCAGAATGCTCACCCAAACCCTGGCTGAGCCAGTGCCAGACATCCGCGTGATAGGGGCGCGTGAAGGCGGGGATGGCGGTGCCATGGATGGAAAACAGGGTCAGCGCCCCGGCGGGGTAATAGCGGCCGTCATCGGCGCGCAGGTCGATCCGCAACATGGTCATGCGCGGATTCACCGCGCGAAGGGCGTCGTCCTCACCCATTTTATCCGGGTCCAGATTGTGATTGCGCGCCCAGGCTTGCACCGAGCGGTTACGGGTCAGGCCCCACACCTCCCGTTGACCGGTAGCGACGCGCGCCGGTCGCCGGTCGCGGTAGGCGCGGATCACCGCTTCACTGATGCGCTCGCTCAAGAACCGGAACAGCGCCGGATCGAAGCCGGCGGCGTTGGCGCCGAAGGTGTTGTAGAAATCGCTGCCCAGGTACTGCCCCGGGCCGGAGTGGGTGTGGGTGACCAGCAGGCTCAGCCCCCTGGCCGGCACGTCGGTGGCGGCGGCGATGCGTTCCGCCACGGCGTAGTGCAACGGCAGGGAACCGGCGCCCAGATCAAGCTGCACCAGCGCCATGGGCGTCTGGCCGGGGCCATGCAGATAAAACGCGCGCGCCTTCAAGCGGGTACGGAAACCGTCGGCGTTTTTCGCCCAGGCGGAATAGCCGAATTTGGGCAGGCCGATGGCCGGTGTGATGTCCACTTCCGCGACGCCGGCCAGGGGCTGGCCGCTTCCGGAAGGGGGTAACGGCTCCGGCACCTGAAAGCGGAGCGTTTCCCTCGGGTAGGTCAGAAAGGGCCAGGCGGTATGCAGAAGGGCGGCGGCCAGCACCCCGAACAACACCAGGAAAACCATCGCGAGCCGCCGGCGACCGGATCGCCGGGGTTTGGATAACTGCATGTGAAGCCTCTTTTTTATTTTTGCACGAACGTACTTGTGGGGTGCATGTACGGCAAGGCTGATCGGGCCAAACCGGTGGTCGGATACATAACGGATACAAAATGATACGGCTTGTACAATTTGTGCAAAAGCATGGATAAGTTCACAACACTATTCCAACCGGACGTCACCGGAATTCTGTTTTTTTTACCTCCCCAGGATATTCCAATGATTGCACTGTAATCCGTTGATACCCGAGGGGGGTAGAACATGAAAAATCTCTTTAGATTGTCGACTCTGGCGCTCGCCGCCGGGCTGGCTTATCAGCCGGCTCTGGCGGAAGACCGTTACGAGGAGACGCTGAACACTCGCCAGTACCTGGGTGGCTTCGCCTCCTACGTGGATGTGGATGAAGATCGGCAGTTCGACGACGAAGGTCTGGGCTACAGCGTCTTCTACGGTCGCCAGCTTTCCGACCGCGTCTGGTGGGAAACCGAAGGCGGTTTCTACAAGATGGATCCGAACCGGGCCGACTTCCAGGATTTCTATCAGTACCACCTGACCACCGGTCTCGCCTACGCCTTTGGTGATCGCACCGGCTTCACGCCCTATGTGATCGCCGCCGTGGGCGCCATCGACCAGGAAGTGCTGCCCGACGAAGACCAGGACACCAACCTGACCGTTAACGCCGGTATCGGCGCGGTGACCGGCCCGATCTTCAACAACGGCCTGAAGCTGCGCGGCGACGCCCGCTACGTTTACGACGACTTCGACGGTTCCGGCCCGGCCCGTGGCGACGGTGCGTTCGGCGACGTTCGCGTGTCCCTCGGTGTCGAGATCCCGCTCGGTTACACCAAGGTCGTGACCAAAGAGAAGACAGTAATCAAAACCCGCGAAGTGGTCGCCAAGCCCCAGCCGGTGATGGATTCCGACGGTGACGGCGTGCCGGACAACCGTGATCAGTGCCCGAACACGCTGGAAGGCGGGCGCGTGGATGCCAACGGCTGTCTGATCGTCAACCAGACCGTGACCCTGACCAACATCAACTTCGAGTTCGACTCCGCGAAGCTGACCCGTTCTTCAGAGTCTTCCCTGGACCGCATCGCCGACTCCCTGAAATCGCAGACCGACTTCCGTGTGGAAGTAGCCGGTCACACCGACAGCGTGGGCGCCGCGGAATATAACGAGCAGCTGTCCCAGGAACGCGCCGAGTCCGTTCGCCAGTACCTGCTCAACCGTGGTGTGGATCCGTCCCGCGTAACCGCCCGGGGCTACGGCGAGCTGAATCCGGTTGCCAGCAACGAAAGCGAATCCGGCCGCGCCATGAACCGCCGCGTTGAATTCCGCGTTACCGAGAAGTGAGGAACACGATCATGTTGCGAATTAAAAGTGTAATGATGCTGGTCCTGCTCGCCGCTCTCGGCGTGGGGATCTACGGCTGCGAAGCCAACGACAGTGATGACACCGTTATCACTACGCCCAACAACCCCAACCCGAACAATCCTGACGATCAGGACAATGACGGGATTCCGGATGACATGGACAACTGTCCGGCCTTCGCTAACAACGATCAGCGCGATCAGGACAACGACGGTATCGGCGACGCCTGCGACGACGATGTCGACGGTGATGGCGTGCCCAATGATCCGGACAACTGCCCCTGGGTGGCCAACCCGGATCAGACCGACACCGACATGGACGGTATCGGCGACGCCTGTGACGAAAACACCGACACCGATGGTGACGGCATCGACGACGGCGACGACAACTGCCCGCTGGTGGTGAACCACAGCCAGGCGGATTCCGACATGGACGGCATCGGCGACGCCTGTGACGACGACCGCGACGGTGACGGCGTTCCCAACGACAACGACAACTGTCCGTTCGTGGCCAACAACGACCAGGTTGACACCGACATGGACGGCGTCGGCGACGCCTGTGAAGACGACACCGACGGTGACGGCGTGCTGGATCCGGACGACAACTGTGTGTTCGTGCCCAACCCGGCTCAGGAAGACCTGGACGGCGACAACGTGGGCGACATCTGTGATGACGACGACGATGGCGACGGCACCAACGACGGTAACGACGAGTGTCCGACCGTGGCCGGCCCGCCGGAAAACCAGGGCTGCCCGGTAGACAATGACACCGACACCGACGGCGACGGCGTACCCGACGACCTGGACAACTGCCCGAACACCGCCAACGCGGACCAGCTCGACAGCGACGGCGACGGCATCGGCGACGTGTGCGACGACGACGGCTTCACCTGTAACGACACCAGCACCTATCAGCCGCTGACCACCCCGGACTATGAAGCCAGTGGCAACTCACTGGGCGTGTGCCTGGGCTGCGGCGTGAGCGAAGCGGATAGCCTGGTGGACGGTATCGACGCTTCCTTCGCGACCATTGAAGTGGGTGTAGCGGCGGTCTACGGCGGCGCTGAAATCCGTGCCACCGCGGTGGACGCGGCCAACGACTTCGCCGACATCAACCGCATCGGCATGGTGATCTCCGATCCGGCCTCCGCGCTGCTCAACCTGAGCCTGCTCGGCGACTTCCTGACCCTGCGTTTCTACAACGACGGCGAGGAAGTGGACCGCGCCACCGTGGGCGGCGGTCTGCTCGGTCTGGAACTGCTGGGCCTGAGTCTGGACAGTGACGAGCGCTTCCTGTCCGCCGAGGTGGATACCAACGAGCTGACCTTCGACGAAGTCCAGCTGGACTACGCCGGTCTGCTCAACGTCAACGGCTCTCTGCGCGTGCATCGCGTCTGCGCCGGCAACGATCCGGAGGACGCACCCTGAGTCTCCTTTGATATCAGGCATATCCTGGGGGCGCATTCGCGCCCCCTTTTTTTGCCCGGCACCCGGCCGGCGTTTTCCTCCGTTCGCCTTCACGTGATTCCGTTCGCAGTCTGTCAGCCTTTTGGGTTAGATTGGGGACGCTGGAGGGAACGAATCTATGACATCCATTTTTCGCTGGCCGCGTCACGCGCAGTGGTTGTTAGTGCTTCTGCCACTGGTTTTTTTGCTCGGCGGCTGTGATTCCGGGGGCGCGAATTACACCGAAACCGGGGACCTGGAATCGCTGCGCGAACGCGGCCAACTGCGTTTGCTGGCGCCGCGCTTCGATGAAGAGCAGGCGCTGGTCCGCGAGGGCGTGCCGCTGCAGGAATTCCGCGAACAGGCGGAAATTCTGGCGCAATCCCTGGGGCTGACGCCGCGCTGGGTGTACGCGGACAGCACCGATAACCTCGATGACATGCTCAACGAGGGCCTCGCCGATCTGATCGTCACCAATTACACGGTCACCGAATCCCGCCAGGAGAAAGTGGATTTCTGTACCCCGGTGGCGGTGATACGGGAGTATCTGGTGCTGCCCAAGGACCGCCAGGGCGACAGCGTTGAGGATCTGGGCGAAGTGCGTATCGCCGCGCCCGAAGGCACCGCCTATCAGGAGACCGCCGAAGCGCTGGCGGAACGCCACGACACCGTCAGCGTTGAAGTCGTCGAGGCCGGGCTCTCCGATGTGGAGCTGCTGGAGGGCGTCGCCTCCGGTCTGTATCAGGCGGCGATCGTCGACAGCAACGCTCTGGACGGCCTGCTGCGTACCTTCGATCAGGTGCGCAAGGGGCCGGTGGTCAACCCGCGCCGGCGTATCGCCTGGGCGGTGCGCAGCGACAATCCGGAGCTGCGCGCGGCGGTCAATGAATTTCTGGTCAGCCACCGCGTGCGTACCTCGGTGCGCAGCGAAGAGCGCCGCGATTGGGCGGCGATCAACAAGGACGGCGTGTTGCGGGTGATCACCTCCAACAATCCGGCCAGCTATTTTCTGTGGCGCGGCGAACTGATGGGTTTCGACTACGATCTGATCCGCCACTTCGCCCGGCAGCATGACCTGCGCGTGCGCATGGTGGTGCGCGACAGCGCCTCGCAAATGTTCGACGCCTTGCAGACCGGTGCCGGCGATGTGATCGCCGGGGCCATGACCATTACCGAGCGGCGTAAAGCCGAGGGCTGGCGCTTTTCCAACCGCTACCTGGAGGTGCACGAGCAGATTATCGGCGACGCCGATGACGAGCCGTTCGAATCGGTCCAGGAACTGGCCGGGCGCACCGTGGTGGTGGCGCCGGACAGCGCCTTCATGGACACCCTGGAAGAACTGCGCGAGCAGGGCATCGACGTGCGCATCGAGCCCCGTGAAGGGGCCACCACGGAGATGCTGATACAGGACGTGGTGGACGGCGCGATCGATCTCACCGTGGCGGACAGCCACGTGGCCGCCCTGGAAAGCACCTACCGGGAAGACCTGCGCCCCCTCTGGACCCTGGAGGGCAGCCGCGACATCGCCTGGGTGCTGCGCGATGATCAGGACCAGTTGGTTGAGAAACTCAACGCCTACATCAACCGCAATTACCGGGGCCTGTTCTACAACGTCAGCTTCAACCGCTACTTCAAGGAATCGAAAACCATCCGTATCCATGAGGAATACCGGGTGGAAGCGGGCAAGGAAATTTCACCCTACGACGACCTGGCCAAGGAATACGCGTTGAAGTACGGGTTTGACTGGCGCTTGCTGGTGTCGCAGATGTACCAGGAGAGCAAGTTCAATCCGGACGCGGTGTCGTTCGCCGGCGCCCAGGGCCTGATGCAGGTGATGCCGCGCACCGCCCGCCAGTTCGGCTTCGACGACCCCCACGATCCGGAGCAGGGCGTGGCCGCCGGGTCGGCCTATCTGGAGTGGCTCGAGGAGCGTTTCCCGCAGCGTCTGGGCATGGCGGAGAAAATCTATTTCGGCCTGGCGGCCTACAACGCCGGGCACGGCCACGTGGAAGACGCGCGCCGGTTGGCCCAGCGGCTGGGCAAGAACCCGGATCTGTGGTTCGGACACGTGGAAGAGGCGATGCTGCTGCTGTCACAGCCGCGCTACGCCCGCCAGGCCCGCTTCGGCTACGTGCGCGGCAGCGAGCCGGTGAAGTACGTGCGTGAAATCCGTAACCGTTACCTCGGTTACGTGCAGTTCACCGAAGAGCACAATATTTCCGCCGAGCCCTGAGGCGCCGCCGGTCAGATCCGGCGGTTGAGCCATTCCAGCAGCGTCTGGCGGACCTCCGGGGCGCAGAAATCATTGAGGATTTCGTGGCGCCCGCGCGGGCAGTCCATCCGCTCCACGGGCAAGCGCCGGCGGCTCAGCACCTGCTGCAGCCGGTCCATGCCCTTGCCGCCGCCGCTCATTGGATCCTGGCGGCCGCCCAGCAGCAGAATCGGCAGCCGCGCCGGCAGGCGGCTCAGGCCCTTGGAGGACTGCACATCGGCGAGCCCGGAGAGCAGCGCCAGCCAGGTGGCGGTGGTGCATTGAAAGCCGCATTTGGGGTCGTCGATATAGGCTTTGACCTGGGCCGGGTCGGCGCTCAGCCAGTCGAAATCGGTGCGGGCGTCGGGCACGCTGCGCGCCCAGGCTTCAAAGGTGAGCTTGTGCACCAGCGGGCTCTGGCCGCGGGCGCCGTGCCGCCGGCGCTGCCATTTCAGCAGCGCCGCCATCAGCCGGTAATACAGCGGCGGGTGATAGTCACTGCCGCACAGCACCAGGCCGTCCAGCTTGTCGCCGTGGGCCTGGGCGCCGGCCAGCGCGATAAAGGAGCCCATGCTGTGCCCGCCCAGCACCAGGGCGCCGGGTTCCCGCTCGCGGATGCCGTCGATCACCCGGCCCAGATCGTCCATCACCAGGCGCCAGCCGTCCTGGTCGGCGAAGTGGCCGGGCGGGTCGGCGGCGTCCATGCTGGCGCCATGGCCGCGGTGGTCGGGGCAATAAAGGTTCCAGCCGTGCTCGGCCAGGGTTTCGCCCAGGGCCCGGTAGCGGGCGCCGTGCTCGGCCATGCCGTGCAGCCAGATCAGCGACCCCACCGGGTCGGCGGCGCGCCACTCATGGACGGCGATGGTATGGCCGTCGCCGGCGCCGATAACAAAACATTCCGAAGTCATTAATGCGGTCCCCTCAAACAGGTCATGAACATGCGTCATGCGTGTGCGAGCGTCAAGATGGCCGTGTATCATCATTGGCCGCGTATTCAGGCCCACAGGAGAGCGTGTGATTCATTATCAGGTCCGTCCGTTGCGCCCGCAGGCGCATCTGTTCCAGGTCACTCTCACCATCGACCGGCCGACGCCGGAAGGGCAGGGGCTGACCCTGCCCGCCTGGATCCCCGGCAGCTACATGATCCGTGATTTCGCCCGCCATATCGTGTCGCTGGAAGCGTCGGCGGCCGGCGAACCCGTGGACGTGGCCAAGCTGGACAAGCAGACCTGGCAGCTGGCGCCGGCCAGCGGGCCGGTCACGGTGTGCTATCAGGTGTACGCCTGGGACCTGTCGGTGCGCGGCGCCCACCTGGACACCACCCACGGCTATTTCAACGGCAGCTGCCTGTTTCTCGCCGCCATGGGGTTCGAGGACCAGCCCTGCGAGGTGGACATCGAAGCCCCGGACGGCGCCGCCTACGCCACCTGGAAACTGGCCACCGGGCTCGACCGGGTCAGCGGCCCGGAGCTGGGTTTCGGCCGTTTCCGGGCCGACAATTACGACGCCCTGATCGATCATCCGGTGGAGATGGGCCATTTCGACCATGCCCGCTTCGAAGCCTGCGGCGTGCCCCACGACGTGGTGCTCAGCGGCCGCCACCGGGCCGACATGGCGCGGCTGTGCCGCGACCTGAAACCGATCTGCGAGCACCACATCAAGCTGTTCGGCGAGCCGGCGCCGATGGACCGCTACCTGTTCATGACCCTGGTCACCGACGGCTACGGCGGGCTGGAGCACCGCAACTCCACCAGCCTGATGAGCCCGCGCACCGACCTGCCGCTGCTCACCGACGGCGTCGACCAGGTGCGCGACGGCTACCGCAGCTACCTCGGGTTATGCAGCCACGAGTACTTCCACACCTGGAACGTGAAGCGCATCAAGCCAGAGGCGTTCACGCCCTTCGACCTGAGCCGGGAAGTGCACACCGAACTGCTGTGGGCCTTCGAGGGCATCACCAGTTATTACGACGATCTTTCCCTGGCGCGCACCGGGCTGATTACGCCGGAGAGCTATCTGGAACTGCTGGGCCAGACCCTGACCCGGGTCTACCGGGGCCGGGGCCGTTTCAAGCAGACCGTCACCGAGTCCAGCTTCGACGCCTGGACGCGCTTCTATAAGCAGGATGAAAACGCCCCCAACGCCATCGTCAGCTACTACGCCAAGGGTTCCCTGGTGGCGCTGGCGTTGGATCTGACCCTGCGTGAACGGACCAACGACGCGCGCAGCCTGGACGACCTGATGCGCCTGCTGTGGCAGCGCCACGGGCAGACCGGCGTCGGTGTGCCGGAGCAGGGCGTACAGGCCCTGGCCGAGGAGGTGGCCGGCGGTGACCTCAGCGACTTCTTCAACCAGGCGCTCTACCGCACCGAGGACCTGCCGCTGGAGGCGCTGCTCGCCGAACGCGGTGTCACCGTGAACTGGCGCCCGGCGGACGGGCACAGCGACAACGGCGGCAAGCCCGGCAAAAGCCGGCCGCCGGTGCATCTGGGCGCGCGCTTCGCCTCGGACCCCCAGGGCGCTCGCCTGCAGGTGGCCTACGAGCAGGGCGCCGCCATGGAGGCCGGGCTCGCCGCCGGCGACGTGGTGGTGGCGGTGGACGGCCTGAAAGCCAGCGCCGGCAATCTGGACACGCTGCTGGCCGGCTACCAGGAGGGCGAGCGTGTCGACGTGCACGCCTTCCGCCGCGATGAACTGATGCGCTTCACCGTGACGCTGGCGGCCTCGGAAGCGGACACCGCCTATCTGACGCTGGACGGAGACGGCTTGAGCGCCAAAGGCCGGGCCTGGCTGCTGGGTACCGAAAGTAAGGTATGACGAACCCGCAACTGGATGAATTGTATCGGCGGCTGGAAAATGTTCGGGCCGCCGACCGGCGGCGGCTTAAAAAGCGGCTCGACGGGCTGGCGCGCAAGTTCAACGCCAACGCGCTGCCCAAGGTGAGCGCCGCCATCGACGCCTCGGTGGCGGCCCGCGCCCGGCGTGCCGGCCTGGCGGCGGCGCCGCTGCGCTGGCCGGACCTGCCGGTGGTGCACCACCGCGAGGAACTGGCCGCCGCCATCGAGAAGCACCAGGTGGTGGTGGTGGCCGGCGAAACCGGCTCCGGCAAGACCACCCAGCTGCCCAAGATCTGTTTGTCCCTGGGGCGCGGCGTGGACGGCTATATCGGCCACACCCAGCCGCGCCGTCTGGCCGCTCGCTCGGTTACCGCGCGCATCGCCGAGGAGCTGAACAGCCAGGTCGGCGGCCTGGTGGGTTACAAGGTCCGCTTCAGTGAGCAAGTCGGTGACGACACCCTGGTCAAGCTGATGACCGACGGCATGCTGCTCAGCGAAATCCAGCAGGACCGCTACCTCCATCAGTACGACACCCTGATCATCGACGAGGCCCACGAGCGCAGCCTGAACATCGATTTTCTGCTCGGCTATCTGAAGCAGCTTTTGCCGCGCCGTCCCGATCTGAAGATCATCATCACCTCGGCGACCATCGACCATGAACGCTTCGCCGCGCATTTCAACGGCGCGCCGGTGTTCGAGGTGTCCGGGCGCACCTTCCCGGTGGACATCCACTACCGGCCGCCGGCGGAAGAGCGCGAGCTGGGCCTGCAGGTGGAGGAGGTGTTGCGCGAAATCGATCAGCAGGAGCGCCGCGACGGGCCGCCAACCGCCCGTGATGTGCTGGTGTTCCTGAGCGGCGAGCGCGACATCCGCGACGTGCATCATCATTTGAAACGCTGCGATTTCCGCGATACCGAATTGCTGCCGCTGTACGCCCGCCTCAGTGCCGCGGAGCAGCAGCGGGTGTTTTCCAGCCACAGGGGGCGGCGCGTGGTGTTGAGCACCAACGTGGCGGAAACCTCGCTGACCGTGCCGGGCATCCGCTATGTGATCGACGCCGGTACCGCCCGCATCAGCCGCTACAGCGTGCACTCCAAGGTGCAGCGTTTGCCGGTGGAGCCGATCGCCCGCGCCAGCGCCGACCAGCGCGCCGGCCGCAGCGGCCGCATCATGCCCGGCGTCGCCTATCGGCTCTACGACGAGGACGACTTCAATAACCGGCCGGCGTTCACCGATCCGGAAATCCAGCGCACCAATCTGGGCGCGGTGATTCTGCGCATGGCCGACCTGAAGCTGGGCGCGGTGGAGGACTTCCCCTTTATCGAACCGCCGGACGGTCGCCTGATACGGGACGGCTATCGCCTGCTGGAAGAGCTCGGCGCGCTCGACAAGCAGCGCCGGGTCACCACGCTCGGCCGTCAATTGGCGCGTTTCCCGTTGGATCCCACCCTGGCGCGGATGGTGGTGGCCGGCGCCGAGAAAAAAGTGCTGCGCGAAGTGCTGGTGATCGTCGCCGCCCTGGCGGTGCAGGACCCGCGCGAACGGCCCCGCGATAAACAACAGCAGGCCGACCAGGCCCATCAGCCTTTCGAGAACAAGGAATCGGATTTTCTGTTTTTCTGGAATCTCTGGCAGTGGGCCGAGCAACAGCGCGGCGACCTGGGTCGCAACCCCTATGAAAAGCAGCTGAAAAAGCATTTTCTGGCGCCGTCGCGGATGCGCGAATGGCGGGACACCCACCGGCAATTACTGTTGCTGGCCCGGGAAGAAGGCTGGTCGCTCAATGACGAAGCGGCGGACTATGAAAGCCTGCACCGGGCGCTGCTCACCGGGTTGCTGGGTAATGTCATGACCCGCAACGAAGACGGTGAGTGGCTTTCCACCCGCAACCGCAAGCCGCTGCTTTGGCCGGGCTCGTCGCTCAGTAAAGGCGGCGACAAGAAAGCGAAGCTGCGTTGGCTGGTGGCCGCCGAGCAGGTGGAGACCAGCCGCCTGTTCGCGCGCTGCGTGGCGCGGATTGAACCGCAATGGGTGGAAGCGGAAGCGGCGCACCTGATCAAGCGCCAGTATTTCGAGCCGCACTGGTCGAAAAAACGCGGCTGTGTGATGGCCAAGGAACAGATCAATCTGTTCGGGCTGATTCTCGCCTCCGGGCGGCGCATGCACTACGGCCCGCTGGAACCGGAGCTGGCCCGCGAACTGATGATCCGTGAGGGCCTGGTGGCCGGCGAGCTGACCCGTGAACCGGAATTCGTCGCCGCCAACCGGGAGCGGCTGCAGCGCCTGGAAGAGATGGAGCACAAGCTGCGCCGGCGCGACATTCTGGTGGACGAGGAGACCCGGTTTCTGTTCTACGACCAGCGCCTGCCGTCCGGGCTGTACACCCTGGCGCATCTGGAAACCTGGTACAAAAAGCAGGCCGACGAGCATGAGCGCCAGGCGCTGTTCATGGACGATGAGTTTCTGCTGTCCCACAGCCCGGACCTGCAGGGTGGCGCCTTCCCCGATGAGCTGGAATGGGACGGCATGCGGCTGCCGCTGGAATACAGCTTCGACCCCACCGGCGACCGCGACGGCGTCACGGTAATCGTACCCGCCGGCGCGCTGCAGCAGCTGCACGCGGAACGGCTCGCTTGGCTGGTGCCGGGTCTGTTGCGCGAAAAGCTGGAGGCCCTGATTCGCGGGCTGCCCAAGGCCCGCCGCCGTCATTTCGTGCCGGTGCCCGACTATGTGGCCGCGCTGCAGGAATCGCTGAGCCCGGACCAGCCGCTGCTGCCTGCCATGACCCGCGAGCTGCAGCGCATGACCGGCGTGCGCGTGGAGCAGGAAGAGTGGCGTGAGGACCAGCTGCCCGGGCACCTGCGGATGAACGTGCGGGTCACCGACGGGCAGGGCAAAGTGCTCGCCGAGGACCGTGATCTGGCGCGCCTGCAGCAGCGCTTCGAGGCCCTGGCCGGGGAGCGCGAGGCGTCACCGGCCCGCGAGGAAGTGGTGAGCGGGCGCACCTGGGTGTTCGGTACGTTACCGGCGTGCCAGGAGAGCGAGCAGGGCGGGGTGGTGTTCCGCCGCTACCCGGCGCTGCGCGACCGTGGCGAGGACGTGGCGCTGGAACATTACGCCGACGCTGACGACGCGCACTGGTGGCACGGTATCGGCTGTGCCCGGCTGATGCTGCTGGCACTGAACGAGCAGGTGCGCGGGCTGAAACGGTTCGCCGGCCAGCAACCCGGCTTTCAGAAACTCAAAGCGGAGAAATCGGCCATGGCGCGCGGCGCCCTGGATCAGGCGTTGCTGCGGGCCACGGTGTCCCATTTCCATCTGCACGACCAGCCGCTGCGCGACGAGGCCGCCTTCCGTGAGCGGTTGGACCAGGGGCGCGGCGAGTTCGTGTCGGCGGTGGAGCAGGCTCTTCGCACCTGGGGCGAGTTGTTCGCCGCCTACCGCCGCGTGATGCAACGCCTGGAAAAGAATTTCCCGCTCGCCTGGGCGCACGCCCACCGCGATCTGAAACAGCAGCTCGCCGATCTGTTCAGTGATGATTTCCTGCTCACCGTGCCCAAGGAATGGCTGGATCAATACCCGCGCTACCTGGCGGCGGTGGAGCAGCGTCTTGAAAAGCTGGGCGGGCAGATCGGCCGGGACCGGGCGGTGGTCGCCGAGTTGGAGGAGTTCCGCGAGCGCTATCACCGGCGCGCCAAGGACACGCCGCCGTGGCGGCAGAGCGAGGCGCTGCGTCTGTACCGCTGGATGATGGAGGAATACCGCGTCAGCCTGTTCGCGCAGCCGCTGGGGACCCGGGTGCCGGTCTCCGCCAAGCGCCTCAACCGCCAGTGGGAGGCCTGCTGAAACCGGCCTGAGCCGGCGTCAAGAGCCGACGAGACGGCGAAATACCATTCCGGCTTTGCGCCGGCCCGGTCATATCCGGATAATTGACCCATTTATGGAACCCGCCCCGAGGTTCCCGACTGTCGCGGCGCTCCCCGGAGTGCCCTTTTTGCGCGAGGACAGGCTTGTGACCCATTCCGTCGTTATCAGCGGTACCGGACTCTGGACCCCCGAACAATCCATCACCAATGAAGAGTTGGTGGCCTCCTTCAACGAATACGTGGCCCGCCACAACGAACGCCATGCCGACGCCATCGAAGCGGGCGAGATGGAGCCGCTGACCGGTTCCAACTCCGCGTTTATCGAGAAAGCCTCCGGCATCAAGCAGCGTTACGTGCTGGACAAGGAAGGCATTCTCGACCCGGACCGGCTGGCGCCGAATATTCCCGAGCGAAGCGACGACGAGCTGTCGGTGCAGGCGGAAATCGCCGTGCTGGCCGCCCGCCGGGCGCTCGACAACGCCGGCCTTAAGCCGGACGACCTGGACGCGGTGCTGGTGGCCTGTTCCAACATGCAGCGCGCCTACCCGGCCATGGCGGTGGAAGTGCAGCAGGCGCTGGGCATGGAGCACGGCTGGGGCTACGACATGAACGTGGCCTGTTCCAGCGCCACCTTCGGCATCCAGACCGGCGTCGACGCCATTCGCAACGGTTCCGCGCGCCGCGTGCTGATGGTCAATCCGGAAATCTGTTCCGGGCACCTGGCCTGGGAAGACCGGGACTGCCACTTCATTTTCGGTGACGTGAGCACCGCGGTGATCCTGGAGCGGGCCGAGGACGCCACCAGTGACAATCAGTGGGAGGTGCTGGGCACCCGCCTGCAGACCCGTTTCTCCAACAACATCCGCAATAACTTCGGCTTCCTCAACCGCGCCGACCCCTCCGGTGTGGGCAGCCGCGACAAGCTGTTCCGTCAGGAAGGCCGCAAGGTGTTCAAGGAAGTGTGCCCGATGGTGGCGGAGCAGATCACCGGCCATCTGGCCGATTTGTCCGTGCCGGTGGAAGACGTGCGCCGCATGTGGCTGCACCAGGCCAACCTGAACATGAACGAATTCATCGCCCGCCGGGTGCTGGGCCGCGACCCCAGCCGCGACGAGGCGCCGGTGATCCTGGACGATTACGCCAACACCAGCTCCGCCGGTTCGATCATCGCTTTCCACAAGCACAACAGTGATTTGCCGGCGGGCACCAAAGGGGTGATCTGCTCCTTCGGCGCCGGCTACTCGATCGGCAGCGTGATCGTGAACCGGGTGCGCTGAGCGCGCCGGTTTCACGCCAGCGTCACGGCGGCCGCGGGGTAAACTCCGCGGCCGTTTTTGTTTGTTTTGCGGCCTACACGTAACGTTTACTTGATTCGTGCATCCATATAGTGTCGAAGCCACGGAAAGGACGCTTTTCTGTCGGTTTCACATACAGAATTACACGATCCATATTGGAGAACGATCATGGCTAAACTGAGCAAAATGAATCCCCTGGCCGCCACCCTCGGCGCCGCCTTCGTGGCTTCCGCAATGTCCATTCCGGCGCACGCGGCCGAGAATCCGTTCGGTGCCACCGATCTGCAAAGCGGTTACCAACTGGCCGGTGACCACGCCAAGGACGGAGAAGGCAAGTGTGGTGAAGGCAAGTGCGGCGACAAGAAAGGCGAAGGCAGCTGCGGCGGCGACAAAAAGAGTGAAGGCAGCTGCGGTGGCGCCGCCTGAACCCAGGAGTCGTAATCTATGACGACTTTCCCCGTGACCGGTACCGGTCTGGGGTTGCGGCGGGCCCTGATGGGCCCGCTGTCCCAACCGGGCACCATACCGGTGGATTTTCTCGAAGTGGCGCCGGAAAACTGGATCCCCATGGGCGGCAAGCTGGCCCGTGAGTTTCGTGGTTTCACCGAGCGGTACCCCTTTGTCAGCCACGGTCTCAGCCTGTCCCTGGGCGGACCGGAACCTCTTGATTTCGAATTGCTGGGGAACATCAAACAGTTTCTCGGCGAGCACCGGATCCGCTGCTACACGGAGCACCTCAGCTACTGCAGCGATCACGGCCATCTTTACGACTTGATGCCGATCCCGTTCACCGAGGAAGCGGTGCACTATGTGGCGGACCGCATCCGCCGGGTGCAGGATTTTCTCGGCCAGCGTATCGGTATTGAACACGTCAGCTATTACGCCACGCCGGAGGTGACCGAAAGCCGCCCGCTGGGCGAGCTGGAATTCGTCAACGCGGTACTGGAAGAGGCGGATTGCGGCCTGTTGCTGGACGTGAACAACGCCTACGTCAACGGTATCAACCACGGCTACGACGCCGCCGACTTTATTCGCGGCCTGCCCGGCGAGCGTATTTTCTATGTGCACATCGCCGGCCATTTCGACGAAGCCGAGGACCTCAAGGTGGACACCCACGGCAGCGAAGTGATCGACCCGGTGTGGCGGTTGCTGGACGTCGCCTACGACCAGTTCGGCGTGTTGCCCACGCTGTTGGAGCGGGACTTCAATTTCCCGCCGGTGGAGGAACTGAACCGCGAGCTGGATCGCATCGGCGACGCCCAGCAGCGCCGCGCCGCGATCAGCCGGAGGGCCTGATGAGCGAGCCGGAATTCCAGCGCCTGCAGCGTTCGTTCGCGGCGCACCTGCGCAATCCGCAACGCCACCCGGCGCCGTCCGGCATCGAGGAGCGGCGTCTGGCGGTCTACCGCCAGTTGTTCTTCAACAATCTCAACGGGTTTCTGGAAAAGGGCTTTCCGGTTCTGCGCAGCCTCTACGACGACGCCGGCTGGCGGCGTCTGGTGCGCGGCTTCTTTGATCAGCACGCCTGCACGTCGCCGTACTTTCTGGAAATTCCGGAAGAGTTCGTTACCTTTCTTGCCGAGACCTATCAACCGGGGGAGGGCGATCCGCCTTTTCTCGCCGAGCTGGCGCACTACGAGTGGATTGAGCTGGTGCTGGACACCGCCACCGACACGGTGCCGGAGCAGGGTGTGCAGCCCGGCGGTGATCTGCTGCGGGGGGTGCCCTATCTGAACCCGCTGCATTGCGTGCTCAACTACCGTTGGCCGGTGCATCAAATCGGCCCGGAGCACCGCCCGGAGACGCCGCCGGAGCAGCCGGTGTGGCTGCTGGTGTACCGCAATGCGGAGGACCGGGTGGCGTTCATGGAAATCAACGCGGTCACCGCGCGGCTGCTGGCATTGATGCAGGAGCAGCCGCTCAGCAGCGGCGAACAACTGCTGCAAACGCTGGGCGATGAAATGGGTTTCCAGGACCGCGCCGCGCTGTTGAGCTTCGGCGCGGATCTGCTGCAGCGGCTTCGCGACCGCGAACTGATTCTGGGCGCCCGCCTGCAACCCACCCCGGCCTGAGAGCGGCAAGGTTGCTCTTTGCCTGGCAGGCACCGCTATAATGCGCGGGCCATCACTGATTAGGGAGCTACTGTGCGCATATGGATTGCGGCGCTTGTGTCGGCGCCATTGATTGCCTTATCCCAACCGGTATTCGCCCAGCCGGTACCGGAAACCGCCGGCGAGACCCGCGAAGCCGCGATCCAGTCCGGCGACGACTGGGGCAGCGCCTCGACGCCGTTCGACCAGGCCGGCGGCGCCGGTCGCTTCGCCGAGATGGATCCCTGGCAGGGTTTCAACCGCAAGATTTTCGGCTTTAACGAATTCGTCGACCGCTACGCGCTGAAGCCGGCCGCCAAGGGCTATCGCTGGGTGACACCGGAGTGGCTCGATAACACCGTGACCCGTTTCTTCAGCAATCTGGGCGATATCGGTGACGGCCTCAACTATATTTTCCAGTGGCGCTGGGGCGAGGCCGGCAACAGCCTGGGGCGTTTCGGCATCAATACCACTCTGGGGGTGGCCGGCCTGTTCGACGTGGCCAGCGACGTGGACCTGCGCAACACCGACACCAGCCTGGACGTGACCCTGGGCCGCTGGGGCGTGCCCCGCGGGCCCTATCTGGTGGTGCCGATTCTGGGGCCGTCGTCGGTGCGTGACGCCACCACCATCTATCCAAGCAGCTATTTGTGGCCGGTGAGCTATCTGGAGGACGATCTGGCGCGCTACTCGCTGGCGGCTTTGTACGGCGTCGATCTGCGGGCCGATCTGCTGGACCTGGAGCGCAATATCGTCGGCGACCGCTATACCTTCATCCGTAACGCCTATCTGCAGCGCCGTCTGATGCAGGAAGGCAAAGACGAAGAGCCGGCCCTGCCCGACGAAGACCCGGAGCTGGAAAGCGACGACGGCTGGTAAAGCGCGGGGTAGCCGGGCGCGGGCCCGGCGCTATTCTCCCAGGGCGGCCAGTTTGGCGCGGATAAAGTCGCCGTGGGACACGTACAACAGCTCCGACACCCGCCGGATCAGCTGCTCTTCGTGGCTGTCGGCGTCGCCGTCGGCGGCGGCGATCGCCCACATATCGTAAATCAGCTGTACCCGCGTTTCCGGATCCCAGCGTTGCCGCAGAGGGATGGTGAACTCGAACAGGTCGGTGGCGTTTTCCAGTCTTTGATCCAGCTCGGCGACGATTTCCTCCATCTCTTCCGCTTCCAGATGCCAGCGCTCGCGCACCGCCTTGACCAGCAGGCGCTGCTCGCGCTGATCCACTTCGCCGTCGGTGCGCGCCACTTCCATGAGCAGCGCGGCGGCGGCGCGGTGCAGGTCGTGGTCGCTTTCTTCGCGGGTCTGGGCGGGTGAGTCGGATTCAAACAAACGGGCAAGCCATTTCACGCTGCGATGTCCTCCGCGGTCAGTAATGATTCCAGGGCGCGTTGATCGGCGGCAAAACGGCGAATGCCGTCGCTGAGCAGATCGCAGGCCATGGGGTTGTCATTCAATGACCAGCGGAAACGGGCTTCGTTCAGTGCCCGGGCGGGAAGCGCGCCGTCCGGCTCCGCCGGGACCACCGTGTCCGGGTCCAGGCAGCGCGACAGGGCGCCGTCGTCTTCGGCCAGCTCGCCGAGCAACGCCGGGCTGATGGTGAGCCGGTCGCAGCCGGCCAGCGCCTCGATCTGAGCGACGTTGCGGAAGCTGGCGCCCATCACGATGGTGTCCAGCCCGCGCCCCTTGAGCAGATGGAAAATCTCGCGCACCGACTGCACGCCCGGATCCTGATTGATATCGGTGATTTCCAGCCCGCGTTTGACGTGCCAGTCCTGAATCCGGCCCACGAACGGCGAGATCAGCGTGGCGCCGGCTTCGGCGGCGGCCAGCGCCTGCTCGGCACTGAACACCAGGGTGAGGTTGCAGCGCACGCCTTCTTCCTCAAGGATGCGCGCCGCCTGGATGCCCTCCCAGGTGGCCGCGGTCTTGATCAGAACGCGTTCCGCCGGCACCTCCAGTTCCCGGTACAGCGCCATCAGGCGGCGTGCCTTGGCGACCGTGGCGGCGGTGTCGAACGACAGCCGCGCGTCCACCTCGGTGGACACCAGGCCCGGGATATGGCTCAGCACCGCCTGGCCGGCCACGCAGGCGAAGGCGTCGGTGCACCAGGTCAGGTCGCCTTCGTGGCCCAGTTCCCGGGCCAGCTCGCGGGCCTGGTCGAGCAGGTGCCGGTAGCGTTCGTCCCGTGCGGCGGCCAGCAGCAGGGACGGGTTGGTGGTGGCATCGTGGGGCCGCAGCTCAGCGATGCGTTCCAGATCGCCGGTGTCGGCGACCACGGTGGTCCATTGTTCGAGTTGTTGGCGTTTGCTGATCATGGCTGACCTCCCTGTGTAGTGGCCCCAGCATAGCCAACCGTGTGCCGGGTCAAAAGGGCCAGGGCCTCTTGGTAGACCTCCGGCGTGGCGTCGTTCTTGTGCGCGTGCTGGCTCAGGTGCCGGCGGTAGGCGCGGGCGCCCGGCATCGCCTGGAACAGATTGAGCGCGTGGCGCAGCACATGCTTGGGGTGCACGCCGTCGGCGTAGCGCCGCTCCAGATAGGGAATGAACGCCTCGGCCACCGCCAGCCGGTCCGGCGGTGGGGTGTTCTCGCCGAACACCTGCCGGTCCACGTCGGCCAGAAACCAGGGGTTCATGTAGGCTTCCCGGCCCACCATCAGGCCGTCCACCTGGCCCAGATGGGCGAGCATGCCCGGCACGTCGCGCAGCCCGCCGTTGAGGATGATCTCCATGTGCGGGAAGGCTTGTTTGACGGCGTAGGCGCGCTCGTAGATCAGCGGCGGGATATCCCGGTTTTCCTTCGGCGACAGGCCGTCCAGGATCGCCTTGCGGGCGTGAATGGTCAGGCTGCGGCAGCCGGCCTCATCCATATGGCGGACGAAGCGCTGCAGGAACGGGAAGTCGTCCTGATCGTCGATGCCGATGCGGGTTTTCACCGTCACCGGCACGTCCGTGACGTTCGCCATCGCTTCCACGCAGCGCGCCACCAGCTCCGGTTCCGCCATCAGCACCGCGCCGATCTTGCCCTGCTGCACCCGGTCCGAGGGACAGCCCACGTTGAGGTTGATCTCGTCGTAGCCGTAGTCCGCGCAGATGCGCGCCGCTTCCGCCAGCTGTTCCGGGTCGCTGCCGCCCAGCTGTACCGCCAGCGGGTGCTCGGCGGCGTCGAAACCGAGCAGCCGGTCCCGGTCGCCGTGGATCACCGCCGGCGCCACCACCATTTCGGTGTAGAGCAGCGTGCGGCGGGTAATTAACCGGGCCAGATAACGAAAGTCGCGCGTTGTATACGCCATCATGGGCGCGATGGAAAAGCGCCGGCTGAGCGGGGCAGGGCCGGGGATCGGGGTGTTGAGTGAGGACATGGCGTTATTATCGCACGGCCGCCGCCGCCACGGGAAACCCCCGTTCATGCAAATCCGGGCAAAGGTATATTCCTGTAAAAGCGCCTTGTGAAAGTGGCGTCGTTTGGCTTTGATGACGGTGCGATAACGCAAAACAGGGAGAAAATTATGCTGAGCTGGAGCCTTTTATTTCTTGTCATCGCGATCATTGCCGCGGTTCTGGGGTTTAGTGGTATTGCCGGCACCGCCGCGGGCATTGCCAAGATTCTGTTCGTTGTATTCCTGGTGATCTGGATCATCAGTCTGATTGCCGGACGGCGCTGACCGGAAAGCATGACCTCGCCGTTATGCTGATAACAGGGGCGCATTAGCCTATAATGCGCCCCTTTATTCCGGCCACGGAGTCAGCATGACCGTTCGTACCCGAGTGGCACCTTCGCCCACCGGCGACCCCCATGTGGGGACCGCTTATATCGCGCTTTTCAATCGTTGTTTTGCCCGCCAGCACGGCGGCCAGTTCATTCTCCGTATCGAAGACACCGATCAGACCCGCTCCAGTGATGCCTCGGAGCAGGCGATCCTGGAATCGCTGCGCTGGCTGGGCCTGGACTGGGACGAGGGCCCGGACGTGGGCGGCCCCCATGCGCCTTACCGGCAAAGCGAGCGGGCCGGTGATTACCGGCGCTATGCGGAGCGTCTGATCGCCGACGGCCATGCCTTCAAATGTTTCCGCAGCGCCGAAGAGCTGGACCAGCTGCGCGCCGACCTGAAAGAGCGGGGCGAAAACCGGGCCCTGAAGCCGGCCGATCTGGAACTGCCCGCCGATGAGCAGCAACGCCGCGAGGACGCCGGCGACCCCTATGTGATCCGCATGCGGGTGCCGGAGTCCGGCCGCTGTGAAATCGACGACATGCTGCGCGGCACCGTGGAGCTGGACTGGTCCCTGGTGGACGCGCAGATCCTGCTCAAGTCCGACGGCATGCCCACCTACCACCTGGCCAATGTGGTGGACGATCACCTGATGGAAATCACCCATGTGATCCGCGGTGAGGAATGGCTGAATTCGGCCCCCAAGCACAAGCTGCTGTACCAGTACTTCGGCTGGGACATGCCGGTGCTGTGCCACATGCCGCTGCTGCGCAACCCGGACAAGTCCAAGCTCAGCAAGCGCAAGAACCCGGTGAGCATCAATTTCTACCGCCGCATGGGCTATCTGCCGGAGGCGGTGGTCAATTACCTCGGCCGCATGGGCTGGTCGATGCCCGACGAGCGGGAGCGTTTCACCCTGGAAGACATGCAGGCGGCGTTCGATATCCAGCGCGTGTCCCTGGGTGGTCCGGTGTTCGACGTGGAAAAGCTGAGCTGGCTCAACGGCCAGTGGCTGCATGACTTGTCCGACGAGCAGTTCCTCGACCAGTTGCGCGACTGGGCCTTCAACCGCGATTACGCCATGCGCGTGCTGCCCCATGTGAAGCAGCGCGTGGAAACCTTCGGCGAGGTGGTGGACAAGGCGGGCTTCTGTTTCTCCGGCATGGTGGCCGTGGAGGAAGCCGACTTCCAGCACCCCAAGCACGACGCGGAGGCAATGAAAGTCTGGCTGCAGTTCTACCTGTGGAGCTGTGAGGCGCGCCGGGACTGGCAGCGCGACGGCCTGTTCGCGGACGCCAAACAGCTGGCCGACGCCCTGGAGATCAAGATCAAGGATTTCCTGTTTCCGGTGTTCGTGGCGATCGCCGGCACCAGCGCCAGTTTTTCCGTGGTCGACAGTATGGAACTGCTGGGCCCGGACATCAGCCGCGCCCGTCTGCGTCATGCCATTGACGTGCTCGGCGGCGTTTCCAAGAAGCAAACCAAGAAGCTGGAGAAGGAGTGGGCGGCCATTGTTCCGGCGAATTGAACAAGGCTTGTACAAACGGACTTCCAACTGTCAAAAACCCTGGGTGGATGCTTGACAGGGTAAGGCCGCTGCGTAAAATACGCGGCTCCACACAGGGCGCAGCCCGGTGGGACAGCTTTTGGGGCCATAGCTCAGCTGGGAGAGCGCTACAATGGCATTGTAGAGGTCGGCGGTTCGATCCCGCCTGGCTCCACCAAACACGTCCCCTTCGTCTAGTGGCCTAGGACACCGCCCTTTCACGGCGGTAACAGGGGTTCGACTCCCCTAGGGGACGCCAAATAAAAAGCCCCGGCTCGAAAGAGCCGGGGCTTTTTTTTGGTTCATCGCGGATTACCGGGAAAAGCGGCTTTGATCTTCAGGAAGAAGTAGTCGCTGTCCCGGTAGCCATAGGCCATGCGCTTGATGACCTTGATCCTGTTGTTCATACCCTC
>Ga0114901_1000081_pt1 | contig 79133 bp, 76 predicted proteins | sample MalvireepMed_s16_FD_89686 | JGI IMG/M metagenome (GOLD analysis project Ga0114901, IMG submission 89686) | Marine viral communities from the Global Malaspina Expedition - Malaspina viral metaG DeepMed_s16 | ecosystem: Environmental > Aquatic > Marine > Oceanic | place: Mediterranean Sea... | reverse complement strand
CCGGCGCGCGGAACGGCACCATGGTTACCGAGGGTTTCAACCCTGGTCGGAGAAATCCTTGTAGGCGTCCATGGCCTTGCGGGTCAGCACCGGGCCCGCCGCCCGGGTAACCAGACGGCGGGCGTTGGGGCTGGCGGCCAGCAGGATGCCGGCGGCCAGCGCACCGACCACCACCGTGCCGGTGTGCTCCCGGGTCCATTGCGCGGCGCGGTCGCCCACCAGGGGCCGGAGATTGTCCTCGATGCGCTCGCCCTGGCGCGAGAGCTCGCGGCTGTCCTTGCCGCTGGATCCGGATTTGTGGGTGGTACGTTGCACCACCACCACGAGCAGCACCGCCATGACCAGCAGGCCGAGGCCGGTGAACAGGGACGCCAGGGGCGCGCCCAGGGACGGCGCCATGGCGAACCAGGCGGCGGCCGCCAGGCAAAGCAGGGCCGCGAAGCCGGTGAGCATGGCCAGCCAGACCAGCGCGTTAAGGCTGAACAGGCTGGACAGGGGGCCGCGTATATTCATCGATCAGCGGCTGATCAGTTTGCCGATCAGCAGGCCCACGCCGAACGCGCTGAGCACGCTGGTGAAGGGGCGCTCCTTGATGTGCGAACCCACTTGCTCGGCCTGGCCTTCGGCCTGACGGCGCACTTGGTCGAACTGATCGCGGGCGTGTTCCACGCCGGCCTGGGCGCGTTGCTGGGAGTTGCGTTTAAACGCTTCGGTAAGCGCGCCCAGATCGCGGCGCAGCTGGTCCATGTCCTTCTTGAGTGCTTCGGTTTCCGGCGATTGACTCATTACAACCTCCTGTTGCGATGAAGAATCCGTAAGTGGAATTCGAGCATAGAGGATGAACAGAGCCTCTGCCTACGGACACATGCAAAAGATTGATAAAGCGCCGGATAAAAGCTCAGAGGTTACGGATCACCTCGTCGGTGAATTCGGAGGTGGAGGCCTTGCCGCCCAGGTCCGGCGTGGTGACCTTGCCTTCGCCCACCACGAAGCGGATCGCTTTGCGCATCCTTTCGGCGTCTTCGTTGCGTTCCAGGTATTCCAGCATCATCGCCGCGCCCAGCATCAGGGCGGTGGGGTTGGCGATGTTCTGCCCGGCGATGTCCGGCGCGCTGCCGTGCACCGCTTCGAAGATGCCCTTGTGCTCGCCCACGTTGGCGCCGGGCGCCAGGCCCAGGCCGCCGGTGAGGCCGGCGCACAGGTCGGAGAGAATGTCGCCGAACAGGTTGGTGGTGACGATCACGTCGAAGCGGTGCGGGTTCATCACCAGCTGCATGGCGCAGTTGTCGACGATCATCTCCTCGTGCTCGATGTCCTCGTACTCCTTGGCGATGGAGCGCGCCACGTCCAGGAACAGGCCGGAGGTGGACTTCATGATGTTGGCCTTGTGCACCACCGTCACCTTGCGGCGGTTGAGCCGGCGGGCCGCTTCATAGGCAAAGCGCATCAGCCGCTTGGATTCCTTGCGGGTGATCACGCTGCGCAGCTCGGCGCGCTCGCCGTCGTCGCTGACGGTCTGGCCTTCGCCGGAGTAAATCCCTTCGATGTTTTCGCGGATGGTGACGATGTCCACGTTGTCGTAGCGCGAGCGCACGCCGGGAATGGACAGCGCCGGGCGCAGATTGGCGAACAGGTCGAAGTGCTTGCGCAGGGTCACGTTCACCGAGCTGAAGCCCTTGCCCACCGGTGTGGTGATCGGGCCTTTCAGCGCCACCGGGTTCTTTTCAATCAGGTCCAGGGTTTCCTGGGGCACCAGGTCCTCGCCTTTGTCCAGGGCGGTTTGCCCGGCGATCGCGTAGTCATAGGTGAGGCCGCAATCGAGCGCGTCGAGGACACGGATGGTGGCGCTCATGATGTCCGGGCCGATGCCGTCGCCGGGGATGACTGTAACGCGTGTTGCCGCCATGGGAACTCCTGATTGCCGGTTTTCGGGACGCTATTCAAGCAAGCGTGCGGGGGCGCCGCAAGCGACCTTAGTCTATACGAACAGGGCCGCTTCTGTGCAGGCGTGGCCCCAGGGATACAAGGACCGTGCCACGCTCAGTGGGTCGTCGGCGGGTGCCCGGAGAGCTGGCGCGCGGTGTCGAGAAACTGGCCCAGCACCACGCCCGGCGGGCCTTTGCCGCGCGCCAGCAGCAGCGGCAGGGTGGCCGGTGCCGGCCGCCCGTGAACCGTCAGGGGGCGCAGCAGTGCCCCATATTGGTCGTCGGTGTCCGGGTCGCAGGGCACGATCGCCACGCCCAGGCCGGCCGCCACCAGACCGGCGGTGGTGGACAACTGGTGGGCCTGGTGGCTGACGCGGGGCCGGAAGTCCGCTTCCGCGCACAGCTGCGTGATGCGCGCCACGAAGCCGTCGGCCAGGCCCGCCGACGGCAGGATAAAGGGCTCCGCGGCGAGCAGCTCCAGGGCCACGGTGCGCAGCGTCAGCAGCGGGTGCCGGGGCGGCAGTATCACGCACAGCGGCTCCTCGGTGAGCGCTTCCCAGGGCAGCGCCGCCGGGCTCTGCGCGGAGTGCACGAAGCCGATATCCAGCCGGCCCGCCTCCAGTTCGTGTAACTGGGCGTCGTCCGAGGCCTCGCGAATGTTCAGGGCGATACGCGGGAACAGCGCGCGGAAGGCGCTGAGAATGCGGGGCACCAGCGGCGGCAAGGGCGCCGCGGGCACACCGATGCGCAGCTGGCCGTTGGCGGGCAGGCGCGTGCGCGGCGCGCGGCTGGCTTCCTGGCTGGCGAGCAACGCCCGGGCGCTGATCACCAGGGCGTCGCCGGCGCCGGTCAGGCTCACCGCCGTGGCGTTAACGATCAGCAGGGGCGCGCCCATGTCGCGCTCCAGTTCCCGCACGCTCTCCTTCAACAACATGGGATGGCGGCCCAGGCGTTGGGCGGCGCGGGCGAAATCACCTTCCTCGGCGACGGTAAGAAAGTCCCTGAGGTCCTCGCTGCGGATCCGGTCCATAGCATTCACCGGCGGGTTGTTTTTTTACCACAATACCCCTGTTGGCGGCGGACGCCATAGTGTTGTCACCGTTCAGTGTTATAGCCGGTGCAAATGAGGTAACCAGGGGTAACGTTCGCGCCCATGGAATGGCATGCTAATAGACCTTTCCATCCGCTGGGGGAAACGAACGCATGTGGTTATACGTACTGGCGATCAGTGGCGGCGCTGCCCTGGGCGCCAATGCCCGCTGGCTGCTGGGGCTGTGGCTGAACGCCTTGTTTCCGGCGCTGCCGCTGGGCACGCTGGCGGCCAACCTGCTGGGCGGCTGGCTGATCGGCCTGGCGTTGGGGGTGTTCGCCTGGCTGCCGGCGCTGGCGCCGGAGTGGCGGCTGTTCCTGGTGACCGGGTTTCTCGGCGCGCTGACCACGTTCTCCACCTTTTCCGCGGAGATGTTCGAGCATCTGCAAAGCGGCCGCTGGGCGGTGGCGCTGGCCGGCATCGCCGTGCACGTGGCCGGCTCCCTGGCGATGACCGGCCTGGGCTTCGCCATGGTGGCGCTGGTGCGCGACCGGCTGTAGCCCCTGTTAGGCCTAGAGGCGCACCGCCTGAGGCGTCTCGTCGCGCAGTTTGATCACGTCCGCCCGCGGCGGCGCGCCGAACAGGCGGCTGTATTCGCGGCTGAAATGGGACGGACTTTCATACCCCACCCGGAAGCTGGCGGTGGCCGCTTCCAGCCCCTCACTCAGCATCAGGCGCCGGGCTTCGTGCAGGCGCAGTTTCTTCTGGAATTGCAGCGGCGACATGCGCGTCACCTGCTTGAAACTGTGGAACAGGGACGACTCGCTCATGTTCGCCTGTTCCGCCAGCTCGCGAATGCGCAGCGGCTCGGTGAAGCGGTCCTTGAGCACGGCGATCACTTTGGAAATACGGTGCGCCTGGCTGTCCGCCGACGCGAAGCGGCGCATTCTCGGTCCGGTCTCGCCGATCAACGCCCGATAAATAATCTCGCGGCGCGCCAGCGGCGCCAGGATGCGCGCGTCCGCCGGGCTGTCCAGCAGTGACACCAGGCGGGTGACCGCCTCCACCATGCCTTTTTCCGCCTGGGTGCGGCACAGGCCGCAGGAGATATCGGGGCACTCTTCTTCCGGTTCGCTGAGATCGTCGCCCAACTCGATGATCAGATCGGTGACTTCCTGAGGGTCCACCGACAGCTTGACGCCCAGATAGGGTTTGTCCGGGCTCGCCTGGGTGACCTGGCCGAGCACCGGCAAATGCACCGACGACACCAGACAACTCAACGGGCCGTAGACGATTTCCTTGTCGCCCAGCCAGACGGTCTTGCCGCCCTGCGCGATCAGGCACAGGGAAGGCTCGTACACCGACGACACACAGGTGGTGGGGGTGTCCGAGCGAATCAGTTCCAGGCCTTCGATGGGGGTGGGCTGCAGGCCGTCCAGCGGTGCCCAGGGCAGAATCTTGCGAGACAGAATCTCGCCGAGAAGTCGCAGTTCCTCGGCGGCTTCGTTTTCCGTGCTCACGGTGGAAGTGCTTGCCTTCACGTCGTAACCCTCCCGAATTGGCTTGCGGCTCAGTATACGCCCGGCGACGATGGCGTGAAGCGACTCCGTACACGGCCTGCAGTTTTGGGCAAGCACCCTGCAGGATCGCGCAACCCGTGGAAGGAATACGCAGATAACAGTTTCGTGAACCTTTCCCTGCTTAACAGAATCGGGCAAGCACGCGGCAGGAATACGCTACCGCCGTCCGATGCCCTCTCCCTAAAGTGGCGCTTCATCGTCGCCATAGACGAAGGCATTCATTTTTTTATTTGACCTAAGGAGCCTCTGGGCAACTCCCTTGCGTGCTCTGGCTTTCAGGCGAGTCCGCCGTCAAGGCGCGATTTTGAAGTCGTGCTGACGGCCCGACGAAAAAGCGCAACGCTGAGGGCGGGCTCGCCTGAAAGCCCCGAAGGGCGCGTCCTGAAGCGAGCATCTGCTGCGTTGTGCTTCTTGCCAAGGGCTGCGGCCATTGGCGGCGAACCACGCCTTGCATCTGCTCGCTTCAGGACGCGCAGAGCACGCAAGGGAGTTGCCCAGAGGCTCCCGACTTGAGGAATTACCGTCCTGTCGAGTTCGGGTCGACCCGTTCGATTAGTGCCAAGGCCAGGCCGCGAGGCGGGCCGTTATTCAATGTGGCCGTTATTACATGTGGAGTGAAACAACATGGATATTTTCACCGGTGAGTCCGCGAACGAAGCGGGCTTGTTTTGGGGGCTGACGCCCCTGCTGTTGGCCATGGTGTTCCTGGCCGGTTGCGACGCGCGCAGCGAGGCGCAGCACGCCGGCGAACCGCCGGAGGTGGACGTGGCGCGCGTACTCGCCGAGCCGGTCACGCTGCGAGAAACCTTCACCGGGCGCGTGGAAGCGCCGGAGACCGTGGCGCTGCGCCCCCGGGTCAGCGGTTACATCGACCGGGTGGCGTTCGAGGAAGGCGAGCTGGTGAAAGCCGGAGACCTGTTGTTCCAGATCGACCCGCGTCCCTATGAGGCCCGTGCCCGGGCGGCGCGGGCCGAGCTGGAGCAGGCGCGCAGCCGGCTGCAACTGGCCGAAGGCGAGGCCGGCCGCGCCCAGCGGCTGCTGGAGAGCCGCGCCATTTCCCAGGAGGAATACGACCAGCGCCGCGCCGCCCTGCTCAACGCCCGCGCCAGTGTGCAGCAGGCCCAGGCCGCGCTGCAGAGCGCCGAACTGAACCTGCAATACACCCGCGTCACCGCGCCGGTGGACGGCCGCGCCGGCCGCGCCCTGGTCACCAAGGGCAACCTGGCCAGCGCCGACCAGACGCTGCTGACCACGCTGGTGTCGGTGGATCCGCTGTACGTGTATTTCGACAGCAACGAGGACAGCGCCGTGCGGAGCGGCCAGTCGCTTGAGCCGGGAAAGACCGAGCCGGTACGCATCGGCCTGGTGGGCGAGGACGGCTTCCCGCACCAGGGGGCGCTGGACTTTATCGACAACCGGCTCAACCCGAACACCGGCACCCTGCAGTACCGCGCCTTGCTGGAGAACCCGGATGGCGCTTTTAAACCCGGCCAGTTCGCACGCGTGGAAATGCCGGTGGCGGAACTGAACAGCGCCCTGCTGGTGAACCGCAAAGCGGTGCTCACTGACCAGGACCGTCGCTACGTCTACGTGATCGACGGCGACAACAAAGTGGGCCGTCGTCAGGTGGTCACCGGCCGCCAGGTGGGCCAGCTGCTGGTGATTGAATCGGGCCTGGAAAGCGGCGATCGGGTGATCGTCAACGGCCTGCAAAAAGTATTCGGATCGGGCATGCAAGTGGCGCCCCGCGACGTCGCCATGCGCGACGCGCCGGCCGTCGACGACAAGGCCGTTGCCGCGTCGCAGCCCTGAAGCCTTACCACCCTAAAACCTTAATTCTCGGGGAACGACTGCATCCGGCGGGCCGGCGGCCCGCCGCATGGGAGCTATTGCGATGAATTTTTCACGCTTTTTCGTGGACCGACCGATCTTCGCGGCGGTGGTGTCCATCATAATCTTCGCGGTCGGGTTGATCTCGATTCCCAACCTGCCCGTGAGTGAATACCCGGAAGTGGTGCCGCCCTCGGTGGTGGTGCGCACGGTGTATCCCGGCGCCAACCCCAAGGAGATCGCTGAAACCGTGGCCACGCCGTTGGAGGAATCCATCAACGGCGTGGAAGACATGATGTACTTCAAATCCGTGGCCGGCTCCGACGGCGTGCTGCAGATGACCATTACCTTCCGCCCCGGCACCGACGCGGAAGACGCCACGGTGCGCGTGCAGAACCGGGTCAGCCAGGCGCTGGCGCGGCTGCCGGAAGCGGTGCGCCGCCAGGGCGTGACCACCCAGAAACAGTCGCCCACCTTTTTGATGGTGGTCCACCTGACCTCGCCGGACGGCCGCTACGACACCCTCTATCTGCGTAACTACGCCCGGCTGCATGTGAAGGACCGGCTGGCGCGGGTTCAGGGCGTGGGCGACGCCCAGGTGTTCGGTGGCGGCGACTACGCCATGCGCGCCTGGCTGGACCCGGCCAAGGTGGCCTCGCGCGGGCTCACCGCCAGCGATGTGGTGGGCGCCATGCGCGAACAGAACGTGCAGGTGTCCGCCGGTCAGTTGGGCGCGGAGCCGATGCCCGACAGTGATTTCCTGACTTTGATCAACGCCCGCGGCCGCCTGCGCACCGTGCAGGAGTTCGGCGACATCGTGCTCAAGAGCGGCGACGACGGCGAGATCGTGCGGCTCTCCGATGTGGCGCGCCTGGAGCTGGGCGCCGGCGACTACACCCTGCGCGCGCAGCTGGACGGCAAGGACGCGGTGGCCATCGGTATCTTCCAGGCCCCCGGCGCCAACGCCCTGGAAATCCGCGAGCAGGTGATCGGCATCATGGACGAGCTGGAACCGCGCTTCCCGGAAGGGGTGGAGTACGAAGCGGTCTATGACACCACCATCTTCGTCAGCGATTCCATCAAGTCGGTGATCAAGACGTTGCTGGAAGCGGTGCTGCTGGTGGTGCTGGTGGTGACGCTGTTCCTGCAGACCTGGCGCGCCTCGATCATTCCGTTGCTGGCGGTGCCGGTGTCCGTGGTCGGCACCTTCGGCGCGCTCTATCTGCTCGGCTACTCGATCAATACCCTGACGCTGTTCGGCCTGGTGCTGGCCATCGGCATCGTGGTGGACGACGCCATCGTGGTAGTGGAAAACGTGGAGCGGAACATCGAAGAGGGGCTGACGCCGCTCGCCGCCGCCCACCAGGCCATGAAGGAAGTGTCCGGCCCGATTGTCGCCATCGGCCTGGTGCTGTGCGCGGTGTTCGTGCCGATGGCGTTTCTCGACGGCGTTACCGGTCAGTTCTACCGGCAGTTCGCGGTGACCATCGCCATCTCCACGGTGATCTCCACCATCAACTCGCTGACCCTGTCGCCGGCGCTGGCGGCGATGCTGCTCAAGCCCCACGACGCGCCCAAGGACCGGCTCACCCGGGTGATCGACGCGCTGTTCGGCTGGCTGTTCCGGCCGTTCAATCGCTTCTTCAATAAAAGCTCCAACAAGTACCAGGGCGCGGTGTCCCGGGCGCTGGGCAAACGCGGTGCGGTGTTCCTGGTGTATATCCTGCTGCTCACCGGCACCGGCGCCATGTTCCAGGTGGTGCCGCCGGGCTTTATTCCGATCCAGGACAAACTCTACCTGATGGCCGGGGTGAAGCTGCCGGAGGGCGCGTCCTTGCAGCGCACCGACGAACTGCTCAATGACGTGGTCGACATCGCCATGAACACCGAAGGCGTGGAGCACGCCATCGCGTTCCCCGGTTTGAACGCGCTGCAGTTCACCAACACCTCCAACACCGGCGTGGTGTTCTTCCCGCTCAAGCCGTTCGACCAGCGCGAGCGCAGCGCCTCCGAGATCAACGCGGAGATCAACCAGAAGATCGGCGCCTTGAAGGAAGGGCTGGCGTTCTCCTTTATGCCGCCGCCGATTCTCGGGCTGGGCAACGGCTCCGGGTATCAGCTGTTTATCGAGGACCGGGGCAATCTGGGCTACGGCGCCCTGCAGGACGCGGTCAACAATTTCCAGGGCGCGGTGGCGCAGACGCCGGGCATGGGCTTCCCGATCAGCAGCTACCAGGCCAACGTGCCGCAGCTCGACGCGGAAGTGGACCGGCTGAAAGCCAAGGCCCAGGGCGTGTCGGTGACGGAGCTGTTCGACACCCTGCAGACCTACCTGGGCTCCACCTACGTCAACGACTTCAACCGCTTCGGGCGCACCTGGCAGGTGATGGCCCAGGCGGACGCGCCGTTCCGGGAAAACGTGGAAGACATCGCCCGGCTGCGCACCCGCAACGACCGCGGCGAAATGGTGCCGATCGGTTCCATGGTCACGCTCACCGAGACCTTCGGGCCCGATCCGGTGCTGCGCTACAACGGCTACCCGGCGGCGGACCTGGCCGGCGAAACCGACCCCACCGTGCTGTCCTCCGCCCAGGCCATGGCCGGCCTCACCGCCCTCGGCGAAGAGGTGTTGCCGCCGGGCATGGACTTCGAATGGACCGACCTGAGTTACCAGCAGGCCACCCAGGGCAACGCCGCGCTGGTGGTGTTCCCGCTCTCCATTCTGCTGGTGTTCCTGGTGCTGGCGGCGCTGTACGAAAGCTGGACCCTGCCGCTGGCGGTGATCCTGATCGTGCCCATGTGCATGCTCTCGGCGCTGATCGGCGTGTGGTTCGCCGGCGGCGACAACAACATCTTCGTGCAGGTTGGGCTGGTGGTGCTGATCGGGCTGGCGTGCAAGAACGCCATTCTGATCGTCGAGTTCGCCCGCGAGCTGGAGCTGCAGGGCAAGGGCACCGTGGAAGCGGCGCTGGAAGCCTGCCGCCTGCGGCTGCGCCCGATCATCATGACCTCGATCACCTTCACCGCCGCCGTGGTGCCGCTGGTACTGGGCAGTGGCGCCGGCGCCGAAGTGCGCCAGGCACTGGGCACGGCGGTGTTCGCCGGCATGATCGGCGTCACCCTGTTCGGCCTGTTCCTGACGCCGGTGTTCTACGTCGCCCTGCGCAAGCTGGCCGGCGGCGGCCGGCCGGTAAGCCATCACGGTTCAACCATGGACGGCGAAGCGCACGGCCAGACTTCTGGAGACACTCATTCATAAATCCATTGTCCTGCTGACGGCCCTGACGTGGCTTTCCGGCTGCGCCGTGGGGCCGGACTATCAACCGGTGCAACCGGACGCGCCGGAGCGCTTCCTGGAGGCGCCGCAGGCGTCGGCCGGCGGCGCCGACGAGCAGCGCTTCTGGGCCGGCTTCGACGACCCGATGCTGGCGGGGCTGATCCGCCAGACCCTGGACGCCAACCGCGACCTGCGCGCGGCGCTGGCCCGCTACCAGCGCGCCGAAGCGCTGCTGCGCGGCAGCCGTGCCGAGCAACTGCCCGACGTGGGCGTTTCCGCGTCCGCCGCCGAACAGCACCTGGCGGATGTGGAGCGCACGCCGCCGGGCGCCGGTGACGACCGCGTCGAGCTGTATCAGGCGGCCGCCGGTCTCAGTTGGGAGCTGGATCTGTTCGGCCGCCTGCGCCGCGCCAGCGAAGCGCAGCGGGCCGAGCTGGGCGCCGCCGGCGCCGACCTGGCCGCGCTGCAGGTGGCGCTGGTCGGTCAGCTGGCCACCAGCTACTTCGAGCTGCGCGGCCTGCAACAGCAACTGCTGGTGGCGCGCAGCAACGTGGACAACCAGCGCCAGTCCCTGGAGATCGTGCGCTCGCGTGTGGGGGCAGGGCGCGGCACCGCCTTCGACGAAGTCCGCGCGATATCCCAGTTGGAGGCTACCCGCGCGGTGGTCCCCGATCTGCAAGCGGCGGTGCGCGCGCGCATGTTCCGCATCGCCGTGCTCACCGGGCAGAACCCGGGGGCGCTGGTGGACGAGCTGGGGCCGCCGGCACCGCTGCCGGAAAGCCTGCCGGTGATTCCGGTGGGCAGCCCCGGCGAGGTGCTGCGCCGCCGGCCGGACATCCGCGCCGCCGAACGGCGCCTGGCCGCGGCCAGCGCCCGCATCGGCGTGGCCACCGCCGACCTGTTCCCGAGCTTCAGCCTGGACGCGCTGATCGGCTCCGTGGCCAGCGACAGCGGCGACCTGTTCAGTGCCGGCGCGGAAACCCGCCGGGTGGCGCTGGGCGTGGACTGGACCTTCCTGGACTTCGGCCGGGTGCGCAGTCGCATCGACGCCGCCGACGCGGACAGCCAGGCGGCCCTGGCCAACTATGAGCAGACCGTGTTGCTGGCGCTGGAAGAGACCGAAACCCAACTGGTGCGCTACGCCCGCAGCTGCGAGCGCAGCGAACGCCTGGGCGCCGCCACCGAGGCCGCCGGCGAAGCCGCCGAGCTCGCCCGCACCCGTTACCGGCAGGGCTTTATCGGCTTCTTCGAAGTGCTCGCCGCCGAGCAGGAGCTGATCGACACCCGCGACGCGCTGATCGAAAGCCGCACCGCCGAGACCCTGGCCATGGTCAACATCTACCGCGCCCTGGCCGGCGCCCCCGGCGACGCGGCGCCCATCGCCTCGGCAAACGATTAACCGAAAACGAGGCGCTGATTCGTTTTCTTACCCCAGGGGCCAGGACGGCCCCTTTTTTTTGTCTTGTGGGAGCGGGCCCCGCCCGCGAAAGGGAGCGCAGCTCCCGGCAAAGGTTGCCCCGCAGGATCCCAGAGACCTGGTTTATGTTCCGATCATAAAGCTCTCTGGAATCCTGCCGGCCGGCTTTGCCGGCCTTTCGCTTGCAGGCAAGCTCCCACAAGTCCGACTTCGTAGCGGAGTCTGTTCTAATGTTCGCGAAGGTTATCCAACATTCGATTACCGATTTCAATAAAGGTATTTTGGTCTTTCTTATTAATGCCTTTGAGAAGCGTCTTTTTCACCTCGTCCTCGGCGTCTTTGATGCGAGCCATCAAACCCCGCCCCTTCTCATTGAGCGACAGAAGTTGGGCGCGGCGGTCCCCCGGATCCGGCGTACGCGTGATCAGCGCCATGCTCTCCAGCTCCTTGATCACCCGGGTGATCTGCGCCTTATCGCGGCCGGTGACGCCGGCGATCTGCTGGGCGGTGCAATCGGGGTGGCGGCGAATCATTTGCAGCAGGCGTATGTGCATACCGTTCAGCGGCAGATCGTAATCGCGCACCGCGCGCTTGGAACTGACCTTGAATTGAAACGCCAGTTGCCAGAGCACCTGGCGGATATCGGAATCGTCATTCATATGGTTGACAACATCAACTAGTGAAATTATGGTTGATATTGTCCACTAGTTAGACGGGCGCCACAAGCGCCACCACCATGAGGTAACCCATGCCCAGACCGGCCCCCCGTATTCTGGAAGTGCTGCGCACCGAGAGTGTCACCCCGAACATGAAACGGGTGGTGCTCGGCGGCGGCGATCTCAGCGACTTCCCGAAGAACCACGAAAGCGCCAACTTCAAACTGCTGATTCCCCGCCCGGGGCAAACAGAGATCCCGCTGCCGCCGTTCGGCGACGCGCCGCCGGAAGAACGCCCCATAGTACGCACCTACACCCTGCGCCACTTCGACCACCAACGCGGCGAAGTGGCGGTGGATTTTATGATGCACGCCGACCATGGCCCCGCCTCCGGTTGGGCCGCCGCCGCCCACCCCGGTGACCGGATCGGCTTCGCCGGGCCCGGCGCGCCCAAGTTCGTGGACTTCGACGCGGACTGGTTCCTGTTCGCCGGCGACATGTCCGCGCTGCCCGCCATCGGCGCCAACATCGAACGCCTGCCCGCCAACGCCCGCGGCTACGCGGTGCTGGATATCCTCGACGACGCGGACCGGCAGGCCCTGCCGTTCCCGCCCGGCATGGAAGTGATCTGGCGGGTGAACCCCAACCCGGAACAGCTGGCCATGGGCTGGGTGGATACCATCGTCGGGCTACCCTGGCTGGACGGCTCGCCGTCGGTCTGGGTGGCCGGCGAAAGCGGCGTCGTCCGCGCCGTGCGGCGCTACCTGACCCAGGAACGCCAGATCGAGCGCCACCGCCTCTACGCCAGCGGCTACTGGCAGATCGGCCTCACCGAGGACCGCCACCAGCTGGAAAAACGCAAGGATAAAGAGGCACTCAGCCGCAGCACTTCTTGAACTTGCGGCCGCTGCCGCAGGGGCAGGGGTTGTTGCGGCCGGGCTTGAGCGGCGTGACAGTGTGCTCGCCGTCCAGATAGAACCAATGGTCGTTCTCGCGCACAAAGCGCGAGCGCTCCTCCAGCACCGCGAAGCCGTCACCGTCCCGGTGGGTGGCGCGGAAGTGCACCTGCCCCGCCTCGCCGTCCTGCTTCGCGTCGACGATCTCCAGGCCCAACCATTGATCGCCGCCTTCCAGCGTCAGCTCGGCGGGCCGGGTATCTGGGTGCCAACTGGCGCGCACATAGTCAGCGTCGTCGCGCACGAAGGCGCTGTAGCGCGAGCGCATCAACGCCTCCGGCGAGGACACCGGCTCGCCGCGATGCAGCGGCCGGCAACACTGGGCGTAATCCAGGCCGGAACCACAGGGGCAGGGGATGGGTTCAATCATTTGGGCCGGTACATCTGGAAGAACGTATCCGAACTGATGCCGAAGTAATCCGCCGGGCCACCGCCGCGCAGGATCGGTTCGGCGTCGGCGGTCTGGTAGACGCCGTCCTTGAGCAGATGCCGGGCGATGTGCACGCCCACCACCTCGCCGAACACCATCCAGGTGTCGGTCTCGGTGCCGTCGGCGCCGGTGAGCCGCAGAATCTGGCTGAGCCGGCACTCGAACGACACCGGCGTCTCCTTCACCCGGGGCACGCTGATCACCCGTGACGGTTCCGGCGTCAGCCCCGCCAGCTGGAACTCGTCCACCTCCGGGCCCACCGCCGCGCAGCTCTGGTTCATCGCGTCCGCCAGTGGCCGGGTGGCCAGGTTCCAGCCGAACTCCCCGGTCTCCTCGATGTTCCGCACGCTGTCCTTGTAGCCGATGCTGGCGAAGCCCACCAGCGGCGGCTTGTAGTTAAAGGCGTTGAAGAAGCTGTACGGCGCCAGGTTCAGCACGCCATCGCGGCTACGCGAAGAAATCCAGCCGATCGGTCGGGGCGCCACCAAAGCGTTAAACGGATCATGGGCCAGCCCATGGCCAGCGGAGGGTTCGTAGAAATGAATGTCAGTAGTCATTGAGCAATGCTACTTGGGCCGGGCTATAACCGACAAGCGCGGGCCAGGCCCACGCTTGAAGCTATCAACTGTCAATTATCAACTATCAACTCAAACCGCCACCGTCGCCGGCGCGTCGCCGTACTCGATACCGTACTTACGAATCAGCTTCTCGCGCTTGGCCGGGTCGAAGTTGATGTTGCGGGCGTCGTTGCCGGCGTGCTCCAGCAGGCGTTTGTCCATCACCTTGTACCAGATCGGCGGAAAGTAGCTGATAAAGAACATGCCGAAGTAGCCGTTGGGCAGCTCGGGCAGGTTCTCGAAGTGGCGCAGGCTCTGGTAGCGACGGGTCGGGTGCGCATGGTGGTCGGAATGGCGCTGCAGGTGGAAGGTCGCCCAGTTCGAGAACATATGGTTGCTGTTCCAGCTGTGGTGCGGCTGGGTGCGCTCGTAGCGGCCGTTGGCCTTCTTGTGGCGCAGCAGGCCGTAGTGCTCGATGTAGTTGGCGGAGGTCAGCTGGAAGGCGCCCCAGAAGGCGGTGCCCAGAATGTAGGGCAGCAGGCCGATGCCGAAGATCGCCAGCACGGTGCCCCAGGCGACGATGGTGATGATCGCCGGCTGGATGATCTCGTTCTCCAGGGACCAGACCGATTTGCCCTGGGCGTTCAGGCGGTCCTTCTCCAGGCGCCAGGCGCGCTTGGCGGCGCCGGGCAGCTCGCGCAGCGCGAACTTCCAGATGCTCTCGCCCATGCGCGAGGAGGCCGGATCTTCCGGGGTGGCCACGTCTTTGTGGTGGCCCTTGTTGTGCTCGATAAAGAAGTGGCCGTAGGCGCAGGGCGCCAGCACGAACTTGGCCAGCCAGCGCTCGCCCTTGCCCTTCTTGTGGCCCAGCTCATGGCCCAGGTTGATGCCCACGCCGCAGGTGCCGCCGATCAGGTAGATCATCGCCAGCACGCCGTGCCAGGGCAGGTTCTGGGTGCCCACGAACCAGGCGCCGTAGAACCAGGCGCCCCAGATCAGCGGCACCAGGGCGTACAGAATCCAGCGGTAGTAGGGGTCGTTTTCCAGCTGCGGCACCACCTCTTCCGGCGGGTTGCTGGTGTCCTCGCCGATCAGCATGTCCAGCACCGGCACGGTCAGGTAGTAGAACGCCAGCGGCAGCCACAGCATCAGCGCGTTGTTGCCGGTGGCGAAATAGAGCGCCGGGCCCACGAACACGATGGCCGGCACGAACAGCGACGAAAACCACAGATGCCGTTTGCGGTCGCGGTAGATCACACCGGACGGTCCGGTGAATACACCTGCCTTGCTCATAAACCTCACCTCTTTGTTATGTAATGGTTCCATCCTCCGCCTGTCCGGGGCCAACCGGCACCGCTTAGAGTGGCAATAAATCGTCATAAAGTGACAAGGCGGCCGACATTCACTACCTTGGAGGGAAGGCTTCCAGGGAGCGGCACCCATGACCGTGCAGATCACAAACCGGCTGCGCCCCGCGATTCACCCCACCTATCCGCGCCTTTTGTGCGCGTATTTGCATGAGCGGGGCTTCGATAACGCGGTGATATTCCAGGACACCCGCCTGCAATGGGAGCAATTGCTGGGCGATCACCGCTATTTGAGCCTGGAGCAGATGTCGCGCCTGATCCGCCGCGCCATCGACCTCACCGGCCAGCCCTGGATCGGCCTGGAAACCGCCGGCGTCACCTCGGTGTCCGCCCACGGGCCACTGGGCTACGCGGTGGTGTCCGCGCCGGACCTGCGCGAAGTGCTGCGGGTGGTGTCCCGCTATGTGGGAGTAAGGTTCCAGCTGGTGGGGGTGCGCTTCGAGGAATTCGACGACCACGCTGTGCTGACCCTGGACGAGCAGGTGGACCTGGCCGAGATCCGCGAGTTCGTCACCGGCTCGATCCTCGCCACCTACTTTCAGCTGGTGGACACGGTGACCTCGCGGCGGCTGCGCGACGTGGCCGTCACCCTGCCGCTGGACGAGCCCGCCTGGGCGTCGGTGTACGAAGAGTATCTGGGCTGCCCGGTGACCTTCGGCACCGGCCAGCTCACCATCACGCTGCCCGCCGCGCTGCTGGACACCCCCTGCCTGACCGCCGACCCCACCACGCACCGCGCGGCGTTGCGGGATTGTGAGCACCAACTACGGCAAATCCAGAGCGGCGGCCCGCTCAGCCAGCGCATCGGGGTGATGCTGCTCGACCGCGACGGCGACTACCCGACCCTGGACGACACCGCCGAGGAATTCGCCATGTCCCGCCGCACCCTGATCCGCAAGCTCAAAGCCGAAGGCACCAGCTTCCAGGAACTGCTCGACGACGTGCGCCGCGAACTGGCCGCCTGGTACCTGCTGGAAACCAGCCTGCCGGTGGAGCGCATCGCCGAAAAGCTCGGCTACCAGGACCCCTCCAACTTCAGCCGCACCTTCCAGCGCTGGTTCGGCACCACGCCGCTGCGCATGCGCCGCGCGCCCTGAGCTACGGCGCCAGCGCCAGCAGCCGCCGCTCCAGCCCGAACACATGCTCGTCCTCGGCGCCCAGCTCGCGCAGCGCCTCGGCCAGATGCAGCAGATAATCCCGGTTCGCCCCGCTGGGCCCGTGGCTGGCATGAATGTGGCGCGCGATCTCGTCCTCCGGCGCCGGCCCCAGAAAGGCCGCGTTATCCTCGTTGGCGATGTACACCAGCCCCTCTTCATGGCCGCCGTCGGCGAACGTCATCGGCGTGGCGAACCGCAAATAGCCGTTCTTCTCGCGCACATCCAGATGCTCGAACACCGACGGCGCCACCCGGTACGCCATGCCCGCGCACACCGTGCCCGGGCTCTCCACCAGCGTCAGCACCCGGCCCGGGCGCTCCGGCGTGCCGCGATGATCGTGGGAGCCCTGCCAGAACCGCCGCGCCCAGCCCTCGATGCTGGCGGGCCGGCGCTCCAGAAACGGGAAGTCCGCCTTGAAGATCAGCGAGCCGTAGCCGAACAGCCAGACGCTGTCGCGGCCATTGAAGTCATGGCGGGTTTTATTGAGTTCGGAAGTGTCGAGAGTCATAACGGAAGGAAGATACAGGATGCAGGATACAGGATGAAGCGCGCGCACGGCCGTGCGGCGGGGCAGGCCTTTACCCGCGCCTGCGTCCTTCATCCTGTATCCTGAATCCATCTCGGATAGCTACAATTCCCGCATCACCGAATTGCCCAAGGACACCCCATGAAAGACGTACGCCAGGAATACCACGCCCCCGGCCTCACCGAAGCCGATCTGCTGGCGGACCCGGTGGAACAAGCCCGCCGCTGGGTCGACGACGCCATCAACGCCGAGCTGCCCCTGGCCAACGCCATGACCCTGGCCACCGTCTCCGCCGACGGCCGCCCCTCCAGCCGCGTGGTGCTGCTCAAAGGCATCGAAGACGGCGGCTTCGTCTTCTTCACCCACTACGACAGCCGCAAAGGCGACGACATCGCCGCCAACCCTAACGTCTCCTTCGTCATGTTCTGGGGCCCCTTCGACCGCCAACTGATCGTCAACGGCCGCGCCGAGAAAATCCCCGCCCAGCAATCCCGCGACTACTTCGCCTCACGCCCCCGGGGCAGCCAGCTCAGCGCCGCCGTCTCTCATCAGAGCCGGCCCGCCAGCCGGGAGCAGTTGGAAGCGGATATGGCTGCGCTGGCTGAGCAGTATCCGGACGGTGAGAGCATCCCCATGCCGGAGACCTGGGGGGGTTACCGTATCGTTCCCGAGGAGATTCAGTTCTGGCATGGGCGGCCTAGCCGGTTGCATGACCGATTTCGGTACCGCCGCGAAGGCGGCAAGTGGGCGCGGCAGCGTCTGGCGCCCTGAACGGGCAACGGTAACGGTACCGGCTAACCTAGCGGGCTACGAACCCCGGCGAAGCCTTGCCCCAGAACATGCGTGTAAATTTGAGTGGTATTCAAATCACTGTGGCCCAGTAGTTCCTGAACGGTGCGAATATCCGCGCCACTGAGCAGTAGCTGAGTCGCAAAGCTATGGCGAAACGTATGGCTGGTAGCGACTTTCCCTATGCCAGCCTCCGCAACCGCGCGCTTCACCGTCACGCACCGTAATCGTCCGCAGCCCAAAATCAATATCCTTCACGCGTAAGCGAGCCGACTCCGTAACCCGCAACCCGGCGCCCTAGATCAAAGAGACGATGAGATTATGTGGCGCCGGCAACCGATCTATAACCGCCATCGCTTCGCTATGACTCAAAACAACGGGTAGTTTCGGAGGCCGCCTCACCCTGGAAATATTCTCGATATCGCCCAGCGGCACCTTGATCACGTGGCGATATAGAAACACCAAAGCGTTCAATGCCTGATTCTGAGTGGCGGCGGCTACGCCCCTCTTCGTCGCAAGCCAGGTCAAAAAGGCCGAAACTTCTGGCTCCGACATTTCAGTGGGGTGGCGCAGCCTATGGAATCGAATGAAATAGCGAATCCAGTACCAATAAGTCTTCTCGGTCCTTGGGCTGTAATGGCGCACCCGGATGGCATCGCGAAACTGATCACGGAGCCTTGGGCGCCTGTCACTGTCCGTGTGCATGGCTATTCTCTTAAGCTGTCCATATAGGCAGTATCATGGCAATTGGGAAATGAAGAAGTCCAGCGAACAGGGACGGACAACGCAGCAGGTTTGTAACCTGTTGAGTTTTCTGGTTTTATTCGATGAAGTTAAAAACTATAAAGTGATATGACGTCGGCGCGTTCATTGGATATTCGAGCCGGCGTCCTAATACCTGTTAAGTGAGAAAAATGAAGGCTAAGGAAGCGATTAAGAAATGGTGGGAAGGAAAATATGTGCCTGAACCTCCTGGCAGCCCAATGCTGATGGGTTCTTATGAGCGACACTGGACTTCAATTGCGCTCCATTCCTGCGTTAGCTTCTATTTGGCACATTGGAAATGGATCTGGCCGTTTCTGGTGAGTGTTGTCGGATTGATGATTGTAATAACAAAAGGGTGAGGTTGGTGAAATCACTTAAAAAGCGGCGGCAGGCGGATCAAATTTCCGCTCGTTCCTTGCTCCAATTTGCCCGCTGCGCCGGGCGTTATGCGGAAAGGGGGTAGAGTGAGAATTTTTCAAGATATCCCAGTGTATAGATTGCCTGAAACATCCTATAAAGATGCGATGGAAGAATTTATAAGCAAACACACTGCCGGAAACCCATCTGACCCTATCCAAATGATGTACGCAAGAAATCTTGATTCTAAGCTATATTATGAATCTCATTTAAGGAAGGTGTACGGAGGACCTTGGGAGTACAACGAGATCGTAGGGTTTATTCGATTGCATTTTCTAGGCTTTCAGATTCGAGGTGACTACTGGGCACATCAGGCAAAAAGAGTGGTAAAGACCAGAAGAAAGCTGTTCGGACCAACTCATTCCAAAGTAGGAGCTGAGGTGAGTATACCAATAGATGCAAATAGCGCTGAAGTGTACACCTTGATTTTGAAATACCTCGATAGGTGCAAAACTAAGCTTAAACGTCGGTATATCGACACTAGTCGGCTCGAAGAAATTGGCCCCTATGTCGACTGGAGCGCTCTATTAGCGGCGCATAACAATCTAAGGCACGCGGACGCCAGAGGCGCCGGTGCTTAGGGCGTTATAAATCATCAAGGACTCTATGAGTAACTTTGGCAAAATCTCCACTTATCACGGCACTGCGGAGCTAGACGCAGATAACTTGGTTAAAGGCAATGTCGATGCGACTTTGGGCGGTGGAGAGTTGGGGCAGGGATTTTATCTAGGCACAGAATTGCACGTAGCGAAAGCTTGGGCAATGCAAAAGCACAACGGCGAGTTCGTTGTTGAGTTCTCATTCGATGATGATGAATTTTGGAGCTTCGACATTGAGAGTCTGACGGAGATACAAGCTATTGAGCATCGCTCCATTATAAGAGAGAGGGGACTGACAAGGACGTATAAGTTCTCAAAAGATATTGTATGGGGGCCTATTGTTGGCGGGCCAAAGGTGTATGCCGACCAACATAAATGGGAGTCGTCCAAAGGAGAGGGTTTCTTAAATGGCGACAAAGTTTTACGGCGGATCAGATGAATAGGACTGTCTATTACCTAAGCTTTCATAGCCAGCAAGGTGGATTTTTGTTTCCTGATGAGTTGCCACCCAACTATTACTCTCCGGGCCTTTTCCTAATTGAACCTGAAAAGAACGGGGACTATCCATACGCGTATACATTTGATGCTATGGATAATGGAACTCGAGTTTCTCTCAAACTCATTAGGGCTGCTGAAGATAATCCTAGGTCAACGCTTTATGTTGTAAAGACTAAGCACTATGGTTCGTTTTGGTTCAACCTTGAGCTAATCAATCCTTCCTTCCGATATCTCGGATCTAGGCAGCAACTAGCCAATCATAATGACTTCAGCATTGCCATGACGACTGATTCGAGCAAATTGGAAAGAGTATGCCATAAATTCAATTTTTATTTTATCGGCAGCACACTACGTGAAGCTGATTTATAACCAAGGGCTGCAGCGGACCGTTTTTCCGGCGCGGTGCGCCTCCAAATCGGCCGCTGAGCCCAGGCGTTAAATTTTAGGACAGGCTTATGCCGTTTAGGGTATATCGAATAGCAGTAGTGTTGAGCGTTGTCTTTCTTGCTGCCTTTACCATAAACAAGGCGAAGTATACGTCAGGTATCATTGGTTGCCCTGAGCGCATGATCACTATTGCAGAAAGTTCTGGTGGGTTTACTGCGAATACATGGACGGCAAAATGCGATGGCAAGACATTTTACTGTACGTACGCTGGCCTTGGGAACGTCACCTGTAGTCCTTCAATGATAGATCAATAGCCTCGGATAATATAAAAAATGCATTTTTACAGTCTGGCCTACACGTTATGTTTCAAGCCAGCCAAAATACGGACGTTAAATTTAAGATGCCCCAATTTGATTACTGGTTAATTTCCACTCTTTTTGCTTCAGCCGCGTTATTTCTCGCGGTTATCTCGTTGTGGCTGGCCCACAATAATCGAAAGAAGCAGCGACTATCGAATGCCTTGCCCCAAAAATTGGGGGTGATTACGCTGGTGCTGGAGGCGCGCGGAAAATATAGCGATATGGCGATACTGTCTGGCCATCAAGCGCTGTTGATCAACTCCTTGGTTTCTGATGACTTATCTAAGGAGCGTGCAAGAGCCAAGAACGCTCTTGCAGTGGCATTAGAGAACATTGAACGTTGTGACGAATTTTGTATGCACGCAAAAACGCATGATTTTGACGCTTTTGAAGAAGGTCCCGCGTTCGCTCTAGCAGCGGAAGAAATGCTGGCAGATGCTACGGCAGCACTTATTGTCGAGAAAGATGCGTTTACTGATCTTCAAGACAGTCATTTGCTGTGAGTAATTTAACAAGGCCAAGCACGCGACGCCTACTACATTGCGGCTTCGCCTCCATTTCGTATCCGCGCATGTTGGCTGGCGTTATGTTGCTAGAGGGTGCATGTGAAAGCTGAAGAGTTCGATAGATTAACAGATAGGCTCGTTGAGGAGCTGCGCTCGGCATTTATGCACTTCGATCTGTTCAAAGCCCTAAATTCTGAGCGATTAAATCACGGTTGTATAATGAATCGATCGAAGCACTTTTGGTCGCTCACTATTAACGCGCATTTAGAATCTACAAGGTCAATAATGGGGAGGGTATATGACCAAGACCAGAAGAATTTGGGAATAAAATCATGGCTTATAATATTCAAGGAGCACTTTGTCAGGCCAGAGTTCTTCGAACCTCATGAGCTAGATAAGTTCAACAGAAGGCCGCTTCAGAAAGGCGAAATTGATACTGACATTGAAAGTGTCACAACTAAAGATAAATTGGTGGAAGCTTTTTATATTAAGCATCGCCATACTGAAATTGCGCACATATCTCTTAAAAACTCAAAAAGTGGGGTTTCGTTCTTTAGTGAGCATCCTTTAACTATAGAAGAGCACCAAGCCCTAATTGATAGGGCTGCAAGTTTGATTAATAAATGCACAGCTCATTATAGCGGAATAGGTTACGCTATGACGACTATGGAAAATGCTGATTATCGTCACTTATTTCAAAGGCTTGTCGATGATTAACATAACAAATTGCTGCACACGGAAATGTAGTTCCCCCGCTTTAGTGGACACCTTCTCCTAACAAGAGGAGGTGGGCAATGCCCAGATATAAGCATCCGAGGAAGACCTGGCAGTACTCGGCGGATTTCAAGGTGAAGGCTGTTGAACTGGACCATTAAGAAGGGGCTTATGATTCCACTGTAGCCTAACGGGTACCGCGAAGACAGAATCAGGCCAGAGGGTTAGAGGTCTGCGAAGAGCCTGGTGCGCGAGGCGTCGCTGACCGGACGTGCTGGCAAGAGGTATCGTTCGACCGCTGGGCCACATACCCCAAATGGGGCATGCGCAGTGAGACACAAACCCGGATCATCCAGTGCATATCTTCCAACAATCTTGGGACGCATCATGATCCATTCTTCTGCCCTCCAACGGGGCCTCACCGTACTGCTCCTCGCCGCCCCGGTGGTCGCCCTCGCCGCCGGCCCCGGCTCAGGCTCCCAGAGTGAACGCAACTTTCGGGTTGGCAACTGCCAGGTCAGTAGCATGGAGGTCATCTACAAACTGGATAGCCTGATGGGCGAACCGACCGTCAGCGGCTCCTATAAATGGACCGGCAACGGCAATTGCACGCTCCCGTCTTCCACGACGATCTGGTTGAAAGTCGAAGATGGCCGGGGCGGCCGCGGCTACGCTCGGCTCAAGCCGGTGGTCCCAAAAGGCAACGGCACCTTCGGCTACAACACCACTGGCTCCCCGGATTGGGACGAAGCCCTCTGCGGCTTCAACGGCAACCGCCGCACCAGCTGTCTGCCGCCCAACGGCGCCAAGAATCTCTGGAAGAGCGGCCGCGTTACCGACTTCAGTGTGACCTGGTAAATGCTCGGCTGCCACGCGCTGCGCGTGTGGTGTCGGCGCAATAACGCGGCTTAGGCCGCGTTTTTTGTGCCTTCGTAATACGGCTCTATCCCGGTCCGTGCTCAACGTTGGTCGATAGGGATGCGTCGGCGGAAGCTCCGACTGTCTCCTGCAAAGAGGTGTTTTATCTGTCGAACCTCCCCATCATTACATTCCTGGCTTTGGTAGACGCTGAAAACCCATCAGTTAAGGTATGACGATGAACTGGAGATTCGTGGTGACCGGCGGCCCTGGGGCCGGTAAGAGCACGCTGCTCGACGCCCTGGCGGAACGGGGCTATGGCATCGCGCCGGAGGCGGCTCGGCGCCTGATTAAGAAGCGGCTGGCTGCGGGGCTTCCGCCACGGCCGGATCCTGTCACCTTCGCGCGCGCCATACTGGACTCGGATATGGAGCATTACCGGGCCGCAGCAGATGATGATGGCATCACCTTCTTCGACCGGGGCGTGCTGGATGCGCTCTACATGCTGGATCTGGAATCCGCGCTCTCCCGTGACGAGATCGCGAGGCTTGTTCAGGCGTTCCCCTACAATGGCACCGTGTTCCTCCTGCCGCCCTGGGAGGCGATCTACGCCATGGACTCGGAGCGGGATCAGACGTTCGAGGAGTCGGTGGCGGTGTTTGAGGGCATGAAGCGCTGGTATGCGCGGTGGGGCTACGACACGGTGGAGGTGCCTCGCGCCAGTGTCGAGGCGCGTGTTTCGTTCATTCTCGAAGCCGTTGGTCGCCAATCCGTTTAGGCGCCTACCCGCTGCAGTGGCGCCATGCCCGAAATTGACGTTATGACGTCATAACGTCAAAATGTTGCCCATTGTTAGCCTAAGTGGAGGCGGCCATGAGCGGCACGTCCAAGCGTTCAACCATCTACTTCGATCCCCAATTGCATGCGGCGCTGCGTCTCAAGGCGGCGCACACTAATCGCAGTGTGTCCGATATCGTCAATGACGCCGTTCGTGAGGCGCTGGCCGAGGATCAGGAAGACCTGGCGGCGTTCGAAGACCGCGTCGCCGAGCCGACGATGAGCTACGAGGCCTTCCTCAACGAACTGAAGGCCGATGGCAAGCTATAAGCTGGTCTTCAAACGGTCCGTCGCCAAGGACTTCCGGCCGATCCCAAGGAAAGACGCGGCCCGCTTGCTGCGCCGCATCGATGCCCTGCGGGAAGAGCCGCGTCCGGTGGGCTGCGAGAAGCTTTCCGGGCTGGAGCGTTATCGCATCCGCCAGGGCCGGTATCGGGTGGTGTACGAGATCACCGATGAGTGCCTGATTGTGACGGTGGTGAAGGTGGCGCGCCGGGGGCATGTCTACCGGCGATAGTGCGGTCCGGGGTGAGTTGTGATTTTGCCCGAGGAGGGTATGGATGTGAGCCTGCTGCATGTTCAAACCATGGCGCGGTACAACCGCTGGATGAACCAGAAGGTCTATGACGGCTGCGCCGGCCTGGCGGATGAAGACCGGAAGCGTGACATGGGGGCTTTCTTCAAGTCGATCCATGGCACGCTCAACCATATTTTGCTCGCGGACCGGATTTGGATGGGCCGGTTCACCGGCGAGCCCTTTCCGGTCCGATCGCTCGACCAGGAGCTGTACGCGGACTTCAGCGTGCTGCGGGCTGAGCGGGCGGCGGAGGACAGCCGCATCATCGACTGGGTGGCGTCACTCTCACCGGAAGACATGGAGGGCGATCTGGTTTATACCAGTATTGTGAACCCGGAACCCCGGCGTTATCCGCTCTGGTTTGCGCTGTCCCATTTCTTCAATCATCAGACGCATCATCGTGGCCAGATCACCACGCTTCTTTCTCAGCTCGGTGTTGATGTGGGCGTTACCGACCTTATCGGAATGAAACCATGAACCAGAAGCAAGCGAATGAGTTCGCGGCGGAGTGGATCGAGGCGTGGAACGCGCACGATGTTGATCGCATTCTTTCTCACTACACCGACGATTTCGAGATGAATTCCCCGCTGATCGCCAAGCGTCTGGCGGTGCCGTCGGGCACTTTAAAAGGCAAGGCTGCGGTCGGTGAGTATTGGCAGGACGCACTGCGCGCTTACCCGGACCTCCGCTTTGAGCTGCTCAAGGTGCTGCGGGGCGTCTCCTGGGTCACGCTCCACTACCTCGGCGCAACAGGCAACGAGGTGGCGGAAACGTTCCTGTTTGATGGCCACGGGAAAGTCACGCAGGTATTCGCGGCTTACGCCTAGGCTTCGGGTGACATCTGTCTTCGTAAATAATCCTCAGCCGTCATCGCGATTCCCGGGAGTGCCAAAACGTTCGTATTGACGTACGTACCGAAAAGCGTACACTGTGCCGGCATGAACTTATCAGAGGTGCGTCATGACTGGCATTACCGCAACTGAGGCGCGCAGCAATCTTTACCGGTTGATCGATGAGACCGCCGAGTCCCACCAGCCTATCGTGATCCTGGGTAAGCGGAACAAGGCGGTCCTGGTGTCGGAAGAGGATTGGTCTGCGATTCAGGAAACACTCTATCTGCTGTCCGTGCCGGGGATGCGGGAGTCAATTCGTGAGGGGATGGATGCCCCCGTGGATGAATGCGGCGAGGAGTTGGATTGGTGACATGGAGGTTGGTTTACACCAAGCAAGCCCAAAAAGACGCAAGGAAGCTGGCTTCAAGCGGTCTCAAGCCGAAAGCCCAGGAATTGCTGACACTGATCGGTGAGGACCCGTTTCGCAGGCCGCCTCCGTTTGAGACGCTGATCGGCGACCTTTCCGGGGCGTACTCGCGGCGTATCAACATTCAGCACCGTCTGGTTTATCAGGTGCTTGAAGACCAGCGCGTTGTGAAAGTGCTCCGGCTCTGGAGCCACTATGAATAAAGCTTTCCCTCCCGCTCTCTAGACCGTCAGGTACTTCTTCACCAGCTCATCGCTGAGCGCGCCGATGTTGTCCTCGGCGACTTTGCTGCCCCGGTCGATGATGGCGAAGCGGTCGGCGGTGGCGCGGGCGAAGTGGAGTTTCTGTTCCACTAGCAGCACGGTGAGGCCCTCTTCCTTGTTCAGGGTTTTGATCACCTTGCCGATCATGTCGACGATATTGGGCTGAATACCTTCGGTGGGTTCGTCGAGGATCAGCAGGGTGGGGTCCAGGGCCAGCGCGCGGCCGATGGCGAGCTGCTGTTGCTGGCCGCCGGACAAATCACCCCCGCGCCGGTGACGCATATCGTGCAGCACCGGAAACAGCTCATAGATACGCGCCGGGATTTTCCGACTCCGGTCGGCACGCGCCTGCAGGCCCGTTTCCAGGTTCTCCTCCACGGTAAGCAGCGGAAAAATCTCCCGCCCCTGAGGCACATAGCCAATACCCGCCCGGGCCCGCTCCTCGGCGGCCTTCTTGCTCAGGTCCTTACTACCAAACTCAATCTTGCCAGTAGCAGCGGGCACCAACCCCATCACCGACTTCAACAACGTGGTCTTCCCCACGCCGTTCCGCCCCATCACACACAGACATTCCCCTTCCGCCACGGAAAGATCCAAATCCCACAAAGTGTGCGACTCCCCATAAAACTGATTCAACCCACTCACACTCAACATGCTCTGTTCTCCCAGGCAGCCCCAGGCCGCCCGCTATTAACTGTTCACTTTTAACTGCATTACGCCGATTCCCCGAGGTAGACCTCGATGACTTTCGGATCGTTTTGGACATCCTGCATTTTGCCTTCGGCGAGGACGCTGCCTTGGTGCAACACGGTGACGGTACTGGCGATCGACCGAATAAACTCCATATCGTGTTCCACCACCATCACCGAGTGCTCGCCGGCCAGGCTTTGCAGCAGCTCGGCGGTGCGCTCCACTTCGTGGCGGGTCATGCCGGCGATGGGTTCGTCCACCAGCAGCAGCCGGGGTTTCTGCATCAGCACCATGGCGATCTCCAGCCACTGCTTCTGGCCGTGGGAAAGCGCGCCGGCGAGCTGGTCTTTCTGCGCAAGCAGGCCGACGGTCTCCAGGGTTTGCGCCATCCAGTCGTACTGCTGGCCGGTGACCGGCTGCAGCAACGCCTGCCAGGTGCCCTTGGGGCCGGCCATGGCCAGCTCCAGGTTTTCCAGGGCGGTGTGTTCGGGGAACACGGTAGGCTTCTGGAACTTGCGGCCGATGCCGGCGGTGGCGATCTCCGTTTCGGTCATGCGCGTCAGGTCCATCGTCTGGCCGAAGAAGCAACTGCCGGTATCGGGCCGGGTCTTGCCGGTGATCACGTCCATCAGCGTGGATTTGCCGGCCCCGTTGGGGCCGATGATGCAGCGCAGCTCGCCGGACTTGATGTAGAGCGTCAGGTCGTTGAGCGCCTTGAAGCCGTCGAAGCTGACGGTGATGTCTTCCATATAGAGGATGTGCTTGCCGCCGGTGTCCAGCTGCCCCGGGCGCACCGGGCGGGTGCCCGGCCGAAGGGGGGCAAACACCTGGTCGCGGCGGAAGGTGTCACGCAGGCTCATGGTCGGCCTCCTTATCGGTGGCGTCGGGTTGCCGTTTGCGTTTGAGCAGGCTCTTGGCCAGGCCCACCAGCCCCTGCGGCAGGAAGACGGTGACCGCCACGAACAGGCCGCCCAGGGCGAACAGCCAGGCTTCCGGCATCACGCCGGTGAATACGGTCTTGCCGTAGTTCACCAGGATGGCGCCGATCACCGCGCCGTAGAGCGTGGCGCGGCCGCCAACGGCCACCCACACCACCAGCTCGATGGAGTTGAGCGGCGAGAATTCGCCGGGGTTGATGATGCCCACCTGGGGCACGTACAACGCCCCGGCGATGCCGGCGAGTATCGCGCTGACGGTGAAGATCCACAGCTTGTAGTGCTCGGTGCGGTAGCCCAGGAAGCGGGCGCGGGATTCCGCGTCGCGCACCGCCATCACGGTGCGGCCCAGGCGGGTGCCGGTGATCCAGCGGCTGAGCACGAAGGCGCCGCCCAGGGCCACCGCCGAGGCGATCAGCAGTGCCACCCGGGTGCTGTCCTCGCGCAGCGAGAAGCCGAGGATGTCCTTGAAGTCGGTGAGGCCGTTGTTGCCGCCGAAGCCCAGCTCGTTGCGGAAGAACGCCAGCATCAGCGCGTAGGTGAGCGCCTGGGTGATGATCGACAGATAGACGCCGGTGACCCGCGAGCGGAACGCCAGCCAGCCGAACACGAACGCCAGCACGCCGGGCACCAGCGCCACCATCAGCATGGCGAAGCCGAAGCTGTCGAAGCCGTGCCAGTACCAGGGCAGCTCCTCCCAGTTAAGGAACACCATGAAGTCCGGCAGCGTGGGGTGGCCATAGACGCCCCGGTCGCCGATCTGGCGCATCAGGTACATGCCCATGGCGTAGCCGCCCAGGGCGAAGAAGGCGCCGTGGCCGAGGCTGAGGATGCCGCAGTAGCCCCACACCAGATCCAGCGCCAGGGCCAGCAGGGCGTAGCACAGGTACTTGCCCAGCAGGCTGACGGTATAGCTGCTCACGTGCAGACCGGACTCCGCCGGCACCAGCAGGTTGAGCAGAGCGACGATGATCACCGCGCCGAACAGAATGCCCAGGAAGGTTTTGGCGGTGCGGTCCGTGAGCGCGGTGGTGAGATCCGAATGTCGCATTATTCCTCCGCGGCCCGGCCGCGCTGCGGAAACAGCCCGCGCGGTTTGCGTTGAATGAACAGGATGATGAACACCAGCACCATGATCTTGGCCAGCACGGCGCCGGCCATGGGCTCGATGATCTTGTTGGCGATGCCCAGGCTGAAGGCGGCGGTGAGGGTGCCCCACAGGTTTCCGACGCCGCCGAACACCACCACCATGAAGGAGTCGATGATGTAGGACTGGCCCAGGTTGGGGCCCACGTTGGTGAGCTGCGCCAGTGCCACCCCGGCGATACCGGCGATGCCGGAGCCAAGGCCGAAGGTGAGGGCGTTGACCCGTTCGCTGCGGATGCCCATGGCGCGGGCGGTGCCCCGGTTCTGGCTGACCGCGCGCACCTGCAGACCCAGGCGCGTTTTCTTCAGCACCAGTTGCAGGGCGAAGAACACGATCAGCGCGAACACGATGATGTAGAGACGGTTATAGGTGAGCGAGAAGATCGGGTTAATCTGCAGGGCGCCGCTCATCCATTCCGGCGTGACCACGCTGCGGTTGAGCGGCGAGAAAATCACCCGCACCGCCTGCTGCAGAATCAGGCTGACGCCGAAGGTGGCGAGCAGGGTTTCCAGCGGTCGCCCGTAGAGAAAGCGGATCACGCCGCGCTCGATGACGATGCCGACGATGGCGGACACCAGGAAGGCGGCGGGCAGCGCCACCAGCAGCGACCACTCGTGGCCGTCGGGAAAAATCTGCTGCACCACGAAGGTGGTGTAGGCGCCCAGCATGATCAGCTCGCCGTGGGCCATGTTGATCACGCCCATGACGCCGAAGGTGATCGCCAGGCCGATGGCGGCCAGCAGCAGCACCGAGCCCAGGCTGAGGCCGAAGAAAATGGTGTCGGCGGTTTCGTAGCGTTCGGTGCGCTGATCGATTTTCTTCAGTGCGCGGTCGGCGGCGTTGCGTTCGGCGGCGGCGTCGCTCTGCGCCAGGCGGTCGCGCAGTACGTTGCGCACCGCCGGCTCCAGGCTGCCGGCGACCGCGTCGATGGCGTTCAGGCGCTCGTTGAGCTGGCTGGCCGGGTCGCGCAGCACGGCGATGTTCAGGGCCGTGTCGATGACCCCCTTGACCAGCGGGTTGGCCTCTTCCGCCTGGCGCAGGCGCAGCGCGTCCAGCACCACCGGGTCGGCGTTGCCGACCAGGCGCTGGGCCGCTTCCCGGCGGGCGAGCGGATTGGGGTTGGCCAGCGCGGTGACCGATTTCAGGTCGCGGATTTGCTGGCGCAGCCGGTTGTTGATGATCACCGGGCGCGCGGCGCGCGCCTCGGCGCTGCCCACGTCCTCTTCGCTGATCGGGTCGCGTAGGGCCCAGCCCTGTTCGCTCTGTTTGCCCAGCACAATGCGGTCGCCGGCCAGGTCGTGCAGCAGCTCGCGGTCGAGCAGGGCCTGCAGCAGCGCTTCGCCGCGCTCGTGGCCGGAGCGGGCGATGGTCTCAATGGCTTCGGCTTTGACATCGAAATCGCGGCTCTTGAACTTCGCCAATGACGTTCGCAGCGCTTCCTCCTTGGAAACGCCGGGCGCCACCGACTCCGATGGGCGGTCTTCGCCGTCGGGCGAAGCCATCGTGGTCTGCCCGGCGTCATCGGCCGGCGCGGCGCTGGTTTGCGCCGCCGCCGTACCGCTCGCGCCGAGCAGCATAAAAATCAGTAGTAGAACCCTTGGCATGGTGGTCCCTCGGTTTGGTCCTGGCCTTCGCGGAGATAAAGGCGGGCCGGCGCACCGGCCCGCCGGGCGGGCATGACCCGCTGCTGCTTACTTGGCGGTCTGGCCGCCGCAGGTTTTGGTTTTGGTGTTGTAGTTGCCGCAGTTGACCGGGTCGGTCCAGTCGGCGATCAGGTTCTTGGAGTCGGGCAGATAGTCGGACCAGGCGTCGCCGGGCACCACGCCGTCGGTCTGCGAGACCACCGCGAACTGGCCGTTGTCCTGGATTTCACCGATCAGCACCGGCTTGGAGAGGTGGTGGTTCTTGTTCATCACCGCGGTGCCGCCGGTGAGGTTGGGGGTTTCCACGCCGATCATCGCCTTGGCCACTTTGTCCGTGTCGGTGGACTTGGCTTTCTCCACCGCTTTCACCCACATGTTGAAGCCGATGTAGGTGGCTTCCATGGGATCGTTGGTGACGCGGTCGTCATCGCCGATGTAGTCGTGCCATTGATCGATGAACTGGTTGTTCTCAGGGGTATAGACGCTCTGGAAGTAGTTCCAGGCGGCCAGGTGGCCGACCAGCGGGCCGGTGTTGATGCCGGACAGTTCCTGCTCGCCCACGGAGAAGGCGATCACCGGAATGTCGGACGCGTCCATGCCCTGGTTGGAAAGCTCTTTGTAGAACGGCACGTTGGCGTCGCCGTTGATGGTGGAGACCACGGCGGTCTTCTTGCCTTCGCCGCCGAACTCCTTTATGCGCGACACGATCGACTGCCAGTCGGAGTGACCGAACGGGGTGTAGTTGATCATGATGTCGTCCTCGGCGATGCCCTTGGACTGCAGGTAGGCCTCGAGGATCTTGTTGGTGGTGCGCGGGTACACATAGTCGGTGCCGGCGAGCACGAAGCGTTCGATGCCCAGGTCGTCGAGCAGGTAGTCCACTGCCGGGATCGCCTGCTGGTTGGGCGCGGCGCCGGTGTAGAAGACGTTCTTGGAGGACTCCTCGCCTTCGTACTGCACCGGGTAGAACAGCAGGCCGTTGAGTTCTTCCACCACCGGCAGCACGGATTTACGGGACACCGAGGTCCAGCAGCCGAAGATCACGTCCACCTTGTCCTGGGTGATCAGCTGGCGGGCTTTCTCCGCGAACAGCGGCCAGTCGGAGGCGGGATCCACCACCACCGGCTCCAGCTTTTTGCCCATGACGCCGCCTTTTTCGTTCTGCTTTTCGATCATCATCAGCACCGTGTCTTTCAGTGTCGATTCACTGATCGCCATGGTGCCGGACAGCGAGTGCAGCACACCCACCTTGATGGTGTCGGCGGCCATTACCAGGCCGCTGTAGGAAATGGCGCCGGCGGCGATGCCCGCCTGCGCCAGACGTTTAAGACTGAGCTTTTTGGTCTTCATGGTGTTCCCCTTTCTGTTTTCTGATCCGTAAATGGTTAGGTCTCACTGGAAATTATTATTGGCGGCTTCGGGCTCGCGGCCCTTGGCACGCGCTTCATGCAGCATGTGCAGCGTGATTTTTCTGACTTCGTTGCGGCTGGTCTCGATGTGGGCCTTGAGCATCATCAGCGCCTGCTCGGTGCGGTGATGGGCAATGGCGTCGAGAATGCGGCCGTGCTCGTCGTAGGTGGCGTCGACGCGCGGCGGCTTGGTGAAATCCAGCCGGCGGATAATGCGCAGGCGCTCGGTGAGGTCGTGGTGGATGCGCGCCATCTCGGTGTTGCCGGCGGCCTCCACCAGGGTTTCGTGGAAACGCTCGTCCAGGCCGGACAGGGTGCTCACGTCGCGCAGCCGTTCGGCGGGCGGCACCCGCCAGATGCGCATCAGATCTTCGAGCAGGATTTCCGGCTGCTGCAGATCGCAGAGCCGCCGCACCGCCGCGCACTCCAGCACGGTGCGCACGTCGTAGAGCTCTTCGAAGTAATCGAAGTCGAACGGTTTCACCTGCCAGCCGCTGCGCTGCAGCACCTGCACATAGGTCTCGCGCTCCAGGCGGAACAGGGCTTCGCGGACCGGGGTGCGCGAGGCGCCCATGCGCGCGGCGATTTCGTTTTCGCTGAACCGGTCGCCGGGCAGCAGGCGGAAATCGAAGATGTCTTTCTTCAATTGCCGGTAGATGCGCTCGGCCAGGTTCTCGCCGCGTCCGCTCTTGAGCCCGATTTTCATGCCGCGCTCTCCGTGTCGATCACCACCACCGGGTCGCCGGCGTTGATCACCGTGCCGGGCTTGCAGTGCAGCCCGGTGACGGTGCCGGCGACGCTGGCGGTGATCTCGAACTCCATCTTCATGGCTTCGACGATCACCAGGGTCTGGCCGGCTTCCACGCTGGCGCCTTCCTCCACCAGCAGCTTCCAGACGTTGCCGCTGATTTCGGCACTGACCAGATGGCCGTCCACCTCGCCGATGTCCGGGCTGCTGCCCATCAAGGCGGATTCAATCTGTTCGTCTTCGTTCTGCCAGCGGGTCACTTCTTCCCGGTAGGCGGCCTGCTGGTGCTCGCGGAAGGCTTCCATTTCCGGCTCGATGCTTTCCAGGAAGCGGCGATGCTCGGCCAGGTTGAAGGTCTCCTCGGTGATCTCCACTTCCAGGCGACCCTCGCGGAAGGCGTCGCGCATCTCGGCCAGTTCCGCTTCGCTCACCGGGTAGTAGCGCACCTGGTCGAAGAAGCGCAGCAGCCAGGGCTCGCCGGGCTGGAACTGGCGGTTCTTCAGGTGCTTGTTCCAGATCGGCAGGGTGCGGCCGATGAGCTGATAGCCGCCCGGCGAGTCCATGCCGTAGATGCACATGTAAACGCCGCCGATGCCCACCGTGCCCTCGGCGGTGTAGGTGCGCGCCGGGTTGTACTTGGAGGTCATCAGGCGGTGGCGCGGGTCCACCGGCACGGCGCAGGGCGCGCCCAGGTAGACGTCACCGAGGCCCAGCACCATATAGCTGGCCTTGAACACGATGTCCTTGACCTGTTCTGTGCTGTCCAGGCCGTTGATGCGGCGGATGAATTCCACGTTGTTGGGCAGCCAGGGCGCCTCCGAGCGGATCGTCTCCTGGTAGCGTTGCACCGCGTCCAGGGTGGCGCTGTCCTCAAACGCCAGCGGCAGGTGCAGCACCCGGGAGCGCACTTCCATGTCGTCCACGGAGCCGATCGCTTTTTCACGCTCCAGCAGCGCCTTCACCAGGCCGGCCTGATCCAGCAGGCGCGAGTCATAGTGCACCTGCAGGCTGCGCACCCCCGGGGACAGTTCCAGGATGCCGGGCACCGGCTCGGCTTTAAGGTTTTCCATCAGCGCGTGCACGCGCAGCCGCAGGGCCAGATCCAGCACGTTGTCGCCGTACTCGATGAGGATGTATTTGTCGCCGGCCTGGCGGTAGGTGATGCGCGGCACATGGCCGTCCGCGTCCAGCTCGGCGACCATGGTGGCGGAGGTGAACGCCGGATCGGTCGCGTCGTGGAGATCCGGCGACACCACCGGCACCGGCGCCAGCTTTTCGATAGCCGCGTCCTGGGCCTGTTCCAGCGCCAGGGCCTCGGCGAAGGCGACGGGCGTGAAGCGGATGCTGTCGCCGGGCTTGAGCTGGCCCACTTTCCACAGCTCCGCCTTGGCGATGGTCACCGGGCAGACGAAGCCGCCCAGGCTCGGGCCGTCCTTGGTGAGGATCACCGGGAAGTCGCCGGTGAAGTTGATTGAGCCGATGGCGTATTCGTTGTCGTGCAGGTTGGACGGGTGCAGCCCGGCCTCGCCGCCGTCGGTGCGCGCCCAGCTCGGCTTGGGGCCCACCAGGCGGATGCCCAGGCGGTTGGAGTTGTAGTGCACCTGCCAGTCCGCTTCGAAAAACTGCTCGATGGCCTCTTCGGTGAAGAAGTCCGGCGCCCCGTGGGGGCCGTACAGCACTTTGATCTCCCACTGTTGCGGGTAGTCCGGAATCATCGCCTCGGGGGCCGGGGCCGGCTCATGGTCCGGTGCCGGCGTCGGGCAGCCAGCCAGCTGCGGCTGGCAGATCGATAGCACGTCGCCCTTGCGCAGGGTGCGGCCGCCGTGGCCGCCGAACTGGCCGAGCACGAAGGTGGCCTTGCTGCCCAGGTAGTCGGGCACGTCGATGCCGTTGCGCACCGCGATATAGGTGCGGCAGCCGCTGGAGGCCTTGCCGGTGGCCAGCGTCTGGCCGGCTTTCACCGGCACCGGCCGCCACATGGGTACCGGCTCGCCGTCCAGGGTGGCGTCGCAGGCGGCGCCGGTGAGCGCCACCACGGTGTCGCTATGGAATTTCAGCGACGGGCCCACCAGCGTGGTCTCCAGGCCGGCGGCGCTGGCGTGGTTGCCGACGATGCGGTTGCCGAGCCGGAAGGCGTAATCGTCCATCGGCCCGGACGGCGGCACGCCGATGTCCCAGTAGCCGGCGCGGCCGGGGTAGTCCTGCACCGTGGTGTAGGTGCCCGGCTCCACCACCTCGAAGGCGGTGGGGGTGTACTGGAAGCTTTCCAGGTAGCGGGTGGAGACCTTGCCTGCCACCACGTTCGGGTCGATCAGAATGCGGCGCAGATAATCCAGGTTGGTGGCGATGCCGGAGAGCCGCGTGGCGGCCAGGGCGTCCTGCATTTTCTTCAGCGCCGCCGGGCGGTCGTCGCCGTGCACGATCACCTTGGCGAGCATCGGGTCGTAGTGCGGGCTCACCCGGGTGCCGGTGTCCACCCAGCCGTCCAGGCGGATGTCGTCCGGGAACGACACCTCGGTGAGCTCGCCGGGGCTGGGCTGGAAATCCTTGAGCGCGTCCTCGGCGTAGATGCGTACTTCCATGGCGTGGCCACGGCTCCGGTAGTCCGCGTCCAGGGGCGGTTGTTCGCCGCCGGCCAGCATCACCATCCAGGCCACCAGGTCGACGCCGAACACCGCCTCGGTGACGCCGTGCTCCACCTGAAGGCGGGTGTTCACCTCCAGGAAATAGAACTCGTCGCGCTCGTCGTCGTAGATGTATTCCACGGTGCCGGCGGACTGGTAGTTCACCGACTCGCCCAGGCGCACGGCGCTGGCGTGCAGTTGTTCCCGGGTGGCCTGGGGCAGGTTGGGGGCCGGGGTTTCCTCCACCACTTTCTGGTTGCGGCGCTGCAGGGAGCACTCGCGCTCGCCCAGGGCCAGCACCTTGCCGTTACCGTCGCCGAAGATCTGCACTTCCACATGGCGGGCGCGGGCCACGAAGCGTTCGATGAAGACGCCGCTGTCGGAGAAAAAGTTTTCCCCCATGCGCTTCACCGATTCAAAGGCGTCCACCAGTTGCTGTTCGTTGTCGCAGCGGCTCAGGCCGATGCCGCCGCCGCCGGCGGTGCTTTTCAGCATGATGGGATAGCCGATGTCGGCGGCGGCGCTTTTCGCTTCGTCCAGGTTTTGCAGCAGGCCGGTGCCCGGCGCCAGCGGCACGCCGGCGGCTTCCGCCAGGGCGCGCGCTTCGTGCTTGAGGCCGAAGCGGCGCAGCTGGTCCGGGGTCGGGCCGATAAACCGGATGCCGGCTTCCGCGCAGGCTTCGGCGAAGTCCGCGTTCTCGGACAGAAAGCCGTAGCCGGGGATGATGCCCTGGGCGCCGGTGTCCTTGGCGGCCTGCAGAATCAGCTCGCTGCGCAGGTAACTCTCGGCGGCGGTCTGGCCGCCCAGCGCCACCGCTTCGTCGGCGGCGCCGACGTGCTGGCTGTTGCGGTCCGCGTCGGAGTACACCGCCACCGAGGCGATGCCCATTTCCTTGAGCGTGCGGCAGATGCGTACCGCGATCTCCCCCCGGTTGGCGATCAGAACTTTGCTCAGCCCTTTTTTATGCATTGCTCAAACCTCTTATGTAGTGCCTCCACCCCCCAAGGGCGGTTATGTCGGTGGCGTCGTCGATGGCCCAGCCTTCGCAGATGAAGCCTTTCACCTGGCGGCCGTCCTCGGTTTCCAATGTGCCGATGCCCAGCGGTGCCGGGATCAGCGCCACGAAGCTTCCGAATTCGCTGACCGGCAGCTTCCACAGTTCGATTTCAATGGCGGCGCCGTCCGCGCCCTTGATCAGCCCGGGCTTGGGCGGCGTGGTGTTGGCCAGGGCGTAGAGCCGGTAGCAGGGCGCGGTGCGGGTGCTTTCCAGCAGCACGGCACCGCGGTCGGTGAGCTGGTGATTGAGCGGCATGCCGGTGAGGTGGGCGCCCACCACCGCCACCGTGACCATGCCGTCGTCGCTGCCTGCTTCCGGCTCCGCCGGCGCGGGCAGGGCGTTGTCGGTGGCGCCGGACTTCCAGGGGCGGTGGCGCTGCCAGCGGCGGCCGAACTCGGCCAGGGCGCCGTCCTGCCAGGCGCCGCCGATCAGGGTGATGCCCACCGGCAGGCCGTCGTCGCGGAAGCCGCCGGGCAGGGCCAGCGCGCACATATCCAGCAGGTTGACGAAGTTGGTCCAGGTGCCGAGCTGGCTGTTGAGCTTGACCGGTTCCTCGGCCACCGCCGCGCGGGTATGGATGCCCGGCGTGGAGGGCACCACCAGGGCGTCCACCCTGGCCATCAGTTGATCCGCTTCGCGGCGCAGGTCGGCCAGGCGGTACTGGGCGCGGAAGCCGTCGGCGGCGCTCATGTCTCTGGCGGGCAGAATCACATCGCGGATCACCGGCAGCAGCGCGTCTTTTGCCAGCAACGGCTCGGCCACGGTGTAGCGCTCGGCGACCCAGGGGCCCTGGTAGAGCAACTCGGCGGTTTCGCGCAGCACGCGGGTATCCAGCGGAATCAGTTCGGCGATCTCCGCCAGCTCTTCCAGGTGACGCTGCCAGGCGGCGGCGGCGCGCTGGTCGCCGAACCAGGGCGTGTCCTTGGGAATGCCCAGGCGGGGCCGTTCCGGCAGGGCGGCGGGCAGTGGTTGCGGCGCCGGGCGCGCGTAGCCGTCCAGCTCGTCGTAGCCACGGAACAGGTCGTAGACGCTTTGCGCGTCCTCCACGCTCAGCGCGAACACGCTGATGCAGTCCAGGGTGCGGCAGGCGGGCACCACGCCGCGCGTGCTCATGCTGCCCTTGGTGGGCTTGAGGCCGACGGTGTTGGTGAACGCCGCCGGCACCCGGCCGGAGCCGGCGGTGTCGGTGCCCAGCGCGAACGGCACCAGGCCCAGGCTGACGACCGCCGCCGAACCGGCGCTGGAGCCGCCGGAGATATAGTCCGGGTTGAACGGGTTGGGCACTTCGCCGTAGGGCGAGCGCACCCCCACCAGGCCGGTGGCCAGCTGATCCAGGTTGGTCTTGCCGACCAGGATGGCGCCGGCGTCGAGCAGCGCCTGTACTGCCGGTGCGGTTTCCTTGGCGGTGTAGGTGTAGGCGGGGCAGGCGGCGGTGGTCGGCAGGCTGCCCACGTCGATGTTGTCCTTGATCGCGAACGGCACGCCGTACAGCGGCAGGCTGGGATCACTGAGGCGCTCGGCCTGGGCCAGCAGGCTGGACTCGTCCAGCAGGTGGATCCACAGGGCCCGCTCGCTGTCCTGCAGCTGAGCGGAGAGAGCTTTCATGGCCGATACCGGAGTGACGTTCTTCTTCCGGTAGGCGGCGCGCCATTGATCGATGGTCCAGCCAAGCACGATCGCATACCTCGTTGTATACCAGTGGGTATGCCGATCAGTGCAAGGCGGGTGCCAGCGTGGGGCGCGGTGTCTAAATCACTGAAAAAGAGGGTGTTTTTCGCTAGAGGGGGAAGGTCGGCAGGAGCGCCGGGCAGCGTCGGGCTGCATCGTTGTGGGGCGTTTGCCCGATTGTTGGGCGTTTGGTGCTAGGAACGCGGCGCCTCCGGGGAGGCGCCGGTTAATGCCGGGGCGTCGCGGGACGCCCCGGGCGGAGGCTTACTCGGAGACGGAATCTTCCAGGGTGGTGACGGGCTCCCAGATGCCGTCGGTGACCTTGGAAAGGATGATGTCGTTGCCGGCACGGTGGTTGTCGGCGCTCATCTTGATGTCCACGCCGGTGACCGGGTCGCTGAAGTCCAGGGACTCCATGGCCGCCAGGAAGGACTCGGTGGTCAGATCCGGGCCGGCCTTGCGCAGCGCTTCGATGGTCACTTCAGCGCCGACACGGCCGAGCACGGCGCCGCCGCTGGGCACGGAGCCATACTTCTCTTTGTACTCATCGGCCCATTCCTTGGCTTCCGGCACGTCCTTCATGCGGCTGACGATGTCCTGCCAGGGCGACACGCCGTAGAGGCCTTCAGTGACGCCACCGGGCGCGGCGGCCACGGCGGAGTGGAAGCCGGCCTGGGAGACCAGGAACTTCACGTCGTCCCAGCCCATCTGCTTGGCGGTGGCGACCACGGTGATGATCGGCCGGATCGGCAGGGCCACGCCCACCAGCTCACAGCCGGCGTCACGCAGGCGCGCCAGGGTGCCGCTGAAGTCGCTTTCGTCCGGACGGTGGGAGCTGCTTTCCACCAGTTCCAGGGCGTCGTTCTCTTCGGCGGCGTCCTTCATGGCCTGGTTCACTTCCTCACCGAAGTCGGAAGGAATGTACATCACGCAGGCCTTTTCGATTTCGTATTCGTCGACCATCCAGTTGGCGCCTTTGAGCACGCCTTCGTAGTAGCTGGGGCCGAACACGAAGCGGCGTGAGAAATCGCCTTCGGTTTCCATCGGGCGGGACAGCGCCAGCGGCAGGATGCTGGGCACGTTGTTGCTGTCCATCACCGGGAACGCCGCCAGGTTGTGGGGCGTGCCCAGGCTCATCAGCATGGCGAACACTTCATCGCGGGTGACCAGCTTGTTGACCGCCTGGGTGGCCTTGGGCACCTGGTAGGCGTGGTCCTCGACGATGTAACGGATCTTGCGGCCGTGGATGCCGCCTTCCTCGTTAACCTCGTCGAACATGTCGTTGGCCACCTGCACGGCGGGGGAGGAGAACGCCGCGAACACGCCGGACAGATCGTGCATGCCGCCCAGTCTGATCTCGGTATCGGTGACGCCGCGAACCGGCTCGGCGGCCTTTTCGGTGGCTTTTTCTGCGGTTTTTTCTTCTTCCTTGGTGTCACTGCAACCCAGCAGGCTCACAGCGGCCAGGGCAGCCAGACAGAGCTTCTTCATGATGCACTCTCCTATCGTACGCGGACAATTAGTACATGGAATCGATCAGGTGTTTGTGTTTTTTCTCCACGAAGGAACGCTTCAACTTCATGGTGGCGGTCAGCTCCTCATCCTCGGCGGTGAGCAGCACATCGATCAGGCGGAAATACTTGATCTGTTCCACCTGGGCGAATTGTTTGTTCACGTCCTTGATGATGCCGTCGATCAAATCGACCACCTCTTTGGCACGGCAAAGGGACGCGAAGTTTGAAAATGGCACCTGACGATCCTGCGCGTACTTTTCCACGTTTTCCTGGTCGATCATGATCAGGCAGGTCAGGTATTTGCGTTTGTCGCCGATCACCACCGCATCGGAAATATAGGGCGAGAATTTCAGCCGGCTCTCGATTTCCGCGGGCGTGATGTTCTTGCCGCCGGCGGTGATGATGATGTCCTTGAGGCGGCCGGTGATGGTGAGCATGCCGTCTTCCAGGCGGCCCACGTCGCCGGTGTGCAGCCAACCGTCGCGGATGTCCTCGGCGGTTTTTTCCGGCTTGCGCCAGTAGCCGGCGAACACATGCCCGCCGCGCACCAGCACTTCGCCGTTGTCGGCGATGCGCACCTGGGTCTCCGGGAGGGGCTCGCCGACGCTGCCCACCTGTTCCCGCTCGCGGCTGTTGAGCGACACCACGCCGGTGGTCTCGGTCATGCCGTAGCCTTCATAGAGGGGCACGCCCAGGGCGCGGAACCAGCGTATCTGGTCCGGTGAAATAGGCGCGGCGCCGGTGGTGCCCCGGCGCAGCCGTGACATGCCGATCAGGTCGCGCACATTGCGTAGCACCAACAGGTTCCAGAACTGATAGCGCACGGCGTTCAGCGGCGAGCGCTGTTTTTCGCAGTGCCAGGCCCGGCCGGCGGCCAGGGCGTGGTCGAAGCACCAGCGGCCGAAGCCGGTGGCTTCGTCGCGCAGGGTCATCAGCGAGCTGTAGATCTTTTCCCACAGGCGTGGCACGGCGGCGAAGGTATGCGGCGACACTTCGCGCAGGTTTTCGAACACGGTTTCCGGGCTTTCCGCGAAGTTGACGGTGCAGCCTTTATAGATTGGCACTTCCACCGACACCAACCGCTCAAGAATATGGCATAGCGGTAGAAAGCAAAGCTGATCGTCTTCCTGGCGGGCTTCCAGCAGCGCTTCGCCGGCGGCCAGCTGGAACAGCACGTTCCGGTGGCTGATCATGGCGCCCTTGGGCGCGCCGGTGGTGCCGGAGGTGTAGATCAGCATGCGGATGTCGTCCGGCCGGCTCTGCTCGATGCTGGCGCTGAACTGCTGTTCCGCGTCGGCGATGCCGTTGCCCAGCTCGTAGAGTTCATCCAGGAACATCACCATGGGGTCCTGGAAATCGCGCAGGCCCTTGCGGTCGAACACGATCACTTTCTTCAGGGTGGGCACCTGGTCGCGCACGGTCAGGTATTTGTCCAGCTGCTCGTCGTTCTCCACGAACAGGAAGGCGGAGCCGCTGTCGTTGACCAGATAGGCGAGCTGCTCGGCGCTGTCGGTGGTGTAAACGCCGTTGCTGATGCCGCCGGCGCCGGCGATGCCCAGGTCACAGTAGAGCCATTCCTTGTTGTCCTCGCTGAGGATCGACACCGGCTGGCCCCGTTCCAGGCCCATCGACAGCAACGCCACGCCGATGGCGCGGGCGTGTTCGTAGTAGTCCCGCCAGCTGTAGCTCTGCCAGATGCCCAGGTCCTTTTCGCGGTGGGCGATGCGCTCGCCCCGTTCCAGGCACTGCTGGCGCCAGAGTTTGACCACGGTGTCGCAACCGTGGAGAAGGGTCGGAGTGGTTTCGGTTGCAGTCATCATCAGCGCCAGGTCTTCTTTCGTTTCCAGCGTTTTTCCGGTCGGTCATCCCCCGCCGACTGGCCCAGATAAAATTCTTGGATGTCGTCGCTGGCGAGCAGGTCGCGGGCGCTGCCGTCCATGACAATGCGGCCGGTTTCCAGCACATAGCCGTGGTCGGCGGTGTTCAAGGCCACCCGGGCGTTCTGCTCCACCAGCAGCAGGGTTACGCCCTGCTCTTTATTGAGGCGGCGGATGATCTCGAAGATTTCCTGCACCAGCAGCGGCGACAGGCCCAGGGAGGGCTCGTCCAGCAGCATCAGCGACGGCCGCGACATCAGCCCCCGACCGATGGCCAGCATTTGCTGCTGGCCGCCGGACAGGGTGCCGGCGGGTTGGTTGCGCCGCTCCAGCAGCATCGGGAAATAGTCATAGACCATTTCCATGTCGTGGCGGATCTCCGCTTTGTCGCGGCGGGTGTAGGCGCCCATGCTCAGGTTTTCTTCCACACTGAGGAACGGGAACACTTCGCGGCCCTCGGGCACATGCGCAATGCCCTTGCGCACCAGCTTGTCCGGGTCGCTGCCCTGGATGAATTCACCGGCCAGGCTGATGCTGCCCTTGCGCGGCGACAGGGTGCCGGAGATGGTTTTCATCAGCGTGGTCTTGCCGGCGCCGTTGGCGCCGAGAATGGCCACCACCTTGCCTTCGAAGACGTCGATGGACACGCCCCGCAGGGCCATCACCGGCCCGTAGAAGGCTTCCAGGTTCTGTACTTGCAGCAGTGGGGAGGCATCGCTCATGCGGTTTCCTCCGTGCCCAGATAGGCTTCGATCACCTTGGGGTCCGCCTGCACTTCGGCGGCGGTGCCCATGGCCAGCGGCCGGCCTTCCGCCACCGCCAGTACCCGGTTGGAGACGCGGGATACCAGGCTCATATCGTGCTCCACCATGAGGACCGTCAGGCCCAGGTCTTTCTGCATATCCTCGATCCACCAGGCCATGTTCTGAGTCTCTTCCACGCTCAGGCCGGAGGCCGGCTCGTCGAGCAGAATCAGCTTGGGCTCGCTGGACAGGGCGCGGGCGATCTCCACCACCTTGCGCACGCCGTAGGGCAGGCCGGCGATCAGCTTGTCGCGGTAGGCGGCCAGGTCGAGAAAGTCGATCACTTCCTCCACCTGGCGACGGTGTTCGCGTTCGCTGCGGCGCACCTTGGGCAGGAACAGCAGCTCTTCGAACCAGCGCGTATCACGGCGGCAGTGGCGGCCGATCAGCAGGTTCTGCAGCACCGAGGAGTGATCGAACAGCTCGATGTTCTGGAAGGTGCGCGCGATGCCCAGGCCGGCCACGTCGTGGGCCGGGCGCCCGGTGATGTCCTGGCCGTCGAAAATGATCCGCCCGCCGCCGGGTTCATAGAGGCGGCTGATCAGATTGAAGATGGTGGACTTGCCGGCCCCGTTGGGGCCCACCAGGGTGAACACTTCACCCGGCTCCACGTCGAAGCTGACGCCGTCCACGGCTTTCACGCCACCGAAGGAGATGGACAGATCCTTAACCTGTAACAGACTCATCGTTGCCGCTCCGTTTTCAGGTAGGTGCGTGTGCGCCGGAACATGCCCTTGCGGTACAGCGGAAACAGCTGCAGCCAGGTGCGGACCTTGAACCAGACGCCGTACAGGCCGCGCGGCTCGTAGATCACCATGAGCAGAATCAGCAGGGCGAACAGGGCGGTGTCCATGCCCGGGTAGGCGGCGATGGAAATGCCGGCGGTGTTGTTGAGGAAGTCGCGCAGCATGGCGATGCTCTGCGGCAGCAGCACCACCACGATGGCGCCGAAGAAGGCGCCGTGCACCGAGCCCAGCCCGCCGATCACCACCTGCAGCAGCAGGGTGATGGAGATCAGCACCAGGAAGCTTTCGTAGTTCACCGCCTGGGCCAGGTGAGCGTAGAGCGCCCCGGCCAGGCCGGTCATGGCGCAGGAGAGCGCGAACGACAGGGTCTTGGCGCGGGCCACGTTCACGCCCAGGGCGCGGGCGGACACTTCGCTGTCGCGCACCGCCAGGAAGGAGCGCCCGGACGCGCTGCGCAGCAGGTTCAGATAGCCCAGGGTGACGATCACCAGCACCGTCAGGCACAGATAGTAGAAGGCCGCCGGGCTGGTGTAGCGATCGATCTTCAGCCCGAACATATCGATGGGCGGCGCGAACAGCCCGGCCACGCCGCCGGTGATCGGCTCAGCGATAATCGAGACGTCCTCGATGATGATGCTCAATGCCAGCGTGGCGATGGCCAGGTAGATCCCGCTCATGCGCAGGATCGGCCGGGAGATGATCGCGCCCAGCACCCCGGAGGTGACGGCGCTGGCCAGCAGCGCGGGAATGAAATGCCAGCCGCGCATCATCAGCGCCAGGTTGGTGAAGGCGCCGATCGCCATGAAGGCGGCGTGCCCGAGGCTGACCTGACCGGTATGGCCGCTGATCAGCATCAGGCCCAGGCCGGCCAGGGACCAGATCAGCACCGCGGTCAGTTCGCCGAGGTAGTAGGTGCCCAGCAGCCAGGGCGCGGCCAGCAGCAGCGCGACCAGCAGGGCGTACTGGGCCAGGTGCCAGCGCCCTTCAAACAGGTTGATATCGTCGTCGTAGCGACTCTTGAAACGGTTACTCATGAGGGCCTACACCTTCTTCTGGCTGATCTGGGCGAACAGGCCGCCGGGGCGCAATACCAGCACCACCAGCATTAGCAGGTAGGGGGCGATCTGGCCGAACTCGGGCAGGAAGCGGCCGGCGAACGGTTCCACGATGCCCACCAGCAGGCCGCCCAGCAGCGCGCCGGGCAGCGAGCCCAGCCCGCCGATCACGGCGGCGGCGAACGCCTTGATGCCGAACAGCAGCCCCACGGAGGGTTCCACCGCGCCCTTGGCGGCGAACAGCACCCCGGCGATGGCCGCCACCACCCCGGACAGGGCCCAGACGATGGCGTTGATGCGCTTCACCGGGATACCCATGTAGTAGGCCGCCATCTGGTTCTGGCTGCTGGCCTGCATGGCCACGCCCAGGCGGGTGCGGGCAAAGAAGAAGTAGAGAATGCAGGTCAGGGCCACGGTGGTGAGAATGATCACCGCGTCGACCACCGGGATCATCAGTTCACCCAGCATCCACACCTTGCCGACGAAGGGGGTTTGCAGGGAGGTGGGGTCGTGGCCCCAGATCACGCCGGCGAAGAAGCGCATCAGGAAGCCGAGCGCGATGGTGAGGATCACCATGGCGAACTGCGGCTGGCCGAAGATGGCCCGCAGCACGAAGCGGTCGAGCAGATAGCCGAACAACCCGAGCAGCAGAGCGGCAAGGGTGATGCCGATCAGAAAGGGCAGATCCGCGTAGCTGGCGTTGATGAAGGTAATACCGAGAAAGGCCCCCAGCATCATCATGTCGCCCTGGGCGAAATTGACCGCTTCCGACGCCTTGTAGATCAAAACAAAACCCAGCGCCAACAGCCCGTAGATACAGCCGTTAGCTATCCCGCTGACCAGCAGCTGGAGTATATCCATGGTGCCTCTCTCCCGGGGCTTATTCTTGTTGGAGTTTTTTGTGTAATTACCCTGAGACTATCCGAAGTTTTACATTCCCACCAGCAGGTAAAATGTAATCGCTTTAATTCGGTCATTGACAGGGTAGGGGGAGATTCTTTGGGAAGGTAAAAGCGGGGTTTTAAGGCAATTTAGTGGACCCTTTCAGGGTTGGAAAGGGCTCTGGCATCCTGCCGGGAGCTTCGCTCCCTTTCGCGGGCGGGCCCGCTCGCACGACTCCGCACCCGTCGCGGGGCGGGTCCGCTTATGCCGCTGGCGGACATAAAAAAAGCCCCGCCGATTGGCGGGGCTTTTTTGCGTCTGGTGCCCGGAGACAGAATCGAACTGCCGACACGGGGATTTTCAATCCCCTGCTCTACCGACTGAGCTATCCGGGCGTTGGGCGCGTATTAAACCGACTCGACCCGGCCCCGTCAAGCGCGCTTGGCTATTGGTTGGCGTCTTTTGTGGGAGGAACGTAACCCTCTGCTTTTTCGACGCTTTCGTTGTTCAAAAAGCGATCACGTTGCTCGTCCAGAAAGGCCTTGGCCTTGGGGTCCATCACGTTCAGGTGCTTCTCGTTGATCAGCAGGGTCTGGTGCTGCAGCCATTCCTGCCAGGCCTGCCGGGACACGTTGTCGTAGATGTCCTGGCCCTTGGGGCCGGGGAAGGGCGGTTTTTCCAGGCCTTCCAGGTCCTGCTGGTACTTGCGGCAGAAGACGGTGTGGGTCATGGCGGTGCACCTCCGATGCGGGTTAGAGCAGGCCGGCCTGTCGCGGGCCGTGCAACTGCTCCAGTAGCTTTTTGACCGGTGCCGCCAGGCCCAGCTCGCCGGGGTCGGCGGGGCTGATCCAGCGGCCCCCGGCATCCTGCACACCGGCGCCGGTGGTGTCCACCCGGATCAACAGCGGCTCGATGTCCAGATGGAAGTGGCTGAAGGTGTGGCGGAAGGGGGTCAGCGCTTCCTGGTCGCGGGCGTCCAGGCCGCGCTCGGCCAGGGCGGTGTGTTGCCGGTCGTCGGGATCGAGCTGGGGGAAGCACCACAGGCCGCCCCAGATGCCGCTGGGCGGGCGCGGCTCCAGCCAGACGCGGCCGTCCGGGTGCTGCAGGATCAGCATGCGGGTCTGGCGCACCGGTTTTTCCTTGGCCGGTTTGCGGCCCGGGTAATCCTGCGGGTTGCCGTCGGCGCGCGCCTGGCACCAGTTCGCCACCGGGCAGGCCGGGCAGTCCGGCCGCCGCCGGGTGCACAGGGTGGCGCCCAGGTCCATCACCGCCTGGGTGTAGTCCGCCAGCCGACGGTCCGGGGTGTACTGCTCGGCCAGTTCCCAGAGCCGGTTTTCCACCGGCTTCTTGCCGGGCCAGCCGGGCACCGCGTGCAGGCGGCTGAGCAGGCGTTTGACGTTGCCGTCGAGAATCGGCGCGCGCACGCCGCGGCTCTGCGCCAGGATGGCGCCGGCGGTGGAGCGGCCGATGCCGGGCAGGGTGGCCACTTCCTCCACGGTGTCCGGGAAGTCGCCGCCGTATTCGTCCACCAGCTGGCGGGCGGCCTTGTGCAGGTTGCGGGCGCGGGCGTAGTAGCCCAGGCCGGTCCACAGATGCAGCACCTGGTCCGCGTCGGCGGCGGCCAGGGCGTGCACATCGGGGAAGCTGTCCATGAAGCGCTGGAAATAGCCGATCACGGTGCTGACCTGGGTCTGCTGCAGCATGATTTCCGACACCCACACCCGGTAGGGCGTGCGCGGATGCTGCCAGGGCAGGTCCTGACGGCCGTGCTGGTCGTACCAGGCCAGCACGGCGTCACTGAAGGTGGTGCGGTCCGGGGCGGTGCTCAACGGTTGAAGAACCCCTTGAGCTTGTCGCCCATCTCTTCCTCGATTTTTTCCTGGGCCTTCTTCTTGGCGGCGTTTTTCATCACCTCTTCGGTGGTGTCGCCTTCCGCGTCGATGCCCAGTTTCTCCTTGAGCTTGCCCTTGGCCGCGTTGGTGGCGGCCTGCTGGGCGATCTTGGCGAAGCCTTCCTTGTCCGGGCCGCACCACTTGGCCGGGCTGCCCGCCAGGCTGCCCTGGCAGCGCAGCGGCCAGGTCACGTCTTCCAGGTATTTGCTGCCGCCCAGTTCCGGCGACTGCATGCCGATTTTCAGGTCGAATTCCTGGGTCAGCATGTTCATCCAGCCGTTACCGGAGAGGGTGCCCTTGTCGAGCTTGGCTTCCAGGCTGTCCAGGTTGGCGACCTGCTGGTTGAGGCTGGCCTTGGTGGTCAGGTCGATGATCTTGGTGTCCTCCGACAGCGCCGCCGGCAGCTTGCCGGATTGCTGGTTGGGGATCAGCGCGCTGAGACCCTGGAACCGGCCCAGCATGTCGTTAACGCCGCCCACCAGGGTGCCGTACAGATTCAGGCCGCGCACGGTGCCGTCGGCCAGGTTCATGCTGGCGTTGCCCTTGGCGGAATTAACCAGGGCTTTCTCGCTGTTGCCGGAGGCGTTGAAATCCAGGTTCATGGAGAAGAGGCCCTTGGCCAGGTCCTTGTCCAGGGCCATGGCGACCACCGGCTGCAGCTGCATGCTGTTCACTTTCTGACTGAAGGTGATGCGCGGCGTGTTGCCGGACACGTCGAGACGGCCATTGGCGCTGAAATTGCCCTGCAGGGTGTCACCGGACGCCTTGGTGAGACGCAGCACCCCGTCCTTGGCGCTGACGGCGAACACGATGTTGCTGGCCTTAATGGTGTCGTAGTTCAGCTCACCAATCTTGAGGCTGCCGTCGAGCAGCAGAGGGCGCAGGCTGTCCACCGGGATCAGCTCCGCTTCGGAGAGCTGGGTGGTGCCGCCTTCCTTGCCGCCGGTGCCGCCGCCGGCACCGCTCGCCGCGCCGCTGTCTTGCTCATCGCTTTGCGGCGGCAGGTAGCCGTCCAGGGTGATCTTGTCCAGGTTCAGATCGAATACGATCTTGCCGCTTTCCAGGTTTTCCAGGCCGGCGGTGCCGGTCAGGGTGCTGCTGTCCAGGGTGACCTTGAGCGGGTTGACCATCACGCTGTTGGCCGGGCCGTCCAGGGTGGCGCTCAGGGCCACCTTGCTGAGGGCATTGTCGTCACGGGTGGCGATGGGCTCCTCGCCGATGGCTTCCAGTGCCTTATTCGCGTCGAACGGCTCGGTGTTGATCTGGCCGGCCACTTTCATTTCGCCGGTCAGGCCGGTGACGGTGGCGTTGCCGGTGGTGCGGGTGCCGGCGGCTTCCAGCAGCAGGTCGGTGACCTGCGCCCGGTCTTCGTCCAGATTGACATCCAGCTTCTGCTCAAGATGCACGCTCACCGGGTTGGTGGTCATGCCGGCGATGTCCGCGTCCAGGGTCATCGGGTCGAGCACGAAGTGGTTGTTTTCCAGGTCGGCGGCCAGGGTGGTTTCCAGGTTCAGATCCACGCGCATGTCGCTCTGGTCCTGGTAGCGCAGCGACATCTGCATCGGGAATGGCTCTTCCAGGCTCACGTCCTGGGCGTTGAAGTTGAAGTGCTCAACGCGGATGTCGGTGCCGTCGGTGGTGTTCCGGTAGCGGATCTTGCCGTCGGTGATGGCGACGCTGGGGATGGTCAGCGGAATGTCCATGCCGCCGCTCTCGCCGGGCTGCTCTTCCTCGGTGGGCGCGGTCTCTTCCTCCGCGCCATCCTGTGGACCGATCTTCTCCCAGTTGGCGCCGTCGGCGGTTTCCACCAGATTCACTTCCAGGCCGTCCAGGGTGACGCCGTCCATTTCCACCTGGCCGAACAGCAGCGGCCAGACCGCCACGCCAACGCTGGCGCTGTTGATGCCCGCGAACAGATCTTCCTCGCCGGCGATACGGGCCTCGGTGCGGCCCAGGCTGACGCCCAGAGAGGGCCAGAACTGCCAGGCCAGGTCGCCGGGGATCTCCAGATCCAGGTTGGCCTGGGTCATGGCCTGCTCGCGAATCTGCGGCTTGAAATCGTTAGGATCGATTACCTGGGTGACCACGAACACGGTGGCCGCCAGCAGGACCACCAGGGCGGCGATGACGATAAGAAAAATTTTGATCGCGCGTGCCATAGAACAGCTCTCCTTGCGCCCCGGGCCCGGGGCCGGGATTATAGCAATAGAATGTACCCAACCGAACGTGAAGACCGTGGCGGGGATCGACGGTTAGAAGACATCATAAAGCATGATAATAAGTATCGCTCTTTGGGGAGCCGGTTTTGTTAAAGTTCCGTAATATCCTGGTTTGCATGGGGTTGCTGTGGTGCGCGCTGGCCGCCGCCGAGCCGGTGGTGACGCCCGGGCCGGACCAGGAGGAGGTGGCCGTCGCCCGCGCCATGGAGGTCCTGGTGGACGCGGAAGGGCACTGGGATTTCAGCCAGGTCAGCGACCGGTTCTCCGAGCGCTTTGTCCCCAATACCGCCGCCGAGCCCAATTTCGGCTTCACCAGCAGCACCATCTGGCTGCGCTTCACCCTGGACACCAGCCGCGTCCAGGGGCAGAGCTGGTACCTGGTGGAACGCTACCCGATCCTCGACCATATCAGCCTGTTCGCGCCCACTGAAGACGGCGGCTACCGGCGGGTGGACCTGGGCGACACGCTGCCGTTCGATCAGCGCTTGATGAACCACCGGGCGTTTATCTTTCCCTTGGACACCGACCTGGCCGGTGCCAACACCTACTATGTGCGCGTCAGCGGCAAGGGCGCCATCAATTTGTCGCCGATGCTCTACAGCGCCGCCGGGCTGGTGGAATACACCTACCGGGACATCCTGCTGTACGGGGTGTTCTATGGCTGCCTGCTGATCATGGTGGTCTATAACGCGCTGCTGGCGTTGTCGCTCAAGGAGCCGGTCTATCTGTATTTCGTGCTGTTCCTGGTGGGCATTACGGTGTTCAACCTGAACGTCAACGGGTTCGGGCTGCAGTTTGTGTGGCCGGAGGTGCCCAGGCTCAACGAATATTATTGGCTGGGCATCTATATCTGTACGCCGGCACTGGCCATGTATTCGCGCCATTTCCTCGCCCTCAAGCAGCGCTTCCCCCGCTATGACCGGGTGATCCGCCACTACCTGGCCGGTGTCGCCGTGTTGCTGGTGGTGCAGCTGCTGATCGCGCCACCCTGGTCCTATTACCTGTCCACGTTGTTGGTGCTGATCACCGTGCTGTTGTTCAGTTGGCTGGGCTGGATGGTGTGGTCGCGGGGCTACCGGGCGGCGCGGCTGTACGTGGCGGCCTGGTGCGTGTTTCTGGTGCTGATCTTTTTCTTCGTGCTCGGCAACCTGGATTGGATTCCCTATGCCTCGGTGATCAGCATGCTGCCCCATCTCGGTGCCCTGTGGGTGGTGATGATGCTGTCCCTGGCGCTGGGCGACCGGATCCGCTTCTTGGAGCGTGAGCGCAACCAGCTGTTCATCGAAGCGCGCGAAAACCTGGAGCGTCACGTGGAAGAGATCGAGCAGATGAACCGGGACAAGTCCACGTTTTTGCAGTACGTCAGCCATGAGCTGAACACCCCGATCAACTGGATCGGCGCGGCTAATTCCATGGACGATGGGCAAGCCGGCGCCGACCAGAGCGATGTCTGGGCGCTGGTGCGCAAGGGCCAGCAGCGGCTGATGGGCTTGGTCAGCACCTCGTTGCGCTACTTCGACCTGGCCGACCGCAGCACGCCGCCGCTGGTGGGCCGCTGCCGGCCCCTGTGGATGCTGGACGCGTTGCTCGCCACCCGGGCCCGGGCGCTGGGAAGCCTGGAATTGAGGGTGGTCAACCGTATCTCGCCGAATCTGTACGTGCGCGCCAATGAGACCGAGCTGCAGGAAGTGATGGCCATGGCCTTGGATAACGCCATCCGCTTCAGCCCGCCGGGCGGCGAGATCACCGTTACCAGCGAGGTGATGGTGGGCGAAGCGGAGCTGCGCATCCGCGACCGCGGCCGGGGCGCCGGCCCGGACCAGCTGGAGAGCCTGTTCGAGCCGTTCTTCGTGATGGGCTCGCGCCACCACGAAGAGGGCTACGGCCTGTCACTGGCCATGGCGCGGGTGATGATCGAACAGGCCGGCGGCCGCATCTGGGCCGAAAGCGCCGGCCTCGATCGCGGCTTCACCCTGGTGATCCGGCTGCCGCTGGCCTGACCTGTGGGAGCGAATCTCCCTGTGGGAGCGGGCCCCGCCCGCGAAAGGCGGCGCCAGCCGCCGGCAGGATCCCAGAGAAGAGACCTGCCAGATTGCGCCCCCAATAGCCGTTTCTGGAATCCTGCCGGGCGGTTACACCGCCCTTTCGCGGGCGGGGCCCGCTCGCACAATCACGAGCGTTGGCATTTTTCAGGCAGCGTTAGTGCGCTACCGTGGTGCTTCTCCAGCAAGCGCAGAAAGTCCCGCCCCACGCCGCGTCCGCGGGTGGCCGGGTGCACCACCATCCACGCCAGGGCGTCGCCGTCGAGCAGCGCCACCGCCACCGGCGCGCCGTTGAAATGGGCGGCGGCCACCGGGCGCCCGGCGTCCAGGGCCTGGCCCAGTTCGGCGGCGTAGTCCGGGTCGTCGCGCAACACTTTGCTGAAGCGTTGCGCCAGTTCCGCGTCGGGGGAATGAAATTCAAGACTGATCGGCATAGTGTCTCCGCTAACCGGTAAATGGCCGCCGCGCTGGTGAGGGGGCGCCGAGGGCCGTATAATACGGGGTTCCGTTTTCTGGAGGTACCGATGAGCGAACGCCGCGCCACCGTGGAGCGAAACACCCTGGAGACCCAGATTCGCGTCAGCGTGAATCTCGATGGCACCGGAGTGAGCAAGCTGGATACCGGCCTGCCGTTCCTGGAACACATGCTCGACCAGGTGGCCCGCCACGGTCTGATCGACCTGGACATTGAGGCCAAGGGCGACTTGCACATCGATGCCCACCACACGGTGGAGGACATCGGCATCACCCTGGGCCAGGCCCTGGCCCGCGCCTGGGACGACAAGAAGGGCGTGCGCCGCTACGGCCACGCCTATGTGCCGCTGGACGAGGCCCTGACGCGGGTGGTGATCGACCTGTCCGGCCGCCCCGGCCTGGAAATGCACGTGGATTTCACCCGCGGCATGATCGGCGGGTTCGACGTGGACCTGTTCTATGAGTTTTTCCAGGGGCTGGTGAACCATGCCATGATCACCGTGCATATCGACAATCTGCGCGGCAAGAACGCCCACCACCAGGCCGAGACCGTGTTCAAGGCGTTCGGGCGCACCCTGCGCATGGCGGTGGAGCCGGATCCGCGCATGGACGGCGTGACCCCGAGCACCAAGGGCACGCTCACCGAAAACCCGTAAACCACTCGAGGCGCCCCATGAGCGAAACCGTGGCCGTAGTCGACTACGGCATGGGCAATCTCCATTCCGCCGGCAAAGCGCTGGAAAAGATGGCCGCCGACGGTCAGCGAATCGTGATCACCGGCGACCCTGAGCAGGTGCGCGCCGCCGACCGGGTGGTGTTCCCCGGCGTCGGCGCGATCCGCGACTGCATCAAGGTGATCACCGAAACCGGCCTGGACCGGGCGATTCTCGACGCCATCGACGCCTACAAGCCGGTGCTCGGCATCTGCGTGGGCATGCAGGCGATGATGGACTTCAGCGAAGAGAACGACGGCATCGACTGCCTGGGTGTGTTCTCCGGTCGGGTGCAGTTTTTCGGCGCGCCCATGGGCGACACCGGGCGCCCGCTGAAGGTGCCGCACATGGGCTGGAACCAGGTGCAGCAGGTCAACGACCACCCGCTGTGGGCGGGCATCGACGACAACAGCCGCTTCTACTTCGTGCACAGCTACTGCGCCACCGGGGTGCCCGACGAGCAGATGGCCGGCCGCTGTGAGTACGGCCTGGCGTTCGCCGCCGCCGTCGCCAAGCGCAATGTGTTCGCGGTGCAGTTCCACCCGGAAAAGAGCGCCGACGCCGGCCTCAAGCTGCTGGAAAACTTTCTGCGCTGGCGGCCCTGAGCGCCGCGTCCTCTTATTTCAGCCTTTTAAACAAGCGAGATCGTCATGGAACTGATTCCCGCCATCGATTTGAAAGACGGCCACTGCGTACGCCTCAAGCAGGGCCGCATGGACGATGACACGGTGTTTTCCGAGGACCCGGTGGCGGTGGCCGACCACTGGGTGAAGCAGGGCGCGCGGCGCCTGCACCTGGTGGACCTGAACGGCGCCTTCGCCGGTGAGCCGGTGAACGGCGAGATCGTCAACGCCATCGCCCGCGCCCACCCGGGCCTGCCGATCCAGATCGGCGGCGGCATCCGCAGCGCCGAGACCATCCAGGCCTACCTGGACGCCGGCGTTCAGTGGGTGATCATCGGCACCAAGGCGGTGAAAGAGCCGCAGTTCGTGCGCGACATGTGCAAGCAGTTCCCCGGCCACGTGATCGTCGGCCTGGACGCCAAGGACGGTAAAGTGGCCACCGACGGCTGGGCCGAAGTCACCGACATCGACGTGGTGGACCTGGCGCGCCAGTTCGAGCACGACGGGGTGGTGGCCATCGTCTACACCGACATCAGCCGTGACGGCATGCTGCAGGGCGTCAACGTGGAAGCCACCGAGCGGCTCGCCGAAGCGATCAGCATTCCGGTGATCGCCTCCGGCGGCATCACCGACATGGAGGACGTGCGCCGGCTGTGCGGGGCGCGCACCGTGGGCATCACCGGCGCCATCACCGGCCGCGCCATCTACGAGGGCACCCTGGATTTCGCCCAGGGGCAGGCCCTGGCCGACGAGCTGCAATCCCGGGGGCCGGGCATGTCCGGCACCACCGGTAGTGGAGTGCGAAAGTGACACTAGCCAAGCGAATCATCCCCTGCCTGGACGTGGACGACGGCCGGGTGGTCAAGGGCGTGAAGTTCGTGGATATCCGCGACGCCGGCGACCCGGTGGAGGTGGCGCGCCGCTATAACGAGGCCGGCGCCGACGAGATTACCTTCCTGGACATCACCGCCAGCCATGAGGACCGCGACACCACCCTGGAAATGGTCGAGCGCATGGCCAGCCAGGTGTTTATCCCGCTCACCGTGGGCGGGGGTGTGCGCACCATCCAGGACATCCGCAACCTGCTCAATGCCGGCGCCGACAAGGTGGGCATCAATTCGGCGGCGGTGAAAAACCCGGAGTTCGTGCGCGAGGCCGCCGAACGGTTCGGCTCCCAATGCATCGTGGTGGCCATCGACGCCAAGAAGGTGAGCGGCGAAAGCGAAGCCAACCGCTGGGAGATCTTCACCCACGGCGGCCGCAACCCCACCGGCATCGACGCGGTGGAGTGGGCGCGCCGCATGACCGATTACGGCGCCGGCGAGATCCTGCTCACCAGCATGGACCGGGACGGCACCAAGAACGGCTTCGACATCGCCCTGACCCGCGCCATTTCCGACGCGGTGCCGGTGCCGGTGATCGCCTCCGGCGGTGTCGGCAACCTGCAGCACCTGGTGGACGGGGTGATCCAGGGCGGCGCGGATGCGGTGCTGGCGGCCTCGATCTTCCACTTCGGTGAGTACAGCATCGCCGAGGCCAAGCAGTACATGCACAGCGCCGGCATTGAGATGCGCCTGTGATACTGCCGGGGGCCTGACGTGCGGATCTGGATAGACGCGGACGCCTGTCCGGCCGTGATCCGCGACGTGCTGTTCCGCGCCGCTGACCGGCGCGCCATCGACACCACCCTGGTGGCCAACCATTTCATCCCCAAGCCGCGCTCGCCGCACCTCCGCGCGGTGCAGGTGGAAGCCGGCTTTGACCGCGCCGACGATTACATCGCCGAGCAGGTCGAGCCCGGCGACCTGGTGATCACCGGCGACATTCCGCTCGCCGCCCGGGTGGTGGAGAGCGGTGGCACCGCGCTCAACCCCCGTGGCACCCTTTACGACAGCGAGAGCATCCGCGAACATCTGGGCCGCCGCGACTTCATGGAAGAACTGCGCTCCGCCGGGGTGCAGACCGGCGGCCCGTCGTCGTTGAGCAAAAGCGACGTCCAGACCTTCGCCAATGCGCTCGACCGCTTTATCGCGCGAGCCCGGTAACACCCCCGGCCAGGAAGGACCCATGCTGAAAATCTCCAACAATGTGACCATCCCCGAGTCCGAGATCGAATGGCAGGCGATCCGCGCCCAGGGCGCCGGCGGCCAGAACGTCAATAAGGTCGCCTCGGCGGTCCATCTGCGTTTCGACATCAGCGCCTCGTCGCTGCCCGAGTTCTACAAGGAGCGGCTGCTGGCCTGGTCCGACCGGCGCATCACCACCGAAGGGGTGGTGGTGATTAAGGCACAGCGCTTCCGCACCCAGGAAAAGAACCTGGATGACGCCCTGGCGCGGCTGAAAGCGCTGATCCTGGACGCCACCGTGGAGCAGAAAAAGCGCAAGCCCACCAAGCCGTCCAAGGCCGCCAAGCGCAAGCGCATGGACAAAAAGACCCGCCACGGCCAGACCAAGGCGCTGCGCAAGCCGCCCACCGACGGCTGACCGGCAAGCGCTCTGTACAAGAGTCGCCGCCACGGGCCCCGTAGGCTAAGCTCCTTGCGATAATAAAAAAGGAGCGCAGCATGGATCAGGCCAGTCTGGTTGAAATCGGTTTACCCGCCGCCCTGTTTCTCATCATGGTGGGCATGGGGCTCACCCTCACCCCCAAGGACTTCCGCGAAGTATTGATCGCCCCGCGGGCCACCGTTTACGGCCTGGTGGCGCAGATCGTGCTGCTGCCGCTGGTGGGCGTGGGCCTGGCGATGACGCTGGACCTTTCCCCGGCGCTGGCGGTGGGGCTGGTGATCATCGCCGCCTGCCCGGGCGGCACCACCTCCAACCTGTTCGCCTTTCTCGGCCGCGGCGACGTGGCGCTGTCCATCGTGCTGACGGTGGCCGCCAGCCTGGTTACGGTGGTGACGCTGCCGATGTTCACCAGCTGGGCCCTGGGCCACTTCCGTGACAGCGATCTGGTGCTGGAGCTGCCGGTGCTGCGCACCATTCTGACTCTGGTGGTTATCATTCTGGTGCCGGTGAGCATCGGCATGACCATCCGTCATTTCCGCCAGGATTGGGCGGTGAAGGGCGAAAAGCTGGTCAGCGTGTTCGGGCTGCTGGTGCTGGTGGCGGTGATCGTGATGCTGCTGGTGGACCTGGGCGCGGAGGCGCTGGTGCTGCTGCGCCAGGGCGGCGCGGCGGTGATACTGCTCAATCTGATCGGCCTGGGGCTGGGCCTGTTCGGTGGCCGCCTGATCGGGCTGAGCCGGCCGCAGGCGTTCACCGTGGCCATCGAGCTGGGCATCAAGAACGGCACCCTGGGCCTGATGGTGACCCTGACCCTGCTGCAGTCGGACGCCATGTCCGTGCCGGCGGCGGTGTACGGGGTGATGATGTTCCTGTTCGGCTTCCTGATGATCGGCTATGCCCGCCTTACGGGCATCGGCCGGGCGCCGGTCACGTCCTGACCGGCGCGTTCGGGCGGGTTACTCCTCGCGGTCGGCGCGCCGCCGTTCCGCCAGGTTGATGCCCTTGAGGATCGAGAGCGCCTGGGACAGCGGGTAGTCGCGGCTGGCCAGGGGCTCTTCGCCGCCTTTCTCCAGCGCTTCCTTCTGCGCCTGGTTGAGCAGGTGGTGGGGCAGGTCCGCTTCGCGGGGGCGCTGGTCTTTCAGCAGCTCGACGCTGGACACCTGCACCGGGATATCCGGCTCGATGCCTTCCGCCTGAATCGAACGGCCGTCCGGCGTGTAGTAGCGCGCGGTGGTCAGCTTCAGGGCGTTGTCGCCGCTGATCGGCAGCACCGTCTGCACCGAGCCCTTGCCGAAGGTGCGGGTGCCCACCACCACGGCGCGGCCCTGGTCCTGTAGGGCGCCGGCGACAATCTCCGACGCCGAGGCGGAGCCGCCGTTGACCAGCACCACCAGGGGCAGGCCTTCGATCTCATCGCCCGGGTTGGCTTTGTAGTCGTTGCGGCTCTCGCTCTCGCGGCCCTGGGTGTAGACGATCAGCCCGGAGTCGAGGAACAGGTCGCTGATTTCCACCGCGCCGCCGAGCACGCCGCCCGGGTTGTTGCGCAGGTCGAGGATCAGCCCGCTCAGCTCGCCTTCGGCTTTCAGTTCGTTGAGGGCTTTCTTGGCTTCGTGACCGGTGTTGTTCTGGAACTGGGACACGCGCAGGTAGCCGTAGCCGGGCTCCAGCACTTCGCTTTTCACGCTTTCCACTTTGATGCGGTCGCGCTTGAGCGTCACCGGGCGCGGCTTTTCGTCGCCGTCGCTGAGCACCGAGAGAGTCACTTCCGAGCCCGCTTCGCCGCGCATCAGCTCCACCGCTTCCGCCAGGCTCAGGCCTTTGACGAAGGTGTCGTCGATCTTGAGGATCAGGTCGCCGGCCTGGATGTCGGCGCGGCTGGCGGGGGAGTCGTCGATCGGCGAGACCACTTTGACGAAGCCGTCTTCCATGGTCACTTCCAGACCCAGGCCGCCGAACTCGCCGCTGGTGGTGGATTGCAGGTCCTCGAACTGGTCCGGGGTCAGGTAGGAGGAGTGCGGGTCCAACTCCATCAACATGCCGCGGATCGCCGCCTGGATCAGCTCTTTCTCGTCCACGTCCTGCACATAGGCGCCGCGCACCCGCTCCAGCACTTCCGCGAAGGCGCGCAGCTCGGTGACCGGCACGCCGTCCTGACGGGCCTGCTCATCGACTTCCGGGTCGGCGGCCAGGGTCGGGGCGGAGACGGATACGGTGAGGAGCAGGGCGGCGCTCAGTGCGGTGCGGCGGAGCAGGGGGTGAGACGTTTTCAGCATGTAATTCCCCAGACCAAGGGCATCATTGGACACTAGTTTCGGGCAATGGGCGGCAGTGTAACACGGCGGTCGCACCAGCGTGTCGGGTTCACCACCTTGCCCCGGTTGCGTATTTCGAAGTACAGCGCGCTGCGGCTGTTGCCGCCGGACTGGCCGGCCAGGGCCAGGGTGTCACCCACCGCGACCCACTCGCCCACATCGCGCAGCAGGCTTTGATTGTAGCCGTACAGCGTCAGGTAGCCACCGCCGTGGTCGACGATGGTGAGCAGGCCGTAGCCGCGCATCCAGTCGGCGAACACCACCCGCCCGGGGTGGATGGCGCGCACCGGCGTGCCTTCCTCCGCGGCCAGCACCACGCCTTCCCAGCGCAACGCGCCCTCACGGCTGGAGTTGAAGCTCGACAGCACTTCGCCGGGCACCGGCCAGGGCAGCTCGCCGGCCAGTTTGGCGAACGGCGTGCCGCGGTCGGCGGGGGCCATTTCCGGCATGCTGCGCTCCATCTCGGCGAGCAGTTTTTCCAGGCGCTGCTGGTCGGCGCGCAGGCGGTCGATGTCGCCGCCGCGCTGGTCCAGGGAGCGTTCCAGTTTGGCCAGGGTGGTCTCCCGTTCGCGGGCGGCCTGCTCCAGCTGCTCCTGGCTGCGCGCCAGCGCGGTGCGGCGGTCCAGCAGGTCGGCGCGGGCGTCGGCCACTTCCCGGGCCACCCGGCGCAGCTCCACCAGCTCGTCTTCCAGGTCGGCGAGGCGGTCGGTGCGGGCGCGCTGGAAGTATTCCTGGTAGCGCAGCAGGCGCGCGATCTGGTCCGGCTCCTGCTGGTTGAGCATCAGCTTCAGCCGCTCTTCGCGGCCGCTCTGATAGCTGGCGCGCACCGTCTTCACCAGCCAGCGCAGCTGCACCTTCTTTTCTTCGGCCAGTTCCGCCTGCTCGGCCTCCAGCCGCGCCAGCCGCGACTCGGCCTGGCGGGCGTCGCGCTCCAGCTGACGCCGTTCGCGGGTCAGCTCGCCGACCCGGGTTTCCGCCTCGCGCAGCTCGCTCTGCACCGAGTCGCGCTGGCGGGCTTCCTTCTGCTGGGCCTCGGACAGCGCCTCGATGCGCTCCTTGAGCGCTTCCAGCTGTTGCTCGGAGGGCTCTTCGGCGGGCGCGCCGGCGCTCGCCAGCACCAGCGCCGGCACGATCAGCAGCGTCAGTAATCGAAAATGGGGTTTCACGGGTTCCGTCATGGTGCCTTATCTTAACCGAGCGCTGGTGTGTATACTTGTCGCCGATTTTCCGCCGGCAGGAATGCAGTCATGGATCGTATCATCGAGTTCGTCACCAACCACTATATCCTGGTGTTTGCCTTCTTAGCGCTGTGGGGCGCCTTTTTCGTGATTGAGTCCCGCCGTGGCGGCAAGGCCATCACGCCGCAGTTCGCCACCAATCTGGTCAATCAGAAGGATGCGGTGATCGTCGACGTGCGCGCCGCCGACGAGTTCCGCGAGGGGCATATCCCGGGCAGTGTGAACATTCCCCAGAGCCAGGTCACGGACCGGATGGGCGAATTGGAAAAATATAAGGAAAAGCCGCTGATCCTGACCTGCAAGATGGGCAATCAGGCGGCGCACCTGGGGCGCCAGCTGCGCAACAAGGGCTTTTCCGAGCTCTACCGTATCCAGGGCGGCGTCACCGCCTGGCGCAATGATAACCTGCCGGTGTCCAAGGGCTGATGGCGGACGTCACCCTTTACAGCACCGGCTGGTGCCCGTTTTGCGTGCGCGCCAAGCGTTTGCTGGCGGGCAAGGACGCCCGCGTCCATGAGATCGACGTGGACCGGGAGCCGGAAGCGCGCCGGGAAATGATGGCACGCAGCGGCCGCCGCACGGTGCCGCAGATATGGATCGGGGACCGCCACGTGGGCGGTTGCGATGAACTTTTCGCATTGGAGCGGACGGGCGAACTGGACGACCTGCTCGCCGGATGACGGAACCGAACAACGGAGACAATCATGGCCGAAGAACAGAAAAAAACCTTCCAGTTGCAGCGCGTCTACCTTAAGGACGCCTCGTTCGAGTGCCCGGGGGCGCCGGACATCTTCCTGCAGGAGTGGAAGCCGAAGATGAACGTGCAGCTGAACAACAGCGCACGCCGCATCGGCGAAGGCACCGAATACGAAGTGGAAGTGACGGTCACCGTCACCGCCAAATCAGAGGACGAGCAGAAGACCTTCTATCTGGCCGAAGTGAAGCAGGCGGGTATTTTCACCCTGGCCGGCATCGAAGGCGAAGAGCGCGATCAGCTGCTGGGCGCCTACTGCCCCAATGTGCTGTTCCCCTACGCCCGCGAAGTGGTGTCCGATCTGGTCGCCAAGGGCTCCTTCCCGCAGATGATCCTGCAGCCGCTCAACTTCGAGGCGCTCTACCAGCAGCAGCGCGAGAAGCAGCAGAGCGGCGACGGCGAGCCGTCCACCGTCCAGTAATCAACTGGTTCAGATCGCGCCGGGGTAGCCGAGCTGCCGCCAGGCTTCGTAGAGCGTGATCGCCACCGCGTTACTGAGATTCAGACTGCGGCTGTTGGCGCCCATCGGCAGCCGCAGCCGCTGCTCCGGCGCCAGCCCTTCCAGGATATGGGCGGGCAGGCCCCGGGTTTCCGGCCCGAACAGCAGCACGTCCCCGTCCTGAAACCGTACCTGGCTGGGCGCCGGGCCGCCTTTGGTGGTCAGCGCGAACTGGCGCGCCTTGGGGTAGTCCCGGCAAAAGCTTTGATAGTCCGGGTGCAGGGTGACGTTGGCGTACTCGCTGTAGTCCAGCCCGGCGCGGCGCAGGCGCCGCTCATCCAGCTCGAAACCGAGCGGCTCGATCAGATGCAGGGCGGCGCCGGTGTTGGCGGCCAGGCGCATGATGTTGCCGGTGTTGGGCGGTATTTCCGGCTCGAACAGAGCAATATTCAGCATTCACGGATCCCGGGTTATAAAAGCGGGTAAATGGTAGCGTGTTGTCGACAGGGATGCGCGCAACAGAGGAGAGCCACCCATGAAGCGTGTCTACGAAGCCGGTGACGGCCTGGAAGCGCACATGCTGGCCGGCTTGCTGGAGCAGTCCGGCATCGTTGCTCAGGTGCGTGGCGACATGCTGCAGGGCGCGGTGGGCGAGTTGCCCGCTTCCGGGTTGGCCAGCGTGTGGGTGAACGAAGACGATGAGGCCCGCTCGCTGGAGGTGATCGCCGACTACGAGGCCAGCCAGCCGCCGCCCTCCGGGCCGACGCTGCGCGAGCGCATCCGCGAGCCGGGGCGTGCCGAGACGGACAGCACCCGCGCCTTCCGCAAAGGCCTGTTGATCGGGATGTTTCTCGGCGCGGCCTTGATGGCCTGGCTGCTGTAGAACCCGGCGCTCACAAAAAAGGCCCCGGAAGGGGCCTTTTTTTGGCGCCGCTGTTAGCGGCTGGCGCGTTTGCGCTCGGTCTCGGTGAGCAGCTTCTTGCGCAGGCGGATGTGGTTGGGGGTGATTTCCGCCAGCTCGTCGTCTTCGATGAAGTCCAGGGCCTGCTCCAGGCTGAAGCGTACCGGCGGGGTGAGAATCACGTTCTCATCGGTGCCGGAGGCGCGCATGTTGGTGAGCTGCTTGCCCTTGGTGGGGTTCACCACCAGGTCGTTGCCGCGGCTGTGGATGCCGATCAGCTGGCCTTCGTAGACTTCCACGTTGGGCTCGATCAGCATGCGGCCGCGCTCCTGCAGGTTGAACAGGGCGAACGCCAGCACCTTGCCTTTGACCATGGAGACCAGCACGCCGTTGTTGCGCTGGGCCATGTCGCCGGCCTTGAACTCACCGTAGTGGCTGAAGGTGCTGTTGAGGATGCCGGTGCCGGAGGTGAGCGTCAGGAACAGGCTGCGGAAGCCGATCAGGCCGCGGCTGGGCACGATGAAGGTGAGGCGCACCCGGCCCTTGCCGTCCGGCTCCATGTTGGTCATTTCGCCGCGGCGCAGGCCCAGTTGCTCCATGATGGCGCCCTGGTGCTGCTCTTCCACGTCGGCCATGACGTTTTCGTAGGGTTCCTGCTTCTTGCCGTCCACCTCGCGCACGATCACCTGCGGGCGGCCCACGGCCAGCTCGAAGCCTTCACGGCGCATGTTCTCGATCAGCACCGACAGGTGCAGCTCGCCACGGCCGGAGACGCGGAACTGGTCGGCGCTGCCGGTCTCTTCCACGCGCAGGGCCACGTTGTGCTTGAGTTCCGCTTCCAGGCGCTCGCGGATCTGGCGGCTGGTGACGAACTTGCCGTCCTGGCCGGCGAACGGCGAGGTGTTGACGTGGAACACCATGCTCACGGTGGGCTCGTCCACGGTCAGCGGCGGCAGGGCCTCCACCTTGTTGGGGTCGCACAGGGTGTCGGAGATATCCAGCGGGTCCATGCCGGTGACGCAGACGATGTCGCCGGCGCCGGCTTCCGGCACGTCCACCCGGTCGAGGCCGTGGTAGCCCATGATCTGCAGGATGCGGCCGTTACGCACCTTGCCTTCGCGGTCGATGATCTTGACCGAGGAGTTGGCTTTGATTTTGCCGCGCTTGATGCGGCCGATGCCGATCACGCCCAGGTAGCTGTTGTAGTCCAGCGAGGAAATCTGCATCTGGAACAGGCCGTCCTGTTCCACTTCCGGCGCCGGTACGCGGTCGATGATGGTCTGGAACAGGAAGGTCATGTCGTCGCCGAGCTGGTCCGCTTCCGGGCCGGCCACGCCGTTGAGGGCGGAGGCGTAGACCACCGGGAAGTCGAGCTGCTCGTCGCTGGCGCCGAGGGTGTCGAACAGGTCGAACACCTGGTCGATGACCCAGTCCGGACGGGCGCCGGGGCGGTCCACCTTGTTGACCACCACGATCGGCTTGAGGCCGGCGGCGAATGCCTTCTGGGTCACGAAGCGGGTTTGCGGCATGGGGCCGTCCACCGCGTCCACCAGCAGCAGCACCGAGTCGACCATGGACATGACCCGCTCCACCTCGCCGCCGAAGTCGGCGTGGCCGGGGGTGTCGACGATGTTGATCTGGTAGTCGCCGTACTTGAGGGCGGTGTTCTTGGAGAGGATGGTGATGCCCCGTTCCTTCTCCAGGTCGTTGGAGTCCATCACCCGTTCCACGTCGCCGGCGCGATCTCCCAGGGTGCCGGACTGTTGCAGCAGCTTGTCCACCAGGGTGGTCTTGCCGTGGTCAACGTGGGCGATGATGGCGATATTGCGCAGGCGTTCAATCACAGAAATGGCTCCGTAGGGAAAAAAGTCGCTCTCCGTCCGTTGGCGGACCAGCGTGAAAATGCGTCCGCGACCGGCCGGAAGGGCCCGTGAAACGGAGTGGGAGGCGGATTAGGCGGCGCATTGTACAGCCCTTGTACCCACGGAAGCCACACGAAGGTGTGTCATGGCATAATGTGACCCGGTGCAAAGTTTTACTTTTGTTGCTCCGGTTGGCCTCTGACTGCCCTAGAATGTCGCAACCAAACACGGGTCAGCCGGTCTCAGCAACGTGCGCCGAACGGCCGCGCGGGCCGAGGAACCGTCGACGGGCGCCAGGGCTGGCTTCCGTTCCGTGGCTGACCGCCCGTGACGAAAGTATTGGAATAAGGCTGAAAAATGCGTTCTGTGAAATTGCACGCCCGGCTGCTCGCCGCTTTTTTGTTGTTGCTGGGGGTCGGCAGTATTGCCTACCAGATATTGGTCCAGAAAGTGCCGCTCACCGAGAGCGAGAGTGACCCGGTATGGGTGGTGGACGCCCAGGTCAGTTTCCAGGCGCGGGAGAACACCCCGATCAAGGCGCGCATGTATGTGCCGCCGCTGGAGAGCGGTTTCACCGCCCTCAATGAAAGCTTTATCTCCAACAACTACGGCGTCAACGTCAACCGGGAGAACGGCAACCGGGTGGTCACCTGGTCGGCGCGCCGGGCCGAGGGGCGGCAGAACCTGTATTACCGGTTGATGCTCACCTCGCGCTTCGCCGAACCGGCGTCGGTGCCCGAGGACGGCCCCCAGTTCCGCGCCGCGCCGCCGCTGGAGGGCCCGGAGCGGCTCGCCGCCGATGCGCTGCTGGCGCCGATCCGCCAGCACTCCGCGGACGTGGAGACCTTCGTCAGCGAGACCATCAAGCGCGTCAACAACATGGAAAGCGACAATGTGCGCCTGCTGCTCGGCGGCGACCGCAGCCCGGAGAACCGCGCCCGGGTGGTCGACCTGCTGCTGGCGGTGGCGCATATTCCCGCCGAGCCGGTGCACACCCTGGAGCTCAACGAGAGCCGCGACCAGGAGCCGGAGCTGTGGCTGCGCACCTACAACGGCAAAAGCTGGCTGTATTTCAACCCGCTGGACGGCCGCCAGGGGCTGCCGGAGGACCGGCTGGTGTGGTGGAGCGGCGACAAGCCGCTGCTGGCGCTGGAAGGCGCCCGCAACGCGGATGTGGATTTCGGCGTTCACCGCAACGAGATGAGCGCGCTGCAGCTGGCCCAGTCGCTGCGTTTCCAGGATCAGAGCAGCTTTATCGACTATTCCCTGTATGAGCTGCCGGTGCCGTCCCAGCAGCTGTTCCGCATCCTGATGATGATTCCGGTGGGCGTGCTGCTGGTGCTGCTGATCCGCTCCCTGGTCGGCATGGAGACCCTGGGCACCTTCACGCCGGTGCTGATCGCCCTGGCGTTCCGCGAAACCGAGGTGATCTGGGGCGTGCTGCTGTTCACCTTCATCACCGCCATCGGGCTCTCGGTGCGCGGCTATCTGGAACACCTGAAATTACAGTTACTGGCGCGGCTGTCGATCGTGCTCACCTTCGTGGTGATCCTGATGGCGCTGATCAGCCTGGTGGGCTACAAGCTGGGGCTCTCCACCGGCCTGTCGGTGGCGCTGTTCCCGATGGTGATTCTGACCATGGTGATCGAGCGTATCTCGATCGTCTGGGAGGAGCGTGGCGGCGGCCAGTCGCTGAAGGTGGCCATCGGCACCCTGATCGCGGCGGTGCTGTGTCACCTGCTGATGGTCTGGCAGCCGCTGGTGTACTTCGTGTTCACCTTCCCCGGCGTGTTGCTGGTGCTGGCGGCGGTGATGGTGCTGATGGGCCATTACCGGGGTTATCGCCTGGCGGAGCTGATGCGCTTCCGGGCGATGACCGATGAAGGTGGCCGCTGATGTTCGGAATCCGCACCTGGAGGGCCCTGCGCCGCCGTGGCGTGATGGGCATCAACCAGCGCAACGGTGACTATGTGCTGGCCTACAACGACCGGCGCCTGTACCCGCTGGTGGACGACAAGATCCGCACCAAGAAGCTGGCCCTGGACGCCGGCATCCAGGTGCCGGACATGTACGGCATCATTGATACCGAGCAGGGCATCAGCAAGCTCCAGCACATCGTTGAGACCCACGGTGACTTCGTGATCAAGCCGGCCCAGGGTGCCGGCGGCGACGGCATCATGGTGATCTCGGACCGCTTCGAGGGCTACTACCGCGGCGCCTCCGGCCGCATGATCAGCCCCGAGGAGCTGGAGTTTCATATCTCCGGGATCATCTCCGGCATCTATTCCCTGGGCGGCCACCGCGACCGCGCCCTGATCGAGTACCGGGTGCGCTCCACCGACCTGTTCGACCGCATCAGCATCGGCGGCGTGCCGGACGTGCGCATCATCGTGCTCAAGGGCTACCCGGTGGCGGCCATGCTGCGCCTGCCCACCCGCCAGTCCGACGGCAAGGCCAACCTGCACCAGGGCGCCATCGGCGTGGGCGTGGACATCGCCACCGGTGTCACCCTGAGCGGCACCTGGCACAACCTGAAAATCGACCGGCACCCGGACACCGCCCATCCGGTGGCCGGCGTGCAGATTCCCGACTGGGAAGCCTGCCTGGAGCTGGCGGCGCGCTGCTATGAGCTCACCGGCCTGGGTTATCTGGGCGTGGATCTGGTAATGGACAAGCACAAGGGCCCGTTGATGCTGGAGCTCAACGCCCGCCCCGGGCTGAACATTCAGATCGCCAACGACGACGGCCTGCTGCGCCGCTGCCGCATCGTCGAGGATCATCTCGACGGCCTGGACTGGAAGCTGGAGCCGGTGGCCCGCCGGCTGACGCTCGCCAAGCGCGAGTTCGCCGTGGCCCGCCTGCCGGAAGCCCCCGAAGCGCCCTGACCCCGGCGCTTCGTCAACAAAGCGTGATTTGCTATACTCTGCCGCCCGTTTCCGACCATCTCCTTTAAAACAGGGCGAGTATTGTTATGTCCGAGGCAGTCGCACCCGTCACCCGGCCCAGCGCCGACCCGCTCCAGCGCCGCGCCATCGCGCTGGTGTCCGGCGGGCTGGACTCCATGCTGGCGGTAAAAGTGATGCAGGAGCAGGGCATTCACGTGGAGGGGGTGAATTTCTTCACCGGCTTCTGCGTGGAGGGCCACACCCACGCGATCCGCAAGAAAGACAAGGACAAGAACAAGCGCAACAACGCCCTCTGGGTGGCCGAGGAGCTGGGCATCAAGCTGCACATCATTGATATCTCCGAGGAGTACAAGGATGTGGTGCTCAACCCCAAGCACGGCTACGGCGCCCATCTGAACCCCTGCCTGGACTGCAAGATCTTCATGGTCAACCAGGCCACGCTGATGCTGAACAAGGCCCGTGAGCTGGCCGGCGAGAAGGGCTTCGATTTCATCATCACCGGCGAGGTGGTGGGCCAGCGGCCCAAGAGCCAGCGTAAGGAAACCATGCCCATCATCAGCAGCGAGTCCGGCGCCGACGACCGCCTGCTGCGCCCGCTCAGCGCGCTCAACCTGCCCGAGACTTTGCCCGAGCGCGAGGGCTGGGTGGACCGCTCGCGGCTGCACGATTTCTCCGGCCGCAACCGCAAGCCGCAGATCGAGCTGGCCCGGCGTTTCGGCCTGGAGGACTATGCCCAGCCCTCCGGCGGCTGCTGCTTCCTGACCGACGAATCCTATTCCCGCAAGCTGGCCGACCTGTGGCAGGCCCGCAACGAGCGCCGCTACGAGCTGGACGACATCATGCTGCTGAAAGTGGGCCGGCATATCCGCCCGCAGCCGCACCTGAAGCTGATCATCAGCCGCGAGGAAGGCGAGAACCGCTTCCTGGAAGGCTACCGCTACCAGTTCACCAGCCTCACCACGGTCAGTTGCCCCGGCCCGCTGGCGCTGGTGGACGGACGCTTCGAATCGGAAGCGGAGCTGGAGCAGGCCGCCGCCATCGTGGCGCGCTACTCCAAGGGCCGCGGCGACGACACCGTCACCGTGGAGGTCAAGGACCCGGGCGGCGTTGCCCGCGAGGTGCGCATCGCGCCGGCACGGCCCGAGGACATCCCGAAAACCTGGCTGGTGGCCTGACCGCGATGACCGACGAAACCCTTCACGAACTGGATGTGCGCCGCCAGCTGTGCCCCATTCCAGTGATCAAGACCCAGAACAAGGTCGCCGAACTGGCGCAGGGGGAGGTGCTGAGGGTAACCTGCACGGACCCGGGGGCGCTCAACGACATTCCCGCCTGGTGCCGAATCAATGGCCACGAGGTGCTGGCCACGGAGGAGGGCGACCTGGAGGTGGTGATCACCCTGCGGGTTGGTGAACCTTCCGTTGCACTCTAGTGGTGCACAAATACCAAGAAAGCACCGTTTCGGTGCATGATATCCGGATACAGGCGCGCTGATCGGGCTCAATACAGGCTGCTGCGCCAAAAAAGGGCTGGCACAGTATTTGCTGACCTATTGGCATGCAGGCCTAGTTGGCCGAGACTAACGGTTCTTCGCGCGGCCGTCCCCACGGCGGAGGCGAGTAGCCAGACACATACCCGTTCCAGGAGGATGCTCAACAATGTCTGAAAAGACGCTGAAACTGATTAAAGATAACGACGTGAAGTGGGTGGATCTGCGTTTTACCGACAGCCATGGTAAAGAGCAGCACGTGACCCTTCCCGTCGGCGAAATCGACGACGACTTCTTCCAGGACGGCAAGATGTTCGATGGTTCCTCCATCGCCGGTTGGAAAGGCATCAACGAATCCGACATGATTCTGCTGCCCGAAGACGAAACCGCCGTTCTCGACCCGTTCACCGACGTGGCCACGCTGAACCTGCGTTGCAACATCGTTGAGCCGACTACCATGCAGGGTTACGAGCGTGATCCGCGCTCCGTGGCGCTGCGTGCCGAGGAATACCTGAAGTCCACCGGTATCGCCGACACCGCCCTGTTCGGCCCGGAGCCGGAATTCTTCGTGTTCGATTCGGTACAGTGGAAGTCCGACATGTCCGGCGCCATGTACAACATTTACTCCGAAGAAGCGGCCTGGGTGTCCGCCGATGAGTTCGAGAAGAACAACATCGGTCACCGTCCCGGCGTCAAAGGCGGCTACTTCCCGGTACCCCCGGTGGACAGCCTGCACGACCTGCGTGGCGCCATGTGTTCCGCCATGGAGCAGATGGGCCTGGAAATCGAAGTGCATCACCACGAAGTGGGCACCGCGGGCCAGTGCGAGATCGGTGTGGGCGCCAACACCCTCACCAAGAAAGCCGACGAAGTGCAGATCCTCAAGTACTGCGTGCACAACGTGGCCCACGCCTACGGCAAGACCGCCACTTTCATGCCCAAGCCGCTGATCGGTGATAACGGTTCCGGTATGCACGTGCACATGTCCCTGGCCAAAGACGGCAAGAACCTGTTCGCCGGTGACGAGTACGCGGGCCTGTCCGAAGAAGCGCTGTTCTACATCGGTGGCGTGATCAAGCACGCACGCGCCCTGAACGCCTTCACCAACGGTTCCACCAACTCCTACAAGCGTCTGGTGCCCGGCTTCGAAGCCCCGGTAATGCTGGCGTACTCCGCCCGTAACCGTTCCGCTTCCATCCGCATTCCGTGGGTGAGCAACCCGAAAGCGCGTCGTATCGAGACCCGCTTCCCGGATCCGTCCGCCAACCCGTACCTGTGCTTCGCGGCACTGATGATGGCCGGCCTGGACGGCATCAAGAACAAGATCCACCCGGGCGACGCCATGGACAAGGATCTCTACGATCTGCCGGCGGAAGAAGCCAAGGACATCCCCACCGTGGCGCACACCCTGACCATGGCGCTGGATGCTCTGGAAGCCGATCACGAGTTCCTGACCCAGGGCGACGTGTTCACCAAGGACATGCTGGAAGGCTACATCGAGCTCAAGCGCAGCGAAGTGGAGCGTCTGAACATGACCCCGCATCCGGTCGAGTTCGACATGTACTACAGCTGCTAAGCCTCACGGCGACCGCAGTCCCCGAAAAGCCCGGCCTTCGCGCCGGGCTTTTTTTGTTGGGTGTCTCCATCAGGGACGTGGGGCAAGGGTGGGGCCTTCCGGGACCGCTCAAGCCATCCATGGCCGCTGTTAGTTTGGCCGTCCCTGGCCAAACAGCTCCCTCCAGGCCCCACCCTTGCCCCACTCACTTTGCAGCGTCACCGCCACGGGTCAGAGAAACCGCCCGGACCGTTGCAGAAGGGTTCCCGGAAGGACATAACACAGACACGCGCCCCCGGCTGGAAAGACCTTCCCGCTAAAGTGCGATGAAGCCCCTTTTTTTGTCGGGGCCGCGGCGTCAGAATCGAGGCAACACCCAACAAGGATGAGCCTGATGAAAACCTGTTGGCCACTACTGCTGCTTACCGTGCCGATACTCGCCGTGGCGCAGACCACCGACCGGCCGGACAGCGGCTCAAACGGTATTTACCGGACGCTGGACGCCGACGGCAACGTGGTGTTCACCGACAACCCGCCGGACAAGAAGCGCGCCGAGGAAGTGAAGGTGGGCCCCACCAACACCATGGACAGTCCGCCGGTGGAGCGGCGCGCCGCATCCCGGGGCGATGCGCCGCCGGAACCGCCGGAGCCGCCGGACACCGGCTATGAGGCGGTGTCGATCACCGCGCCGGACGCCGGCGCCAACCTGCGCCTTCCCCAGGACAACCCGATCCAGGTTCAGGTATCGCTGTCGCCGTCGCTGAAAAGCGGGCACCGGCTGGTGATTCTCGACAACGGCACGCCGCTCGAGGGCACCGCCATGGACTTTCCCAATCCCGGCGAGCACACCCTGGTGGCGCAGGTGCGTGACGGTGACGGCACAGTGCTGATCGAATCCGAGCCGGTGCTGTTCTACGTGATGCGTACCACCGCCGATAGCGGCGGCGGCCAAGGCCAGGGCAAAGGCTCCGCTTTTCCCACCTTTGGTGGCCGGGCCGAGCGTGGCGGCTCCGCCACCACCGGCAGCGGCGCCGACCGGGGCGCCGGCGCGGAGCGTGGCGGCGGTGCCGCGGTGGGCGGCAGTGCCCAGCGCGTTATCCGCCCCTCCGACGACTGAACCCTTCTGCACCAAAAGTGTGCACCCTCCCGCCATGCCTCCTAGACTGCACCGTGAAGGACACGTCCTCCACCCGCCTGCTGCCCTGTGAAGGCGCTCTCACGGGTGGCCTGATAATTGCTTATGCCCTGTTATGGCCCGAACTATGACGACAGACACGGTGCTGCAAAAACGGCTGCTGGATCATCTCCGTACCGCGGTAATGATGCTCGACGGCGACCTGCGCGTGCGCTACCTCAATCCGGCGGCGGAAATGCTGCTGGCCACCAGTGCCTCTCGAATAATCGGGCAGCGGTTGCCGGAGTACTTTTTCGATGACGAGGACGCGCGGGGTGCCCTGCAACAGTGCATGGACGAGGGGCACCCGTTCACCCGCCGCGAAGCCCGGCTCAATGTGGCGCCGGGGCAGCAGGCGATGGTCGATTACAGCGTCAGCCCGATCCATGAGCGTGGCCAGAATATGGCGCTGCTGGTGGAGATGCAGTCCCTGGACCGGCTGCTGCGTATTACCCGGGAAGAGGGGCTGATGCACGCCCACCAGGCCACCCGCGCGCTGGTGCGTGGCGTCGCCCATGAGATCAAGAACCCGCTCGGCGGCATTCGCGGCGCCGCCCAGCTGCTCGAGCGGGCGCTGCCGGATCCGGAACTGGCGGAATACACCCGGGTGATCATCGACGAGGCGGACCGCCTGCGCTCGGTGGCGGACCGGATGCTGGGCCCGCGTAAGCCGCCGGCGTTCGCGCCGGTCAATATTCACGAGTGCCTGGAGCATGTGCGCCAGTTGTTGCTGGCGGAGTACCCGGAAGGGGTGCTGCTGCGCCGCGATTACGACGTCAGCCTGCCGGAAGTGATCGCCGACCGGGACCAGCTGATTCAGGTGCTCCTGAACCTGATGCGCAACGCCATGCAGGCGTTGCTGGAAGCCGGCACCGAGGACGCCCGCGTGGTGATGCGCACCCGCGCGCTGCGCCAGTTCACCATCGGCGTGCAGCGCCACCGGCTGGTGCTGCGGGTGGACATCGAAGACAACGGCCCGGGGATCTCCCAGGAGCTCCAGGAAACGATTTTTTATCCCATGGTCAGCGGCCGGGCCAACGGCTCGGGGCTGGGGCTGTCCATCGCCCAGTCGATCATCAGCCAGCACCAGGGTCTGATTGAGTGCGACAGCGAGCCCGGGCGCACCTGCTTCAGCCTGCTGCTGCCCATGGAACCGGTGGATACAACGGAGAGCAAAGGATCATGACCGCAACCATTTGGGTGATCGACGACGACCGCTCCATTCGCTGGGTGCTGGAAAAGGCGCTCGGCCAGGAAGGCTACCAGCCGGTATGTTTTGAAGACGCCGACGAAGCCCTCAACCAGCTCGACGAGGGCGGCACCGAGCCCGACGTGCTGATTTCCGACGTGCGCATGCCGGGCACCGACGGTTTGCGCATGCTCAAGATTCTGCAGCGCAAGAACCCCAATCTGCCGGTGATCATCATGACCGCCCATTCCGACCTGGATTCGGCGGTGGCGTCCTACCAGGGCGGGGCGTTCGAATACCTGCCCAAGCCGTTCGACGTGGACGAGGCGGTGGCGCTGGTCAAGCGCGCGATCAAGCACCGTAAGGAAAACGACGAGGAGTTCGTGGCGCCGGCGCCGGAAACGCCCACCGAGATCATCGGCGAGGCGCCCGCCATGCAGGAGGTCTTCCGCGCCATCGGCCGGCTCAGCCACTCCAACGTGACGGTGCTGATCAACGGCCAGTCGGGCACCGGTAAAGAGCTGGTGGCCCGGGCGCTGCACCGCCATTCCATGCGCCGAGAGAAAAACTTCGTGGCGCTGAATATGGCGGCGATCCCCAAGGACCTGATCGAATCGGAACTGTTCGGCCACGAGAAAGGCGCCTTCACCGGCGCCAACAGCCAGCGGGTCGGGCGTTTCGAGCAGTCCAACGGCGGCACCCTGTTTCTCGATGAAATCGGTGACATGCCCCTGGAAGCGCAGACCCGGCTGCTGCGCGTGCTGCAGGAAAACGAATTCTACCGGGTGGGCGGCACCACGCCGATCCATGTGGATGTGCGCATCATCGCCGCCACCCACCAGGACCTGGAAAAGCTGGTTCGCGACGGCGACTTCCGGGAAGACCTGTTCCACCGCCTGAACGTGATCCGCATTCATATTCCGCGTCTCGCCGAGCGCCGCGAGGACATTCCCGCCCTGGCCGGCTATTTTCTCCAGCACGCGGCCCAGGAGCTGGGGGTCGATCCCAAGGTGCTGCACAAGGACACCGAAAAGTATCTGGCCGCCATGCCCTGGCCGGGCAACGTGCGGCAATTGGAAAACACCTGCCGCTGGCTGACGGTGATGGCTTCCGGCCGGGAAGTGCTGGTCGACGATCTGCCCCCGGAGCTGCGCCAGAGTGGCAGCAAGCCCACGGAAACCGGCGGCGACTGGCTCAAATCACTGCGCCATTGGGCCGACCGGGCGCTGGCCCGTGGCGACCGTGGCATCCTCGAGCAGGCGGTGCCGGCGTTCGAGCGCACCATGATCGAAGTGGCCCTGCAGCACACCGGCGGCCGCAAGCGCGACGCCGCCGGGCTGCTCGGCTGGGGCCGCAACACCCTCACCCGCAAGATCAAGGAACTGGACATGGAAGCGGAGTTCAGCGGCGACGACTAACCGCCCGGATGGTAACGGCCCTGGAGGGCGGGCGCTGTGGGAGCGGGCCAAGCCCGCGAAAGGCCGGCAAAGCCGGCCGGCTGGATCCCAGAGGCCCGTCTATTCCTTCAAACCACGCGCTTCCAGATCCACTAACACCCAATCCCCATCCGCTTCGCGCCAACGACTCCGCACCCGGAAACTGTCCGCATCCTCCGGCAGCGTGGCGCGACCACCCCACACCAGAGCGTTAAACGTGACCTCCGCGTCGCGCAAGGTCACGGAATCAAGCGCCACATCCACGTTGAGAAAACTGACCTGGCGCTTGGGGTAGCGCAGGAACACGCCGACCAGACGGCGGCCGGCGTCCTTGCGATTCAGGTTTCGGTAGCGGAAATCCTCCGCCAGGCGATCCATGACCGCACCGGTGTCGCCGTTTTCCAGGCCGCTTTCCAGCGCCGCCACGGCCTCGCGCAGGGCCGCCTCCGGCGGCGGCGTCTCGCAGCCGACAAGCAGCGGTTGCAGGGCCACCAGCAGACAGTATGCTGTCAGCCGAGCCCAGCGGCGGATTTCACGCATGTCATTATTCCCCCCAATCGAGCCCTACCATCGCCAGTATCTGGATGTGGGCGACGACCATTTATTGTACGTGGAGCAAAGCGGCAACCCGGACGGTGAGCCCGTGGTGGCCCTGCACGGCGGCCCCGGTGGCGGCAGCTCGCCGTTGCTGCGGCGGCTGTTCGACCCGCGGCGCTACCGCATCGTGGTGTTCGATCAGCGCGGTGCCGGACGCAGCCGGCCCTATGCCAGCACCGAGCATAACACCCTGCCGGATCTGGTCGCCGACCTGGAGCGCATCCGCGAGCACCTGATGATTCCCCGCTGGCGGATGGTGCTGGGCGGCTCCTGGGGCGTCACCCTGGCGCTGGCCTACGCGCTGGATTTTCCTTCGCGGGTGGCGTCCCTGGTGCTGCGCGGCGTGTTCCTGTGCCGGCAACAGGACATCGACTGGCTCTACACCGACCGGGGCGCGGCGCGCTTTTACCCGGACCTGTGGGCGCGCCTGCTGGAAGCGCTGCCGCCCGGCGACGGCGACCTGGTCACCCGTTACCACCGTGCGCTGCCGGGGCCGGACGGCGAACGTCTGGCCCGGGAATGGACCCTCTGGGAAGCGCGCCTGTCGAGCCTCAACCCGCCACCGGAGATCAACGTCGACCATAACGCCCGCGCCATGGCGCAGCTGGAAACCCATTACTTCGTCAATGGCGGCTTTCTGGCGCGCCCGATTTTGCCGCGCGTCGGCGCGCTCACCTGCCCGGTGGAAATCGTGCACGGCCGCTATGACATGGTGTGCCCGCCGGAGCAGGCCTGGCTGCTGCATCAGGCGCTGCCCGACAGCCGCCTCAATTGGGTGCCGGCGGCGGGGCACAGCAGCGCCGAGCCGGCCATCGCCGAAGCCTTGGTGACGGCGGTCAGGCGCCTGGGGCGGCGGGGCTGAGAATCAGCAGGTAATCGCGGCGGGCGTTGTATACCGGCAGTGGCCGGCTGGAGGGCTCGTCGCCCTGGTAGTCCACCCGGGATTCGGTGGCGCCGTTGAAGCGCAATATCCGCCCCTCGTCGTCGGCGGCCAGGGTCCAGCCCGGTGTGAGCCCGGCGCGCAGCCTCTCCAGCGGCCACAGTGCCAGCTGCAGGTCGGCGATCAGATCGTCCGCCGACACCTCCGGCGGCAAATACGGCGTGCGTTTCACGTTCAGCCGCCCCTGCCCGTACTGCATTTCCACCATTAGCCGGCCCCCTTCGTCGGTGATCGTGATGCGGGTGCTGTCCGGCGTCAGGCTGAGGCGCGCGTACGCATAATGGATACGCTCGCCGAGGCGAATTTCCAGGTCGCGCTCGATTTCCCGGTACTCACCGAATGTCGCCGCCGGCGGGCGGGCTCCTCGCACCGGCTCGCTCCATAGCTGACAACCGCCCGAAAACAGGGTGGCGAACAACAGAATCAGGGCCGCGAGGCGTGGCGGACGAAGCAAGGGATGGGGCATCGAAAAAGTATGACCGGTTCCGGGTTTTGACGAAAGCCACCCGGCTTTGTACATTCCGGGATCACGAATAAAAAGGAATCACATCATGATCAAGAATAGCTTGGGGTTGTGCCTGCTGGCACTGGTTTTGACCGCCTGCACCAGCGCGCCGCTGCATAACATGACCGGCGTGGCCGTGCCCGAGAAAGCGGACGGCGAGGGTCTCACTCTGAATCAGGTGAAGGCGGCGGTGATGCGCGGCTGTGTCGGCAAGGGCTGGACGCCGCGGGTCGAGGAGCCGGGCCTGATTCATTGCTCCATCACCGTGCGCACCCACAGCGCCGAAGTGGCGATTCCGTTCACCGCCAGTGAATACGACATCCGCTACGTGGACAGCGTGAACCTGGACGCGGACGGCCAGGGTCACATTCATCGCAATTACAATAATTGGGTGAGCAACCTGTCCGGTTCCATCCAGCAGGAACTGTTGCGCCAGGCCTACGACCTGTAGCGTCTCAATCGGGCCAGCGGCGGAAAATCAGCGAGGTGTTGATGCCGCCGAACGCGAAGTTGTTGCTCATCGCGTACTCGCAGTCCAGTTCACGACCGGCCCCGGTAATGTAGTCCAGCGCGCCGCATTCCGGGTCCACGTTTTCCAGATTGGCGTTGGGGTGGAACCAGCCCTGACGCATCATTTCGATCGACAGCCAGGCTTCCAGGGCGCCGCAGGCGCCCAGCGTGTGGCCGGTGTAGCTTTTCAGCGAACTGATCGGCACGCCGCCGCCCAGCACTTCCCGGGTGGCCTGGGTCTCGGCCACGTCGCCGCGGGCGGTGGCGGTGCCGTGGGCGCTCACATAGCCGATGCGCTCCGCCTCCAGCCCGGCGCTGTCCAGCGCCAGCCGCATGGCCGTGGCCATGGTCGACTGGTTGGGCTGGGTCACATGGCGGCCGTCGCTGTTGGTGCCGTACCCGACGATCTCCGCGAGGATGGGCGCGCCGCGCGCCTGGGCGTGCTCCAGGGATTCCAGCACCAGCGCGCCGGCGCCTTCGCCGACCACCAGGCCGTCCCGGTCGCGGTCGAAGGGGCGCGGCGAACGGGAAGGGTGGTCGTTGTCCTGGCTGGCGGCGAACAGGGTGTCGAACACCGCCGCCTGGGTGGGGCAAAGCTCCTCGGCGCCGCCGGCCACCATCACATCCTGCAGGCCGAAACGGATCGCCTCCCAGGCGTAGCCGATACCCTGGCTGCCGGAGGTGCAGGCACTGGACGTGGTGTGCACGCGACCCTGCAGCCCGAAGTAAACGCCGATATTCACCGCCGTGGTGTGCGACATCATCTTCAGATACGAGTTGGCGTTCAGCCCCAGGGTGGAGCGGTGGATCAGCATGCCGCCGAAATCCGCCACCGCCGCGGTGCTGCCCGCCGAGCTGCCGTAGGCGACGCCGGCGCGGCCGCTGGTCAGTACCGGCTCGCCGAGCAGGCCGGCCTGTTCCAGCGCCTGCTCGGCCACATGGGTGGCCATCTGCGCCACGCGGCCCATGGAACGGGTTTTCTTGCGGTTGAAATGGGCCGGCGGGTGAAACATGGCCGGGGCGCCCAGTTGTGTATCCAGGCCTTCGTAGTTCACCCAGTCGGGCATCTGCCGGATGCCGGTGCGGCCGGCGCGCAGGTTGCCGAGGATGGCTGGCCAGTCGTTACCCAGCGGCGAAATACCGGCCATCCCCGTGACCACCACTCTCTGCATTACCGTTTCCCCTGTTTGTTGTTATCGGTCAGCACAGCCCGCCGTTGACGGCGATCACCTGGCGGGTGATGTAGCCCGCGTCCTCGGACATCAGGAAGGCCACCGTGGCGGCCACTTCCCGGGGCTGCCCAACCCGGCGGGCGGGAATCATTTTTTTGATTTCTTCCAGCGGCAGCTCGTCGGTCATGTCCGTTTCGATCAGCCCCGGCGCCACGCAGTTGACCGTGATCTGACGCTTGCCCAGCTCTAGGGCCAGTGCTTTGCTGGCGCCGATCAGCCCGGCTTTGGCGGCGCTGTAGTTCACCTGGCCGCGGTTGCCGATCAGCCCGGACACCGAGGACAGCACCACGATGCGGCCCGGCGCCCGGCGCCGCACCATGGGCATTACCAAAGGGTGCAGCACGTTGTAGAAACCGTCCAGGTTGGTGTGCACCACCCGGTCCCAGTCGTCGCCGGTGAGGGCGGGGAAGGCGTTGTCGGCGCTCAGCCCGGCGTTGCAGACCACGCCGTAGTAGGCGCCGTGTTGCGCCACGTCCTGCTCCAGCGCGGCGCGGGCGGCGTCCCGGTCCGCGATGTCGAACGCCAGGGTGCGGCATTGGCGGCCGTGGGCACGGATCTGGTCGGCCACCTGTTGCGCTTCCTCGCCGCTTTGCCGGTAGTGAACCACCAGGTCGTAGCCCCGCTCCGCCAGGGTCAGGGCGATGGCCCGGCCGATACCACGGCTGGCGCCGGTGACCAGGACGCTGGGCACGGTTGTCTCAGTCATGAATGTCTCGCAAATATTGGTCGCTGTCTTGAGGTTGGAAAACGTTCAGCCGGGCTTCGGCGCAGCGGCGCCCCTGGTGATCTTCCAGGGCGCATTCGAACACGCCCATGCCGCCGTTGTCCTGCAGTAGCTTGCGTACCGTGACGGTCAGCGTCGCGCCCACGGTGAACTCGCGGCGGGAATAGGTGAAGCGCCGGCTGCCGAGCAGAAAGCCGAGCTGCACCGGGCGTTGTTCCAGATGGGCGTGCCAGCCGGCGAAGGCGGCGATTGCCTGTGCCATGTACTCCATGCCGACCCAGGCCGGCACCCGGTCGCCGTGGTTGTAGAGGCCGTCGGCGCGCACCGTGAGCGCCGCGCTGAGGCTGTCCTGATCCGCCGTCAGGATACGGTCGAGCAGCACCAGGTCGCCGCTGTGCGGCACCAGGGTGTCCACCGGCGGGAAGCGCGGGTCACTCATCCGGCCTCCAGCATCAGCGAAAGATTGTTGCCGCCGAACGCGAAGGAATTACTCAGGCAGCGCCGCAGCGTTGCCGGGTAGCGCCCATCCCCGACCAGATCCAGGGCCGGCAGGTCCGGGTCATAGTCGCCGTCGAAGCGGTGCGGCGGCAGCGGGCCCCGTGGGTGGTTGAGCAACAGCCAGCAGAAGGCCGCTTCCAGGGCCCCGGCGGCGCCCAGGCAATGGCCGGTGAGCGCCTTGGTGGCGCTGCTCGGCGGCGGCTGCTGGAACACCCGGTTTACCGCGCGGGCTTCCATGATGTCGTTCTGCGGTGTGGCGGTACCGTGCAGGTTCAGGTAATCGACCTGCTCCGCCGCCGCGCCGGCGTCGTCCAGCGCCGACTGCATGGCGGTCACCGCGCCGTCGCCTTGCGGGTCGGGGCCGGAAATATGGTGGGCGTCGGAGCTGGCGCCGACGCCGCTCAGCGTGACCGGCCCGGGCTCCCGCGAGAGCAGGAACAGCGCCGCGCCCTCGCCGATGTTGATGCCGTCCCGGTGCACGCTGAACGGGTTGCAGAGCCGGTCGCTGACCGCGCCGAGACTGTGGAACCCCTGCACCGTCAGGCCGCAAAGGCTGTCGGCGCCGCCGGCGATTACCAGGTCGCAGAGGTCATTGCGAATCAAGGCGCGGGCACTGGCCAGCGCCCGGCCGCTGGAAGAGCAGGCGGTGGACAGCGTCAGCGACGGGCCGTCCAGCCCCAGGTGGCGGGCCAGAAAATCCGCGCCCGCACCCAACTGCTGCTGGTGATAATGATACTCGGCCGGCGCCGGCTCACCGGCACGCCACTGCCGCAGGACCTGTTCGCCCTGGTCGATGCCGGCGGTGCTGGTGCCCAGCACCACGCCGATGCGGGCGCGGTCCAGGCCCCGTGACAGGCGTTGAAACGCCGGCCGCAATTGTTCAAACGCGGCCAACAGCAGCTGATTGTTGCGGCACTGGTATTCCGCCATCGACGCCGGCAGTGCCGGCGGCTCGGCGTCCACGCGCCCGAGCGGGCTGGGGTGCCCGGGGTGCCACTGGTCGCTGACCACCAGACCCGAACGGTCGCCGGCCACCAGTCGCCGGTAGACCGTCTCCGTGTCATTGCCGAGCGGGCAGAGCAGGCCCAGTTGGTTGAGATACACCGAAGTCATTGCGCGCCTTGGGGTTGCAGCGGGGTTATCGTCAGGCGATAGCCGTGGTGAATATTGTCCAGGGTGGCGGGGCCTTGCCAGCCGTCACGCTTCTGATAGCGCACCCGGGCCTCCAGCCGCGCGCCATTATAAAGGGCGCGGCCCTGTTCTTCCTGCTCCAGGCGCCAGGGCGTGGGCAGGGCCGCCCGTAACGATTCAAGCGGCCAGAATACCAGCTGGATGTCCGCCAGGATAAGCCGCGCCGGCACTTGCCGGGGCAACAGCGGCGAACGGGTGACCGTGAGATCGTCGGCGGTCTGGCGCAGTTGCAGAACCGACACGCCGGTTTCGGTGAGCGCCACCACCCGGGTTTCCCCGGGCAGGGTGCGGAGGACGGCGTGCAGGTTTTGCACCTGCTCGCCCCGCTCGATGCGCAGGCGGTGTTCAAGCTGCCGGCTGCTGTCCAGCGGTGCTGCCAGGGGGCGCTCCGCCGGGGGCCACCAGGACTGGCAACCGCTTAGGCCGAGACCGCTGGCCAGCAGCAGCGCCAGGGCGGTCAGACGTCCGGCGCGCATAGTTCCGCCAAGGCGTTGAGGCGCCGTTCGTGGTGTTTCACGAAAGGGTTGTTCCGGTCCCAGGCGTAGCCGGCCAGGATCGAACAGACCATTCGCTTGATGTCTTCCGGTGGGTCGCGATGGAAGATGACGTTTTGGAAGCGGCCGTCGTACCAGCCGGTGACGTAGCTGCGGAAGGTGTCCACGCCCTGCTGCAGCGGCTCGGCGAAGTCCGCCCGCCAGTCCACCGGCTCGCCGCTCAATTGCCGGTCGAGAACGGCGGCGGCCAGGCTGGCGGAGCGCAGCGCGATGGTGACGCCGGAGGAAAACACCGGGTCCAGAAATTCGCCGGCGTTGCCGAGCAGCGCGAAGCCGTCGCCGTGCAGGCTGCGTACCGAGGCCGCGTAGCCGCCCTGGCGG